>OGYW01000239.1_pt1 | contig 49925 bp, 40 predicted proteins | sample 1576621 | NCBI WGS metagenome assembly OGYW01 (sample SAMEA3541528, study PRJEB24748) | human gut metagenome | biome: human gut; feature: human-associated habitat; material: faeces | place: China | collected 2012 | reverse complement strand
ATATCGCCAACTGGTTACGTCACGGTATTCTGACCAAAGATCAGGTGCAGGCGTCGCTGGAGAATATGGCGAAAGTGGTTGATCAGCAAAACGCTGGCGATCCGGCGTATCGTCCGATGGCGGGGAATTTCGCTAACTCGTGTGCTTTTAAAGCTGCCAGCGATTTAATCTTCCTCGGCGTGAAACAGCCAAACGGTTATACCGAACCGTTATTACACGCCTGGCGTTTACGCGAAAAAGAAAATCATTAATAGCGTCAAAAAAAGCCCCGGCAAGATTTATTGTCGGGGCTATGATAGTAACTGCGGTAGTACATTTATCCCGGAAATAACCGGAGCGATTATCAGGGGTTAACAATATTAAATACCCGTAGCGCATCACTAGCGGGATTAAAACAACAATATGGACATCTTAACGATACTCTGCGCCTGCGTGTGCGGAACAGAAACCCTTACCCGATATACTTGTTATGCCAGAGGTAGCAATTGCGTTAGCAGCGTACTGTTGCTGTAAAGTATAACGCCTATATTTTACAGTTCAGTCCTCTTTTGCTTATTACAACCTTAAGTATATCAAGCATATAAAGATAATAAGAGACTGAACAATATGGTTACCTGGTCGCACGGCTCAACGACTTTTATTTCCAATTTCAAAAGCTCGGGAACAACTGTGCGCCCGTCAAGGCGATATAATAAATATAGCGATGGCAAGCTATTAGGTAAGTGTTCTTTGCAAATAACCTATCATCAACCGACTTATCTGAAAGGGAAACCGGACAGGGAGTGTAGCATGTCGGGGGTAAACCATAAGTCAGTCAGTTACCGGACTGCGACTGAATGGGGTGATGAAAGACAGATATGAGGATAAAATCCGGATTGATTGAATGACAGCCTGAGCGGTACCTAGCGAAACTGTGACGTTAAGGTAACTATACTCGTCATATCGTGATACTCTCATTGTGGTAGTTGTACAGAGAGAGCAAGAACTTATCACGACGCACCTGCAATAAGCAGTAAAAGGCGGACGTCATATCCGACAATCTGTCGCGCCATAGTTATTATATCGCAAACGGGGATTACCTAAACCGGAATGCCGTAAGGCTATTGGACGAAGGTCTATGAATATCCGGCATGGTAACGGAGCCGCCGTAGTAGTCCGAGCGAGGGAAAGCCTCGCACACGGCGAAGGGCGGCAGCTAATATTCATTAATACGATTAACGGAAAATGCGAGAGGCATTATGAGAAGTCCCGCAAGAGTATTAAACAGTCTGACAAAGCATAGTCAAACCACGGAATACAGGTTTGAGAGGCTTTATCGTATTCTTTTCAATGAGGAAATGTATTACCTGGCTTATCAGCGAATATATGCCAAGCCGGGTAATATGACACAAGGTGCAGACGGAGAAACCATCGATCGTATGAGCCTTCCCCGCATTGAGAAACTGATCCTTTCGTTGAAAGACGAAAGCTACTCACCCCAGCCATCGAGAAGAATGTACATCCCGAAGAAAAACGGAAAGACACGACCTCTCGGCGTACCCTCTTTCGACGACAAACTGGTGCAGGAGGTAGTACGAATGGTACTGGAAGCTATTTACGAAGGTCATTTTGAAGATACTTCGCACGGCTTCCGTCCGCATCGCAGCTGCCACACCGCATTGAATGCCGTACAGAAGACTTTTACGGGTAAGAAGTGGTTCATCGAAGGAGATATAAAAGGTTTCTTCGACAATGTCAATCATGATATTCTGATCGACATCTTGAAGGAACGTATCTCCGACGAACGATTCATACGACTTATCAGAAAATTTCTGAAAGCGGGTTACTTGGAACAATGGCAATTTCATGGAACGTACAGCGGAATGCCGCAAGGTGGAATTATCAGTCCGATATTGGCCAATATCTATTTGGACAAACTGGATAAGTACATGAAAGAATATGCTTCCAAATTCGACAAGGGAGATAGGGGAAGACAGCAACGGGAATACGAAGTTCTCACTTACCAAAAGAGGCTGGTTATGCGTGAACTCAAAACAGCGACAAATAATGTAGAAAGAAAAGTGCTCGTCAAACGGCTCAAAGAGATAGACAAAACCCGATCCGCGATGCCGTGCTTCGACCCTATGGACGGAAACTTCAAGAGGCTTAAATATGTGAGGTATGCCGACGACTTCCTCATTGGAATTATCGGCAGTAAAGAAGATGCCGTAAAGATCAAGGACGATATAAAGCGTTTCCTTGCAGACAGACTGGCATTGGAACTATCGGATGAGAAAACGCTCGTCACTCATACTGAAAAGCCTGCAAAATTCCTTGGATATGAGGTGACTGTCCGCAAGTCGAACCTGCAAAAACGGAACAAACGGGGAAGCCTGTCCCGTGTGTATGGAAACAAGGTCAGATTAAAGGTAACGACCGAAGTAATAAAGAAAAAATTGCTGGAACTCGGCGTGCTGAAATTCAGCTATCATAACGGGCACGAGCAATGGATTCCCAAACACCGGTCGGAACTTATCAATAATGACGACCTTGAAATCCTTGACAGTTACAATGCCTAGATCAGAGGGTTTTACAACTATTACTCGATAGCTAACAACGCTTCTGAACTGAACACTTTTCACTACATCATGCAGTACAGTATGTACAAAACCTTTGCCGGGAAATACCGGACCACGGTAAGACGAATTTGCCGGAAATACAAACGCAACGGAGTCTTTACAGTCGGGTATACGGTAAAAAACGGCAAAGCAAAAGAACGTCGCCTATACAATGAAGGGTTCAAAAGAAAAAGACCTTCCTATGATCGGTTGATTGACAGATGCCCGAATCCAATGCCCGGCGTCAGCACCACAAGCCTTATAGACAGGCTGAAAGCTCGGAAATGCGAGTTGTGCGGTGCTACGGATAATCTGGTTATGCACCATGTGCGTAAACTCGGAGAACTGAAAGGCAAGGAGAATTGGGAAAAACTGATGATTGCCAGACGTCGAAAGACTATGGGCTGTATGCGGTAGCTGTCATCAAAAGATACATCATGGAACGTTGTAGACTGACAATATTAGTGGAGAGCCGGATACGCTGGAAGGTGTACGTCCGGTTCGGAGGCGAGTATTGGGAAACCTATCATAGAAATATGACAAGGCGCCGGGTACTTAGCCTACATAATCAGATTGTAAAGGCTGTCAATGCGCACTTTTCCAACGTCGCTATCCCGCATCAGATCGCTATGCTGGAGCAGCGAACAAGAGAATTAAAGGCTCTGAGTATCGAGATTCTGAACCTTGCAAAACAGGCTAAGGAGTGGTTGCGAATATAAGATCGGGCTCCTCGCCCAGTGGAGCGTTGTATTATAACAAGGAGAAAGTGGATAAGGATGAAGCCGAAGTGCTCCTCTGGCAGAAGATGTTAGAACCCTTCGACAAACACGGGCGACTGGATATCGACGCTTGCATGGAGAGTTTCCGGCCGTACCTCGAAGCCAACAGAAGGACGACCAGCACGGTTTTCCATGCTTCGCTGAATTCCTCGCCGGAAGACAAGTTGACCGACGAACAGCTCCGTGAGATCACACAAGAATACATGGAACGTATGGGTTACGGCAACCAGCCTTATATCGTCTTCAAGCATAAGGACATTGACCGGCAGCATCTCCACATCGTATCGTTGCGCGTCGATGAGAACGGACATAAGCTGTCGCATGATTTCGAAACAGAATAACGGAGAGCAACGGCAAAGAATCGGGACTGTGGCTTTTCCGCGGTTCCGTTTTTTGCGCAGCGGGACATTATAAGATCTTCGACATCAACCTGCGGCAGCATTTCTATTCGTCGGAGGTGGTCCACGACTCGCTCTGCCGCAGCAATATTCTGAAAACAAACGACGAGGAGTTGACCGTCGTAAGCCGGATGTTCGGCATACAGGCGCAGTGCCGCGACCTGCTCGAAAAATACGGACTCCGTACCGTGATACTCACCTGCGGCGCCGTCGGAAGCCATGTATTCACTCCGGACGGCATGTCGTACGTCGCCACGCCGCACGTCGAAGTGGCCGACGGTGTCGGCGCGGGGGATTCGTTCACGGCGCAGATCAGGAAGGAATATGCGGCGGTCAGTTGACCGCCGCTTGTTCTGATGAAACACCCGGAGACTTTCGTTTGCAATAACGTTCGCACTGCCCGGCGATGTCGTAGCCGAGCATCGCGCCGAGCATGAAATCCTCCTCGGCGGAGAGTTCGTTGAGCGGCTTGTGGATGAATGTCGCCACGGTCTCCAGACACATGCGGTTGCCGAAGTAAAGATTCACCTTGCTGTCGGTCACCGACTGAATCCGGTAAGCGATACCCAGCCTTTCCAGCCGCTCGGAGAGCAGAGAAGCGCAGGTGCGGCACATCGTGCAGAGCACCAGACTCCGTACACCTTTCTGGAACTCGTAAATCTGGTGCAGGAACAGCTTCATCGAATCGTAACGGCTGAACTCCTCGGCGCTCATCGTTACTCGTTTTTAATCTGTTCGCACCATGCGGCAACCCGCCGGTCGGTCTTGTCGGACGCGCTTTCATCGACGGCAAGTCCCACGAACTTTCCGCCGCGGCAGACCAGCGAACCTGTTTCGTCATACCCTTCGGGCGCATAGGCTCCGACGAACGTGCAGCCGCTCTGCTGCAAGCCGTCGTAAATCAGCCCGACGGCATCGCAGAACGTATCGGGATAGGAACCGCTGTCGCCGCAGCCGAAAAGCGCCACCTTTTTACCGCTCAGATCCTGCGCCTTCAGCTGATCCAAAAAGCCGTACCAGTCGTCCTGCAATTCGCCTGCGCCCCACGTCGAAGAACCCAGCACGAGCAGGTCGTATTTCTGCACTTCGCCGGCCGGCGTATCGGCCACATTGTGTACATCGGCGTCCGCGACGCCCAATTGTTTGGCAATATCCGCAGCCACGGCCTCGGTCGTGCCCATCGTACTGCCGAAAAAGATACCAGTCATAATTTCGTCGTTTTTGGTTTACGGCAAAGAAATAGCATTCCCACCGGATCGTCAATACCGGATTTTAGGGGTTTTGGCGCGGCCGGATAGCATTATGATGGGATGCCGCACGAACGCAACTCATTATTATTGGTGATGATTGCAATGCAATTTACCAAGATATGGCGATTGCCGCATATGCCGGGGCGCTATACTTTTGTCCCGTGAAAACAGAACTATGCGGCTACTCCTGAAATATTTGCTATTTATCCTGCTGCCTGCGTACACGTACGGGCAGTCCGGCCGGCCCGACGCCGGGATCACGTTCGAAGTTACCGATTCCCTGCACAATCCGCTGGCGTATGCTACGGTGGCGCTGACTCCTATGTCGGGGGGGGGAAAGGCCTACGCGACGACGACCGATGAGGAGGGCCGGGCACGTTTCACCCTGCCCGCGAATACCTACAATGCGGATATCTCATATATCGGATATGTCTCCCAACGGATGGAGGTACGGCCCGTCAGCGGCAGCGACATGCTGCGGACCGTCCGGCTCCGGACAAGCGACACGCAGATCCGCGAGGTCGTAATCACGGCGACCCAAGTGCGGGGACCGGTCTCGGGCGTGCATATCGGCCGGGACGCGATGAACCACATCCAGCCGTCGAGTTTCGGGGACCTGCTCGAACTGCTGCCCGGCGGACGGGCCTCCGACCCCTCGTTTTCCTCCTCGAACCACATTCATCTGCGCGAGATCGGCACCTCGAACAGCGATTACCAGACTACATCGCTCGGCGTTTCGTTCGTCATGGACGGAATTCCGATGTCGAACGACGCGGGCATGACATACAATTCGGGAACGACCGTCGGCAATAATATTTCATTGAACAGAGGCGTCGACATGCGCACGATGCCGACCGATGAAATAGCTTCGGTAGAGATTCAGCAGGGCATTCCGTCGGTCGAATACGGCGATCTGACCAGCGGACTGATCAAGATCAAGCGCAAGGAGGGAGGCCGCAACCTCGAAGCCCGCTTCAAAGCGGATCTGGGCAGCCAGCTGCTCTATGTCGGCAAAGGATTCGAATGGGGCGCTCCGGCCGACCTGCTGACGATGAACGTCGGCGCGACATGGCTCAACTCCCACGACGACCCGCGCAATACGCGCCAGAACTACCAGCGTGCGACCGGATCGTGGCGCATGAAGAAACGCTGGGAAAGCACCTCGGCCTACCGTTACACGTTGGGCGGATCGCTCGACTACACCGGCTCTTTCGACCGCCAAAAAAGCGACCGGGATATCGACGAAGGCCCGGCGGGCATCCCCCTCGAACGCTACAAATCGAGTTACAACAACGTCGTCGCGGCGGTGAATTTCACCGCCGAATCCAAGGGTGCGAATTTTTTCCGCAGCTTCGATTTTTCCGCTTCCGTCTCTTCCGAATTCGACCTGATCGACCGCTGGCGTTACCGAGCGAACAGCGGCAACGTCCCTATACGCACGGCAGTCGAAGAGGGCGTCTTCGATATGGAAGTGCTGCCGGTCCGCTATGAAGCGACCCTGCAGGTGGACAACAAACCGTTCTACGCCAACGCCAAGGCGGTAGCCCTGCTGGGAGCCGACACCCCGCTGAGCCGCAACACGATCCGCATCGGAGCCGAATGGAACATGTCGAAAAATTACGGCGGCGGTCTGCTTTACGACGTGACGCGCCCATTTACCGACCTGATGAGTTCCCATCCGCGGCGTTACGACGCCCTGCCGGCGCTGCACCGGCTCTCGGCGTTTCTGGAGGACAATACGACGATTACGGCCGGCGAGTGGCGGATCGAGATAATGGCCGGACTGCGTACGACGGCCATGGCCAATCTCGGAAGCCGTTACACCCTGCAGGGCAAATTCCATTTCGATCCGCGTGCCAACCTCTCGGTGACGCTTCCGGCGTTCGACATGGCAGGCGACCCGATGCGTATCACATTCGCGGGCGGCGCGGGATGGCACACCAAAACGCCTACGCTCGACCAGCTCTTCCCCGAACCGGACTACTCCTATTACACGCGGCTCAACTATTTCCCGGCGGACGACGAATCGAAACGCCGTATCAATGTGGAAGTCTTCAAGCACGACCCCACCAATTACGACCTGAAGGCGGCGCGGAACTTCAAATGGGAGGTGCGCGGCAATGCGGAGTGGAACGGATACGGATTGTCGGTAACCTATTTCCGGGAGAATATGACCTCGGGATTCCGCACCTCGACCGACGTACTCACCCGGACCTACCGCGAATACGACACCGGACCGCTCAAGGATATGGAGTTCACCGGACCGCCGCAGCTCGAATGGCTTCCCTACAAGGACAAAACGGTATTCCAGACCGTCGGCGTCAAGACCAACGGAAGCCGCACATTCAAGCAGGGCATCGAATTCTCGCTCTCCACGCGGCGCATCCGGGCGCTGGCCACGAAACTCATCGTCTCGGGCGCCTATTTCAAAACCCGCTATGAGAACAGCGAACCCCAGTACGTCCTGACGACCGTACAGCTCGCAGAAGGGACGCCCTATCCTTACATCGGGCTTTACGATCAGGACGACAACACGTTTCACGAAGTATGCAACACCAATTTCCTGCTCGACACCCAGATTCCCAAACTGGGGCTGATTTTCTCCACGTCGTTCCAATGCCAGTGGTTTTCCGGCATGAAGGCCGAATGGTGCAATCCTGCGCCGACCAGCTACCTCGACCTGCAGTTACAGGAACATCCGTTTACGGCCGAGTCGGCAGCCGACGGTATTTTGCAGCATATGATCCACGACAACGTATCGAAAGAAGCCTATCTCTACCGTCTCACGCCTTTCAGTATGAACGTCAATCTCAAAATCTCGAAACGGCTTTACCGCGACCGGCTCAACATTGCGATTTTCGTAAACCGGCTGTTCACATACAGTCCTTCGTACAGAAACGAGACCAACGCACTGGTACGCCGCTATTCCAGCCCCTATTTCGGCATGGAACTCAACTTCAAACTGTAATGCGATGATGATGAAATCTACCATACGGACTCTGTTTCTGCTCTCCGCACTGCTGTTTTCGGCCTGCGAAAAAGACGATTCGATTTTCACCGAACTGTCCATCCGGTTCGTGATGCCGGACAGCCGCCCCGTCGAAAAGCTGGAAATACGCACGGACATCTCCTACTTCGACAATATCAACTCCGGAGAGCGGGTGCCATTTCCCGCCGCCGAACAGAACAGCGCGACAATACGGCTCCGCAAAGGGGTTTACACGTTCATCGTCGAAGCCGACGCGACCTATTCGACCGGAGAAAAGAAGATTCTGCGCTGCACGGATTACAATCAGATTCCAGCAGCAATGACTTGGGTAGAGGACAGCGAATCGATCGTGTTGTTACTAAAATCGATCTGACGATGATGAAGGCCCTTTTCCTGTCGATACTGGCGCTGCTGCCCGCCGCCGCTTCCGCCCAGCGCGATACGCTCGGCGTATTGGAGCGTTCTTCCGTTTTCAGCGCGGAGGACGAACGGGCCGTAGCCGGATTTCATACGGAGTCGCCCGCGATGATGCTCTACCGCAGCGAACAGTCGCTTTCGCAGATCTCGCTCCGCATCGACCTGCGCCGTGAGCAGGAGGCGCTGCTGCAGCCGCTGGGCGACGGAGCCTTCGACGGGGGATTTTATGCCGAAAGCTACCGGCGGCTCAGCGAGCGGTCGGCAACGTGGGCAGACGCCCGGTACGTCCGCGGCAACCGCCGCAACGTCTGCTGGAACTCCACGGCCGACTACCTGCTGCTCTATCCCTGCATCACGGCGGATTCCGCCGGAGGAAACCTCTCGACCGAGGAATATGCTTTCGGCGGCGGCTATGTCCACCGGGTGGGACGCTTCGACCTTGCGATCCGGGGCGACTACCGCGCCGGACAGGAATACCGTCAGGTCGATCCGCGGCCCCACAACGTCGTGTCGGATTTCACGATCAAACTCGGCGTAGGCATGCAGTTCCCTCAGTACGTTTTGGGGCTGGACCTGCAGGGGCGGCTCTATAAACAGGATCAGGACATAGACTTTTTCTATCCGCCCGGCGCCAGCTCTTCCGAGCTGTATATGACCGGACTGGGCAGTTATTACACCCGCTATTCACTGAACAGCGAGAGTTTCAACATCGGCTATGACGGAAAGGGTTGTCTGCTGGCGGCACAGCTCATGCCGCGGCACGCGAAAGGCTGGTATGCCCGTGCCGCATTCGAAAGCCTTACGACGGAGCGGCTCAACAAATCCAACAACACGGTCCCCATAACCCGGCTCAAAACCCGTCAGGCGACCCTCTCCGCAGCCTACCGCAGCGGCCGCTGGAGCCTGCGCGCCGGAGGCGGCTATGAACTGCGCCGCAGTATCGAAATGATAGCCGACCGTACGGGACACAGCGTCATCGTCGATGAACAGGCGATGTATAAGAACCGTATCTGGCACGCCGACGCCGAAGCGACCGTCGAATGGCGGCGCGGCACGGTGAATTACATGCTCAGTCCCCGCGCGGAATGGCGGCAGTCCACGGCCACGTACGCCTATCCGGCACGGCGGATGCGGCTCGCGCAGTTCTGCGGAGCGGTACGCGGCAGCGCAGAATGGCTCCGTCCGCAGTGGCGCGTGAAAGCGACGGCAGGAATCGGCTGTTACGTCTCGCCCGACGAGGAGGTTTCGCTCAGCAACGTGCTGAACAACATTTCGGAATACCTGACTTACACGGCGGCGCGGCTGAGCGGCCGGGCCGTCGCCCCCGAGGTGTCCCTGCGGGCCGAACGCCGCCTGAGCCGGAATCTGGCCTGCTTCGCCGAGGCGGGGTGGACGCCCCGGTTTTACAGCGGAGGATTGTCCGAACACGTTCTGACGGCGACGTTCGGCATCCTGTTCTAAACGATCGAACCAATATTTGTCAAACCAATAATAAAAACCAATTATGAAAAAGCTTTTCTTAATTCTCACCACGGCCCTCTTCGCAGCGGGCTTCGCATCCTGCACCGACGATCCCGAAGAAACGGTCAATCCCGTCGTCGTATCCGAAATCTTGCGCGCGCTCGGCGGCAATGTGCTGGTAAACGTGCCCGAGGAAAATTTCGACGTGAATATTCCCGCCGATGCTGCGTCGTGGGTTCAGATCAATGAAGCCGAATCTTCGGGCAAAGCGCTGGTGCTGTCCGTCGATGAGAACGAAACGGGGACGGAACGTTCGACCGTCGTGAACGTGACGCGGAGCGGCAAGAGCACCGTTCTGGCGACCGTAACTATCAAACAGAGCGACATCACGCTGCAAGCCGGCGAATTCGTGATCGAGGAGATCTACTTCACAGGCACGGCGCTTCCCGAAACGGGAAAGCCTGACAGGTGGCTGGGCGACCAGTACATCAAGATCCGTAACAACTCCGACGAAGACCTCTATGCCGACGGCATGATGCTGATCCTTTCGAGCGGACTCAATTCGGGCATGAACAGCGAGATGATCGAAGGCAAGGACTTCCGCAAGGAGTGTTGTGCGGGCAATGCGTTCTACTGCATTCCCGGCAACGGACAGGATGTGCTGGTCAAAGCCGGCGAGTCGCTGATCGTCGTCAACAACGCCCAGAACCACACCATCGGCAACCCGAACTCGTGGGACGCCACGAAAGCCGATTTCGAGTGGTACGACGTTTCGTCGAACGAGAACTATCTGGATATCGACAACCCCGACGTGCCCAACCTCGACAAATGGTACGCTTCGACATTGACGGTCCAAGTGCTCCACAACCGCGGCTTCAACGCCGTGGCTATCGCCATGCCGCCCGTCGGCCTGACTGCAAAGCAGTTCCTCGCCGAATACCCGCTCGAAGACGCCCAGTATATCTTCCACTCCCCGAACGGCTCGGACTACACGATGCCGCTGCGCAACTGCTACCGCGTGCCTAACGAATGGGTGCTCGACGCCGTGAACACGGGCTGCCGCGACGAATACTACATCGCCCCGTGGGACGCTTCGCTCGACGCAGGTTACGCATGGTGCGGTACGGCCGACGGAGATGCCTACCGCTTCGGCAAGTCGGTGATCCGCAAGACCGGTTCCGACGGCAAACTCATCGACTCGAACAACTCGACCAACGACTTCGAGTCCAATACGAAGGCGTCGCTGATCAAGTAAGCCGGAAGAACGACCATTCTTTATGACCGATTCTGTCATCGAATGCCGCAACCTCACCCATTGTTACGGGGAGCGGCTGATATACAAAGACCTGAGTTTCGAGGTTCCGCGCGGGCGGATCCTCGGACTTTTGGGTAAAAACGGCACCGGAAAAACCACGACCATCAACATTCTGAGCGGCTATCTCCAACCGCGCGCCGGACAGTGTCTGATCTTCGGCGAGGATATCCGCACGATGCGGCCCGAAACCCGCGCCCGGATCGCCCTGCTGATCGAGGGACACGTGCAGTACGCCTTCATGACCATCGAGCAGATCGAACGGTTCTATGCGCGGTTTTATCCCCGCTGGAACCGCGACGCCTATTACGGACTGATGGAAATGCTGAAGGTGGCGCCCCGGCAGCGCATCTCGCGCATGTCGTGCGGACAGCGTTCGCAGGTGGCCTTAGGGCTGATTCTCGCCCAGAACGCCGATCTGCTCGTGCTTGACGACTTCTCGATGGGACTGGACCCCGGTTACCGCCGCCTGTTCGTAGAATACCTGCGCGACTATGCGCAGAGCGAGGAGAAGACCGTTTTCCTTACCTCGCACATCATTCAGGACATGGAAAAGCTCGTGGACGACTGTATCATCATGGATTACGGAAGCATTCTGGTACAGATGCCCGTCGGCGAACTGCTCGGTACGTTCCGGCGATACACCTTCACGCCGGGCGCCGACGTCACGATCCCTGCCGGCGACGGCCTCTACCACCCGAGCGTCGTGAACGGGCGCGCCGAACTCTATTCGTTCGACTCCCCTGCGACGGTACAGGGCGTGCTGGAGCGCGCGGACATTGTCTGCAGCGACCTGCGCGGCGAAACGCTGAACCTCGAAGACGCTTTCATCGGACTGACCGGAAAATACTAAACCCGAATTATGATCAAAGCCATATTCTACAAAGAGTGGATCAAAATGCGCTGCTTCTATCCGCTGAGCGCATTGTTCCTCTTCGGAGCCACCGCCTATGCGCTGCTGCGCGTCCAACGGGTGATAACCTTCAAGGGTGCGGCGCACGTCTGGGAGGTGATGCTCGAAAAGGAAGTTGTCTTCATCGACATTCTCCAATACCTGCCGGCCCTGCTGGGCGTATTGCTCGCAGTGGTTCAGTTCGTCCCCGAAATGGCCCAGAAACGGCTGAAGCTGACGCTTCACCTGCCCTTTCCACAGTGGAAGATGATTCTGCTGATGTCAGGCATCGGGCTGGGAGCGCTGGCATTGCTGTTCATCGTGCAAACCGCCGTGCTGTGGGGGTACTTCCACGCCCTGCTGGCGCCCGAACTGGTCGCGCGGATTCTGCTGACGGCGCTGCCGTGGTATCTGGCCGGGCTGACGCTCTACCTGCTGACGGCATGGATCTGTCTCGAACCCACATGGAAACGGCGGCTGGCGAATCTGCTGATCGCCGTGGGCGTCTGCCGGATCTTCTTCCTCTCCGACACCCCGCAGGCCTACGACGGCATGCTGCCGTGGCTGGCGCTGCTGCTGGTATGTTCGCTGTTCTTCCCGCTGCTTTCGGTATACCGTTTCAAGCAGGGATGTCAGGATTAACCCGCAAAACGACAAATCTATGATAAAGAGTATCAAAACCGGAATAATCCTCCTTGCGGCGCTTCTGCTGGCATGGCTGCTGCCGTGGTGCTACGCGTTCGTGTTCGCATCGCCTTCGTGGTCGCCGTTCACGCTCTACAGCTGCGTGACGCACGGATTCGCATCGGTGGATTTCGACCGCGAAAACAACGTCGCCGGACGCGATCTGCAGGGCAACACCTACACCCAGCAGCAGTTCGATAGTATCCTGCCGACGTTCTATTACCGCCAACTCGCCGCCGAAGGGAGGTTTCCGTCCGAAATCGAGGGCGTGGCGGTCGAATCGCGCGACGTGGAGCGCACGAACTTCATGTTCCGCACGTCGCCCGGCGAAATCAACCGCCGCAGACCGACGGTCTATCAACTGCTGGAATCGATGCCCGACCGCATCGATTTAGAACCGGCGACGGACGTGTTCCGCATCACCGGCGAGGGAATCGAGTTCGTCGATATGGAGACCAACACCATCGACCAAAAGAAGAGCGCGGCATTCACCAAAGTCCTGCGGGACAAGGGATTTTCGTTCCCGGCCCGCGTCGTCTCCGGCAACCCCTCGACGCGCAAGCGGTACGACAACGGCTACCTGCTGGTGGACGACGCGCTGCGCGTCTACCACATGAAGCAGGTCCGCGGCCGCCCGTTCGTGCGCCGTACCGACGTTGCGGACTCGCTGCAAATCGGCCAGATTTTCGTCACGGAGTTCGCCGACCGCAAAAGTCTCGGTTTTCTGGTGGACAGCGAAAAGCGTTTCTATACGCTCGGTGCGGAGGATTACAAACTGCACGAGATTCCCGTCGGGAAATTCGGCCCCACACGGGAGAACATGATGATCATCGGCGACATGTTCTACTGGACGGTCACCATCCAAGGCGCCGAATCGAAACGCTATGTCGCCGTGAACGCCCGCGACTATTCACTGGCGGACGAATACCGCCCCGAAGAGAAACCGCAGGCATGGGCCGAGTACGCAAAATACCTGTTTCCCTTCGAACTGTCGTTCACCTCGCCGCTGGACGGCTACGTAAAGCCCCGGATTGCGGAGGTGTCGTTTCAGGCCCTCTGGCTGGGACTCGTGCTCGGCGCGTTCTATGCGCTCATCCGCCGCAGATCGCCCGGCGGACGGCTCTGGCAGACCGTCGGCGTCGTCTTGTTCGGACTCTTCCTCTTCGTCCCGCTGCTGGTATTCGGCACGGCAAAACGATGACAACAAACCCATACGCAAGAGAAGGGCGGACGTTTTCGACGTCCGCCCTTTTATCACACGCAGTTTCCCGGATCAGGTCAGGAAAATAAACAGCAGCGGAATCAGAATCCCCGCGATCAGCTCGACGCCTCCGCGGCCCCGCAATCCTTTCGGGCCGCGCATCATCACCAGCCCGGAAAGCACGATTACGATCAATCCCGCTAAAAAGACATCCGAAAAGACCGTCCACCAGCGCGACGGATTGTAATGCAGCCGGTTCAGACTGCTCAGCACGGGCCGCTTGCGGATCGACTCGTAGACGGCGTGTCCCGACGCCAGATCGACCGTCAGCGAACTGCCGCCCCGGATAAAGACTTTCAACCGGTCCGGTTCGGGAAAGTAATGTTTCAGGTAATTGCCCTCCTCGCCGACGCGCAGGAGCAGTTCCTCGGCCCGCGCACGGGTCCACTCCTGCTCGGCGCGCGGTATCTCCTGTGCGAAGACCAGCTCGGTCCGGCGCACCGAATAATCGGAATTGAAATCGCGTTTGTGGTTGAGCATGAAGCCCGAAACCGCATAAATCAGCAGTACGCCCGAAAAGAAAAAGGAGAGGTCGCGGTGAACGGGCCTGCTCCATTTCCTCACGGCGGACATAAACGACCGTGTCCCCATGACGTGCAAAACTTCTTATTTCAAAACTTCATAACTCCCGCCGTCCACATGGTAGAACGAAAGGTATTCCTTGCCTTCTTTGGCTTTGCGGTCGGCGATACGGGCACGGAAGTCGGCGATACGCTTTTCGGTGCTGCTGGCAACCGATTCGCCGCGGGCCTGATGTTCGGCGCTGCATCCGGCTTCGCCCTCGCCGTGCTGCCGGGCGATCTGGTCCTTGAGCCGCAGCTCCCACTCGGCAAGGTAAGCCTCGTCGATCCGGTCTTCGACCAGCGTGCCCGTCACCCGCACGACGTTGTTCACGCATTCGGGCTTGAAGCTGCCGATCTTCTCTCCGGCTTCAATGCGGATCACCTGCGTATCGTCGGTTCCCATTAGGAAAATCTTGCGGCCCCCGTGGCGGCAGATATGCGTGCAGACGCCCTCGACCGTCACCTTGCCGCCGGTCAACTTCTCAGCATCGGCGAGCAGGTTATCGACCTCCATGACGGAACTCTGCGTTTCTGAGGTTTGAGTCTCCGAAGCGTTCTTTTTATTCGGGTTCCTGCCGCACCCAGCAAGGAAAAATACGGCGGCTGCAAGCGCCGCACAATAAACGAAATGTCTCATAATCGGTTTGAATTTTTTCTTCGTTTTCCGCATTCGGCGCAACGGGCCGTCCCGCAGCGTCTCGGCAGATTTTAGTAATACAAAGAAACGACATTACGCCGGGAACGGCAATACCTAATTTTAGGGGTTTTCAGGAGCCGCAATACCTTTATAGATGGATAGCGGCCGCTCCGAGACCGGGGTTTCAACGCTCCGTGATCTTATAATCTTCGCCCAGCACCCGCTGCAATTCGGCCAGCTCCGGCTCCCGCCCAGTGAATTCGACCGTCGCGGCAGGAGGATCGAGAGTAACAACGGCACGGAGACCTTCGATGCCGTTCAGGGCCTTTTCGACATGCATCCGGCAGTGGTTGCACATTATTCCTTCGATACGATACTCTTTTTTCATGGCTGTTTGTTTTTTTGGTTATAAATTCTGTATTTATTTTATGGACGGCTTTCGTGCCGAGCCGTTTTGTACTCAGCTGCAGGCTATTGGCCACAACGCTCACACTACTCAGGGCCATGGCGGCCCCGACGAGCATCGAATTGAGCAGAAACCTGGTCAGCGGATAGAGCACGCCAGCGGCGACAGGCACGCCGATCAGGTTGTAGATAAACGCCCAGAAAAGGTTCTGCCGAACGGTGCGCACGGTCGCGGCCGAAAGGCGGACCGCCGCGGCGATCTTCGTCAGGTCGGACGAAAGAATCGTGACCTTCTCCACGTCGATCGCAATGTCGCTCCCCTGCCCCATGGCAATGCCCAGATCGGCCTGCGCCAGCACCGCACTGTCGTTGATGCCATCCCCGACCATTGCGACACAGCGACCATGGCAGCGAATTCTTTTGTCATAAGAAAATTGCAAAAACTATCGGTACAAAAGTATGTTTTGTCGATTCATATGCTTCCCCTGACAGAAAAGGGGCAATTGAAAATCAGAATAAACCATCAGGCAATATATACTGAATGGGGCAGATTTCTTTGTGTTAACGGAAGAGTTTATTAAACAAGTGCAATACAATGAACAGAAGACATCGGGAAAATTAAAATTTTCTTCGTCTAAAAAAGTTCTTTAAACTAATTTCTTAAAATTGCACTCGCCGGTTGACCCTGCCTAATTTGCCCATCTCGAAAATTTTTCGTATCTTGCGATAGGTTATTTGAAATGCGGTATTTGAGCGCAAGAAGCTGAAAACAAACCGTTGCCTTCTCGTTACCTACTCTCCTATACAAAAATGTAACTACCATATAAATCAAGTCGTTACATTACTTTAATCCCGCACCCGTATGGTACGGTGCGTATCCTTGTCGTAAACCACCAGGTAGGGCATGCGTTTGGCGGTGATGCCGATTCCTGCATAACGGTCTGTCTCCCAGAATTGACCGTTGAAATAGGTGTATTCGCCCCTGTATTGTTTTATAAACCTTTCGAAATTGCCCCTGCACAGTTTTTCATAGTCGCCGGGAAGCGCATGGGAAGGAATGTCGAAAATATATTTTGCATATAATTTTTTATCCCGGAGCATGTATACTGCCGGCCGGAATGCCTTTTTGTAGATAACATCTTCGTCGAAGCCCTGCAAATCGTATTTGTTGCTGAAATCCATCGAGTACTTGTTTTTATAGACTTTTGCCCGAATATCCCCCTCGGGGCCTATCTCGAGCAATTCGTAGTTTTTCAGCGAATCGCATTTGGAATTATCCCCGCCGACGGCATAAATGGCAGAACCGTCGCCGCCCGACTCTATCTCATAAATTGAGTAGGGCAGGCGTACCGATCTTATAAATGTTCCGTCGGGATTGTAATAGAGAAGTTTATGGCCGAACATGTCGAACACCGTTACGGTCGAGTCTGATACGATGAAATCCGTCGGTTCGATAAACTCTCCGGGGCCGCGGCCTCTGCGTCCTATACGATTGCGGAATTTACCCTCTTCGTCGAATACGAACAGGGCTTTTTGCAGGTGCCGGTCCAGTATGTAGTACTTTTTATTCCGGCATGATAATTTATATACTTCGCCGACAAGGCATTCTTCCGATGTCTCGAGGCGGGTGAATTTATGGTTGCGGACAATGCTGTCCAAATCCGGCGTGTCGTTGCTTGTGGCTATTTTAATTGTAGTAGCCCGGCTCTCGTCAATACGATGATCCGCAGATTGTGGTGCGCCGCAGCCTGTAAAATATCCGGCCGTAATACAGGTTATAACAATTACTGCTGTCCGATTCATAGCCTCACATCTGAATTTCATTTCCGTTATCCGGGTGCCGTCATTCCATCGTCACGCACATATTTTCGAAGTCGATCCGTATCCGGCGCACATCGACGATGTTGTTCATCTGCCCGTCATAACCGGGCACCTCCGCCGTATGCATGTCCTCCGTGTCGAAAACGACCCGCACCTCCGGCAGGATCACCTCCCGCGATCCTATCTTCGCGCAAATGCCGCCGAGTGCATGGTAACTGTATTCCGCTGCCCCGGCTGCGGTTATTTCCGACCCCCTGCGGACGGGGCCCAGCTCCGGGAGCGACGATGCGTGTTCCGCATAGAACTTGCCCGATAAGCGGGGTTTGGCGTTCATCCCCGTGTCCCAGTGCATCATCGCCGGAATCCCGTTCAGTTCCAGCCACAGGTAGGGGATGTTGTCTTTCAGCATGAAGTTGGCAATCCCGGTTTGCGGTTGCTTCCCGGTGTCGAACGTGATGGTTCCGTGCTCTACATCCACGGTCAGGGCCGATAGTTTCCTCAGCGTCGAAATCCCCAGCATCGCCCGGATCCGTGTGATGCCCGAATCGGCGGTCGCTTCCCGATTCCGTGCCGCCAGACCGTCGGGGAAGACACAGCAAATCTCGTTTTTGAGGGTGATGGATCCGATTTGCAGGGAGTCGAGAATTCCCAGTTTCATGTAAGATGCCGGGGACATCCGCAGTGAATCCTGAAATATCCGGACACCCAGTTCGTCGGCCAGGCTCTGGTCTATCGAAGTATATTCGGCCCCGATATCCAACAGGGTTTTCACGCTTTTGCCGCAATAGCCTGCGTTCAGGTAAAATAGGCCGTCCTCCAACTCCATGCCGACCGTGCCGGGGGAACCCTCCCGCGAGCGGTCGATCACCTCTATCCGGGGCAGCCTGGCAATTTTCCGGCATTGCTCCAGCCCCGAGGCGATCCCCTTCCGGGTCTGGTCGTCGAGGTAGGGGGCGTCGTAGGCCAGCATATAGGTGAATACGGAGTCCATTTTCGCATAGGCGCGCAAGGAGGCGAGGTTTTTGGCCATCAGCATCCTGTACATGACGGCTTGTCCCCCGAGCTGTCCGCCGTATTTGGCCAGCAGCTCTTCGACAGCGGCCACCCCTTCGGCCGGCCTGTTGAAATATGCTCCCAGGAATGCGCCGGAAATCAGGCGGATAACCTCGGACAGGTCGTCGTGGCGGGTGTCGTAAAGGGATTTGGCATCGAACCATTTTTCCTGGTTGATGTATTGGAAAATTTGCTGGTCATACTCCTCCTGGGCATAAGTATGGACGGAAGCACCCAGAATCGGGAAAATGAGCAGCCCGAAAATTTTTCGTAACATGGTCGACCTTGTTTTAGTTGCAATTTACTGTGTAGTACCGATTTTCGTTATGAAAACCCGCAATCGCCCGTCAAAAACCCGAATCCGGTTTGAGCCGGGAGTCGCCGCACGACCGGTTTGTTGCACAGGCCGGAATCCGGCCTGCTATGATCCGGGTATTCCGGAAGGATGTTGTTTTTTTATTTTCAGATGCGAGATGAGCAGGGATGCAATGTGTTTTTGGGTTTGTATTTGTGAAATAATTTAAATCCAATATACGGATAAATAATTTATTTTACAATTATTCAGTCGATTAAATACTATTTTATTTTTTTTTAACTGCATCCTGCAATTGCCGTCTGCCTTTCCCTGCCGGCCTTTGGCAACCGGACAAACGCCCCCTCCCGGCCGACTGGTCGGGAGGGGGCGTTTCAGGATGCTGCTTTTCGGGTTGCTGTGTTCCCCGTCACGCGATCCGGGTTGTATCCCGCGATGCTGTGTCCTGCTGTGCACGTTTGGGGATGTTGTGTGCCGCGGTGCTGTGTACGTTCCGGGATATTGTGTTTCGGGTCATGCGATCCGGGTCGTGTGTCCCGTGATGCTGCCCCGGGAGCTTTACAGGCGGTTCTTCTCATCGGCCGAACCTGCTTCGACCGCCTTGCGTTTGAAGGTTTTGCCCGACTTGAAGTTGTAGGTCACCCCGATCGTGAAGCTGCGGTCGTTCCACTGCTGTTTGACGTCGACCATGCGCACGAACCCGTCGCCGCGGGCACCGATGTGCTGCGGGCGCTCGATCAGGTTGCGCACCGAGAACGAGGCGGTGAACTTGTCGCCGAAACGCTTCTTGATCCCTGCGTTCAGGAAATGGAGCGGTTTTACCCAGCAGTTGCCGAAGTCCATGCGGCTCTGGAACCGGTACGACAGGTCGATGTAGAATTTCGCGGGCAGCGAGAAGGTCGTCGAGCTGTTTACGAAATAGAAGTTGTAATGTTTTTCGGCGCTGTGCTCGTCGATGCGCTGCCCCTGCCGGATGTAGGTGAGGTTGAGGTTCAGCGTCCACCATTTGGTGAACTGGAACGGTGCGTTGGCCGTGAGGTAATAGTTTTTCGTCGTGTCGAAGTTTGTCCACGCCAGGCACAGGCGCGCCGGGTCGTCCGCGTCGGGGCGTATCGTCTGCTGTATCTCGTCGCGCTGGATCGTCATGCCGCCCGTGAGGGTGTACTTGTGCTTGAGCACCAGCGTCAGGCTGATGTCCTGCTTGTAAGCCGGGTCGAGTTCGGGGTTTCCCGTCTGGTAGGTGTAGTCCGAGATCTGGAACCGCTGCGGGTTGAGGCTCCAGAAGCGCGGGCGCTCGATCGTGCGGGCATACTGGGCGATGAGCGAGTAGGCCCCGTCTTTGGTCAGGGCATAGGAGACGTTCGCGTTGGGGAAGAGGCTGAAGTAGTTCTGCGAGATGTCGCTGCCCTTGCCCCGGGTGTGGGTGTATTCGCCCCTCAGCCCTGCCACGAGGCTCCAGCGCCCGAGGTTGGCCGAGGCGATGCCGTAAGCCGCCGCGATGTTCTCCGTATAGTTGATCGTGAAGCTCTGGTTGTCGTTGCACACCCACGCGCCGTCCTTCACGTATTCGTAGAGCGCGTCGTTGTGCATGTCGTTGTAGGTGAACTTGGCGCCTGCGCGCAGCGACCAGCGGGGCGAGAATTTCTTGTCGAGGGCCAGCGTGGCGGTCGTGATGTCGTAGAGGCTCGACGAGTTGTCGCGGTAGGTCGAGTCGACGGCCGTGGTGGGGGAGGTGATGCGGCTGAAATTGTCGTTGCCGGCCTCCGTTTCGCGGCGCGTGTAGTCGGCCAGCAGCTTGAGCGTCGACCCGAGCGTGTCAAGCTTGTAGATGTAGTTGAACGTCGCCGAATAGTTGTTGCGGATGTTGCGCGTGTCGTAACGGCTTTGCGTACGGGTCACGACGCCCGCGTCCGTGAAGTCGGTATAGGAGTCGTTCGGGCCCTTTTCGTTGTTGCGCCAGTATTCGAACTCGGCGCCGATGCTGTGCTTGGGGTTGATTTCGAATACCGAGCCGATGCTGCCGCCGAAGTTGCGGTCGCGTTCGGTGATTTCCGAATGGGACGTGAGGTTCGTGTCGCCCGTGGTGTAGTCGGTGTGTTCGTCCGAGACGGCCGTGTCCTTTCCCAGGTCGGCCCATGCCGAGGCATAGAGGTCGAGGCGCCCCGTGTGGATGTTGATGTTGCCGCTCGGCGTATAGAAGTGGTGGCGCCCGTTCTGTGTGGTGCGCATCGACAGCGATCCGTCCAACCCGTTCTCGCGGCGCTTGCGGAGCGTGATCCTGATGATGCCGCCCGATGAATCGGCGTCGTAGTCGGCGCCCGTCGTCGGTACGACCTCGATCTTCTGGATCTCCTCGGCGCGCAGCGAGCGCAGGTAGGTGAGCAGCTGCTCGGGCTCCATGCGCAGTTCGCGGTCGTTGACATAGACCTTCGAGCCCGACTTGCCGTTTATCGAGATCTTCTCGTCGTCGAGCCAAACGCCCGGAGCGCGTTCCAGCAGCTCGATGCCGTCCTTGCCGATCGCCGCCGGGGCGTTGGCTACGTCGACTACGAAGCGGTCGGCCTCGCGGCGGATAAGCTGCGCCTTGACCACCACGCCTTCGATCCGGGTCGCCGAGCTTTTCATCACGATCTCGCCCAGGTCGTTGTTCTCCTCGACCCGCACCTGCCGCACGACGGGGTCGAACCCGAGGTATTGTACCGACAGGGTATACTCGCCCGAAGGCACTTTCAGCACGAAGCGGCCCGTGTCGTCGGTGGCCATGCCCGCCACCTGGTCGCTGCCTTTCAGCAGCACGACCGTAGCGTACTCCACGGCCTGTCCCTGTTCGTCCACCACGCGGCCCTCGGCCGGATAGATGCGGGCTGCGAATGCGTTTGCGGCGGCCAGCGCCAGTATTACGATGAGGAAGATAAGTTTTTTCATACTATTCTGTCGTTGTTTGTAATCTGCACTGCATTTTAGTTGACGAGGCAAAGATATGTAAAAATATTTGTACTTTGCAATACATAGTACTAAATTTTACGAAAAAAATTATCCTTTCCCGGGGAGGGGCGGCCGTTCATGCATGAAAAAACGCGGACTCCCCTCTGTCGGTAGATGGGTACGACCAAGCACCCGAAGCCAAACAGGTAGAGCCCGCGCGTGACGCGGGAATACTACTGTTTTCTTGGCTTCGTTAAAATTGGTCGTTTTATCTACCCAAAAACAATAGCTTTCGCTAATATGTATGGCACAAAGTTATAAAAAAGGCAGGAAATTCAAAACGGAATCTCCCGCTTTGCTGCCTATTACCTGCGGCGACCGGCCGGCTGCCGCGTCCCGCACCCCCGTCAGCATTCCGCCTTTGTATAGTTGTCGGCGTACGCTTTCTGCGTCGCGGAAAGCGGGGGAGGGCTGTCCCCGATAAAATAGGTGTCGTCGAAATTTTGTTGAAAAATCGTGCGCCGCGAGGCTGGAATCCCGCGAATAATTCCTAAATTTGCAGATTGAATTATTATGGCTCATTGTCCCCCGATGTGATTCCGAACGCTCCGCCATGCCGTTTCCGACGCGATCCGGCAGCAGGGCAGGCACGGCGGGGCGGGAATGCCCGGCAAAAAATGCTGAAACTATGATAAGCGCGGTTTATTATATCTTCCTGGTGCTGCTGTGCACCTTCTTCATGATCCTGTCGGCCCTGGCGCTGGTCGTGTGCTATCCCTTCGACAAGGGCCGCCGCGTGGTGCACGAGCTGTCGCGCATCCTGGTGCGCACCTTCTTCGCCATCCCGCCCCGCTGGCGGCAGCGTGTGGAGGGGCTCGAACATGTCGACCGGAAGAAAAGCTACGTCATCGTGCTGAACCATAATACGGTGATCGACATTCCGACGCTCTATTACATCCCGCTCAATTTCCGCTGGGTCTCCAAGCGCGAGGTCTTCAAGACGCCTTTCTTCGGGCAGTACCTCATCCTCCACGGCGACATCTGCATCAACCGCGGCCGCGCCTCCGAGGCGCTGGAGCAGATGGTGCGCGACGGCAAACTGTGGATTTCGCGCGGCGCTTCGGTGGCCGTCTTCCCCGAGGGTACGCGTTCCAAGGACGGCGAGATACACCGCTTCAAGGCGGGCGCCTTCACGCTGGCCCGGGAGGCGGGCGTGGAGATACTCCCCGTGGTGCTGGACGGCACCAAGACGCTTATCCGCAAGAACGCGATGTTCAACTGGGGCAACCGCATCACCATCCGCGTGCTGCCCCCCGTACCGGCCGCGAAGGTCGTCTCGACCGAGACGCACGTGCTGATGGAGGAGGTGCACGACGCCATGAGCGCGGCCCTTGCCCAGATCCGAAACCGAAAATAGACTATGGCAGATTTACTCAATACCAATCCTAACGACAGCTACGGCGACGACGTCATCGTTACGCTTTCGCCGCGGGAGCATATCCGTCTGCGCCCCGGCATGTATATCGGCAAGCTGGGCGACGGCACGCAGGCCGACGACGGCATTTACGTCCTCATCAAGGAGGTCGTGGACAATTCGGTCGACGAATTCATCATGGGGGCCGGCCGCCAGATCGACATTTCGATCGAGGACAAGGTGGTGTCGGTGCGCGACTACGGCCGCGGCATCCCCCTCAAATCGCTCGCGGCGGCCGTCAGCGAGATGAACACCGGCGGTAAGTACGGCGGCTCGGCCTTCAAGAAGACCGTCGGCCTGAACGGCGTCGGCGTCAAGGCCGTCAACATGCTTTCCGGCGAGTTCACGGCCCGTTCGGTACGCGACGGCGAGGCCCGCACGGTGACCTTCGCCAAGGGGCTCGAGGTGAGCGACAGGTGGGAGAGCGGCGTGCGCGAGAAAAACGGCACCTTTATCTCGTTCCGCGTCGACGAGGAGGTCTTCGGCGAGTATGCCTACAACCTCGAATACGTCGAGCAGATGGTGCGCAACTATACGTACCTGAACCTGGGGCTGACGTTCAATTTCAACGGCAACAGCTACGTTTCGAAAAACGGCCTGCTGGATCTGCTCAACGAAAACATGACCGAGGAGCCGCTCTATGCGCCGATCCACCTTTCGGGCGACGACATCGAGGTAGCCATCGCCCACGGCACGGGCTACGGCGAGAGCTATTTCTCGTTCGTCAACGGCCAGTACACCTCGCAGGGCGGTACGCACCAGGCGGCTTTCCGCGAGGCCATCGCCAAGACCGTCAAGGAGTTCTACCACAAGGACTACGATCCGTCGGACATCCGCACGTCGATCATCGCCGCTATTTCGGTCAAGGTCACCGACCCGGTCTTCGAATCGCAGACCAAGATCAAACTCGGCTCCAAGGAGATCGAGCCGGGCGTGTCGATGCGCAATTTCGTCGTCGATTTTCTGGGCAAGCACCTCGACGACTACCTGCACAAGCATTCCGAGACGGCGCAGGTGCTCCAGCGGAAGATCGTCGAGAACGAAAAGGAGCGCAAAGCCATCTCAGGCATCCAGAAGAAGGCGCGCGAGACGGCCAAGAAGGTTTCGCTCAACAACAAGAAACTGCGCGACTGCAAGATACACCGCACCGACAAGCACGAGCTGGCCGAACAGTCGATGATCTTCATCACCGAGGGCAACTCGGCCTCGGGTTCGATCACCAAGAGCCGCGACGTGCGCACGCAGGCCGTCTTTTCGCTGCGCGGCAAGCCGCTCAACTGCTACGGGCTGACCAAAAAGGTGGTCTACGAGAACGAGGAGTTCAACCTGCTTCAGGCTGCGCTCAATATCGAGGAGGATATGGACAACCTGCGCTACAACAAGGTGATTATCGCCACCGATGCCGATGTCGACGGCATGCACATCCGCCTTTTGATGATGACCTTCTTCCTGCAGTTCTTCCCCGACGTGATCCGCCAGGGGCACCTGTTCGTGCTGCAAACCCCCCTGTTCCGCGTGCGTAACAAGAAGGAGACGTTTTACTGCTACTCCGAGGAGGAGCGGCAGAAGGCCGTCGGACGCTGCGGCGCCAATGCCGAGATCACGCGCTTCAAGGGCCTCGGTGAGATTTCGCCCGACGAGTTCCGCGAATTCATCGGCGAGAATATCCGCCTGGACAAGGTTCGTATCACCAAGGACGACCCGATCCACGACCTGCTCGAGTTCTACATGGGCAAGAACACCTACGAACGGCAGGGCTTCATCATCGACAACCTGCGCATCGAGGAGGACATCGTCGAGCAGGATCTCGCAATCAACTAAGCAATATGGCAGAAGAAAAAGATACCATCGGGCGGGACGAGCCGCTCAACGAAGAGGCCCCGACCCCTCAGACCGCCGGCGATGCGGCCGACGCGGCCCCTGCCGCCGACGCCCCGGCCAGGGCGGGCAAGTTCGACCGCCTGACGCAGGACGAAGGGGGCGTGCGCAAACTGACGGGCATGTATAAGAACTGGTTCCTGGACTACGCTTCGTACGTGATCCTCGAACGCGCCGTACCCCATGTCGAGGACGGCCTCAAACCCGTGCAACGGCGTATCCTGCACGCCATGAAGGTCGTCGACGACGGACGCTACAACAAGGTGGCCAACATCGTGGGACAGACCATGCAGTACCACCCGCACGGCGATGCGTCGATCAAGGACGCACTGGTGCAGCTGGGGCAGAAAGACCTGCTGATCGACTGCCAGGGTAACTGGGGCAATATCCTCACGGGCGACGAGGCCGCCGCGGGGCGTTACATCGAGGCGCGCCTGTCGAAGTTCGCCTCCGAAGTGGTCTTCAACAAGAAAACCACCGAGTGGATGCTGTCGTACGACGGCCGCAAGGAGGAGCCCGTCACGCTGCCGATCAAGTTCCCGCTGCTGCTGGCGCAGGGCTCCGACGGCATCGCCGTGGGGCTGGCGTCGAAGATCCTGCCCCACAACTTCGTGGAGCTCATCAATGCCTGCATCGCACACCTCGAGGGGCGCGAATTCCAGCTTTATCCCGACTTCCCGACGGGCGGCATGGCCGATGTGAGCCGCTATAACGACGGCCTGCGGGGCGGGGCGGTGAAGGTGCGCGCCAAGATTTCGAAGATCGACAAACGCACGCTCGCCATCACCGAAATCCCCTATACCACGACCACCGAGTCGATCAAGGATTCGATCATCAAGGCCAACGACAAGGGCAAGATCAAAATCAGGAAGGTCGACGACAATACGGCCGACAAGGTCGAAATCATCATCCAGGTTTCGCCCGACGAGTCGAGCGACAAAACCATCGACGCCCTCTACGCCTTCACCGACTGCGAGGTTTCGATCTCTCCCAACGCCTGCGTCATCTGGGAGGAGAAACCCCATTTCCTGGGCGTGAGCGAAATCCTGCGCCGCTCGGCCGAGCATACCAAGTGGCTGCTGGGACGCGAGCTGGAGATCCGGCTCGGCGAACTGAACGAAGCCTGGCATGCCGCGTCGCTCGAACGCATTTTCATCGAGAACAAGCTCTACCAGCTCATCGAGGGCTGCAAGAGCCGCGAAGAGGCCTACGCCGCCGTGGACAAGGGGCTCGAACCGTTCAAGAAACGGCTGCGCCGCGAGGTCACGCTCTCCGACGTGCAGCGCCTGACGGAACTGAAGTTCATCCGCATCTCGCGTTACGACAGCGACAAGGCCGACAACGAGATCCGTCAGATCGAGGAGGACATCAAGGCCACGCAGTACGACCTCGACCATCTCACCGAGTACGCCGTGGCCTACTACGAGCGTATCCGCGACAAGTACGGCAAGGGCAAGGAGCGCCGCACCGAGCTGCGTGAGTTCGACAACATCGAGGCCACGAAGGTCGCCGTGACCAATGCCAAGCTCTACGTCGACCGCGCCGAGGGCTTCTTCGGCATCGGCAAGTCGATGAAGGACGCCGAATTCGTATGCGACTGCTCGGACATCGACGACGTGATCGTCTTCACGAAGGACGGCCGCTACGTCATCACCAAGGTGAGCGACAAGGCCTTCTTCGAGAAGGGCATCTACTACATCGGGGTCTTCAAGCGCAACGACGAGCGCACGATCTACAACGTGCTGTACCGCGACGGCAAGAACGGCCCGATCATGATGAAGCGCTGCGCTATCAAGGCCATCACGCGCGACAAGGAGTACGACATCACCAAGGGCACGCCCAAGAGCGAGATACTCTATATGTCTGTCAATCCGAATGGTGAGGCCGAGGTGCTGAAGGTTTACTTCAAGCCCCGTCCGCGTCTCAAGAAGGTGATCGTCGACCTCGATTTCTCGACCCTCGCCATCAAGGGGCGCCAGAGCCAGGGCAACCTCTTCTCGCGCTACGGCATCCACAAGATCGTCCTCAAGGAGCGAGGCACCTCGACGCTCGGCGGTCAGAACGTCTGGTTCGACGAGGATGTCCGCCGCCTGAACGCCGACGGCCGCGGCAAGCTGCTGGGCGAGTTCAAGGGCGACGACCGGATCATCGTCTGGACGTCGAAGAACCAGTACTATATCACGGGTTACGACCTCGGGCAGCATTTCCCCGACGAGACCGTGCGCGTGAGCCGCTATGAGCCCGACCGCGTTTACAGCGTCTGCTACTACGACCGTTCGCAGCAGTTCTATTACATGAAGCGCTTCACGGCCGAGATGAGCGACAAGATGCAGTTCTTCCTCGACGAGGACGGACAGGCCGACCTGGTCGCCGTGACGGAACGCACGGGCGCCAAACTCGAAATCACCTACAAGGGGGCGCATGCGTCGCGTCCCGCGGACGAGGTCGACGTCGACGAATTCGTCGGCGTCAAGAGCCACCGCGCCAAGGGCAAGCGCCTGACGACCTACGAGGTCGCTACGCTGCGCTTCATCGAACCCGAACTGCCGCCCGAGCCCGAACCTTCGGACGACGGCGATGCCGGGGAGATTCCCGACGGCCTGCTCTCCGGCGGCGGGGCGGATGACGGGGCGGCGGATGCCGGTGCCGGCGACGCTGCGGCTGTTTCCGGCGGGGTGGAGTTCGAGATCGAACGCGCCCGGGGCGATGCCGACGAGGTGATCGACCCCGAACAACTGAACCTGTTTTGACCTGCCGGCGATGAAACCCCTCTTTTTGGTCGGTTACATGGGATGCGGCAAGAGCACCCTCGGGCGCAAGCTGGCGCGCAGGCTGGGCGTCGGCTTCGTGGATACCGATGCGCTGGTCGAGGAGCAGGCGGGAGCCTCCGTCGCCGATGTCTTCCGTTATGAAGGCGAGGCGCGGTTCCGCGAAGCGGAGCGCGAAGCGCTCGAACGGGCGATCGCCGCAGGCGGCGAAACGGTGGTCTCGACGGGCGGGGGGCTCCCCACCTGGAGCGATAACATGCAGCGCATGAACGGCGTGGGGCATACCGTCTTCCTGCACCGCACTGCGGAGCAAATCGCCCGCCGCCTGAGCCCCTACGGACGCCGGAAACGTCCCCGCTTGCGGGGGCTGGACGATGCCGGACTGGTCGCTTTCATGGAACGCGATATGGCCGTGCGCGAACCCTTCTATGCGCAGGCGCATCTGGTCGTCGACTGCGATGCGATGTCCGACGACCAGGTCGTGGAGCATATCCTGAGGCAACTCGGCCTGAAATAGAAAAGACCCTGCGGCTGCGGCCCCGGGAGTACCCGGGGGCGCGGAAACCGCAGCGAACGATACGACGCGGCCGTGCCGCGGACGATGATATGCTGCAACTCCTGAAAGACGTGGATAAACTTTCAAATAATGCACCCATCGGTGTTTTCGATTCGGGGCTGGGCGGGCTGACCGTCTGGCGCGAGGTGCGGCGTGCGCTCCCCGCTGAGTCGCTCGTCTACCTGGGTGACGGTAAGAACTGCCCCTACGGGTCGCGCCCCCGCGAGGAGGTGCGGCGCCTTGCCGACGAAGCGGTCGCCTTCCTTGTGGCGCAGGGGTGCAAGCTGGTCGTCGTGGCCTGCAATACCGCCACGGCCGCCGCCATCGACTTCCTGCGCGAAAAATACGCCCCCATGCCGATCGTGGGCATGGAGCCGGCCGTGAAACCCGCCTGCCTGGCGACCCGCAGCGGGGTGGTGGGGGTACTGGCTACCGAACGGAGCCTCGACGGCGAGCTCTTCCGCCGCACGGCGGCCAGGTACGGCGACGGCGTAGACCTTGTCACGGCGCCCGGCCGGGGCTTCGTCGAACTGGTCGAAAACGACCTCGAAGCTACGCCCGAGGCCGAAACCGCAGTCCGCGCCGCCGTCGCGGAGATGCTCGCCCACGGCGCCGACCAGATCGTGCTCGGCTGTACGCACTATCCTTTCCTGCTTCCCGTCCTCGAACGTGTCGTCGCGGGCCGCGGCGTCACGGTCGTCGACCCTTCGCCCGCCGTCGCCCGCCGCGTCGTGCAGCTGCTCGACCGTTACGGCCTGCACGCCGACCCCGCCCACCGCGCGGAATATACGTTCCGCACCTTTGCCGACGAGGCCTACCGCCTCCGCCTGGAACGCAAGGCCTTGGGGGCACTTTAATAGCGCCGGATTCGCTTCCGAACCCGATTTTACATCGCTATATTCCGAAATGTCGAAAAAAATGCGTAACTTCGCTTGATAAAAATCAAGCGCAACACAGATGGCATCTAAAAATACATCCTCATCCCCCAACGGACGGCAGAAAGTCCAGCGTTCCAACAGCGACAGTGCACGCTGGGTCGCGGGTCTGCTGCTGCTTTTCATCGGGCTGTTCGCCGCCTCGGCCGTACTGTTCTCGTTCTTCACCTGGTCGGCCGACCAGAGCGGACTGCTGCTCTCGCCCGAGGAACGTGCCACGCTGGGCGTCGAGCCCGGAAACCTCTGCGGCTGGGCGGGTGCCAGGCTGGGACGCATGCTGGTCGACAACTCGTTCGGCGTATCCGGTATCCTGATCCCGGTGATGGTGCTGCTCGTCGGTGTGCGCGTCATCCGCCAGCGCCCGCTGCTGTTCAACCATTCGATCCTCTCGCTTTTCCTCGTCCTGATCCTCAGTTCGCTGACGCTGGGCTTCGCCTTCTCGGACAAGTGGAGCCTTTGCAGTTCGACGGGGTGGGGCGGTGCCTTCGGCATCGAGACCGCGGCGCTGCTGCGCACGCATATCGGGGTGCTGGGGACGTTGATCCTGCTGCTGGGCTGCTGGATCCTTACGGGGGTATTCATCAACCGCAATTTCATTAACAAGGTCAACCGTGCGGGCAACGTCATGGTCGACAAGAGCGGCAGGATCGTCGAGATCGTCAAACATAAGGTCGTGCACGCGCACGGGCAACCGTCCGATGCCGCCGGGGATGCGGCTGCCGTAGCCGCGGAATCCGTCGGGAATCCCGGAGAGAGGCCTGCCAAGCGGTCGGCCGACACTCCGGCCGTGGAGTCTGCCGTGAAGGCGGAGCCCGAGGTGGTCGTGCGCCGTCCCGAACCCGAACTGGCCGTGCAGCGTCCGGTGCCGGAAATGCCCCGCGCCGCACGTACTCCCGGGCCTGCTGCCGCCGGGACTACCGCCGCCCCGCAGGCCGCCCGCCGCGATGCGGACGACGATCCGTTCGTGGAACTGGGCCCCGACGGCATGCCCATTGTGCCCGAAGCCCCGCAGGCGGCAGAGGCCGCCGCATCCGATGACGACGGCGAGTTTACCGAGGTCGACCTGTCGCGCCCCGAAGGCCGGCTGGTTATCGGCCCCAGCGGGCTTGTCGAGCTGGAACGCCCCGCGGTGCGTCCTGCCGCCGGCACTGCTGTCCGGCCTGCTGCGCCTGTGTCCGACGAACCTTTCACCGAATTATCCCTGGGCGGGGAAGACCCCGTCGGGACACCGGCCCCGGCTGCCGGGATGCCCTCTGTTGCCGGGGTGCCCTCCGCTGCCGCTCCTGTATCCGGGGAGCCGCTCCCCGACGGGCCGTTTACCGAGATACCCGTTCCTGCCGGGGGCGTCGTCGTGACCGTCGAGGCCAACGAAGCCCGCCTGGTCGATGAAAAGGCGATCCCGACCGAGAGCTACGACCCGCTGAAAGACCTCGTGAACTACCACAAGCCGCCCGTGACGCTGCTCGAAGACTATGTTTCCGACTCGGAAGTGAGCGACGAGGAGATTTTCGAGAACAAGACCAAGATCGAGGATACGCTCCGCAATTTCGGCATCCCCATCCAGCGTATCAAGGCCACGGTCGGCCCCACCGTGACGCTCTATGAGATCGTGCAGGCGCAGGGCGTCAAGATCTCGAAGATCCAGGGGCTCGAAAACGACATCGCCCAGAGCCTCAAGGCGCTGGGTATCCGCATCATCGCCCCTATCCCCGGCAAGGGAACCATCGGCATCGAGGTGCCCAACCGCGACAAGCAGGTGGTGTCGATGTACTCCGCCGTGCGTTCGCTGCGTTTCCAGGAGTCGAAGGCCGAGCTCCCGGTGGTGATCGGCCGTACGATCCAGAACGAGAATTACGTGTTCGACCTGGCCAAGATGCCGCACCTGTTGGTGGCGGGCGCCACGGGACAGGGTAAGTCCGTGGGGCTGAACGCCATCATCACCTCGCTGCTCTACCGCAAGCACCCCGCGCAGCTCAAGTTCGTGATGATCGACCCCAAGATGGTCGAGTTCTCGCTCTATGCCAAGATCGAGCGCCACTTCCTCGCCAAGATGGAGTCCGAGGACGATGCCATCATCACCGACCCCAAGAAGGCGGTCTACACGCTCAATTCGCTCTGCACGGAGATGGACAGCCGCCTGGAACTTTGCAAGAAAGCCGGGGCGCGCAATATCGCCGAGTACAACGAGAAATTCACCGCCCGGCGGCTCAGCCCGCTCAACGGGCACCGCTACCTGCCCTATATCGTCGTGGTGGTCGACGAGTTCGCCGATCTGATCATGACCGCCCGCGAGGTCGAGGGGCCCGTCATGCGCCTCGCGCAGAAGGCGCGTGCCGTCGGCATCCACCTGATCATCGCCACGCAGCGCCCCGACGTGAAGGTCATCACGGGCGGTATCAAGGCCAATTTCCCCGCGCGTATCGCCTTCCGCGTGATGCAGATGATCGACTCGCGTACGATCATCGACCAGCCGGGGGCCAACCAGCTTATCGGCCGCGGCGACATGCTCTTCTCGAAGGACGGGGAACTGACCCGTATCCAGTGCGCGCTGGTCGAAACCAAGGAGGTCGAACGCATCGTCGAGTATATATCGAAGCAGCAGGGCTATACCTCGGCCTATTCGCTGCCCGACTATACGCCCGATACGGGCGATTCTTCGGGGAGCATGGGCAGCGAGGACTCCGCCCCCGTGAAATACGATTCGCTCTTCGCCGAGATCGCCCGCGACGCCGTTTCGGGCGGCAATATCTCGACCTCGATGATCCAGCGCAACTACGAGGTGGGCTTCAACCGTGCCGGGCGCATCATGATGCAGCTCGAACGTGCCGGCATCGTCGGCCGTCAGCAGGGAGCCAAGCCGCGCGACATCCTTTTCCATGACATGCCCTCGCTCGAAGCCAAGTTGCAGGAGCTGGGCCTATTCTGATGCTGCCATGAAACGATTCCTGTCCCTCCTGTTGCTGCTTTCCGCGATGCAATGCGTCGCCGCAGTCCCGGCTGCCGCGGATGTTCCGGCTGCCGCAAATAATGTTCCGGCCGCCGGCCGTGCCGACGCGATCCTGGCCGGGGTCAGCGACGGCTTCCGAGCGCTGGGTGCCTACGGGGTGTCGTTCGAGGTTCGCTCGGACGAATACGTCACGCGCGGGCGCTATGCCGTCGAGGGGGAGAATTATTACCTCGTGCTGGGCGATGCCGAGGTCTACTGCGACGGAGCCGTGCGCTACGAGGTGGACAACCGCCGCCGCGAGGTGACGATCGACGTGGTCGACAGCGACAGCCGCAATATCCTCAATAATCCCGTCCATGCCTTCGATTTCCTCGGCAGCGAATATGCGGCCTCGCTCGCCGGCGAGCAGGAGGGCCGTGCCGTGGTGCGTCTGACCCCTGCGCCGGGGAATACCTCCTCGGCGGGCAATATCGTCCTTACGGTCGATACCGCCGCGATGCGTCCCGTGTCGCTCCGCTACGATTACGACGGCGAGCAGGTGCAGGTTTCGGTGCTGGGCATCAAGCCCCTCGAAACGCCGCTCAAGGCCTTTGCGAAGGATAACTACGCCGGGTACGAATTCATCGACTTCCGCTGACCATGTTCCGCCGGCCGATCATGCTGCTGTTGTCCGTCGCCATCCCCGCGGCGACGCTGGCTGCGGCGCCGGAAGACCCGTCGCCGACAGGCGGGCAGCTGCCTTCCGGCACGGCTTGGGAACTTACCTCCGAGCGCGATCTGCTCTATGCGGCGTCTTTCGTAGGGGATTCCATACCGGTGCGGGTGTTTCTCGAATCGGGCGTCTATTTTCCGCTGATCGACAGCGCGCTGGTCTGGTCGCACCCCGGGCTTTTCGAACCCGTCGAACTCGAACGCCCCGTGCGTTTCCGCATGGCCGGCGGCACGGACTATTCGGCCCGCTATAAACTGGCGCCGGGGCTCAGTGTGGGGGATACGCGCAGTTTGCGCGAGAGCTATGTCGTCGACCTCAGGCGACGCAGGCCCTGCGACCTGCTCTACCCGCTCCATACCTTCACGACCGACAGCGTGGCCGCGCCCGGTATTTTCGAGCTCGATGTCCGCCGCGGCATTTTCCGTCCGCTCTCATCCGGGAGCCTGCCGCAACCCGGCGACGGGTGGGAGGCCTACGAACTGGTGCCCGACGGGCAGTCGGGGATGTTCTGGGTCGTGGATACGGTGCGCTTGTCCGACGACCGGGGACGCAGCCGTGCGATGCCGATGCGGCTGGTCGTCGATCTGGGCAACGCCAACCTGCTGGCACTCTTTGCGTTCAAACCTGAGGTCGGAAAATTCGTGTCACGCGCCCCTGTCGATCTGGTGGAAGGCCGTACGCCGGGCGGGATGACCCTGCGGGTGCTGATGCCCGCCGTCGCCACTTTCATGGGGCGCTACTCTTTCGGCGGGCTGCCCGTCGTGGTGCTCGACAAACCGATGGAACTCCCCGGCGACGGGTTCCTCGGCGTAAAATTCTTCTCCGCCTTCCGGGTGGTTTTCGATTTCCGCCACGGGCGGTTGTGGCTCAGGCAGGCGGACTTGACTCCTATTTCCGGTTGAGGTACCAGTAGAGCCCGCCGACGAAGATGCCGCCGCCCGCGATGTTCCCGAGCGTGGCGGGAACCAGGTTTGCGGCGACCATGTCCGCCGCCGTCACCGGGGCGCCCAGCATCATCCCCAGCGGGATGAAGAACATGTTGGCGATGCAGTGCTCGTAGCCGATCACCACGAAGCACATGACCGGAAAAAACAACCCCATCATACGGCCAGCCGCGTCGTCGGCACTCAGCCCGAGCCATACCGCCAGGCATACCAGCCAGTTGGCGCCCACGCCGCGCAGGAATACCGTCAGCCACGGCATCGAGACCTTGGCCTGCGCCACGTTGCAGGCCGCTTCGCGCCACAGCTCCGACGAGAGCACGCCGGGCAGCACCACCAGGAAATAGGCGAAGAAAGCCGCCCCGATGAAATTCCCCGCGTATACCAGCCCCCAGTTGCGCAGCACCTTGCCCCATCCGTACCTGCGGCCCAGCGCCCCGGGTACGAGCACGGCGTTGTTGCCCGTGAAGAGCTCCGCCCCGGCGAATACCACCAGGATGAGCCCCAGCGGGAATACCAGCCCCGAGAGCAGGCGCTGGAGGCCGGGCGCTTCGGCCGCTGCGGGGAACCCGAACCCCGCCATCAGCGAGAAGAGTCCGCCCATGGCGATGTATGCGCCGGCCAGGAATGCCAGCAGGAGGGTCTTGCCCGCCGGGAGTTGCATTTTGCCCGTTGCCGACTGCTGAGCCAGCGCGAGTACTTCCTTGGGTGTGTTTATCTGTGCCATGTTCGGGAATAGAGGCCGCAAAGGTAGTGAAACGATCCGGAACGCGCAAGCGGACGCCGTCATTCTGCCGGGAATTTTTTTTGAGGCCGTCAGATCGCCGGAAAAGGGGCAAAAACGGGGCGTCGTCCCGGAAATCTTCCGCGCGGAGGCGATATTTATCGGCTTAAAGTTGCTCAGATCGGAAATAAATCGTATTTTTGTTCGTTAAAAGACTGTAATTTTAAAGAGATAAGATGCTAACTGAAGAAGAAAAGAATGCAGGTTTGACAGGACGTATCATTCCTATCAATATCGAAGAGCAGATGAAGTCGGCGTACATCGACTATTCGATGTCGGTCATCGTGTCGCGTGCGCTTCCCGACGTGCGCGACGGCATGAAGCCCGTGCACCGCCGTATCCTCTACGATATGAGCGCGGAGCTCAACCTCTACTCCGACAAACCGACCCGTAAGTCGGCGCGTATCGTCGGCGACGTGCTCGGTAAGTTCCACCCCCACGGCGACTTGTCGGTCTACGACGCGATGGTGCGTCTGGCACAGGAGTGGTCGATGCGCTACCCGCTGGTCGACGGCCAGGGTAACTTCGGTTCGATGGACGGCGACTCGCCGGCTGCCATGCGTTACACCGAGGCCCGCATGAAGAAGATCACCGACGAGGTGATGGCCGACATCGACAAGGAGACCGTCGACTGGACGCTCAACTTCGACGATACGATCCCCGAACCCACGGTGCTGCCCACCAAGATCCCGCTGCTGATCGTCAACGGCGCCAGCGGTATCGCCGTCGGTATGGCCACCAACATGGCCCCGCACAACCTCAGCGAGGTGGTCGACGCCTGCTGCGCCTATATCGACAACCCCGAGATCACGGGCGAGGAGATGCTGCATTTCATCAAGGGCCCCGATTTCCCCACGGGCGGTATTATCTACGGCTACGAGGGTGTCCGGGAGGCCATGCTTACGGGCCGCGGCCGCGTCATGATGCGTGCCAAGACCGACATCGAGCATACCCCCAGCGGCCGCGAGTGCATCGTCATCACCGAAATCCCCTACATGATCAACAAGGCCGAGATGATCAAGAAGATCGCCGACATGATCAACGAGAAGAAGATCGACGGCATCTCCTACATCAACGACGAGTCCGACCGTGACGGCCTGCGGATCATCATCATCCTCAAACACGACGCCGTGGCGAGCGTCGTGCTCAACACCCTTTATAAGAATACGCCGCTGCAAACCTCGTTTGCAGTGAACAATATCGCGCTGGTGAACGGACGTCCGCAGCTGCTGCCGATGCGCGATCTGGTCATGCACTTCGTCAACCACCGCCACGACGTGGTGGTGCGCCGCACGCGCTACGACCTGCGCAAGGCCGAGGAGCGCCTGCATATCGTGCTGGGTCTCTTGATCGCACAGGACAACATCGACGAGATCGTGCACATCATCCGTTCGTCGCAGACGCCCGACGCGGCCAAGCAGGCGATGATCGAGCGTTTCGAGCTGAGCGACATCCAGGCTTCGGCCATCATCGAGATGCGCCTGCGTGCCCTGACGGGGTTGGAGTACGGCAAACTGACCGCCGAGCGCGACGATCTTACCAAGCTGATCGCCCACCTGAAGGACGTGCTGGAGAATGTCGGCATGCAGATGCAGATCGTCAAGGACGAACTGCTCGAAATCAAGGAGAAATACGGCGACGAGCGCCGTTCGGAGATCGTCTATGCCTCCGAGGAGTTCAACCCCGAGGATTTCTATGCCGACGACGACATGGTCATCACCATCTCGCACATGGGCTACATCAAGCGCACCCCGCTGGCCGAATACCGCACGCAGAACCGCGGCGGCGTCGGCGCCAAGGGCAGTGCCACGCGCGACGAGGACTTCATCGAGCATATCTACGTGGCTTCGATGCACAATACGATGCTTTTCTTCACGGAGAAGGGGCGCTGCTACTGGCTCAAGGTCTACGAGATCCCCGAGGGCGCACGCTCCTCGAAGGGACGCGCCATCCAGAACGTCATCCAGATCGAACCCGACGACAAGGTTCGCGCCTATATCAACGTCAAGCGCCTGAACGACGCCGAGTATGTGAACAACAACTTTATCATCATGTGTACCAAGGACGGTACGATCAAGAAGACGAAGCTCGAAGCCTACTCGCGCCCGCGCCAGAACGGTGTGAACGCCATCGTCATCCGCGAGGGCGACCAGCTGATCGAGGCCAAGCTCACCAGCGGCAACGCCGAAGTGATGATTGCGGCCCGCGAAGGCAAGGCCATCCGCTTCAACGAGTCGACGGTGCGCCCGATCGGGCGTGTCGGCGCCGGTGTGCGCGGCATCTCGATCGAGGAGTCCGACGAGGTGATCGGCATGATCTGTGTGGAACCCGATTCGACGCAGGACGTGCTGGTGCTGAGCGAAAACGGTTACGGCAAGCGTACCGACCTCGACGAATACCGCATCACCAACCGCGGCGGTAAGGGTGTGAAGACGATCAACGTGACGGAGAAAACCGGCAAACTTATCTCCATACAGGCCGTTACGGACGACAACGACCTGATGATTATCAACCGTTCGGGACTTACCATACGTACGGCCGTGTCGCAGATCCGCCTGGCGGGTCGTGCCACGCAGGGCGTGCGTATCATCAACCTGCGCGACGGCGATGCCATTGCCTCGGTGATGGCCGTGCCTGCTGCCGGCGATGAAGAAGAAGTACAGTCCGCGGAGGCTGCTGAAAACGGGGGCGCAACGCCCGAAGCAGGACAGCCGGCCGAGGAATAGATGAAATGAATTTGAAAACTTTAAATTAAATTTTGTTATGAAGAAAACATTTTTGACGGCTTTCGCGGCGCTGCTCGTGGCTATCCCTGCCGTGCAGGCGCAGAAAGTCAACAAGAGCGGGCTCCTCACCAAGATCGAGAAGAGCGACGCCGACATCGCCGACGCGAAGAAGAACGCCAAGGCCTCCACGTGGATCAACCGTGGCAAAGCATTGTACGAGGCTGCCGTGGAACCGACGAAGAGCCTCTTCGTCAACATGGACGCCGCGATGCTGAAGCTGGCCGTGGGCGAACCTTCGGCCACCAAGCAGGTGACGCTTCTCAACGTTCCCTACGAAGCGTGGGAGTACCCCTATTTCATCGCCTACATCAAGGACGGCAAGGTCGTTACCTGGACGCAGACCGACTGGGTGCTGAAAGAGGCTCCCGCCATGGCCATCGAGGCTTACAACAAGGCTTACGAGATCGACCCCAAGAGCGCTGCGAAGGTGAAGGACGGGTTGCAGCAGATCAGCGATTTCTGTTCGCAGGTCGGTAACACGGGTATCGACACGGGCGAGTACGTCGCCGCCGCCGATGCCTATGCCACGGCTTTCCAGGCACAGTCGAGCCCCGCTTACGGCGCAGCCGCAGATCCCGCGCTGCTCTACTATGCCGGTTACCTGCGCACAGTGGACGGTTCGGCGCACCCCTCGTCGTTCGGACAGGGTGCCGAGTACCTCAAGAAGGCGATCGACCTGGGTTATACCGACGAGGAGGGTAACATCTACTACTACCTCTTCCACTGCTATTACGGCCTGAAGAACGTCAGCCAGGACAACGTCATGCTGGCCAAGGACGCCCTGATCACGGGTATCGGGAAATTCCCGAAGAACGAGCGTATCCTCGACGGCCTGATGCAGCTTTACACGGCCGAAGAGGGCGTGGGCGACCCTGCCGACCTGGTAACGCTGATCGACTCGGCCATTGCCGACAACCCCGAGAACGTAGACCTCTGGTTCGGCCGCGGCCGTATCTTCTATGCGCTGAAAAACTACGACGAGAGCATCGCATCGTTCAAGAAGGTCGTGGAGCTGAAGCCCGACCTGTTCGAAGGCAATTATTACCTGGGCGTGTTCTACACGATCAAGGCCGACGAGATGAACAAGGTGATGAACGAGAAGCAGTACAGCAGCCAGACTGCCTACGATACCGACCTGAAGGAGGTGAATGCGGTCTATATGGAGGCGGTGCCCTGGTTCGAGAAGGCATACGAGATGAAGAAGGACGACGTCAACACGCTCGACTTCCTCAAGTCGATCTGCTTCCGCCTGCGCGACGAGGAGGGTATGATGGACAAGTACAACAAGTACAATACCCTGCTCAAAGAAGCCAAAGGCGAAGAGTAATCCCCTGCGGGGGCGGCGCTGCCGCCCTGTGCTTACAGGAATCCCGGCTCCGCATTTCGGAGCCGGGATTTTTCATGCGCCGATGCCGGTCGGAATGTCCCTGCCGTCGTGTGTGTGCGGATCCTGTCCGTGCGGGATCCGTGCGAAATGCCTGTACGGTTGTGTCGGTGCCGGTCGGGGATCCCTGGGGTGTTTTGCCTGTGCGGAGTCGGGGCGACCCTCGTGGCGCTCTGCCTGCCGCGCGACCCGCGCTTCAAGGTTTCCGGATGTCGAAGCCCAACTGCCGGAGCATACCTTCGTGGTCGAGGCAAAAGCGTTTCATCAGCAGGTAATGCGGCGTCTGCTCCAGTTCGGTGAGTTGCAGCCCGTTGTCCGCGATCTCGTAGATGTCGGCGCCGGGGTAGGCCATGACGATAGGCGAGTGGGTGCTGACGATGAACTGCGACCCGCTTTCCACGAGCTGTTTTATCCGGCACAGCATATACATCTGCCGCGACGGCGAGAGGGCGGCCTCGGGCTCGTCGAAGATATAGAGCCCGTTCCCGCGGAGCCTGTGTTCGAGCAGGCTCAGGAAACTTTCGCCGTGCGATTGCCTGTGGAGCGACTTGTCGCCGTAATAGCGGTGTATGCCGTCGGCTATCTGGTCGATCTCGGTGGCGACGTTGTAGAAACTCTCGGCACGCAGGAAATAGCCGTCGCGCGGCTGCAACCCGCGTCCGAGCACGAGGTTCCCGTATAGCGGGGAATGAGTCTCGCGCGTTGCGAACCGAAAGTTCTTCGACCCGCCTTCGGCATTGAATCCCGCTTTTACGGCGATGGCTTCCAGCAGCGTCGATTTGCCCATGCCGTTCTCGCCCACGATGAACGTCACCGGGCGGCGGAACCGCAACCCGCTGAACCCCGCCAGCGCGGGCACCGTATAGGGGTATTCGTGCGGCAAATCTCCGGTCTCTTTCAGCCGGATGTATTTGATGTAGAGCGTCGTTTCGGATAAGGTCATGGCCTGGTGTTTGGATCCCGTCCCGCTAATTTAGTGATTTCCCCCGGATATGCGGCCTGTTATCGCAGGAAACCTTTCAGGTTCCGGACGTTGCCTCTCCCGGGCCGTTCCGGCCTCTCCCTGCCCGGGGATTCACCGTCCCTCCCTTATGCGCCGGCTTTGCGGTAGATCGTCCGCAGGCTGTGCGTCATGAAGTATTGCAGTACGCCGCGCAGGAACATGTACAGCGTGAAGGCCAGCCACAGGGCGTTGTTGCCTATTACCGTATATCCGATATAGAAGATGCCGAAATAGGCTGCCGTAGCCCAGAACATCGAGTTGCGCATGACGCGCGTCTGCGTGGCGCCCACCATGATGCCGTCCATGATGAAGGGCATGGCGCTGGCTACGGGGATCAGGATGATCCATACGATATACCGTCCGGCGACCTCCACGATCGTCGCGGCGTTTGCGGCCGAATCGTCGATGAACAGCCCCACCAGGTCGCGCCACCAGACGATGTAGATTCCCACGAACAGTACCGACACGGCCGTGCCCCATGCGATGCAGCGCCGCAGGCAGTCGCGCAGCGCCTTTACGTCCCGGGCGCCGATGAACCGTCCGGTCAGCGCTTCGGCGGCATATGCGAAGCCGTCGTTCATGTACGAGAAGAGCGTGAAGAGCTGCAACAGCAGGGTGTTCACGGCCAGCAGCACCGGGTCTTCCATGCGGGCCGAAGCCCCCGTGAAGAAGGTGTAGACCGCCACGATGCAGAGTGTACGCAGCATGATGTCGCGGTTGACGATGAAGAAGGTCTTGAGCGGTTTCATGTCGAATACCTCGGTCCAGTCGATGCCCGTCAGTACCTTGCGGTAGCGCAGCATGAGCAGCAGCAGCGAAAGTCCCACGCCCGTCCACTGTGCGATCACCGAGGCGTAGGCAATGCCGACGATCCCCATGTCCATGCCGAAGGCGAACCAAAGGCTGCACAGGACATGCACCACGTTGACCGAAATAGCCGTGAACATCGGTATCATGGCATTCTGCATACCCGTGAACCAGCCGTTGAACCCGAACAGGAGGATGCCAGCCGGTACGGCCCAGATGCGGGCGTAGAAATACGCGCGCGTCATTTCGTTGCCATTGAGTCCCCACAGGGCCAGCTCGCCCAGCGGGTATTGCAGGGCGAGCATCAGCAATCCCATGCCCGCCGCCACGACCATCGCCCTTACGAGCATGTTGGTGCATTCGCGGAAATTCCCGGCGCCGAACGCCTGTGCCGTGAGTCCGCTGGTTCCCATGCGCACGAACGAGCAGTTCCAGTAGATGAAGTTGAAAATCGACACCCCGATGGCCAGTGCGCCGATCGTCGCCGCCGAATCCGCACCCCAGTGCCCGGCGATGGCCGTCGACACGATTCCCATCAGCGGTACGGTGATGTTTGATACGATATTCGGGAGCGCGATGCGCAGTATTTCGCGGTTCATGTTCATAGGTGCGGGACGGGGATGTCCGGCAACCCCTGCCGGACGTCGTTTACGGGTGCAAAGATAAGGCAAAAGCGGCGAATTTGTAACGGCCCCTGTCTTTTATCGCCAAATCGGGTCTGCAATATGCCGTAATCCGGAAAAATGGATTACCTTTGCCCCACAAACTCATTCAAATACGTATGAAAGACAACAAAAACGACTCGACCACGGTACTTTCGCGTTTCGGACGCGACAAGCGCCAGCGTACCGTGACTGCTACGGCGGAGCGTGTCGAGCGTCGCCCGCGTTTACAGCGTGATGCTGCCGATTCGGAGCAACCGTCCAGCGAGGGGCCCCGTGGGCGGGCCTCCTACAATCCCCATTTCACGGCGGACAACCGCCCTGCATTCGACAAACCGCGCCGCCAGTTCGGCGACAAACCGGCTTACGGCGAGCGTAAGTCCGGCGATAAACCCCGTTACGAGCACCGCGACGGCGACAAACCGCGCCGCCAGTACGGTGACAAGCCCGCCTATGGCGAACGCAAATTCGGCGACAAGCCCCGCTACGAAAACCGCGACGGCGACAAACCGCGCCGTCAGTACGGTGACAAGCCCGCCTATGGCGAACGCAAGTTCGGCGACAAGCCCCGCTACGAGCACCGCGACGGCGACAAACCGCGCCGCCAGTATGGCGACAAGCCCGCCTATGGCGAACGCAAGTTCGGGGATAAGAAATACGGCGACCGTAAATTCGGCGACAAACCCTATAAGCCGGGGCCGAGGAAGCACGACGACAAACCGGCGTCCTACCCGAAATTCACGCCCGAAAAGCAGGTCGGCGAAATGCGCCTGAACCGTTTCCTCGCACAGTCGGGCCTCTGCTCGCGCCGCGAGGCCGACGATTTCATCACCGCGGGCCTGGTCACGGTCAACGGCCAGATCGTCACCCAGCTGGGCACCAAGGTGCTTCCCACCGACGAGGTGAAATTCAACGACAGCCGCGTGCAGGGCGAGAAGAAGGTCTACCTCGTGCTCAACAAGCCCAAGGGTTATGTCACGTCGCTCGACGACCCCCATGCCGGCAAGACCGTCATGGATTTGGTCGAAGGTGCCTGCACGGAGCGCATCTACCCCGTAGGCCGTCTGGACAAGAACAGCCTCGGGTTGCTGCTTTTCACCAACGACGGCGACCTTACGAAGCAGCTCACGCACCCCTCGTACCTGAAAAAGAAAATCTACCAGGTGACGCTCGACAAGCCCCTGGCGCGTGCCGATATGGATCGCATCGCCGAGGGAATCACACTTGAAGACGGCGAAATCTTCGCCGACGAAATTTCCTATGTCAAGGAGAACAAACAGGAGATCGGCATCGAGATACACTCCGGCCGCAACCGTATCGTGCGCCGTATTTTCGAATTCCTGGGCTACACGGTCACCAAGCTCGACCGCGTCTACTACGCCGGCCTGACCAAGAAGAACCTCAAGCGCGGAGCCTGGCGTTTCCTCTCCCGCGAGGAGGTCGAACGGCTCAAGTCCGGCCAGTACGAATAAGTTCCTGCATCCGGTCTTTGTCCGGAGGGATAAGGGTACAATCAGAAGGAGGTTCCTGTCGAGGGAGCCTCCTTCTGTTTTAGCTGCGATAATCCCGGCATATCCGGGTGTTGCGGGATGTCCCCGTATTTCTGCGGTATGGCGGCAATTCCGGTGTGCCCGGAAAACCACGGCACCCGCGCGGCGGAAGCGTATGGTGACGGGCCGTGCATATCGCGCTATACCTGCTGCACCCGACCGCCGTCGTTTCCTGTCCGCCGTCGTTTCCTGTCCGCCGCTGTTCCCGGCTTCTGCCGTCTTCCGGGCGCCGCCGTTTCTTGTCCGCCGCCGTTTCTTGTCCGCCGCTGTCTCCAGGCCTCTGCCGTCTCCTGTCCGCCATGCCGCCGGGCAAAAACCGTCTGCCCGCACTTGCCCGCGCTCCGGGCGTCAGTGCGTTGCCTTGTACCAGCCCGTGTTTTGGATGTTGTTCACCACGATCCCGCTCGTGCTCGGCGCGCTGGTCGAAATGCCCGAATAGGTCGTGATCGGCCGCTTGCCGCCCGAATAGAAATACTCCGTATGCAGCCGGTAGCGTTCGGGGACGGTGCGCCCGAGCTGTTCGTCGAATTCCTTTAGCAGGGCGGTGTCGTCGCACAACTGGTAAACGTAATCCGCCAGGTCGTAGAACCGCGTCGGGTCGTAGAGGTACTCGTATTGCTGCAACGGTTTCTCCGGGTCGGGGATGTACGCGGGCGATGCATTGTTGATGCGGCGCATCACTTCGGCCATCGTTTCCACCTGGTCGCATACCGTCACGGCGATCGCCCCGCAGTTATAGTTCGGGGCTTCGTATTGCTCGTAGAATTCGTAGAAACTCCGGCATACGCCGTCCAGGTCGTATCCCGTGCCGCCGTCGGTGAACAGGTAGGGCATCACCAGGTCGTAAGGATAACCGTAGGCCATCACCTCGCAGGGCGAGGCGATCAGGTGCCTGGTGATTTTGCGTAGGTCGTACGCCACCTCGATCGACGACATGAAACAGTCGTCGAAGAGGATGTATTCGAACCGGATTCCTGCGGCCGTTATCGCCTCGGCGAAGGTCGTCGTGTTGGTACACCGCGAACCGCCGTCGCCGAACCAGCGGGTGAACTGCCCGTCGGGCGAAACGTATTCCCAGTGCCATTTCTCGGGGACGGTTGTCGCCGTCGGTTCCGTGCCGGCCTTCGCGTCGGCAGCGCTCCGGCCCGAGCCCGATGCGGAGATCCACGCCATGCCGTGCGACCCGATCGTGATGCCGTAGCGTTCGGCGGGTGCGGTCTGCTTGATGTAGTCGAAAATCCCGGTGATGGTCTCGGCCTGCGTCACGTTGAGGTCTTCGTACGTGCGCAGCTCCGTTTCGCGGCACTCTCCGTTGTCGTAGTACAGTTCGCGCAGCGACCCCTTGGTGGTGCTCGTTTGCAGGAATACCACAAGGCGGCTGTCCCGGAGGATATTCCCCGCCACGGCTTTCTTCACGTCCTCGATGTTTTGGAGGAAATGCGTGTACAGGTTCCCGGACCAGGGCAGGTACATGACGACCGTCTGGGGTGCGACGGCCGGGCTCTGCACCACCGAGACCGTGGCCTCGGCCTTCCCCGACGACAGGCGCAGCGCCATGCTGCCCAGCGCCTTGCGCCGGGTCGTCGTGTTGTCGTCCTGTGCCCTCACCGTTACCGTCGTCTCCCCGCGGCCGCCTCGGGTGGGGGAGACGTCGAACCCGCCGCCCGTCGTGGTGAGCGACCACGCTTCGGTCGACGACACCGTGAATGCCGCCTCCGAACCCGCCGTGCTGCGCAGTACCACTTCGTCCTGCGTCGTGGTCAGCCCTGCGCGTTCCTCTGTTTTTTCGCACCCGGCGAGCAGCGCCACTGCCAGCAGCAGGCTCAGCGTGCGCCGGATTATTTGTAGGTACGGGGTTTCAGGTTGTTGAATTGCCATGTGCGGTCACGTTTATAGGTATATCCTTCGGGCTTGTTCCAGTATACGCGGCCGAAGTCGTAATAGAGCCCTTTGCGTTTCTTGTCGCCGACCATCCGGGGCGCCGTAAAGGGGATGAATTCCACCGTACGGCTGATGATGCGGCTCTTGCCGTAGGTGTAACCCTCCGATGCCATCACGTCGAGCGCATGGTCGAACATCAGGATATGGCGCGGGGTCTTCTGCGTGAGGGCATCTCCCGAATCCTCGATCGCGCGGAGCACCCCCTTCACCTTGTTGTAATACATCTTCTCCTGCAGCTTGTTGCCCAGCGCCCCGTGGGCATAGGCCATCAGGTTCAGGATCTTGGGGCTGAACGGGTCGCGGGCGAGCGCATCTTCGCCCACGTAGAGCATCGCGTCGAGCGTTTCGGCCAGCGGGTTGTCGGGATCGAGCCCCGATGCCAGCATCAGCAGCTTGTCCAGGTCGGGGTTCGCCTCCATCGGTTTGTAGCTCTCCTGGTGGGCGTAGCCGTAGTAGAGGTAGTGGTAATCCTCGTCGGTGAGCGTCTCGTCGCCCGCGTTGTAGCGCATCATCAGCGATGTGTAGTAGAACGGCGAATCGGGGTCGGACGTCTTGGCGACGATGTCCTCCTCGACGGGGACTTTCGCCGCGGCCAGCGCCGGGAGCAGGAGCAATGTCAGCAGTAAATTTTTCATATTCGTATTTTAGGCACTAACGCTCAAATCAGCGCAAATCGTATTCCGCGATCAGTTTGCGGAACTTTTCGCGCAGCGCCCCCGAACCTTCGACCAGCGGCAGCCGCATCGTCGGGCCGATTATGCCCATTTCGGCCAGTGCGCACTTCACCCCCACGGGATTGCCCTCTTCGAACAGGGCGTGCACCGCTTCGTCGAGGCATTCGTATGCCTTTTCCGCACGGTCGAACTCCCCGGCCTTGGCGTAGTTCACACACTCCATGAACCGCTTGGGAAAAGCGTTCGCGGCCACCGAGATCACGCCGTCGCCGCCGCGGCGCATCAGCTCGAGCGTCATGCCGTCGTCGCCCGACAGCACGATGAACCCTTCGGGGCGCCGGTCGAGGATGTGCTGCATCTGTTCGATGTCGCCCGACGCCTCCTTGATGCCGATCACGTTCTTCATCCCGCGAGCCAGTCGCAGCGTCGTCTCGGCCGTCATGTTGACGCCCGAGCGTCCCGGGATGTTGTAGAGGATCACCGGCAGCGGCGAGTGCTCCGACACGGTGCGGAAATGCTGGTACAAGCCCTCCTGCGAGGGCTTGTTGTAGTAGGGTGTAACGCTCAGGATGGCGTCGGCGCCCCGCAGGTCGAATTCGCGCAGCTGATCCAGTACCTCCGACGTCGAATTGCCGCCGCAGCCCATTACCAGCGGTACGCGTCCCGCGATGTGGTTGGTGATGAACATGGCTATCACGGCGCGTTCGGGCATGTAGAGCGTCGGCGTTTCGGCCGTGGTGCCCAGCGCCACGATGTAGTCCACGCCGCCTTCGATCACATAGTCGATCATGCGTGCCAGCGCCTGGTAGTCAACTTTTCCTTCGGGTGTAAAGGGGGTTATCATGGCGGCCCCCACGCCGCAGAGCTTGTGTCGTATCATATGATTCTGTTTGGCATTATGTAGTTTTTTATGCGTATTCCTTTTCCGCGGGGCTCAGAACAACTCGCCTTGTTGGACGGGTTCGCCGTCCCCGCCTTCCGTCGCGGCCGGGGCGCCATTGTTCCTGCCTCCGGTATTTGCCGTTGTTGCGCTGTCGGCTTCCGCCCCGTTTGCCGCCGGGGCTTTCTGCCCGCTGACCATGGCGATGAACTCCTCTTCGGAAATGATCTTCACGCCCAGCTTCTCGGCCTTCCTGAGCTTCGCCGGGCCCATGTTGTCGCCCGCCACGATGTAATCGACGTTGGCCGATACGGCCGCGAGGTTCCTGCCCCCGTGCATTTCGATCAGCTCCTTCATTTCGTCGCGGCTGCGCGAGAACTTGCCCGACACCACGAAACTGCGGCCTGCGAGCGACTCCGACGCCAGCTCCCGCGCCTCCTCCTCGAACTTCAGCCCCGCGGCACGCAGGCGGCGGATGATGGCGTGGTTCTGCTCGTCGGCGAAATATTCGATGATCGCGTCGGCGATGCGCCCGCCCACCTCGTCGGCCTGGGTCAGCTCCTCGCGCGTGGCCCGCATCACGGCGTCGAGCGAGCGGAAATGCTCGGCCAGGTATTTGGCCGTCGTCTCGCCCACGAAGCGGATGCCGAGTCCGAACAGCACGCGGCGGAAGGGCACCTCGACCGATCCGCGGATGCTGCGTATGATGTTGTCGGCCGACTTCTCGCCCAGCCGCGGCAATTCCGCCAGCTGTCCGGCCTTCAGGTCGTAGAGGTCGGCCACGTCGTGCACCAGCCCGTTTTCATAGAGCAGTTCCACGGTCTCCTCGCCCAGCCCCTCGATGTCCATCGCCTTGCGGCGGATGAAATGGATGATGCGTCCGACGATCTGCGGCGGGCATCCCCCCTGGTTGGGGCAGTAGTGCTTCGCCTCGCCCTCGTAGCGCACCAGCGGCGTGCCGCATTCGGGGCATACGGTGATGTATTCGAACGGTTTGCTGTCCGCAGGCCGCTGCGAGAGGTCTACCCCCGTGATCTTGGGGATGATCTCGCCGCCCTTCTCGACGTATACCATGTCGCCCGGGCGGATGTCCAGCAGGGCCATCTGCTCGGCGTTGTGCAGCGTCGCACGCCGCACGGTCGTCCCGGCCAGCAGCACCGGTTCGAGGTTCGCCACAGGCGTTATGGCCCCCGTGCGTCCCACCTGGAACGACACGCTGTCCAGCCGCGTGAGCGCCTGCTCGGCCTTGAACTTGTAGGCCACGGCCCATTTCGGGGCCTTGGCCGTGAATCCCAGCTGCCGCCTTACGGCGAAGTTGTTGACCTTGATCACCACGCCGTCTGTCGGGAAGGGCAGGGCATGGCGCCCCTCGTCCCAGTGTGCGATGTAGGCGTCGATCTGCTCCGCAGTGCGGCATATGCGCGCCGCGTCCGAGACTTTGAATCCCCACTCGCGGGCTTTCTGCAGGCTTTCCCAGTGGTTCGTGAAGGGCAGGTCGTCGCCCGCCAACTGGTAGAGCGTGCAGTCCAGGCCGCGGCGTGCGACCACCGACGACGCCTGCTGCTTGAGCGTCCCCGCCGCGGCGTTGCGCGGGTTTGCGAAGAGCGTCTCCCCGGCCGCCTCGCGCTCGGCGTTGATTTTGTCGAACGAGGCGTAGGGCATCAGGATCTCGCCCCGTATTTCGAAGTAGGGCGGCCAGTCGTCGCCCCTCAGGCGCAGGGGAACCGTGCGCACCGTACGTACGTTGGCCGTCACGTCGTCGCCCTGCGTGCCGTCGCCGCGCGTCACGGCACGCAGCAGCCGCCCGTCCTCGTAGGTGAGCGATATGGCCGTGCCGTCGAATTTCAGTTCGCAGACGAACTCCGTCGGCCCTGCCTCCTTTTCGATACGGGCGATGAATTCATGCAGTTCGTCGAGCGAATAGGTGTTGCCGAGCGAAAGCATCGGGAACCGGTGCTTTACGCTCCGGAACTCCGACGTGATGTCGCTCCCGACACGCACCGAGGGCGAATTGGGGTCGGACAGTTCGGGGTGCGCCCGTTCCAGATCCTGCAATTCGCGCATCATCGTGTCGAATTCGAAGTCGGAGATCTCAGGGGCGTTTTCGACGTAATATCTGAAGTTATGGTACTCGAGCTGCCGCCGCAGCTCTTCGACTCTCTCGCGTATCATAATATAAGTATAACCTGCGTAAAGGTACGTATTTTGTTTATAACATCCTGCAAATTCAAAAAAAATGCAAAAAAAAAATTACGGATGTGGTGCGATATGTAAATTTTGCTTATAATTGCAGAAAATTTCCAAGCATTACTATGGCTAAACAGAATACGACGAAGAAACATATCGTAACGAGCTTTCACAACCTGACTCCCGAACTGCAGGATGCCGTAAAGGAAAAATACCCGCTGGGGTTCACCGAAGCGATGATGCGCGTGGACAAACCCAACGGCGATTTTTTCTATGCCGTGCCGTTCGATACCGACGAGATCGCCTATATGGTGAAGATCGACGTGAAGATCGACGACAATGCGCAGGAGGAGGACGACAAGGATTACTACGACGACGAAATCAAGGGCGCCGACGAAATCCAGGACGACGCCAATTCCGACGACGGCGGCGGCGACTCCGACGACGACGTGAATATCTGATCCGGCCATGCTGCGCTTTATCCCTGTTCTCGCTCTGTTGCTGTTCACGGCCTGCGGCCTTGCAGAGAACGAGCAGGATGATAAGAACAAGCGTATTTATATCACCTTCGCAGATCCCGCCTTCGAGCAATTCTGTCTCGGAATGTTCGATTTGGATCACGACGGACGCATTTCGCGCTACGAGGCGCAGCGCGTCCTGGTGATGGATTGCTCCGGCCGCAACATCTCCGCGATGTGGGAGATCGGCGAGTTTTCCCGCCTGCGCGAGCTCGATTGCAGCGGCAATAACCTCACGCGGCTCGACCTGCGCAAATGCCCCGACCTGCAAAAGCTCGATTGCGGCGACAACGAAATCACGTCGCTCGACATCGACGGCCTGCGCGGGCTGGCGGTGCTCGATTGTGCCGGGAACCTGCTCGCACGCCTCGACCTGAAATCCAACTCTTCCCTGCGCCAGCTCGATTGCCGCGGCAACCTGCTGGTGACGCTCGACCTGACCCCCTGCTCGGGGCAGTTGCAGGCCGACACGCGCGACAACCCTTTCCTTACGACCGTCTATCGCCTCGGCTCGCAGGGCGTCGATTATAACGGGCCGACCGAGGTGGTCGTCCGCTGACCGGAGCTTCCGTTTCCTGCCCCCCCCGCATCGTTTTCCGCTGGCTGCCCGCGTCCGTTTCCTGCTGGCTGTCCGTGTCCGTTTCCCGCCGCCTGCCCGCATTGTTCCCCGCAGGTTCCCCGCGTCGCTTCCCCGCTGGCTGCCCGCGTCCGTTTCCTGCTGACTGCCCGTGTCCGTTTCCCGCCGCCTGCCCGCATTGTTCCCCGCAGGTTCCCCGCGTCG
>OGYW01000235.1_pt1 | contig 50087 bp, 38 predicted proteins | sample 1576621 | NCBI WGS metagenome assembly OGYW01 (sample SAMEA3541528, study PRJEB24748) | human gut metagenome | biome: human gut; feature: human-associated habitat; material: faeces | place: China | collected 2012 | reverse complement strand
GCCGATGGCGAGGCCGTGCGCCTGGCCACCGCCCGCCAGAACCTCGGTACCGAATGCTACCGTATTCCGGCGCTCGCCGAGGCGCCCAACGGCTGGATCCTCGCCGCATTCGACCAGCGTCCCAATACGGCGATGGCCAACGGCAGCGGCGTCAAGTGCTGGGATGCCCCGCAGCCGAACTCCATCGTGCAGCGCATCTCCAAGGATGGCGGCAAGTCGTGGACGCCGATCCAATATGTCGCGCAGGGCAAGAACGCCCCGGAACGCTACGGCTATTCCGACCCATCCTATGTGGTCGATGAGGAGACCGGCGAGATCTTCCTGTTCTTCGTTCACTCGTACAACAAGGGCTTCGCCGACTCTCAGCTTGGCGTCGATGAGAGCAACCGCAATGTGCTGCATGCGGTCGTCGTCAGCTCAAAGGACAACGGCGAGACGTGGAGCAAGCCGCGTGACATCACCGCTGACATCACCAAGGGTTACGAGAACGAGTGGAAGTCCCGTTTCGCCACCTCCGGTGCCGGCATCCAGCTCAAGTACGGCAAGTACAAGGGTCGTCTGATTCAGCAGTATGCCGTGGGCCGTACGACCGGTTCGAACGCCGCGGTATCCGTGTACTCCGACGACCATGGCAAGACCTGGCAGGCCGGCAACCCGGTGACGGGCATGCTGATGGATGAGAACAAGGTCGTGGAGCTGTCTGATGGCCGTGTGATGCTCAACTCCCGCCCGGGTAACGGTTCCGGTTACCGTCGCGTGGCGATTTCGAAGGACGGCGGCGTGAACTACGGTACGGTCAAAAATGAGACGCAGCTGCCGGATCCGAACAACAACGCGCATATTACGCGCGCGTTCCCGAACGCTCCCGAGGGTTCGGCGAAGGCGAAGGTGCTGCTGTACTCGTCACCGCGCGCGAACAACGAGGGCCGTGCGAACGGCGTGGTCCGCATCTCGCTCGATGACGGTACCACGTGGTCATCCGGAAAGCTGTACAAGGAAGGCTCGATGGCCTACTCGGTCATCACCGCGCTGAGCGGTGCCGCTGGCGGTGGTTATGGTCTGCTGTACGAAGGCGCTTGGGTCACCGGCGGCGGCATTGACAGCCACGACATCATGTACACGCACATTTCCATGGATTGGCTCGGCTACCTGTCCGCCACCGCAGACGACGTGACCGCTTCGGTTGAAGAGGGTGCCAGCACGGTGTTCGTGACCGTTCCGGTGAGCAACGTCGGTTCTGTGGATTACACCGGCGTGACGGTGACTCCGGCCGATCTGCCGACCGGCTGGTCTGCCTCTCCGGTGAACGTGGGCGCTCTTGCCGGCGGCGCGTCCAAGGACGTGACCGTCACGGTGAATGTTCCCGCAACTGCCAAGAAGGACGATGTCGCCAAGATCGTCCTGCGCGTGACCGGCACGTCCGCTGCGAATGCCAACGCCACGACCGGCTTTGACGGCTCCATCACGGTGAACGTCACCGAAAAGAGCGAGCCCGATCCTGAGCCGGAGCCGACCATCACGGGTGTTTCGGCGGTGACGTCGCAGGCTGGTGTGAAGGTCGGTGACGTGTTTGATGCGTCGAAGGTGTCGGTGACCGCGGCGATGAGTGATGGTTCGTCGAAGGCGTTGGCTGCCGGCGAGTATTCGCTGTCGGCTGTGGATGCTGACGGCAAGGCGGTCGATTTGGCTGAGCCGTTCGCGGCGGCTGGTGTGGTGACGGTCACGGTGAGTGTGCCTGTGGAGGGTGCGGATCCGTTGACTGCCTCGTTCGCCATCGACGTGGCCGAGAAGAGCGCCGATCCTGAGCCAAAGCCCGAACCCAAGCCCGAACCGGAGAAGCCGGCCGGACCGAAGGTCGACGTGCCCACCGAGAAGCCCGGCCTGTCCAAGACCGGCGCTTCCACGGCAGGCATGTCCATCGTGTTCGTCTTGTTGGCGCTGTCCGGTGTCGCGGCGTTGTCGCTGCGCCGCCGCTCCGCTCACTGATCTGACCGAGACCTCACTGCTGCGGCGGTAAACCGTCCGGCCGATGAGTGACGGCATACAGGAAAAGCCCCCGAAACACGGGGGCTTTTTCATGTTGTAATTCGTTCACTCTGTAGACTACAATGAGGGAAATTTCAGCGTATCGCTGTGATTCTCATATAACCGATAGTTCATAAATAATATGCGGTAAAGAAGCCGACTGCGCCGAAGAAGACGCTGCTACCCCCGTATCGGTTCGGAAGCTGACCTGCCGCAGAGAAGAAAGACTCGATATGACCACAATATTCCGACGTGCCACGGCAAAAACGCTGATGCGCAAGCTCAGCGGGCTGCTGGTGGCCATCGCCATGCTGGCAGTGCTGCCGGCTGGCACCATCAGCGCAAATGCGGCGGACGAAACACCCCAAGAATATCTGCAACTCACCCTGACCCGCACCGACAGCAACGGCACCCCGGCCGAAGTCGGCGACAAGCTCACCTACAGTCTCGGCTACAAAAACGTTTCCGATACCGGTTTCATTGTGTATCCCACGGCGTCGAACCTCAACAATGTCGCCACGCCGCAGTCGGCGCGCAACCCCAATCCCATGTGCCGGTGGGGGAATCTCGCGGCGGGTGCTTCGGCTGCATGCACTTGGAGCGCGAGCAAGGAGTTCGCCTACCATGTGGTGACCGAAGACGATGTCGCAAACGGCTTCACGCCCACCGCGACCGTGTCGGCGACCACTCAGGACGGCACCAATGGCGTTCTGCAAAGCGTCGACATCACCGGCGAGACGGTGCCGGCCGTCCCTGCGACCTCCACACTGCGCGTCGCCATGCAGCGTACCGATACGCTCGGCGATAACGTGAAGATCGGCGACCGGCTGACCTTCAACTTCACCTACACCAACAAAACCGCGCAGAAGATTTATGCCTACCCGAGCGAGTCGAACATCGAACGCGTGGACGTGGTGTCCTTTCCGAGAAACAGCTGCCGATCCGGAGTAGAGGCCAACCAGACCGCATCATGTGGGTTCGCCTATCACGTCATCACCGCTGAGGACGTCGTGGCCCGCAGATACACGCCGACAGCCACATTCCGCGCCACATCGGACCGCGACGGCACGCAGGTGCTGCAAGATGACATGACGTTCACCACCGGCACGGTGACCGTCGCGGGGCCGGCCGACGACGCCGCGTCCACGCCGACGGAGCGCAAAGACGGCGAACCGCTCCTGCTGGCGACCAACAAGCAGATCGGCAACACCGATTACTACCGCATCCCCGCCATCGCGCAGGCACCCAACGGCTGGATTCTCGCCGCATGGGATTTGCGGCCGAAATCGGCGGCGGACGCGCCCAACCCGAACTCGATCGTGCAGCGCATCTCCAAGGACGGCGGCAAGTCATGGGAGACGCTGGCATACGTGGCGCAGGGACGCAGCGCCACCAACAAATACGGCTACTCCGACCCGTCCTATGTGGTCGACGAGGAAGCCGGCAAGATCTTCCTGTTCTGCGTGAAATCGTACGATCAGGGCTACTTTGGCTCCGTATTGGGTGTGGAAGATGCACGCAACGTGCTGCAGGCCGTCGTCATGGAATCCGACGACAACGGCGCAACATGGAGCGAGCCGCGCAACATCACCAAAGACATCACCAAGGGTCACGAAGACGAATGGAAGTCCCGTTTCGCATCCTCCGGCCATGGCATCCAGCTCAAGTACGGGCAGTACAAGGGCCGTTTGATACAGCAATACGCTGTGCGCACCACGAGCAACACGAACATCGCGGTGTCCGTGTATTCCGACAACCATGGCAAGACCTGGAAGGCCGGCAACCCCGTGACCGAAGCGAACATGGACGAGAACAAGGTCGTGGAGCTGTCCGACGGTCGCGTGATGCTCAACTCCCGTCCGGGCGCGGCGGGATACCGTCGCGTTGCGATCTCGGAGGACGGCGGCGTGAACTATGGTCCGATCAAGTCGGAGACCCAGCTGCCGGATCCGAACAACAACGCGCAGATCACGCGTGCGTTCCCGAACGCTCCGGAAGGTTCGGCGAAGGCGAAGGTGCTGCTGTATTCGGCGCCGCGTGCGAGCAACGAGGGCCGTGCGAACGGTGTCGTGCGTGTTTCATTCGATGACGGCACCACATGGTCGGCCGGCAAGCTGTTCAAGGAAGGCTCGATGGCCTACTCGGTCATCACCGCGCTGAACGACGCCGCCGGCGGTGGTTACGGTCTGCTGTACGAAGGCGAAAGCATCACCTACACGCGCGTGTCGATGGAATGGCTGGGATATCTCACCGCCACGGCGAGCGGCACCGCGACCGTCAAGGAAGGCGAGGGGACGCTGACCGCGCCGGTCACCGTCACCAACGACGGTCTGACCGACTACACGAACGTCACCGTGACCCCCACAGGTCTGCCGTCTGGTTGGAGCGCCGAAGCCGTGAACGTCGGCAATCTTGCCGCCGGTCAGAGCGCGACCGTGAACGTTCCGGTGACTGTGCCTGCGGCGGCTGTCAGTGGTACCGTCGCGAAAGCGACGATGAAGATCACCGGCAAGTACGCGCAGTCCGAAGACACGCTGCACAGCTTCGCCGAAGGCGAGTTGGCGGTGACCGTCACCGAACCGGATCCCGCAGCCAAGCGGCTCAAACTCACCATCGAACGTACCGATGACAACGGAGCCCCGGTCAAGGTCGGTGACACGCTGACCTACCGGATCACCTATGAGAACGTCGGCACGCAGTCATTCGCGGTCTATCCGCGCGAATCCAATCTGGACGGCGTGACGACCCCGCAGTCGGCGAGCAACCCCGCTCCCGTATGCCGGTGGAGCAGGTTGGCTCCGGGAGCGACCGGTGCATGCGTCAGCGGCAACGGCAAACAGCTCGCCTACCACACGGTGACGGAAGCGGACGCGACGGCCGGCTCGTTCACGCCGAGCGCGACCATCGACGCCACCGCAGACGCGAGCGGCGAGACGGTGCTCGAATCAGTGTCCATCACCGGTGACCCCGTCACCGTGAGCCAGCCGGTCGAACTGCCGGCGGACATCGCCGCATGGAAGACCCGCAACGAGGCGCTCGCCGACTGGCAGACGCTCTCCGAAAAGCTCGCAAAGACCGACCGCATCAACTGGCTGTTCACCGGCGACTCCATCACGCACGGCGTGCAGTTCACGCGTGGCTACCGCACCTATTCGGAACTGTTCGCGAACCATCTGGACACCGCGTCGGTGCGTGGTGTATCCCGCGCCAACGATGTGGTCATGAACACCGGCATCTCCAGCGCGGACGCCAGTTGGCCGCTCAAGGACGGCGCATTCGAGAAATGGGTGTCCGACAAGCACCCCGACGTCGTGTTCCTCACGTTCGGCATGAACGACGGGCGTACAGGCCAGGCGTTCACCGTCGACCAGTACACCGCCAACCTGTCCACACTGATTGACAAGATCCGCGACCTCGGCGCCATCCCGGTGCTGCAGACGCAGAACTACACGACCAACACGACGTTCAACGCCAACCTCGACACGTACTTTGACGCGGAACGTCGACTCGCGCTCGACAAGAACGTGCTGTTGGTGGACTTCAACAAGCAGTGGCTGGAACTCGGCGGCGGCAACCGCGAATCCGGCACGTATATGGGTGCCGGCAACGACATCCACCCCGGCGAGAACGGGCACATCGAATGGGCCAAGTTCACGCTGGGAGCGCTCAATATGATCGCCAACGACGACCCGCTCGCCCGGTGGAGCAGCTCCGACACGACACTGGCCAAGCCGACCGTGACGGTGGACGCCGACGGCAACGGGCTGAAGGGCTCGGACGGGCTTGAACCCGCCCCGGCCGCGGCCAAGTCCGTGGGCAAGTTCCTCTCCGGCGCACAGTACGTTGACCTGGGCGGCGATGTGGTGAGCGCTGTGGCCGGCAAGCGGGAGTCCAACGTGACCATCAGGTTCCGTGCGTCGGCGACCGGACAGCCGCAGACGCTGTTCTCGCTGGGCGACTCCGGCTCCGCGACCCGCGCGACCGTGCGCCTGAGCGCGACCGGTCTGGTGCAGTTCCTCAACTCCGGCAACACCGGCGACTTCTACACGGTCGGCACGAACGACCTCGCGGATGGCGCATGGCATACGGTGTCCGTGAACTTCGTGGCGAACGGCTTCACGATCTATGTTGACGGAGCCGCGATGCGCGCGATCAGCGGCGGCGCGGGCACTCAGCTGAACGTGCCGGGCGCGATCACGGTGAACACGGCCACGGCCGGCGCGATCCGCGGGGCCGACAGCGCCGGCGGCGCGCAGCAGCTCACCGGCATTGTCGATTACGTCGCCGCATGGAGCCGCACACTGACCGATGCGGAAGCCAAGCGAATCAACGCCGAAACCAGTGCCGTGGCGGTGACGAAGGTCGATGCGGCGGTGAACGCGTTGCATCCGATCATCTCCGATACCGGTGCTCGCAAAAATATCGTGTTCGTGGGTGGCGAGACCATCGAAGGCGGGTATACGGATCATCTGATTGCCAAGAACATCGTGCAGCTGCTCGACGAGCGCGTGCGCTGGGAATACGTCACCGGGCTGAGCGCCACGGACCGCGAACGGCAGCGTGCCAAGTTCTTCGTGGCAGCCGGGCAGGGCGGTCTAACTGCCAAGCAGATGGACGAGGACTACGCTGCGATGGTGGGTGAGTATTCGCCGGACATCCTCTTCTTGGCTCCGGACCTGTATGACGCTGACGGGAATCTTGCGGAAAGCGACGCCGCCGCGTTCGCCGGGCATATTCGCTCCGTGGCCGCCAAGGCGAAGGAGGCGGGCGCCAAGGTCGTGCTGGTGACGCCGGTCACCGTGCGCGGCGGGGAAGACGAGTATGCCGGCGCTATGCGCACGGTGGCCAAGGAAGACGATTTGCCGCTCATCGACGCGCAGGCGTGGATCGGCAAGGTCGTCGCCGCTGACGCGAGCGTCAAGACCGCGTGGTTCAACAAGGCCGGCCAGCTCAACTACGCCGGGCATCTCGGTTACGCGCGATTCATGATGCGCTCGCTCGACCTGTACCCGAGCAACGTGTCAGGCAGCCGCATCGCGTCGCTGCCGTACGACACCGCCAATGTTACTTTGGTCGGAGCGAGTGAAAACGGTGGCGAGCTGCCGGTCGGGCGCGTCGAGGGCACCGACAGGGCGCACATCGACACCATGCAGATCGGTGCGGCGGCTTCGCTGGTGGTCGCCGACAGCTACGCCGTCTACGAGATCGGCGAGGACGGCGGGCGGACCCTGGTCGCGGACGGCCTCAAGCCCGCGGATGTGCTTGCGGATGGCATCGACGTGACCGTAAACGATACGGCGGCGCACCGGTATGAAGTGGTCGGTTCGGCGAACGTGCCGGAGGGCGCGGACGTCGTGACCGTGACATATACGGCGACGCTGGCGGCTGTCGAGGAGCCGGAGCCCGGGCCGGATCCCGATCCCACTCCAGACCCGAGCGAAAAGCCGGACGGTGACGGTACCGGTGACGGCACTGGCGCCGGTGCCGGCGACGTGCAGAAGCCGACCCCGGACGCTGTGGCGAAAACCGGTGCGGATGTGTTCGGTCTTCTTGCCGCAGTGGCGGCGTTGCTCGCGGCAGGCGGTGTGACGCTGTCGCTGCGCCGTCGCGCGAATCGGTAAGTCTCTCGACTGGGCGGCGGCAGTCAACGGTTCGTTTCGATTTCGACTGATTGCCGCAGCCCGTACCGAATCGGTTGACTGGTCTTGAGGGCCGTTGGCGGAAATCCTGCCAGCGGCCCGCTTTCGTTTGCGCTAATTGCGGGTTGCCTCGGTCGAAGTATGGTCGTTGCTGAGTCATGAGCGTGTAATGGACGTCAAGAATCAGGCGCTCTCTTCGAGGTCATCTGGGATAATGAAAACGGAAGCCCGGTTGCCTGGGCATGCAGGCATACAGTTGGCGTCAATACAAGGTGGGTTGTGCATGAGTGACATGTTGTTGAAGGCCGTGTTCTGGGATCTGGACGGTACGTTGATCGATTCGGAACCCTACTGGCACGAGGGCGAGATGGAGATCGCCGCGGCGCATGGCGGGTATTGGGATGAGGATCTGGCGTGGTCCTGTTCTGGCACTCCGCTTGACCATTGCGCGAAAACGATGATCGAGCACGGGACGAATCTGCCGCCCGAGCAGATTGCCAAAGCGATGGTCGATTACGTCGCCAAGAAGGAGTTCGAGAGGGTGCCTTGGACGAGTGGCGTACTGGACGTGCTGGGGTCGCTGGTCGATGCCGGGATTCCCTCCGTGCTGGTCACGACATCGCCGCGCAGGCTCGCTCAGAACGTGATTGATCATGCGCCGGCCGGCGCGTTCGCTGGATTCGTCTGCGGTGACGATGACCTGCCGCATAAGCCCGATCCGGCTCCATATCTGGCGGCGGCGAAGATGCTCGGCATCGAAACGGGCGTGGCCGGAGCCGATGGCGCCGCGGCACTCCCCGGCATCGCGAGGTGTGTCGCTTTGGAGGACTCGGCCACGGGCATCGCCTCGGCTGTCGCGTCCGGAGCCACGACCATTGCTCAGCTCGGCTTCAACCGCAACGCCAAAGCCGACGGTCCGCAATGCGCCTCCATCGACGGCTTCGCCGGCATCACCGCCGAAGCGCTGAATGCCTTCATCCGCCAGCGCCTCGGCTCCTGAACCACCAGCGGTTGCTGAATCTTCCTCCCGCTGGCGGGGCTGTCGACTGAAAGCTGACTGGGGGGGTGGTCTTTACTATGGGGGGTCTTTACCGTATCGGTTCTAGAACCGCCCCCAGTCTCGCTGTGCTCGACAGCCCCCGCCAGCGGGGGCGTATGGTCATCGGGGGCGAAAAAATGAAAAAGGCCGATCCCGGTGGAATGGAATCGGCCTTCGTGGAGCTGATGGTAATCGAAACCACGACCTCTTCGATGCGAACGAAGCGCTCTACCAACTGAGCTACAGCCCCTTGGATGTTGCCTTGCTTCGCAGGACAACTCAATACACATTAATACGACCCATGTCCAAATGCAAGCCGGCGTGTGTGAAAATTGGGTGCCGGTTATGGGCTGATATGCGTCACTGTGCGTGGGGTGCGTCACTGGGTGAGCCCTCACCCAGTGACGCAACGGAACGTAATCAGGCAGGCCGGGCGGCCAACAGGAGTGGCCGGTCGCGTTACTTGTTCTGCGTGCCGGCCGCCACACTCGATGAGTTCGCCGCGGTACCGGGCTTCTTGCCGAATTTCGCCTTGAGCAGTCCGATGATTGTCGGCAGCAGCGACACCAGCAGAATCAGCACGATGACCAATTCGAAATGCTTCTGCACGACGGGGATGTTGCCGAAGAAGAATCCCAGCAGTGTGAACAGCGTGGACCAGCACAGGCCGCCCAGCACCGAGAACGGGGTGAACCGGCTCCAGCGCATGCCGGAAATACCGGAGATGAACGGCATGAACGTGCGGATGAATGGGAAGAAACGCCCGAGGAACACCGCCAGTGGCCCCCATTTCTCGATCATCTTCTCGGTTTTCGCCAGCCGTTCCGGCGTCATGGCCTTCACCTTGCCTGACGCGATGATTCGGCGTCCGAAGAAGTGTCCGATGAAGTAGTTGCTCTGATCGCCCAGGATCGGCGCAATCCACACTATGGGCAGCAGTGCCATCAACGGCAGCCCGCTGTCGCCCTGCGCGGCGAAGAAGCCGGCTGCGAACAGCAGCGAGTCGCCGGGGAGGAACGGGAAGAACACCACGCCCGTCTCAATGAATACGATGAGAAAGATGAAGCCGAGCGCAGGCGCGGTGCCCATGGCAATCCAGCTGGCGATTGCGCCGCGAGGGTCCTTCAGCAAATTGACGATGAAATGAACGAAACCCATGAAAATTCCCGTCACTATCAATGGTGTAGTTCCATTAAGAAAACTCTAAGAACCATACCAGCGGGGGTGTAGCAGGGGAGATGCGGCATGTAGCGATGCGGATAGGCGGTTTTGCGTTCTTAAGTGCGCGCTGAAACGACGACCGTGCGCACTTAGGTACGCAAACAGGATCATTTGCGTTCTTATGTTCGCGCACTTGTCGTTTCGGCGCGCACTTAGGTACGCAACGGGTGGCCGTCAGGTACTTGGCGTGCGGGATACTGGGAACCATGGATACTGTGCAAGATGATTCGCAAGTCGTGCTGGAGGGCGCCTCGCCGGACGCCACTGTACCGGACGCCACTGTACCGGACGCCACCGAGCCGAAGGCCGCCCCGCGGACGGTCATGGTGCCGAGCGGCACTGTTGTGCTCGCCGCCACGCCGATCGGCAATGTGGGCGACGCCTCCGACCGATTGAAGGCGCTGCTGGCGGACGCCGACATCGTCGCAGCCGAGGACACGCGGCGACTGTATGACCTCGCGAACCGACTCGGCGTGCACGTGAACGGCACGGTCATCGCCTATCACGACCACAACGAGCGAGCCAAGGCCGACGGGCTGCTCGACCGTGTGGAGACCGGCGCCACCGTGCTGGTGGTATCCGACGCGGGCATGCCGACCATCAACGATCCCGGACTGGCGATCGTGCGCCGGGCCATCGAGCGTGGGCTGCCGGTCACGTGCGCGCCCGGACCGAGCGCCGTGCTCGACGCGCTCGCGCTCTCCGGCCTGCCGACCGACCGGTTCTGTTATGAGGGGTTCCTGCCGCGCAAGCACTCCGAACGCGTGCAGCATCTGCGCATGCTGCAGTCCGAGCGCCGCACGATCGTGTTCTACGAGACGCCCCATCGCATCGCGGATTCGATGGATGACCTGCTCGATGCGTTCGGCCCGAACCGCGCGATGGCGTTGTGCCGCGAGCTGACGAAGGATTATGAGGAGATTCGTCGCGGCATGGTCGGCACGATACGCCAAGGCGTCGTTGACAATCCGCCGCGCGGCGAGATGGTGCTGGTGATTGGTGGCGCGTCGGATGAGGAGGCGGAGGCGGCCGCGCCGGCGACGTTGAGCATCGACGATCTGGCCGTGCTGGCCATCGACCGTGCCCTGGAGGATGGCGTGCGCATCAAAGACGCGATCGCGCAGGTGGTCGCCGAACATCCGCTGCCGGATGGCTCGTTGCCGAACCGCAAGCAGGTGTATACGGCCGTTCTGGCAATGAAATCCTGACTTATGCCGCCGGCAGACCGTCGAGCAGGATGGTCAGGGCGCGGTTGACGCCGGGGCCGCCCGCCTGCGCGACGTATTCCAGAAGTGCGGCGTCCGCGCTGGGATTGGCGACCAGCCAGCGCCGCAGTTCCGGCTCATGCTCGGCGATGAACCAGAGCACTTCCGGCGCGGTCGCGGGATCGCACGCCAGCAGCGGGGAGAGTCTGAGCGGCGGAGGGGGAGGAGCCGCCCGCGTTGACCGCCGTGACGCCGTCGCCTGTTCACGTCGTTGCAGAGCATGCATCCGTCTGCCGGGAATGCTCTTGCGTTTGGCTCGTCTGGCTTGACTGTGCCGAAGCCGTCGCCTGGCCGTCCCCGCGCGGGGACGCTCGCACAGCGTCTCCGCGGGATTCTGCAGTCGCTGCAATGTCTTCTCCTGTGATGGCATTCGCATGTGGCTCTCCTTTCGTCGTGCTGATGCGTCGTGCTGATGTGTCGTGGCGGTGAGCCGTGTCGATGGTTGAGTCGGACGGGAGGCCGATGCGGCCCCGCGACCGCTTGCAATCAGAAGAAATGCTTCATTGATGTGAACAGTTCCCTGGCCGGTTGGGTGTTCGGCCAGAAATGGTTGTCATCGAGCGTCTGCATGCACTGCGCAAGACTGACCTGATACTCCTCGAACAAGGCGCACAGCACGTCGCACGCGTCGTGCTCGTTCAGCTCTCCCGGCGTCAGCAGCGCGATGTCGCAGGCTGTGCGCATCGGCGTGGTGATGCGCAGGTTCCCGACCTGTATGACGTGCTCGGGAGCCGTCTTGCGGTTGAAGACGCGAATCTTCCGTCCGTGCGAATCCGCCCGGTAATGGGAGCTGGATATGACATCGACCGTGCGCGGGAACGTGCCGCCGAGCCATACCCACGCGGCGGTGAGCGCGCATGCGATCGTCCCGAACGGGATGAGTTTCAGCGCGATCATCGCGCGGCCGTACAGGGTGTCGGCGTGCTCGGCGCTGTATGCGTTGGTTTGGTCGAGCGAGTGCAGGGTGCCGAAATGCGTCAGCCGAGCCATGCTGAGCGGACCGGGAAGGTCCTTGTGGGTGAGCAGTGGCGTGGTGTCGATACGCGGCATGGTGCCGCGCGCGATGAGGTCGGAAACGATTGCGACGGCGTTGTCGCTGCGGCTGATTGTGCCGGCTGACTCCGTGCCGGGCCGCGTTGCGCCGGGCTGAGTCTTGCTTGGCGCCGCCGCAGTGGGTCGCGTTGCGCTGGGCGGCCCTGTGTTGGGCTGTGTCGCGTTGGGCTGCGGCTTGCCGACTTTTGCCGCTTCAGCGACATCCGTCTGGTCGGGCGCCGGCGCGGCTCCATATCTGATATCCGAAGGCAGTATTCTGTTCATACGCCGACCATAACCATACGATGCGGCGGTCCGCCACCGACCCGGCGAAATCTGTGGATATGTGCATAACTCACATTCCGCGACGCCGCATTGTGGATAATGCTGTGGATACGCCGCGGTGTCCCCGCTGAGCCGGATAATCGGGATTTATGAGTCATGTTTTGGTAAATGTCGCTTGGCCGTACGCGAACGGCCCCCGTCACATCGGGCATGTCGCCGGTTTCGGCGTGCCCTCGGACGTCTACGCCCGATATGAGCGTATGAAGGGCAACGACGTGCTGATGGTGTCCGGCACCGACGAGCACGGCACCCCGATTCTCGTCGAGGCGGAGAAGGAGGGGCTGACCGCCCAGGAGCTCGCGAACCGCTACAACCGCGTGATCGCCAAGGACCTGTGCGACCTCGGCCTGAGCTACGACCTGTTCACCCGCACCACCACCGGCAACCATGAGCATGTGGTGCAGGAGCTGTTCAAGCAGTGCCTGCAGAACGGATACATCTATAAGGGCACGCAGAAGGTCGCGATCTCGCCGTCCACCGGACGCACGCTGCCGGACCGCTACATCGAGGGCGAATGCCCGATCTGCCACGCCGACGGCGCCCGCGGCGACCAGTGCGACGCCTGCGGCAACGAGCTCGACCCCGACGAGCTGATCAACCCCGTCTCCAAGATCAACGGCGAAACCCCGCGCTTCGAGGAGACCGAACACTTCTTCCTCGACCTGCCGGCGCTCGCCGAGGCGAACCTCGCGTGGCTCAAGACCCGCAAGGGCTGGCGCACCAACGTCATCAACTTCTCCATCGGCCTGTTCAAGGAAGTCAAGCCCCGCGCCATCACGCGCGACATCGACTGGGGCATCCCCGTACCGGTGGCGGGATGGATCGACAATCCGAACAAGAAGTTGTACGTGTGGTTCGACGCGGTGATCGGCTACCTGTCGGCCTCCATCGAATGGGCCCGCCGCCAAGGCGACCCGGAGAAGTGGCGCGAGTGGTGGAACGACCCGAGCTGCCCGGCCTACTACTTCATGGGCAAGGACAACATCACCTTCCACTCCCAGATCTGGCCCTCCGAGATGCTTGCCTACAACGGCAAGGGTTCCAAGGGCGGAGAGACCGGTGAACTCGGCCCGCTGAACCTGCCCGAGCAGGTGGTGGCCAGCGAGTTCATGACGATGGAGGGCAAGAAGTTCAGCTCGTCGCGCGGCATCGTCATCTACGTCAAGGACATCCTCGCTCGCTACCCCGTGGACGCTGTGCGCTACTACATCTCGATCGCCGGACCGGAGACCTCCGACGCCGACTTCACGTGGGCCGAGTTCGTACGCCACAACAACGAGGAGCTGGCCGCGAGCTGGGGCAATCTGGTCAATCGCGTCGCCAACCTGATCAACAAGAACTTCGGCGAGATCCCGGCGCTCGACGAGGACTCGATGACCAACGAGGACCGTGCGCTGCTCAAGGAGACCTCGGACGCGTTCGACGAGATCGGCGCGCTGATCGAGAAGCATCACCAGAAGAACGCGCTGGTCGCCGCGATGCGCGTGGTCGGCGACATCAACAAGTACATCTCCGCCGAGGAGCCGTGGAAGATCAAGGACGACGAGGCTCGTCTGGGCACGGTGCTGCATGTGGCAGCGCAGGCGGTGTACGACGCGAACCACCTTCTGGCGCCGTTCCTGCCGCACGCGTCGCAGAAGGTCTACGAGGCGCTGGGCGGCTCAGGCGTATTCTCGCCGCTGCCGCGCCTTGAAGAGGTCGAAGACCTCGACAAGCCGGGCTTCACGTACCCGATCATCACCGGCGACTACAAGCTCGGTGAGACCGTGCACCCGTGGGAGAGCGAGCGTCTGGTGGCCGGCACTCCGGTGCCGAAGCCGCATCCGATTTTCGCGAAAATTCCGCCTGAGGCTGTGGCCGAGGAGCTCACCCGCTTCGACACCGAGCTCGCCGCCCGCAAGAAGGCCGAGGCTGAGCGGTTCGCCGCGGCCCAAGCCGAACTCAAGCAGTGAAATCTAGGCGCTGACAAGGGCCGTTGACTGTTGAGGCTTTGTTGTAATCCCCCTGACATATGAATGTCAGGGGGATTTTTCGTCCAATACGTGAGCAATGGTAGAAAATAGGAAATATTTTTCGTATATTATGCTCAACTGACGGCCATACAAGGAAGTGACGCCGTGATATGGCGTCTTTCATATATGGGGATTGAAGAATAACAAGGAGAAGCATGGCGCACAGATAATGGTTCCGCGCTTTGGCGGCTATCGCATGTGTTGCGATGACCGGCATCATGCAAGTACCGGCTGCGTCGGCCGCCACCGGTACCGGTTTCACGGCCGGCGAGCAAGTCGACCTGACCGATGTGGCACCCTCTGGTGCCAAACAGTCGTTCGCGCCCGCCGCGGAATCCTTCAGCATGGCCGTTAGCGAGCAACGTGACTCCGCCATGCGCATGAGGGTCATGGACGGGGTGCTCAAGGCGCTGCGCATGCGCATCAACGGTGTCATGGAAGCTGGCGCGGCCATACCCCTCGCTGAGAGACGTCGGCAATTCCCCTTCACGCCGATGACCACCGGGACGCTGCTGCTGACCCGTGACGAGCTCATGGACGTGCAGCAGCGTATCAATGGCCTGCTGGACGAATACTTGCGGCTGAGCGAGCAGCGGCGCGGCAGCGATTATGAGTATCAGGTGTCGTACGCGTGGTCGCTGCTGCCATCGAACCCGGCTGCGGTAGTTGGGGAGGATGTGGATGCGGGTGGGTCCGCAGAGGATGATTGCGACGACCGGTGACCACCCCAGTCGCTACGCGACAGCCCCCCGCCAGCGGGGGCAAAACGGTACCGTCGCTACGCGACAGCCATTCGGGCCCTGCAATTGGGGACGGCCTTCGGCCTCAGCCCACTTGCTCGCCTGTCGGATCGCCTTCGTCTACAAACAGCTCTGCCGTTTGCTCAGCCCGCCGCAAAGTGACGGAGAGTTGTTACCGGTGAAGAACGGCCATGTTCCTTGCCTATTGGCCGGTTTTCCGTACATTGTGTCGGGATGTGACTACATGCTCACAAGTCGGGCACACATCTCACAGATAATTCCGAGGAACATGCATCATTCCTCCAAGCATGATGCGGTTATATAGAACATGTCAGCGGTTGTTACAACGTTGGCGAGGTTGTTGAAACCCCATAATTGAACCCCTTCTTCTCTCTCTTCTCTCACCCGGCGGCTTCCCCGCCGGGTTCTTCTTTTCCGGTGTGTGGTTGCGCCTATCGGACCGGAGCGTGAGGGCCTTTCATCCAACCCCCTGACGCGACACGCCCGGATTGCGTAGCACAATCGTCTATCTGCGTTCACAGGGTCGCGGCATTCCGCCATTCTCCGGAATGCCGTGCTTCAATTGTGCGAAGCAATCCGGGCGTGTCGCATCAGGGGTTGGATGTCGGACTGCCGCGCACGGCGGATTATGAAGGGATTTCGATCGTGCGTGCGGCACGATCACAACAGTTGCATGATGTTCCTTTCATTGTTCGGGTCGGCACCCGGCCTACCGTACGGTGAAGCCTTACTCTTCTCCATATTTCTTGAGCGATTCGCCCCACTGCTGCAGGGCCTCGTGCAAGGTGAGTTTGCCGTGGTATGACTGGCCGATGGAATCCACGGCGATCGAGTTCGCGTACGCCGTGTACGACAGATACGTGAAGTCGGTGCGCATGTCCTTGTACGCCTGGGCGATGACGGCGTGGGGCTTCTGCCCTCCGAAGAAATCATCGGTCTGGGCTGCGGGTCGCCGAGCGTCGATTTCAGCGGAGGAATGCCCTCCTGCGCAAGATTCACCTTCACACCGTCGCCGTGCGCGAACGTGTAGGCGGCCTTGGCCTCGCGGTCGTCTGTGCCGGTCGGCAGTGCGAGCGCACCGCCTCCGTTCTCCCCGTTCGGGGCCTCCCCGGCAGCATCATCGCGCTGGTGGTCAAGGACACTGCCGACGGCGTCTCGTCGCAGATCCTCAAAGGGGCGCAGGTCACGTCCATGGAATCGGACAGCGCGGTGAGCGTCATCGAAACGGGGTCGTCCGGGCAGCGCACACAGCAGATGCTCGACCATCTCGCCGACAAGGTGAACGGCGTCATCCTGCCCACCGACGCGCCCGGCATCAGTTTCATCCGCGACTATGCGAAGCGCGTGCCGCTGGTCGTGCTGAACCGTTCTCTCGAAGGCGTGGCCAGCGTTGTGCCCGATCCGCGCATCGGCACCGTGCGCGCTGAGCCTGCTGAAACGCTCGCGGTCACGTACGTCGCCGGCCCGGCCGCGTCATGGGCCAATCAGTCGAGGTGGGCCGCGGTGCATGACATCGGGAACCGCATGGGATTCAAGGTCAATCAGATAGGCCCGGTGCACCCCACAGTCGAGGGCGGCTATCAGGCCGCGCTCGCATTGGAGGGCGGGGACACCACCGCCATCATCACCTACAACGATCTGATCGCGGTGGGCATCGTGCTGCGGTTCACCGCCGACGGCGTGAACGTGCCCGGTGATGTGTCGGTGATCGGATTCGACAACACGCTGATCGCCCCGGTGGTCATGCCGCCGATCACCTCGATCCGCATTCCGCGCGCCCAGCTGGGGCAGGTGGCCGTACGCCGTCTGCTGCTGATGATGATATCGCCGATGATCCTGCTGAGGGTGTTCCTGTGGATTCCGGGGATGCCGTTCGGCATATACGTGTTCGCCTGCTGGCGGTGTACCTGGGAGATGACGCCTGAGACTGCCGGATTCGGCGCGCACGCGCGGGGCGAGAAGCGTGACGGGCACGTCGGCATGGCGGGCTGGCTGCGGCGCGCACGGCTGGTGTTGCGCGAGTATGCGAGCACGCTGCGCGTCAAGGAGTTCCGCAAGCATCTGGCCATCTACCTTCTGGTGCAGGTGACGATGGACGTGTTCGGCCAGACGTTCGTGTTCTTCGTGGTGCACGACTGGAACCATACGGCGGCGTTCGCGTCGCTGCTGCCGGGATGCACCGCCGTCTCGCTGCCGCTGATGCCGGTGTTCGGCTGGGCGATGACCAAGATAGGCCCGAAACGACTGTACGCGATCAATTTCATCGGCTGGCTTGGTACGGCCTGGCTGTTCGCGGCGTGGATGCTGGTCGGCACGCTGCCGGAACCGTGGACGGTGTTCCCGTACATCGCGGACATCGACCAGATCGTGACTCGCCGGTACCGTTCCGCCACGTTCTCCGGCATTCAGGCATCGTTCCGTCAGCTGGGCTCGGGAATAGCGACGATTGCCGTCGGCCTGGTGCTGGGCGCGGTCGGCTTCGACGCGACGCGCGCACGGCAGACGACGGTGGCGGGCATTGGATTGAGAGCCGTGCTGCTGGGCTGGTTTACCGTCTTGCCGTCGCGATGGTCACCTGCTGGATTGTGTCCGCCCATCTCGCCATCAACAAGCGTGCGGACGGCATCGTATTGACAGAGATCACCCGCCTGCGCAACGGCGGCGACAAGGCCGACGTCACGCCCGAAACCCGTCATGTGGTGGAACGCCTGACCGGTCTGCCCTACGAGAACTGCTGGCGGTAGCCGGCGAGGCGAGACCCATGAACGGCCGCGCAGCAATGCCATGCCGCTCGCTACACTGGTGAGACATGAGCAAGCATCATCATCGTGACCGCAGCTGGGCGCCCGCGCCGTCGCCGCTGCCCGACGACGCGCACGTCATCGACAACCATACGCATGTGGCATCCGTCATTCCGTTTGCGCGGGCCATGAGCCACGAAGCCGTCGAAAAAGGACAGCCGGAAGTACCGGTGTACGACGTGGAGCAGCTGCTCGCCCAAGCCGCGGCAGTCGGCGTCACCGGCATCATCGACTGCGGGTGCGAGCTGCCGAATCTCATGACCGCCATCCAGATGGCCGTCGACCATCCCGACTCCGTTCATGCCGCCATCGCAATCCACCCCAATGAAGCCGTGCTCCACGGTCACCGCGGCGTCCCCGGACCGGACGGTCTGTCGCTGAAATACAAGCCCCACCATGACGTGAGCTTCGACGACGCGCTCGCCGAAGTGCATCGCCTGGCCCTCGCATACCCGCATCAGGTGGTCGCCATCGGCGAGACCGGCATGGACCTGTTTCGCACCGGGGAAGGCGCGAAGGAACTGCAGCGAGACGCCTTCCGCGAGCATATCGCGCTCGCCAAGGAGCTGAACCTGCCCATGCAGATCCACGACCGCGACTCGCACCGGGAGGTCATCGAGACGCTGCTCGCAGACGGCAGCCCAGAGCGAACCGTGTTCCACAGCTACTCCGGCGACGCCGAAATGGGCGAGATCGCGCGCGACAACGGCTGGTATCTGAGCTTCTCCGGCACGGTCAGCTACAAGGGCAACGACGGTATCCGCGAATCAGCCCGGCTGGTCGGACTGGACCACATCATGGTCGAGACGGACGCGCCGTATCTTACGCCGATGCCATACCGCGGGCGCACCAACGCGCCGTACATGATCCCGTACACGCTGACGGCGCTCGCCGACGTGTTCGACCTGCCCGTCGCCGAAGTCGCGCGTGCGACGCGGCGCACGACACGCACGGTATACGGGGTGTGACGAGGGGCGGCAAGGGCGGCCGGCGTCCTCCCCAAGTTGGAAAAAACCGAAAAGGGGCATATACTGACCGCTTGAATTTGAAATACCAAGGTTTCCGTTAGTAGCTGTACCTAGAATATGCGGATATCATGTGCGGATTATCCCCGTCGATGGAGGAAGCATCATGGCTCAAAAGCCCGATGAAACGTTGTTACGTGCCGACACGTTCACCAACGTCCCGAAAGTCTCCCGTCGCACACTGACGAAAGAGGAGCGCGAAGAGCTTGCAAAGCAGCAGGCGGCAGAAACCAAGGAAGCGGAAAAACTCGCCAAGACCGCAAGCAAGGGCGCGATCGGCCGCTGGTGGCGCAGATTGCAGTCCGGCCCCAACAAGATCTCGCTCGGCATGGCCATCGTCGCGCTCGGCGTGGTCTACGGCGACATCGGAACATCGCCTCTGTACACCGCGCAGACGTTCCTTTCCGGCCAGGGCGGCATCGCCAACACCGACCGTGAGGCCGTGCTCGGCATGCTGTCGCTGGTGTTCTGGTCGATAACGCTGATCACCACCGTCAAATACGTGTTCATCGCCATGCGTATCGACAACAAGGGCGAAGGCGGCATCTTCGCCCTGTATTCGCTGATTCGCAGGCATGGCGCATGGCTCGCCATCCCCGCCATGCTCGGCGGCGCGGCGTTCCTCGCCGATTCCGTGCTCACCCCGGCCGTGTCGATCAGCTCCGCGGTCGAAGGCCTGAAGACGCTGCCGCCGTTGGAGGCGCTGTTCAAGGAAAACGGCAACCTGACGCTGATGATCACCGTGGTCATCATCGTCGTGCTGTTCTCCGTGCAATCGCGCGGCACCGAAAGCATCGGCCGCGTGTTCGGCTCCGTGGTGCTGGTGTGGTTCACGTTCCTCGCCGTGGTCGGCGCGGTGAACCTCTCCGGCGATTGGTCCGTGCTCGCGGCGCTCAACCCCGTGTACGGCGTGAAATTCCTGTTCAGCCCGCACAACGCGGCCGGCATCGCCGTCATGGGCACCGTGTTCCTGTCGACCACCGGCGCCGAGGCGCTGTACTCCGACATGGGACACGTGGGACGCGGCAACATCTACTTCACGTGGCCGTTCATCAAGGTCGCCCTGGTGTTCAACTACTTCGGTCAGGGCGCGTGGATCCTCAAGAACCAGAACAATCCCGAGTACCAGCACATGGAGGGACTGAACCCGTTCTTCCAGATGATGGATCCGAACGTGCGCTATGTGGCCGTCATCCTGTCGGTCACGGCCGGCATCATCGCCTCGCAGGCGCTGATCACCGGCGCGTTCACGATGGTGTCAGAGGCGACCGGCCTCAACTGGATGCCCCATCTTCAGGTGCGGTATCCGGCGCGCACCCGCGGCCAGCTGTACATTCCCGTCATCAACTGGGTACTGTGCGTGGCCACGCTCATCGTGCTGGGCATATTCCGGGATTCCGAGCATATTTCGGCGGCTTACGGCCTTGCGCTGACGATCACGATGATCACTACCACGATCCTGCTGGCGGTGTACATGTGGTACGACCGCAAGCGGGTGCTGGCGGTCGTGTTCACCATCGTGTTCCTCGCCATCCAGCTGATGTTCTTCATCGCGTCGATGGCGAAGTTCCTGCACGGCGGCTGGTTCACGATGCTGCTGACGTTGGCGATCCTGTTCATCATGTACACGTGGAACGAGGGCACGCGTCTGGAACGCGCGCAGCGCCGCCACATGATGCCGAAGGACTTCCTGCCGGCGCTTGACCGCCTGCACGGCGACTTCCGCATCCCGTATTTCGCCGACAACATCGTGTATCTGACCAGCGATTCGGATATGCGACGACTGGATACGGACATCTTCTTCTCGATCTTCGCGGATCATCCCAAGCGCGCCCGTGCGTGGTGGGCGGTGTCGGTGCAGACCACCGACGAACCGTTCACGCGCGAGTACTCCGTGCAGAATTTCGGCACGAGCTACCTGTTCCGAGTGCGTATCCGTCTGGGATTCAAGGTGTCGCAGTCTATTCCGGTGTACCTGCACCAGATCATGCACGACCTGTCGGATTCCGGTGAACTGCCGCAGCAGAAGTCCGTCTACCCGAAGGTGGACGCCGACCCGGAGATCGGCACCATCCGTTACGTGCTGATTCACAAGGACCTGATGCCGGAATCCAAGATCTCCACGCGAGGCGCGATGTCGTTGCAGGCCAAGTACGCGATTCGTCACGTCGCCGGCTCCCCGATCAAATGGTTCGGCCTGGCGCCGTTCAACCCGTTGGTCGAGGTTCAGCCGCTGTTCATCTCCACTCGCCGACCGCCGCGTCTGAAGCGCGTCGCGTTGCGTTCGCGCACGCCGCGCGTCACCGAGATCGTGACCGTCAGCAAACCGGAAGAACGGCCGGCTGCGAAACCGACCGCGAAGAACGGTGGCTCGGGCAGCACGAAGGCTGCGTCCGCGGCGAGGGACGGAAGCAAGACGAAGCCTGCGGGCTCGGCGCAGAAGGCCGCCGCTGCGAAGGACGGCGCTGCGAAGCCTGCAGCCGCAGATGCCAAGGGAGGCGCGAAGGTCGACGCGACGAAAAATGATGCCGTGAAGGTCGACGATTCGGCGAAACTCGCTAAGCAGTAGACGCACACGGGCCGCACTGCCGGCTCGCGTGCGCTCCTGATGGACTGATGGACTGCGGAGGCAAACCGCCCATGCGTTACGGCCTGGGTGCCGCGTATTTGCGCCAGACGCCGCCTCAGTACGGGCGATGGTCGTCGGATGGCGCAGCCATGACAGGACCGTTGCCGGCTGTCCCGTCTGCGCAATAGTCGCTCTATGCGCCACCGTCGCGGTAGCCGTCCCGCTGGTACTGCCGTTCGGTGCATATCCGGTTATCGCAAGGACGACCTCTACTGTCTGTGACCAGCGAGATGGCATCACGGTCTGCGTTTGGCCGGTCAGCCGGCTGCCGACTTGTCCGGGAAACTTGGTCGAAATGGATATGTGACGCCTGCCAAGTTGTCCGAATCCCCGTCGGATCATACTGCATGGCTGTTCAGCGCTGAAGACAGTGAACAGTTGTCCGGCGATGAGATTGCCTCGTACCTGCTGTCCGGTCTGCTGACGTATGACACCACACAGAACGGATGCGAGATATTGGACACGCAGGCACGTGATTATCAGGTCGCTGAATTATGGATGACGAACGCTGCCGGCTTGCATGAAGACGGCGAGGATGGCCCAGCTGCCGATACTGTGTTTGGCCGCGCAGCTTGTTACGCTGCCATTGGCGTCCATGACGGTTGGATTGCCTGCACTGGTCGTTTCCGGCGCGAGTCTGCCTCTTGCGACGTTGGCGGCGCTTGTGCCTGCGACGATGATTGCGTGGTCGCTGCCTGGCATGTCTGCGGCTGATGTGGCTGCCATCAGGAATACGTGGCTGATGGATCGTGCGGCGTTGCTGGTGTTGATTGCGGGAATGATGGCACTGGGTGCGGTGATGATACCGGTATATGGCACGGCCGGGGTCGCGCAGGCGCTATCTGTGGGCGGGCTTGGCTGCTTCGGGGTGATATGTGGCCGCCTGTGCGGACTGAGAGTTGGCGCGGCGGCACCTGCTTTATACCTGTTCGTCTGTTGTGCGATTGGCGAGCGGGCAGGTGGACGCTTGTTCTTCTGGCAGTTCCCCTGATGACGACGCTTGCCCGTCAATCGGCCGTTTGTGTGACCGTATTGGTCGTATCGGCATGTGTCTGCCGGGTGCCGGACCGCGTGCGCATCGCGGCCGTGCGCACGCTATAAGGAACTCCTATAGCCACGCCCGCTTGTCAGCCGCCGCGGCACGATACAGTACCAAGCATGTGCAGATTACTGGGATACGCGACATCGGGATTCAACCTGAGCCTCAACGACGTCCTGGGCATGCACGAGGTGACGGATTTCCGGGATCTCAGCGAGATTCACGATGACGGTTGGGGTGTCGCGTTGCTGTCGAACCCCACTGAGCTGCCGTTTGCCGCCGGCGAGGTACACAAGCCCGAGACCGGCACGAAACTGTACAAGAGCACACTGGCCGCCCGCCATGACCCGATTTTTCGTGACTTTGCGGACGACCCCGCACGCGGTGGCCTGTGGCACCTGCGTCTCGCCAGCTCCAACCTGCCGCTGATTCTGGAGAACCAGCAGCCGTTCTTCGCGAACGGGCTGAGCTTCATCCACAACGGCGACATCTCCGACGACCGCGGCATCAACATCGTGCTCAACCGTGCGTACCCGATCAATCAGGGTGCGTTCCTGTCGACCGGCGGCCGTTCCGACTCCGCGATCTTCTTCTCGGTCATCCTCGAATACATCGCGTTCGGCTTCGCGCTGGACGAGGCCGTGGCGCAGGCGGTACGCCAGCTGCGTCAGGCGTACCCCAAGTCCAGCTACAACTGCATGATCCAAAGCCAGGACCAGCTCGTGGCTTTGTGCGCCGCCGGCCGCGAGAAGACGTCGCCGCGCATCGTCGAGATTTACGACGAGTACGGCAAGGGCGAGAAGGCTCACGATTACCGTGTGATGAGGTACCGTGACGTGCAGGACCGTGACGGCAAGCCGTCCGGTGTGGTCGTGGCGAGTTCCGGCTTCGAGCAGAACGAGTCCGATGGCTGGAAGGTGCTGGAGAACGATCAGATGATCGTGGCGTCCAACCGTACCGGCGAATACCACGTGCGCTCCATCTGAGAGGCGTCTATCGGGCGATTGATGGCACCCGGCATCTGTAACTTGCTCGCAACGCTCTCCTCTTTTCCTCCTCGCCGGCGCGACACGCCCGGATTGCGCAGCACAATCGACGTCGCTGTTTATGATGAAGGCCGGAAAATGGCTGATCTGTGGAAATGCACCTTGCGATTGTGTGATGTTATCGGCGTGTCGCGATGGCTACAATGAGCCGTATGACCGGTTATATCCCCACACTCGACCAGATTGACGAGCTGCACAAGAAAATCGCCCCTTCCCAGGCCGCCTATGACCTGGTGCACACGCATTGCGTTGTCGTGGCGACCATCGCCCGCCAGCTCGCCCGCCATCAGAACGCGCTGTTCACCAACAAGCTGGGCCAGGGCAGCGGCAACGCGCTTGACGATTCCGCCGGGGCAGCTGAACAAGCCGACCTGCCGTCGGACGGCATCACCGGTGGCCGTGTGCCGAAACGCCTGATCGACGAGCATCTGGTGACGATCGGCGGCCTGCTGCACGACATCGGCACGTATCGCGTGCTCAAGCATGACGGCAGTGATGGCGAACCGCTGCAATTCGACGGGAAACGTTACATCCTGCATGGCCTGCTCGGCTACGAGTACTTGCTGGAGCAGGGCGTGGACGAGTCCATCGCCCAGTTCGCGCGCAATCATACTGGGGTCGGCCTGACCCAGCAGATGGTCATCGCGCAGAACCTGCCGCTGCCTCCGGTCGATTACATGCCGGTCAATCTGGAACAGGAAATCGTGATGGTCGCCGACAAATACAACAGCAAGTCGATACCGCCGAAGTTCCTGACCGCGCAAGCCTACGCCAAGCGTGCGGAGCGCTATGGGGAGGCGAACAAGCGGCGCTGGCTGGATCTGGTCGACCAGTACGGCGTCCCCGACGTGCCGGCCCTGGCCGCGAGGTTCCACATGCGCATGATATAGGTGGAATCAATACGCCCCCGCTGGGTGGACAGCCCGGTGGACTGCCCACCCAGCGGGGGCGTATCAGATGAGGCCGTTTATAGCTTGATGATGGTTTCGGCTATGTTGGCAACGGCTTCTGATTCGGTGAGGATGATCACGCAGCGCTTGGGGTCGCCGTGGGTGAGCGACGTGAGCAGCTGCAGGATCTCCACGCTGTCGTCATCGTTCAGCCCGCCCGTGGGCTCGTCGGCGATCAGCACCTCGGCCTCGCAGGCGATGGCGCGCGCGATCGCCACGCGACGCTGCTCCACCACGTCCAGCTTGCCAACCGGAGCGTTCGGGGTATCCACATCGAAATGGACCTTGTGCAGCAGCTCGCGTGCGATCACCGTCTTCGGCTTGAGGAACGTGCGCCCGGAGGCATCCATCGCATACACCAGGTTGCGTTCGGCGCTCATGTCGTCTCGTACCGCATACTGCTGCGGCACCAGTCCCAGTCGATGTCCACGGACTTCGCCGGGCTCAAGCTCCAGCAGGTTCGCGCTTTTGTTCATCACATTGCCGTCATGCGGCCGGATGATGCCGCTCATCACGCCCATCAGGGTCTCGTGCAGCACGCGGTCGTTGTCGGGCAGAAGCACCGAGTACACATGCCCGGCGTAGAACGCCTGGGTCATGCGGTCGAGCACGTGACGGCCGGACTTCTTGTCGGTCACTGTGACCTTGTTCATCGAGAACGTCGGGTAGGACTTGAGATGGATGCTGGCCGCCTTGCTGCGCTTGAGCTCCTTGTCGATGCGCGATGACAGGCGCATTGCAGGGTCGACGCTGGCCGATGCCACGGTGACCTTGCCGGCCTTGGTCTTCTTCTGGCCATCACCGGCCGTCTTGCCCCTGGTGCTCAGCTTGAGTGTTTCGTTGACCTTGCTGGCGTTGGCCGCTGCCACGTCCAAGTTCTCGTCGGCGGTGTCCGCCGTCGTGGTGCCGGTATCAGCATCGCCGGTATCGGCACTGGTGTTATCGGCGATGCTGTCGGCGATGGGCGGCTCCTGTGTGGCGGCATCCTGCGTATCATCTCCGGGCTTCTCGTCGTCGGCCGGTGCCTCCTCGGCGGAGCCATCCATCGCGACCGTCGTATCGGCTTCCGCGGTAGTGTCGATTTCCGCGTCGGCAGCGTCGATCACAATGGCGTCGGAGTCGTCACCGTCGTCGTCGAAGACGATGGAGAACTGCACGCTGTCCGGTACCGTCGTCGAATCGTTCGCTCCGGCGGCATCCGGGGATTCGGTTGCCGTGTCGGCCGTGGCGTCGGCTGCCGCGTCTGATTCGACCGCCGTGTTCTCGCCTTCGGAACCGGTCAGTGTGACGTCGTCCTCGTTCATGTCGTCCGCCTTATTCGTGTTCGTGTCGTTCATGCCTGCTCCTGTGCCGATTCCGCCGTATCGTCGGCGTCTGCCGTATCACTGTCGTTCGCTGCGTTGTCGCTTGTTGCGGTGTCGTCCGTCCCGCCGTCATCCACGACCTCGACCTCATTCGAGGAACGGGCCGCAAACAGCGTCCTGACACGGAACAGCAGCACGCGGATCATGGCGATCACCATCAGAACCACAATCGTGCCGAGACCGCTCCAGATGACAGTCCAGATCAGGTTGCCCGGCACACTGACCGCATTGCCGTCGGCGAGCTTCGTGGCCAGCGGCTTGACCGCGAACGCGCCGACGACCATGCCTACGGCGAATCCGACAAGGTTCAGCAACAGCGTCTCCAGCATGAACTGCCAGGCGATACGCCCACGCGAGACGCCGATGACGATCTGGTTGCCGATTTCACGCCGACGGCCGACCAGCAGGCTCGACCCCCACGAAAGCAGCAACAGCACCGCGCCCACAATCCAGAGGGCGGCGAGCATAGGCTTCATCGAGCTCGCCAGGGAGCGCAGCGGCGCGATCTGCTTCTCGTGCTCGATTAGCGTCGGCGAGGTGAGCTCATGGTTCGCGGGCAGCTTTGCCTTCTTGACGACTTTCTCGAACTTCCGATAGGTCGACATGCTGTCGAGCAGGAACGAGATGTTCAGGTCGGGAATCAGCCAGCCTTTGCCGTCGGCCGCATACAGGCCGTCCATCGCGAAGGTGTAGTACGCGGTGTAGATGACGTTGTCGCGGTTGTCCTTGGCGAGCTTGGCGTCCGAACCCTGCCCCGCGGCGGCCGGCTCCGTGTACTCGTAAATGCCGCGGACGGTCTGCTCGATGGTCTTCTTCGCGTCGTTCGGGAACGCGACGGTGAACTTGTCGCCCACGTCCAGGCCGTTCTTCTTCGCGAACGCCTGTGAAATCAGCACGCCTGTCTTCGACTGGCTCGAGTAGTCCAGTTGCTTGCCCTTGACGATCTTGTACCGGCCGAGCTCGTTCTCATGCGCGGCCTCCAGCGAAGAGAAGCTGCGGTACAGCATCTCGCCGCCGGTCTTGTCGGCGCTCTGGTCGTCGGTGCCGGCGATGGCCTTGACGTCGCCGCTCTGCCGCACCGGCACGGTGATGGTGAGCGCATAGCTGTACGTCAGGCCGGCGGCCTGCAGCGCAGATGCGTAGTTGTCGTATGCGTCGAACGCCAGGTAGTTCTTCGTATAGGAAGAATCGGCGCCGTTGTAGGTTGCCTTGGTCTTCGCATCCGGGCGGATGACGGCGCTGACCAGCTGGGGGTTGTAGCCATCGGTGGCCGATTCATCGGCGTGCAGGACGGAGAAACCGAACAATGTCCCGAATGTGACGATGATGGCGATGAACATGGTCAACAGCGTGCGCCATTTGCGGCGGACTATGGATGACCATGCGTTCTTGAGAACGAACATGCGTGTACTTCTCCAGTTCTTCCCAGCGGGGTCTGCGATCATGGCAACCGTGCGCCCGCGTTTTCGTGACAGTGGCCGGGACGCCACCCGAAGAACCCCGAAAGGCCCCGTAAAGCACGGCATCCCGTAGGCGACACTATGGTCGCGCTATGTGTATGTTATCTTGCTTCATACTGTTATACCCCTCAATGAAGTCTGAAAGCAGTCTGACAAGGTCGCGGGTGTTGTGCCGGGCCATCCTTCCGCCTGTCCCGGGCAATGGTGAAAAAAACGTCGAAATACAACGGTTCAGAAAGAAGACTTGGCGTGCGGTAAGCATCGCGCGGTATCATCTGAGGTTGTATTACGTAGCGTCGAGAGCCGGTTCACCCGAAAAGACGGTGTGACGGCAGACCATCGAACCCGACGGAACGATAACGGTCGTCGCGTGGAACGACGGACGCGACAAAACGGAATGTAACACGAAGCAAACGAGGTTAACCCATGCGCCGATCCCCCCAGCACATCGGACGAAAAGGACATCAATTCCTGTCTCAAGCGCTGCGTCCGCGGCGCATCGTGCTGTATGTGGTGTTCGTGCTACTGGGAGCCGTGTTGTCGGTCGTCGGCATCTACGGAATCTCCGCGCTCAAACTGTACACGGAGGCGAACCGCTTCATCTCCGCTTCCGAAAACCTCGCCAACACCGCGCTCGGCTGCGGTGGCGGAGGTAACATCGGCACGTCCGCACGTGAGATGGTGACGTCCACGCGGGCGCTGCGCGACGAACTGGACAAGCCGCAGTGGACGTTCCTGCGCGACCATACGGCGTACGGGAACGACATCACCGCCGCGCGCACGATGCTGGACGCCATGGGAAACCTGGTGGACGGGCCGTTCACCGATTTGATGGACCTGAGCAAGCAGCTGTCCGGCTTCTCCATGAAAGACAAATCCGTCGACCTGAGCGCGGTGACGGCCATGCCGGGCATCGTCAAGCAGGCCCGAGCCGACATCAAAGTCGAGACGCGGCGGCTGGAGAAGCTGGCGCCTCCGAAGAGCTCGAGCATCGCCTCCATGGTGAAGACCGGCGTCTCCGGCCTGAAATCCGTGGACAAGATGCTCAACGAATACGACGAGCTGATCAACCTGCTGCCACAGCTGCTGGGCGAGAACGGTGAGCGCACGTATCTGGTCGCGATCTACAATCCGGCCGAGCTGCGGTCCGGCGGCGGCATGGTCGGCAACATCGCGCCGGTGACCGCCGACCACGGCAAGGTCACGATCGGCGACTTCATCGCCACCACCGACATCACCTACGGCACGCAGCCGTACGATGCCGAGAACGTCAAGGAAGCCGCGGTGTTCGGCGACCAGGTGTGGAAATACCCACAGACGACCACCGTCAACCCGAACTTCCAGCGGGCTGCGGTCACATTGAAGAACATGTGGCTCGCGCAGCCGGGCAATGAGAACCAGGAGATCGCCGGTGTGTTCGCGCTTGACCCCGTGTTCCTGCAGTCGCTGATCGGTGCGACGGGATCGGTCAAGCTCAGCGACGGCAAGGTGCTGGACGGCACGAACACGGTCAAGTTCTTCCTCAACGAGCTGTACGTGGACCACCCGATCTACAAGGAGCAGAACGCCTACACCAACAAGGCATCGAAGACGATCATGACCCACGTGTTCTCGGGCGTGGGCACGTCGACGCTGTCGCCGATGCTCAGGGCGCTGCGGCAGACGTCCGCGAACGGCCATTTCAAGCTGTGGATGGCGCAGGAGGAGGAGCTGGCGGCGCTCGTACAGACCAAGGTCTTCGACGCGAACGTCGCGGGCATGATTCCCGGCAGTGTGGAACAGCCGAAGGCCGGCGTCTACGTGACCGAGGCGAAGCCCAGCAAGCTCAGCTGGTATCTTGAGCCGAGCATCACCGTCAAGAAGACGTGCGGCAGCGATTTCGCCGCGAACTCGTACCGCATCAGCGACGAAGTGGACGCGCCCGCCCGAGCCACCAACCCCATGACCATCGCGAGCGCCGGCCTCGGCGACGAATACACGGTGACGGTACGGTTGAAGAACACGATGACCGAGAAGCAGGCGAAGTCATTGCCGGCGTTCATTACCGGCAATACGGAGAAGGGCACGATGCAGCCGCGACTGTTCCTGATGGCGCCCGAAGGCGGCGCGATCACGTCGCTCGCCTACGAATCCGGCGAAATGGTGTCGAACGGCACCGTGGAGGACCACCAGTTCATCAACCTGCGTCTGACCCAGGGCATCAAGCCGGGTGAGACGGTGACCATCGCGTTCACCGTGCGGGCTGCGGAGAGGGCGAAGTCGACGCTGGACGTCGTCACCACGCCGATTATCAACGAGAAGGGCATCTACACGGGCACCAACGGCAAGGTCACCGACACGTGCGGCGCTGATGTGCCGGATGCGGTGGAGGACCAGTGGGCGGGAACTGGCAGCGACGGTTCCGACGGTGGCAAATCCTCCGGCAAGACCTCATCGAAGCCCGCCGACGAGAACAAGAACTCCACCGACTCCTCCAATGGAGGTGCGCTGGACAAGCTCAGCAGCATCAAGGATGGCCTGAGCTGTCCGGTGGATCTGAAGAAATTCATGTAGCCACGGACGGCCGCGCGGGCACAGCTGTGCGTGTCCGCGCGGACACCTTACGTAGGATGACCGTCAGCGCTCCTTCGGCCGTTGCTCCTCTTCGATCAGATAGCTCGGCCGGTTCTTGGTCTGAATGAACGTGCGGCCGAGATATTCGCTGATGACGCCCAGCGCAAGCAGCTGGATGCCGCCGAGCACCAGCTAGGCGTTCTCAGAGAGCGTGGTGAGCCGGGCGAACAGCATCGGCAGCGACTCCTCCTCGTTGTAACAGGGTATGAGAATCGTCACGGTGCGTTTGTTTTCGTTCGTTGTCTCTTCCCTTTGATGCCTGATCTGGTGTGACGGCCTGCGGCATGTAATCGACTTCCGCTAGCCATGATAGTGGATGTTGTTTATGCGCGTGGTGTTCCATTCTGGCATTTTCGTATGGTTTCACCGGTCTGATGGCCGGGCTGGCCGGTTCCGCCGGCAATGTGGACAACTGTGGATAAGGGGTGAGTTATCCACTTATCCACAGATTTTCGAGGGTGGGTGGCGCCGGGAGCCTTGGGTGTGCCATGGTGTGCCTATGCGCGAGGACGCGGAGGGACCGTGACGGCAATGGCGCATACGAAAAGGAGCGATCATGGCGACATCATTCTCGATGGATACCATCGGATTTCTGCAGGCTATCAACAAGTTGGAGCGGCGATTCGAGGAACTCGTCTCTCCGGAGACTATGCGCAAGGTGTGCGAAGACTATGACAGGGACGGCACGCCCACGCCATGGGATCACCGGTTGTACGCGCTGGCGCGCGACGTGTTCGCGTGCGGCAGTTGGACGACGAACCTGTGCGCGGCGGCGATGTCATTCAACGGGCGGCTGGTGGGCGAGTGCCGGAGGTTTCTTCACGGCTGCTCCGAAACGGTGCGCAAGTACGGCATCTCGGTGTGGCTGTACGAGCTGCTGAACGATTCCACGCTTGCTCTGTTTCGCGACGACCCGTCCGATTACATGCCGTCGCTGATTCGTATGACGACCGTCGAGGAACTGATGCGACGGCCTCGCGGCAGGAAGCGGTTCGGCAACCGCAAGCAGCGCGGGCTCGCCATGGAGGAGCATTCGACGCAGATGCACCGGCTGGCGGCATACACCCTGCTCAATTGGGGTGCCGATGAGCGGCGCAGCCTCGACATCGCTCGGATGCTGCTGCTGTACCCCGGCATCGGCATGTGCATGCTGCGCGAGGACGGAGACGTGTTGCGCTTCGGTGCGGCGCCGGACATGCGGTATCGGCGCGTGGTCGACTATCTGCACGAGCGGCGGGCGCAGGCCGATGCGGAATACGAGATGCATGGCAATCAGTGGATGAGTGAGTATATGGGTCGTCATGACGATGAGGAACCGGCTGTCGGAGAGATTGCGACGGCAGATCGCGACGCGGGCGGATGCTCGTCGAAGCGAGATGGCGTTCGCGGATATGCCGAGGTGGACGACGAGTCGCTGTGCGACTGCGAGAGCTGCGCCCGCATCGACATGGAGGATAGGCTGGATCTGCTGAAATGCGAGCGGCGATACATGTACGATGTCGTCCGGCTGATTGATGCATACGAGAAGATGTGGGACGATGAACCGATAGATGTCGATGACCGCATGTTCGCGCTGGAACACAATCGGGATGTGCCGGGAGAACCACTATGGCAGGATGTGGTGTTCCTGAACGATCTGGCATACTCGCTGATGGGCGACGTGGATGGCCCATGACCTTATCCTCGGATTCGAGCGGCGAGACCGCAAGCGGTTCGACCGAGGCGTCGAGCAGCTGGAACTGCTTACGGAGACGCTCGTCCGGTTCGGTCTGCTGTCATTGCCGATAATCGCGTTCATGAACGGATTCGATGAATTCTCACGGGGACTTGATGACGACTACGCGACGGACGGCACGCTTTACAGTACGTCCGAGGCGGACATACAGCGTCTCACACGCCGCATGCAGAAGCGTCTCGACAAGCTGAGCGAGGAGGAAATGAACGCGAAGGCACATTTGGGCGAGTCCTTGGCGAACATCGTATTGGCACGGTTCCCGGATGAGCGCCTGGCGCGGGGGTGCGCTTTGGCGTTGTTCCGCGGCAATCCGGACCAATATGATGAGGTCGTGGAATCGATGCTGATGCGCCCTGATGACGATCCCGGTGACATGGGCCCCGGCGACGGTGATGATGCGCCCCTTGGCGATGTTCCCAATGACGACGTGCTCAGGAAGCTCGACTTCGATGTCGAGGAACTGGACGACGACCTGGAGCTGGCGATGGCCGTTGACCTGTGATCGCGGGGTCTCGGGCCGCGGGCTGGGCGTCATCGCGAGATTAAGGTAACACCCGGCATCGTGCCCCACGTATGGGTGCACGCTGCCGGGCGGCGACGTGAGTAGGCGACTCAGTACGGGTGGCTCAGTGCAGGTAGTCGGCGGCGTTCGTCGGGCTGGACGGCACGGCGTGGCCCTCCGTCACCGTGCCCAGGCCGGACAGGTATGCCTCGCGGCCGGATTCGATGGCGTGCTTGAACGCGCGGGCCATCAGCGGGATGTTGCCGGCGCTCGCGATGGCCGTGTACGCCATCACCGCGTCCGCGCCCATCTCCATGGCCTCGGCGGCCTGGCTGGGACGCCCGATGCCCGCGTCGATGATCACCGGCACGTGCGTGTTCGCGATGATAACCTCGATGAAGTCGCGCATGCGCAGCCCCTTGTTGGAGCCGATAAGCGAGCCGAGCGGCATCACGCAGGCGGCGCCGGCCTCCTCAAGCCGCTTGGCCGCGATCGGATCGGGGAACATGTACGGCATCACCACGAAGCCCTCCTTGGCGAGCATCTCGGTGGCGCGAATCGTCTCCTCGTTGTCGGGCAGCAGGTACTTCGTCTCGTGCTCGATCTCGACCTTGACGAAGTTCGTCTGGCAGACCTCGCGGGCGAGACGCGCAATGCGCACGGCCTCCTCCGCGTTACGCGCGCCGGACGTGTTCGGCAGCATCGTGATGCCCTTGGGGATGTAGTCGAGCAGGTTGTTCTCGGTCGTGCGGCAGCGACGCAACGCCATCGTCACGATCTGTGTGCCGGCGTTCTCTATGGTCGCCTTGATGAGGTTCAGGTCGTAGCGCCCCGAGCCGAGGATGAAGCGGCTGGTGAACTTGTGCCCGCCGAGCACCAGCGGGTCGGCGTCGCCGGTCGCGATGTCGTCGTAGGCGTGCGCGTCCGGTTCGGGGAGCAGCGCGGTGTTCGTCGCCGTGCCGATGAGTTCGTCGAGCACCGGGTCGTCCGATTGGGCGGCCGGTGTGGTTGATGCGATGGTCATGATGGTACCTTTCTTTGAGGTATATGACGCTTGATGCGTGCGGTATTCGGGTCGGAGTGCGGTTCGCTGGCCGGCATCGGCATGAGCCCGTGCCGATGCCTTGCCGCGTGTTTGCCGGGCTCTCAGCCGCCCTGCACGAACGTGACGATTTCGACGGTGTCGGTGCCGCTCAGCATGGTCTGTGCGCGCTTGTCGCGCGGCACGATGGCACCGTTCACCTCGACCGCCACGCGTCCCGCGTTAAGGCCCTTGCGCGCGACGAGCTCGTCGACGCTGAGCGGCGTGGCGATGTCCTCCGGCTGCCCGTTGATGATCATGTGTCCCTCCTCGGTCGCTGGCGTGATTCCCATATCGGCGACATTGCGCTGCCGGCCGTTGCCGGTCGATCTCCGATCGGGTGCGCCGGCGTCCGCCGATATGAAAAACGGGTCGCTGGAGCAAGCCGTACCCTGTGAGGTGGTGCGCCCCTCCATGACCCGAATCATGCGTTTTTCGTTATGCCTGTTCTGTTATATGCCGGGATGCCCGGTGCGTTTGGCTGGGAACCGTCCACCATCGGTTGGCGGATGCCGATTGTTGCTGCGCTGCGACTGGACAACTCATCCCTACGGCGGCATTACCCGCATCAAGTTGACGGTCGAAGCGTCGCTTCCTCTCAGCCTTGCGGCTCCCGTTCGGTTGCGCCTTCATCATAGCCCAGACCGCGTGACATCGCGCCCGGCCGCAGGGCTTCGCGGCCTTTCAAAATCCCTCGAATTGGTTATGATTGTCGTAACGAAGAGACAGGGGATGATGATGGCCAGATGCGCTCGATGTGGTAATGAAATTCCAGCGGGATCGGCGTTCTGCACATACTGCGGCATTCCGGTCGCAAGCGGTGCCGCCGCAGCGCCCGGTAGCGGGGCGCAGATGCCTCAACCTGGTACAGCCGCGTCCGGCTTCGCTCCGAACACAGTACCCGGTACGGGGACGTTGCCGCCTGTCCCGCAGCCAGCGGGCCCCGCGGATAACGGCGGCAGCGCACCCCAAGGTCAGCCCGGGTCGCAATCCCAACCCGGCAAGAAGCCACCACTTACGCCCGCGCAACGCAAGAAGCGCAAGATCATCATCGCCATCATCGCGGCCATCGTCGTCGTGGCGATCGCCGTCGGCGGAGTTGCCGCATTCCTCATCCTTCACGGCAAGAAGAACGCGGCCGCGGGCCCCGTGCAGACCAGCGACACGACTGATGCAACGCCGAAGAAAACGCAAAAGCAATCCCCGACGCAGATCGAAGGTAAAAAAGCGGTCAGCGAAGTCGCCATGACCAACTTCGTCTGCAACTACGACACCTCCGACTGGGGGTGGGACGGCGGCGCAGTGGTTTCCGACGTAATGCCCTGCGCCAACGGCGATGCGAGCTCCAGCAGCGATTCCGACTATGGCAGTTCCAGCCAATCCGCCGATGACGGGCAATATGCGTTCGGCGTCTGGACGCCGGCAATGGACGAATCGAAGGTGATCTACTTCTCGGCTCTGAAATCCGGGGAGAAGATGTACTCCGATCCGGTCGTCGCCGCCACATACGGTCCCAACCCGGCCGTGTTCGTGATCTACGCGGTCAAGACCAAGGCGGTCGGCACCACGCCGGAAACCGTGCACCTGTTCGCCCATCAGGTCGATCTGAAATCCGGCGAATTGTCCGATCGCATCGATCTGCGCACCGAGGAAGACAACCTGATCAACCTGCAGCAGGATTACGAATTCGATGTGCTCGCGCAATCCAACAATCGCGTCGCCATCGAGAAAAGCTGGAAGACGACGGAGAAGAGGACCGTCAACGACGATCAGCGTGAGGTCGAAATCGGCCACAAGCAGATCATGGGATTGAGCGACGGCGCGAAGCAGGCCGAGACCTTGCAGACGTTCAAGGACAGCGTGAGCATCAGCAAGGACAGCGGCGGATACCAGTCGTTGAACACTACTGAGGTCCATGTGGACGATTACCACGTGTTCGACACGTATGTGGTCAAGGACAGCGCATACCACCTGTATTCCATCGACGGCAACAAGGAAATCGTGAAGATCCCGCTGGATTACTGCTCGCCCGGCGACACCTACCGATGCGACTTGCAGGGCCTGTATCGGTTCGGCGCGAATCAGTACGTGCTCAATCCCTCCGAAAGCTATAACGGCAACAAGCTGCTGATTCTGGATGCAGGTACGGGCAAGACCAAAAAAGTCACCGACCTGCTGAACATCAACACGAAGGATGACCAGTACGTGAACTTCACGGACTTCGGCCAGTTCTCGGACGGTTCCCTGTATTTCCAGTGGGATGAGTCGAGCGACAGCAAACGTGTGTTTATCCTCTCGCGCGACCTGAAGGTCACCGAGGTGCTGGACGGCGGGCGGTGGGCCCGCCTGATGCTGAACTCCGGTGAGTTCGAAGGAGCCAACTATCTGCTGAAGCAGTTCTACGTCAAAACCACGGACGAGAACATCATCGTCGACGAGAAGGGCGAGACGGTCGGCAGCTACACGTTGACCCCGTCGGGCGATGACGCGGACGACTACGACCATACGGCCGTGGACTGGATTATGTGGAGGGATGGCTCCGAGAACACGGTGACGGTCACGCGCGGGCAGGCGCCCGGCGAGCCGGCCCCGGACTCGTCCGACGGCAGCGGGTCGAGCAGCGGCGACGGCAGCGCCGGTGAAAGCAGCTCCGGCGACTGACCACGCGCCGGGCGGTGCCGCCCTCATGACCCACCTCCATACTCTCTGAACGGTAGCTGCACGGCCGGAAACATCGGCATGACATTATGGCGTTGTCTGGTGGCAATCCTGTGACTATCACTTTCCTTCACATAAACGGTGTCACAATGAAAGGTATGACTTGCAGGAACGACAAAACTGGGGAAGCCACGGTCGAGCACACCTGTGATGCCCGTGCGGTGTTCGACAAGCTCGCCATCATCGTGGTGACATATAAGCGCCAGCAGTTGCTGGAGGAACTCCTGGCCTCATTCGCGCAGCTGACGGTCGCGCCATGGCGCATCGTCATCGTCGACAACGAACACTCCGACGAGACGCAGGACATGGTCGACGAATTCCGGGAGAAGGCCGACGGTCTGTGGGGGACGACGGACGCCGACCGCAAAGGTGGCACGAGCCGTGTGGTGTACGCTCCGCAAACCGACAATCTTGGCGGTGCCGGTGGGTTTTCCGTCGGAGTAAAAGTCGCGTACGATCTCGGGGCGGAATGGTTCTGGGTGATGGACGACGACGTCGCCGTACTGCCTGACGGCATCGAGAAGCTCGCGAAATGGGGTCGCGACCATGACGTGATCCAGGGCGGCAAGCTCGATTTCGACGGCGGGCCGTTCTACTGGCAGTACAACTTCATCGTGCCGCTGGGCATCCCGAACCCGATCGCGCCGGCCGCATTCGGCTCCGCCGGGTACCGCGTGATGAACACGCTGTGCTTCGAGGGCGGGCTGTTCCGCAGGCGCATCGTGGAGAAGATCGGGCTCCCCGACCCGCGGTTCTTCATCTACTGGGACGACACGATGTACGGGTATCTGGCCAGCAAGGTCACCAACTCGATTGTGGTGCCCGACGTGGTGATGCGGCGCACGCGCGACATCAGCAACTGGGACATCGCCGGATTGCGGCAGCTGAACTCCACCTCGGACATGAACCGGTACCACATCCTGCGCAACCGCGGGTACATGGCCCGGTACTTCATGGTGCACGGCGACTACCGGCCAGTGCTGTTCGCCCTGGGAACGGCCGCCACGGTGGCGAAAGAGGTTATTCGCCTGGTCGCGGTCGACCGCGAGCACGTGCGCACCGGGCTGGTGCAGATCGCCAAGGGATGGCGGGACTCGCACAAGCTGATGCACGACCCGAAGTGGCGGCCGATGCCGCCGTTGGTGCGGCAATAGCGTCAGGGACGCTCTCAAAACTCGCGGATACAAGCACTTTTTGCGTATATTCATGCTGTATCTGCGAGTTTTGAGAGCGCGATTTTACGCGACGACGAAATCCGACACGTCTTTGATCAGGTCGAAGGCGCCATTACCGCGTGTGGTGAGCACTCGCAGACAGATGCCGTTGACGGCGCGGCTGACTCCCAGCTCGCCGGGGAAACCTATGGCGTCCGCGTGGGATCGGATGTAGTCGATGAGTTCGTTTTCCGCCTTGATACGGGCGGCCTCGATGCGGGTGCGCACCGCTTCGGCCGACATGTCGGGATCAGCCGCCGTTGCTGGCTCCGCCGTGGCGCCTGCGGCATCCCGTGGCGCAGGCGGCGACGTGAGCGGATCGACCTCCGGCACATGCGCGTACAGCACGCCGCAGTGGGTGAAATTCCGCCACATGCCCAGTTCCGTATAGTCGAGCTGTCGCCGATCGGTCTGCTGGCCACCGACGATGCGTAGGGTGAATGGGGTGCCGAGGACTCCATGAGCGCGACGGGGGCTGAATTATGTGCCGCAGTACATCGCCCACGGCTTCTCGTGGGATGCGCTGCTGCCGTACTATTCGCTGCAGGGGTTGCCGGACGTGGTCGGCTACATCCTGTCCGCCGTGATCGCCGATGTGCTGCGTTCGTTCGCCGGAGCCGGAAAGACCGTGCTGTTCTCCACCACCACGACATCATTGAGCGGCTCATCCCCCGCATCATCCACATACACCCCGCCGACTAAACGCGGGACCCGCTGGCACAGCCTCTGCGCGACAGCCCTCCGGGCCTGCAGTTGAGGATGGCCTGCGGGCTACGGTCTTTCTGGCTCGTCGGTTGGCTTGTACTCGCCTACGGTTTCCGCTGTCTGCTGTACGTCTCGTCCCATCAGCAGTAGCGTGTTGCGGATTCAACGGGGTGAGAAAGAAAAAGAGAATGCGCCGAACCACGAAAGCGCCTGTCGGCGCAAAGGCCGCTCGCAGCGGCAAAAAATGGAGCCCGGGGCTATGCATGGCCCGACGCGGATATCAGTATATCCGGGTTTGCCCTGTTACGCTGTCCGCGTGTTGCGCCGGCTCAGTCCAGTTTGCCGCGACGCCACAGCTGCGCTCCGTGGCGGAAATCCTTGGACGTGGCGATGAGATTGCCGGCGGTGTGCATCAGCTTGGCGCTGCGGGAGCGCATGACATGGGCTTCGGCCAGGTCTGCGGCGGTCGCGGTTTCGGAGCCGGCCTTGGCCTCGGCCTGCCGCACCATGTGCCGCGCTTCGACGCGCAATCCCTGCGCCACCACGTCGACGAACGCGCTCGCCCTCTCCAGAGCCACGGCGAAATCGCCGGTGAACGCGCCTGCGAGAATCGAATCTGCCGTATGTGTGATGTCCGCTTCGGTGGGTGCCTGGTCGACGCCTGCGATGGCCGACGCGGCGGTCGCCACCGGTTCGCCGAGCCGCCACAGCCGCGAGATCAGATCGCGGTCGCGCCGCATCCATGAGCGCAACGTGTACAGCCGCCACATGATGCCCGGCAGCGAGTCGGGTTCCGACCGGCTCCACAGTTCGGCGATCATGTCCACGCCTTCGCGGTCGACCAGCGTCAGCACCCGTTCCACAACCTGCGGATCAGCGGAGTGATGCACGCGGTCGAGCAGAGCGGCCGCCGATGCGTGACTCATTTCGCTGACCACGCTGGGATCGGCGCCTCCGGCGATGCCCTCGATGAGACCGGGGTCGATCTGCCCGGGGCGCGATGGCCGCGGCGAGCCGGTCGGCGTGAATCCCGTGCGGCTGGGAACGACGGAGCCTGAACCAAGATGCATGCTAGTAGACAAGTGGCGTGACCTTCTGAATGTCGATGATGGAAACGGTGTCACCGCAGGGTACCACGAACAGCGCGATGGCGGTGCCGGTCGGCATGTACGGCGAGGACGGAATCAGCCGTTTCATCAGCGATTTCGTCGCGCACAGTTCGCGCAGATGCCCGAAAATACCGCCGATGACCGGACGATGCATGCAGACTGCGGTCGCACTGTGACGCTGCAACGTATTTTTCAGCTCCTTGTGGAAGCACTGCCACGCCGCTTCCGGATCGGCGGCGAACGCGTCCTCGGTGAGCGGTTCGGCCGTATGCAGCGGCAATCCGGTCTGCCATGACAGCATCTGTATGGTCTGCTGGCAGCGCAGCCACGGCGAGGTGACCAGCCGCGTGGGATTGTAGCAGGCGAGCTCACGGTCGAGCGAATACGCCATCGACGCTCCGCGCGGCGTGATGGGACGCTTGTCGTCGGTACCCGTCCACTGCTTGCGGGGCTCGGCCTTGCCGTGACGCACCAGCAGCAGCATGTCGCCGTCCAGCGCACCTTCCTCCACACGGTCGACAAACAACGCGAGAATATCGCGGTCGGTCGAATGGGTGAGCATACGCCGCGCGCGCTGCACGCTCACCCACATGACGCTGTCGATCTCGCCCACGTCAGCGCGATGCACGGGGCCGAACGCGTCGGCCCGCCGCACGGCGTCCTCGGGGTCGATCGGCCTTGCCATCCAGAAGAGAATGTGCTTCGTGTCGACGGTTCGATCCTTGGAACGGCGGGTTTTCTTGCCTTCCTCGGCAAGTGGGTATTCGATTTCGCCGAGGAACGGTCCGAGCGCGACCGGCACTCCGGTCTCTTCGCTGACCTCGCGTACCGCCGCATGGCGGTGGGTCTCGTTGAGCTCCAGCTTGCCTTTCGGCCAGCTCCAATCGTCGTATTTTGGCCGGTGCACGATGCACACTTCAAGCGTATCGAAGTCGGCCAGTCGGGACGCCGCGGACGTCTGCCGCCCGTCGTCCGAGAACTTCATCCATCCTTGAAAATCAGTATTGCGGCGATACAGCACCGCGCCTGCAGCTTCTACGATTTTCACCTCACCACTCACCCTTCCATTATGCCTCACCGGCTGCATGACTACGTTGTTTCTCGTCTGTAATGACGATGGCCGGCCCTTGCGGGTCGGCCATCGGCTTATGCACCTACTGTACCTCGTGCGCCGCTTGTCTTGCGGAAGATGCGGTGCACGAGGCTCGTGCCGGATGCCTTATCGGGCGCCCGGCCGGGTGCCATGTCAGTTGTTGGTGCGCGGGCGGCGCTGGTGCTTGCGGATGAGATATTCCTGGCTGTCCACCAGCGGGCGGCCTTCGTCGTCGCGCGAATGATGGATGTACGTGCCGTCGGGCTGCATGTGCCAGGAGGCCGTGGAGTCGGACATCTGCAGGTCCACATAGCGAATCAGCTCGTCGATCTGCTCGGGCGCGGTGACGCGGACCAGCGCCTCGACGCGGCGGTCGAGGTTGCGGTGCATCAGGTCGGCCGAGCCGATCCACACTTCCGGGCCGGAGATGGGGCCTTCGCCGATCTGCGGGCCGTCGGAGTTGCAGAAGGCGTAGATGCGGCTGTGCTCCAGGAACCGGCCGAGGATCGAACGCACGCGGATGTTGTCGGACATGCCGGGCACGCCGGGCTTGAGCGCGCAGATGCCGCGCTCGACGATGTCGATCTTGACGCCGGCCTGGCTGGCGCGGTACAGCGCGTCGATGGTCTTCTCGTCGACGAGCGAGTTGACCTTGATTTTGATCCAGGCTTCCTTGCCGGCCTTGGCGGCGTCCTCCTCGCGGCGGATGCGCTGAATCAGGCCGGTACGCACGGTGCGCGGGGCGACCAGCAGGCGGTGGAAGCTGGACTTCGGCGCGTAGCCGCTCAGCTGGTTGAACAGGCGGGTCAGGTCCTGACCGACCACCGGGTCGCAGGTGAGCAGGCCGAGGTCCGTGTACAGGCGGGCGGTCTTCGGGTTGTAGTTGCCGGTGCCCACGTGGCAGTAGCGCTTGAGGCCGTCCTGCTCCTGGCGGACGACTTCGATGAGCTTGCAGTGGGTCTTGAGGCCGACGATGCCGTAGACGACGTGCACGCCGGCGCGTTCGAGCTTGCGGGCCCAAGCGATGTTGGCGTCCTCGTCGAAGCGCGCCTTGATCTCGACCAGCGCCAGCACCTGCTTGCCGGCGTGGGCCGCGTCGATCAGCGCGTCGATGATCGGCGAGTTGGAGCTGGTGCGGTACAGCGTCTGCTTGATGGCCAGCACGCGCGGGTCGGCGGCCGCTTGGGCGAGGAACGCCTGCACCGACGTGGAGAACGAATCGTAGGGGTGGTGCAGCAGGATGTCGCGCTCGCGGATCGCGGCGAAGATGTCCTGTGCGCGGCTCGATTCGACTTCGGCGATCTGACGGTTCGTGGTCGGGATGAACGGGCGGTTCTTGAGGTCCGGGCGGTCGAGCGACTGCAGTTCGAACAGTACGGTGAAGTCGAGCGGCGCGGGCAGGCGGTAGACCTCTTCCGGGTTGACGCCGAGCTGGTCGGCGAGCAGCTGGGAGAGGAACGGGCTGGTTGCGTCGGAGATCTCCAGGCGGATCGGCGGTCCGAAGCGGCGGCGCAGCAGCTCCTTCTCCATCGCGTTGAGCAGGTTCTCGGCGTCATCCTCTTCGACGTCGATGTCCTCGTTGCGGGTGACGCGGAACGAGCGTGCCTCCTTGATGATCATGCCGGGGAACAGGGATTCGAGGTGCGCGATGATGAGGTTCTCCATCGTGATGAACCCGAAGCGCTCCTCGCGGCTCTCCTCGTCGGTCAGGTCGTCGACGGGGACGAGGCGGGGCATGTTGCCGGGGATCTTCACGCGGGCGAAGTGGGATTTGCCGGAGTTCGGGTTCTCCACCAGCACCGCGAGGTTCAGCGAGTTGCCGGAAATGTAGGGGAACGGGTGCGCGGGGTCGACGGCGAGCGGCGTGAGCACGGGGAAGACCTGCTGGCGGTAGTAGCGCGAGAGACGTTCCTGCTCGGTGGTAGTGAGCCGGTCCCAGCTGAGCAGTACGATGTGCTCGTCAGCGAGGGCGGGGAGCAGCTTCTCGGTGACGTAGTGCGCGTGCTCGTTCTGCAAGCGGTGCGCCTGCTCGCTGATGGCACGCAGCTGCTGGCGGGGGCTCAGGCCGCTGGCCGCGGTGACGGCGATGCCGGTGTCGATACGGCGCTTGAGGCCGGCGACGCGGACCATGAAGAATTCATCGAGGTTGGAGGCGAAGATCGCGGCGAAATTGCAGCGTTCCAGCAGCGGCTGGTCTTCGTCCTCGGCGAGTTCGAGGACTCGCTGGTTGAACTTCAGCCAGCTGAGTTCTCGGTCGAAATAGCGATCCGCGGGCAGCGGCTCTTCGCCGGCTTGCGGCTCGCGCTTGTCGGGTTTGTCTGTCTCGGCTATGTGCTCGGCGATTTGGCTGCGCAGGATAGCCTTTGAAGGTGCGTCAAATGTTTGTGCCATGTATATAACTTTATGCGAGAATATGGCAGTTTCCTATGCGGCGTGTAAGAAATTCAGCGGTTGTTTACCATTTTCGTACGGATGGGGTGTCGGGTGATGGTACGGCGACACGCCGATGGGTCGTCGGTTCCGCACACAAGTGAACAACGAACCCGTCCGATAGGAACATGAGGTGACAGTTTTCCGTCATAATTGAGCGGTATCGAACACTTGCGCAAAAAATCGCACAACGTAGTTGGGTGAGTTGCGGTATCGCGGTGTTGCGCCTAGATTATGAAGTGCAAGGACAACTTAAGAGCAGGCCCACAATAGTGTATGGTCACGAAGGACTGTTACGTTGAACGGGCAATGGAAAGACTTACCGTTACGACGATGAGGTTGTGCAGCGATCTGCTCAAGATGGACTTGCAGGAAAAACCCGCTCCGGCGGGTTTTTCCATGTGCGGTGGTCTAATGGCGAGGGTGGGCTTGGCTCGGGTTGGGGTTCGGACCGTTGGCTCCTGCTGTTCCGCGTGACTTCCTGTGTGCAATCATTGGGTTAAGTGGTCAAAAGTGTGTCTTACCCGGGTGCATTGCCGGTGTGTTGATGGGGCAGTGTGATCGTTCGGCCCGGCCTTTTCTGGCGCCGAACTCGCAATCACCGGGCTTTGGCCTTCGAAACGATATTTTTTGCCGAATCGCGGATTGCGGCGATTTCGGCTCGTGTTGTGGTGGCGATGGTGGTGGCGGACGGCAGTTGACGGCGGGCTGTACCACACCACGTGATTTTATGCGGTTTTGGGGCTGGTGTGGCCGGGGAGGATATTGGGGTGCTTCTGGGATTGTTGGAAAATGGCGGTTCTCATGATTTGTGCTGTACCACACCATGCGATGTGAGGGTTCACATTTCATTGTGAGGCCTGCGGAAAAGCCACACAATGCATTTTTTGTGTGTTTTTCCTCTGGTGTGGCACGCCGGTGGTTATGACGGGTGGGTTCTGGTCAATGTTTGCCGTGACCGACTGACCGGCAGAGATGATCGGAGGCGCGATGGGCGTTCGTGAGCGCGGGGTATGCGACGTTCGGCGAGATGCGCACGGGCGAAGGTTGCAGAGAGGTTGGCTCGGATTCTTCCCGACTCCGCTGCCGGGTGCTTTCGACTGGATGCTAAGTGGAGACGGTTCCATATCACACGAATATGCCCATCTAGGCGTCGTCTGTCCACAAAAACTGTGGATAACACGCCGTGATGTGGATAAGTCGCGGGCCTTCGACCACATTGTCGCCTCACGTTGCGCCGCTGCGGCGCTATTCGTTTCAATCGGAATATGACACACAACGTTACAGTTCAGAAGATTGGCGCCGCCGCTCCGCCGGGTGCAGCAGCGTCGCGGCAGGTTCCCATGCCGCCTCGCCGGGCCTCCCCGGACGCTTGGCGAAGGCCGGCTGCGCAGGTTTCCCGGCTTGACTCGGATGCTGCAAGCCATCGGATGCGTGCGCGCAAGCCCATGATCATGCCGCGAGTCGTATGCCCGAGCCCAGTCTCATCCGTGGACGGCAATCAGTCGATCGGCACGCTGACGCATGCAGGATGCCGTAATACAGTGGTGTTCTCTTCCGCGTCCGGGGGAGCGGGAACCAGCGTGTTCGCGGCGATGGTCGCATGGCGCTTGGCCCAGCGCAAGTTGCAGTGCGCACTGGTCGACTGCGATTTCGCGGCCGGAGGCATCGACGTGCTGCTGGGCATCGAAAACGAGCCGGGCCTGCGATTTCAAACAGTCGATATACCACTCGGGAAAACGGAAGGTGCGGCGCTGAATGGCGAGTTGCCGCAATGGGAGCGCGTGGGGGTGCTCGCCAGTCAACCTTGGAACGGTTCGGATCCTGAGCCATGGACGGTCTCTGCCGTACTTGAGGCGCTGGCGCAGGCCAATGATGTGGTGGTCGTCGATATCGGAGCTCCGAGCGCGTTGCATTCGCTGCCGATGCTGCGACAGTGCCGCCAGGTGGTATTGGCCGAGCTGACGGTGCTCGGTCTGGCGCGTGCTCGGGCGGCGAGGGCGATGATGATACGGCAAGGGGAGTCGCGCCCGATTATGGTCGGTGTCGTGCCCCGCGGACTGTCGCGCCGCGGCGGCGTGGTTGACGCGCACGAGGCATCGGAGTATCTGCATGAGGAGCTGGCCGGGGTGGTGGCTCCGGACCGCGGGCTGCATGGCGATGTGCTGGAGGGGCTGGGCATCCGGGCTATCGGCAAGAGCAGCCGCAAGGCGGTGGATGCAGTCGTCGGTGCCATCGAGACGGGGTTGGGAGGTGATGTCCCATGATTGAATTTGGGCCGTTGGATGCGCTGGCACGCGATCCAACGGTCACCGATGTCGCGATCACCTGCGAGGGAAGGGTGTGGGCGGACCGAGGCGGAGGAATGACGGAGTGCCGGTTGCCTATGCCGTTGCGCACGCCGCGAATAGTGCGTGAATATGCGGTGCGGCTGTGTGCGCAATTGGGACGGCGTCTTGACGACGCCTGCCCGATTGCGGACGCGTCGAGCGAGGACGGGATTCGCGTGCACGCGGTGATCGCGCCACTGGTCGCGCAGGGCGCGGCGGTGACGATTCGTTTTCCGGATCGGCGGTTGCTCGGATTGACCGGATTGCGTGATGCTGGGATGTTCCCGCCGGACTGGCTGACGTTGCTGCGGAATCTGGTGAAGAACCGGGCTCGAGTGCTGATTAGCGGCGGCACGGGCAGCGGCAAAACCACGCTGCTGAAAGCGCTGCTTGCGGAATGCGATTCATTGGACCGTATCGTCACCGTTGAGGAGGTTCGGGAATTGGGGGATCTCGGACGCGGCAACCATGTGTCGATGGTGGTGAGAGGGGCGAATGTGGAAGGCGCCGGAGCCGTAGGACTGCCGGAGCTGGTCAAGGCGACCCTGCGCATGAGACCGGATCGGGTGGTACTGGGCGAATGCCGTGGCGAGGAAATCGCCGATCTGCTGCGCGCGTTCAATTCGGGCCACCTTGGCGGTATGACCACATTGCATGCAGATGGCATTGACCGGGTGCCGGCGCGATTGATCGCGCTGGGCATGCTGGCCGGCCTTGACGCGCATACGTTGACGATGCTGGCGGAGGGGGCGTTCGACGTGATGCTGCATCTTGAGCGGCATCATGGTCGCCGGAGAATCGCCCAGATCGGGTGCCTCGGCATGCGCGACGGAGTGTTGTCCGGCGACGTGGTGGCGTTGTGGGACGGTGAGGGCGCCATGATGCCATGCCCGCGCTGGCATGATTTCACCGGGCGATGGGGCATGTGAGATGGATCATGTGAATGAGACATGTGAGGTGAGACATATGAGCGTGGGTGGGTTGCCGCGATGCGTCGCGCTGATGGTCGTGCTGGCATGGATGCTGTGGACGTATGCCCCTCGCGGCCGTGCCCTGTTGCCGGTCTCTTCGAGGGTGCCGCGAGCAGGGCGAAAGACCGGTGCCGGTGATGCCGTCCGTAATGGCCGTGTGATGGGGCTGTCCGGCGTGATCGCGCATATGAGTTCGTCTGTTCGGGCCGGCGGCATGATCTCAGGTGTTCTTGCCGATGTCGACGGGAGCGGATTCGCAGGGGCGCCGTTGACCGCAAGCCGGTTGAAACGGCTGCTGATGCGACAGCGAATGCCGGGGGAGAGCGCCGCCCAGGCCGAACATGTCGCCTTCGAACTCGCCGTGGCCTGTGCGATGTGCGAGCGGTCAGGATGCTCCCTTGCCGATTGTCTGGATGTGGTCGGCGAGAACCATCGGATTTCCAGGCTGTTGCATGATTCCCGACGCAGTGCTTTCGCGGTTCCGCGCGCGACGGCGGCGCTGTTGGGCGCGTTGCCGTTGGTCACCATAGGTTTGGGAGAGCTGCTGGGCGCTCGCCCGGTGCAGGTACTGTTCGGCTCCGCGCAGGGCAATGCGTGCCTGGCGGTGGGCGGCGCAGGCTATGCGCTGGGACTGCTGTGGATGTCATCGATGATGCGGAACACCGGCACGAACGTTGATACCGTCTGATTGCCGTCATGAACATTAAGGGGTGGGGTGATGTGGAACGCGATGGCGTGCGCCGTCATGGTGTTGATGGCATTGATGATATGGCCGGACTCGGCACGGTCGGGCCGCTTGACTGGCGTGCCGTCCGATGTTGCGGGAGAAGGGGTTGCTGCTGTGTCGTTGCCGTTGCTGATTGGACTGTTGTCGGTGTCGCTGCGGTCAGGCATGTCCGTCACGCGTTCTCTGGAGGGCGTGGGTGAGGCTGTCGGAGGGGCTCTTGGCGGCGGGCTGTGTGCGGTTGCGGACGCTCTGCACCGCGGATCGTCATGGAAGGATGCTTGGAATGCCGCCGATTTCGGTGATTATGCGGAGACTTCGGCAATCCTTCGTGGCGTGTTGGAGCCATCGTGGACTCGTGGTGTTTCGCCGATCGGCCCTCTGACGACGGCTTCGGAGCAGTGGACGGAAGGCGAGCGAACCGCGATCGAGCAGGAGTCGGCGTCTCTGTCGGTGAAACTGCTGCTGCCCACGGGATTGTGCATGCTGCCGGCGTTCGTGTTTCTAGGCATACTCCCCTCGGTGATGGCGTTCGTGGGATGAACTTGGTGGCGACGCCGCCCGATGGCCGGTGAAGAATGCTGCACGGCCGTCTGTCATCCACATAATGTGTGGATGACACGCCGCATTGTGGATAACTCGGCAGCCTTCGACCACATTGCCCGAAAACCCGATGGTGGGCGGGCCTGATGAGGCACAGTGGAAAGTGCCTTGTAGTTGGGCAAGGCCAGTCGAGAAAGGATTGTCATGAATATCGAGGAGACGATGATTGCCGTTGACGGACGTACCGGGCCTATTGCGGCGATGACACGTACGGTGGGCAACATGGGGGCGTCGGCGCGGCGGGGCATTTGCCTGTTGGATGCACGGCTGCGCACGTTGAGCGCGGAGCCAGAGGAAGGGGCCACCACCGCGGAGTACGCGGTGGTGCTGGTCGCAGCCACGGGCTTCGCGGCCGTTCTGGTCGCGTTGCTCAAATCGGACACCATCAAGACGTTGCTGACCAACATCGTCAAGAAGTCGTTGAGTGTGGGATGACGGGCATTCACGATGGCGACGATGTCACATGCTGACAGTGGAGCCGCCACTGCGGAGTTCGCGGTGGTGCTTCCCGCTGTGGCCATGGTGGCGATGGTGTTGCTCTGCCTGACGAGAACGGTCACGGTGTCCATGCGATGCCAGGATGCCGCGTCGGCCGTAGTTCGCGAACTGGTGACGAGGGAAGGCGGCCTATCGGGAGCGGGGATGTCCGTCAACGCCGTGGCGAGTGGCATCGCGGGCGAAGGCGCGGTGGTGTCGGTCGCTGATGATGGCCATTCGATACGCGTGACGGCGCAATGCCCCGTGCTGCCGGATCCATTCGGCGTTCTACCCGTCAAAGTAACCGGCTCGGCCACAGGATGGCGGTGATGCCTAAGTCCGTCTTGCCCTCGCTGGCGGGCCGATCCGTGAGCAAACAGCAGAGCTGTTTGTAGGCGAGGGGTGAACGTCAGTGAACCCAATGGGCGGCATGCGTAGCATGTCTGTAATTGCAGGGCCCGGAGGGCTGTCACGGAGCGACTGTGCCGTCTTGCCCTCCCGCTGGCGGAGGCTGTCGCGCAGCTACTGGGGTGGTCAAGCTCCCCCTGCGCAGCTTGCCTCTGATGCGGTGGAATAGCGACGAAAGGAAAACACGATGGCGCAACGAATTCAACCTAGGAGACCATCGCCCGTGCGAGCCTATTGCTCGCGGCTGATGCAATCCGATGAAGGGTCGGGAACGATGGCCTGCGTGATGCTGATCGCGCTCGCGGCCGCACTGATAGCGACCGTCGCGTCGGTCGGAGGCGCGCTGCTCTGCCGGTCGCGTGCGCGGAGCGCTGCCGATGCCACGGCATTGTCGGCGGCGTCGGCGTACTGGTCTGGTGGCGCATCCGATCCGTGTGCCGTAGGGCGGCGTGCCGCGGCAGAGAATGACGCGCAACTGGAGTCGTGCGCCGTCGAGGGAGATGACATCGTCGTGACGGTGTCCGTGCCGCTGCGCCTGCCATTCATGTCACGTGTCAGCCAGCGTTCCCGCGCCGGGCCCATCAGCTGTGAATAGTCGATGGGGCCACTCGCGGCGGGTGTGGGCAGACAGCATTGATGCCGATGCCGAGACCGATTGCGGAGCCTGTACTGGCGGGGAATGCCGTTGATGCATTATGTTTGACGTATGGGCGAAGCGAAGACAATGGTGGCGTTGATCGGCAATCCCGTCTCAAACAAGGGGTGGGGTGCCGTCGTGGGCGAACAGGTATTCACGATGCTGGCCGAAGCCGGACAGCGGCATGGATTCGACGTAATGGATCTGACCGGCACCAGCTTTGATGATTCGCTGACGGCCGCTCGCGAGAACCGCGCCCTATACGACTACTTGGTGGTCGTAGGCGGCGACGGCATGATCGCCTTGGGGGCCAACGCCGTCTGCGGCAGCGGCATCCCGCTCGGCATTGTGGCGGTCGGTTCGGGCAATGATTTCGCGCGAGGTCTGAAACTGCCCGTCAACCGGGTCAAAACCGCGGTGGAAGGCATCGTCGGCGCCATCGCATGCGGCACCTATCTGGATGTCGATATGGGACGCGTGCGCTCGACGGAGATCGCCTGCATGGTGCATGGCGAGTCCGGTGAGCCCGTGGTGGATGAGGAAGGCCGCCCGGTGAACGGGCTGATCGACCGATACTATGCGGGGATGCTTAATTGTGGGCTTGACGCAAGCATCAACGATCGGGCCAACCATTCGCGCCTTCCCGGAGGGTCAGCGCGATACGCTGCGGCGGTGCTGGTGGAGATTGCACGCATGAAACAGTACGGCTATCACGTCAAGGCCACGCTGTCGGACGGCACGGTGGAGGAACACGACATCATCGCTCCTCTGCTCACAGTCGCCAATGCACGGTACATCGGAGGCGGACTGGAGGTGTCTCCATACTCCTTGCTTGATGACGGAATGCTGGATCTGGTGTGGCTGAACTGCAAGCCGAATGTCGGCCAATGCGCCAAAGCGCTGTCCAACGCCTATAACGGGAGGTTGCTCGCCAGCCAGATATTCAACTGGAAGCGTGTGCGCCAGGTGGAGATAACCCGCGCCCACGAGGGAGGCGAGCCTCCGGTGCTGATGGCCGATGGGGAGTACGTCGGGCATCTTCCAGTGACCGTCACCGCGCAGGCCAAGGCGTTGCGCGTATTGG
>OGYW01000234.1_pt1 | contig 50255 bp, 41 predicted proteins | sample 1576621 | NCBI WGS metagenome assembly OGYW01 (sample SAMEA3541528, study PRJEB24748) | human gut metagenome | biome: human gut; feature: human-associated habitat; material: faeces | place: China | collected 2012 | reverse complement strand
TCATTTTACACTGACGGAAGACGCAGTCCTTGAGCATGGAACACTTGCGAAAATGAATCCGCCGCTCCGTACCGAAAAGGACCGTCAGGCGATTATTCAGGGACTTGCAGATGGAACCATCGACTTGATTGCCACCGACCATGCACCGCACAGCAAAGAAGAAAAAGCAAAACCAATCACCGAAGCTCCAAGCGGAATCATCGGTCTGGAGACTTCCCTTGCCCTTGGCATCACAAGCCTTGTAAGACCGGGACATTTATCTCTTATTCAGCTTCTGGAAAAGATGACCATCAATCCTGCAAAGCTTTACCACCTTCCATACGGACAGCTCGCCGAAGGAAAGGCAGCTGACCTTGTGATCTTCGATGAAAACGAATGTTGGACTCCAACCGAGTATGCATCCCTTTCATCCAACTCACCATTTACCGGAACGCCTATGTATGGCAAAGTGAAGTATACGATCTGTGGTGGGAAAATCGTATATCATGATTAAAAAAATCCACGGACTTTGAATCTTCTAAAGTCCGTGGATTTTTCCATCTTCTTATTTTTCTTCCAGCATAAAGTATTTCATACTTGTTCCGCTTTCCGCCACATCCGCAAGATTGATACAACTGTTTCCCATACGGTCGATCAGATGCAGGATATTGGTAAACGGAGCAGTAAGGCTTGCCTTACATTTTCCTTTATTGACACGCTCAATATGCGCTTTCCGCATCTTGATATCCAGATCCAGAAGCTTATCCTTTCGCTTCATCATCTTGCCTGGTTCGATACCATCATCTCCCTGCAGTGCCTTCAGAGAATCACAGAACATCTTATTCAGTACCTTCAAACTCTTCTGCAACTCATCCATCGCTTCCGGTGTATATTTATACTTCCGGTCTGATCTTTCCAACATACATTCTGCCATTTCCACACTTAAGGTTCCCATACGTTCCACATCGCTGAGTACACACATGAGGCTCGCCGTCTGCGCTGCCTGCTGCTCGGTCAATGAACCCGAAGAAAACAAAGCTGCAAGATATTCGGTAATACACTTTCCAAGGCGTTCAACCTGTTCTCCGTTTTCTTTCAGACCGTCAATGGATTTCACTTCTTCATTTTTCACAAGCTCAATCGTTTTCTTCAGAATATCTCCTACCTGGTCACTCATACGGAAAATCTCTTTTGCCACAAGCTGCAGCGCTGCTGCCGGCTGACTGATGATATTTTCATCCAGATAAATCGGGCTGCCTGGATCTTCAACACCTTTTTTGCCATCCGGGATCAGTGTCATGACAATCTTCACCATCAGTTTAATCAGGCATACCCAGATCAGTGTCATTGTGATGTTAAATACAGTATGTGCATTTGCAATCTGTCTGGAAATCGCTTCAATCTCCGGACCTTTCGGCGAAATGTTCTGGATCAGTGCCGCAAATGGTTTTACAAACCAGATAAACAAAAAGCAGCCGGAAATATTAAAAATACAATGCGCCACAGCGGTTCTCTTCGCATCTTTTGACTGTCCGATACTGGCAAGGAGTGCTGTGATCGTTGTACCGATATTATCACCTAAAAGAATCGGGATTGCTCCTGCAAGCCCAAGTATACTTGTAACCCCGTCCGGTCCCGGCTGGGAAGCGAAGTTCTGCAAGACTGCGATCGTTGCACTACTACTCTGTACAACCAGCGTCATAAATGTACCAACTGCCACACCAAGTACCGGAATATGTGCAACCCGTCCGATCAAGTCTGTGAATACCGGACTGGATGCCAATGGTTTCATGACATCTCCCATTGTTTCAATTCCAAGGAACAAAAGACCAAAGGCAAAAATCGTCTGGCCGATACTTTTTACTTTCTCTGATTTTGTTACAAATGAAATCAGAAATCCTATAAAAATAATCACATAAATATAGTCACTGATCTTAAACGCAATAATCTGTGCTGTCATGGTTGTACCAATATTTGCACCAAAAATGATGGAAATTGCCTGTGGCAGGTTCATCAGTCCCGCACTTACGAAACCGATCGCCATAACTGTCGTCGCACTGCTGCTCTGGAGTACCGCGGTTGTGAGCGCACCGGCAAGCACACCCAGAAGCGGATTCTTCGTCAGAAGTGCAAGAATGCTTTTCATTTTATCGCCCGCCGCCTTTTGCAGACATTCACTCATCATATTCATTCCATAGATAAAAACTGCCAGACCGCCAAGCAGTCCGAAAATGATCTGAATTTTCTCGTTCATATTAATTCCTCTCTCAATTTACCCTGTGTTTGTTAATATCTTTTAAACTTACTTTTTACAATGATGTTTTTCCTTTCAGCTCATTTTCCATTTTATCTGTGGTCTATGCAATTCCAATCAAATCTATGTTAAGTTTAGGTTAAATTTTCTTTCTTCTATCATTTTTTCTTTCCCATGATCATAGTTATGTAAAATCACATTAAGAAAGATTGTGCCTCTCCGGCACGCAGTGCCTTTTGTTTCATAGGAAGTTCCTTCGGAATTTCCTATGAAACAAAAAGAGAGTTACCCTCTTACAAATCTTCAAATTTGCAAAAGAATAACTCTCCTGTTCTATCTATAAATCTATCCAATCCCAAGCACACCATATCCAACTATTCCAAACACCGCCGCAAGAGTGATCACCTTCGGTACTGACCAGTTTTTCTTCAATATCAGATAGAACATCTCCACTCCGATCCCGCACCCAAACCAGTCAATCCTCGCATCCGGAAAATAATTTTCCTGCATCAGATCCAGAATCACCGCAAGGATCATTGCGATGCAGATTGGCTTGATCACATTTAACATACAGCTCATAATATCATTGCCACGGAACTTCGCGAAGCACACCGCTACGCCAAGCGTCAGCGTATAAGCTGGCATCAGCACGCCCATAACCGCTACAATCCCACCCAGAACATCTGCCGTCTGCATCCCGGCAAAAGTCGCACAGTTAATCCCAAGCGGTCCCGGTGTCATTTCTGCGATAGCGATCAAGTTAGTCAGATCCTCCGCCGTCATCCAATGATTGACCTTCATCTCCTGCATAATAACCGGGATCATCGACATTCCGCCAAAGCTGGTAAATCCGATTTTCATAAACGCTGTAAAAAGTCTGAGATAGATCATGCCGTCTGTCCTCCTCTTGTCTTTTTCACCGCTCTTATAGAAAGCGCCAGTATCACTCCCGCTACGATCATCACCACATTACTGATATCCGTAAATACACAGAGCGCCAGTGCTAACGCACAGATCGGGATTGCTGATTTTCTGCGGAACGCTTCTTTCCCCAGTGAAAGTGCCGCACTTCCCATAATCGGAACTACCGCACAGCGGATTCCGCAAAGTGCCGCATAGCACCAGACATTACTTTTCAGCACCTTATAAAATGCAGTAACAAACGACAGGATCAGAACCGCCGGACAGGTCATTCCGAGTACTGCACAGACACCTCCGAACCAGCCACCTACATAATAGCCAAACAGCATACTGATATTGGTGATCATAATTCCGGGAACTGACTTTCCAACTGCAACCATATCCAGCAGTTCCTCTTTTGTGATCAGCTTCCGTTTATCTACAAACTCCTGCTCCATCTGCGCCAGAATGCTCCATCCGCCTCCAAAAGTAAAACATCCTATCTTAAAGAAAAATGCAAACAGCATCAGTCCATTTTTGATTCTCTCTTTACTCATCTCTTCTTCCTCCTGTTTCTTTACTTTATCATCTCTATTGACATTAGTAAAATATATGTTTTATTATTAAAAATATAGTTTAAACCTATGGAGGATTTTTTATGAACTGGAATCAGCTGCAATATGTTATCACCATTGCCGAAGAAAAAAGTATCACCAAAGCGGCGCAGAAGCTTTATATTTCCCAGCCTTCCCTTTCCTTAAGCATTCAGGCTCTGGAAAAAGAAACCGGAACCTCTCTTTTTGAGCGGAATCGTGGCGAGATGAAGCTTACCTATGCTGGCTCCCTTTTCTATGAATGGGCAGTTTCCACCCTCCACTCTCATACTCAGTTAGAATGGAAGCTTGGTGATATCGTTTCCGGTTCCCGGACGCTGATCCGGCTGGGCCTCAGTCCCCACCGAAGTGAACGGCTTCTGGCACCGGTTCTGGAACGCTTTTATTCCATGTATGAGAACTGTGATATCCAGATCATTGAGCAGCCGACTTACATCCTGCGTCAGATGCTGGAAGAAGACAAGCTGGATCTGATTCTCGATATTTCCAGCCCAGATACTATCAATTTTGAGAGTGAGCTTCTGGTAAAGGAAAGCTTTGTCCTGGCAATTCCTGACTCTCTGTGTCCTTTTTCCGATCCATCACCAAAAAAGGAGGGCATCTCTGCCACTCCTCAAATTCATTTACCTGCGTTATCTGCAGTTCCATTTATTCTGCTTTCAGAAGATCACGATCTCGGAAAGATCAGCCGGAAGATCTGCGATACTGCTGCCTTCCATCCAAATATCCGCTGCATCTGCACCAGCAGTAATACTGCCTTTTCTCTTGCAAGACGAGGGATGGGGATTGCCTTTCTTCCTGAAATTTATGCACGGACTACTTCCTTTCCGGACATTCATTTCTTTACCCCGGATCACTTTCATGACACCAGGGATATCTGTGCCGTCTACCGGAAAAACATTTATCATCATGCACAGTTTCAGGCGCTTCTTGCTCTCCTCCGCGAGATCGTCCCGGCAATCTACAGGGCAGCTTAGTCTGCCCTAATCCGTACCTTAATTCTCTTCTTTTCCGCCCCTTACTCTACATTTTTCAGTGCCTCATCCATCGGCACATGTTTAATCCTTCGATATTCTAACATTGCCACAACTGCATAGGTTCCGATTCCGATCAGGAACATTTCCACATAGATCTTCGGATCGATCCAAAGTGCGATCCAGCCGGAAATACTGGTCAGCATCATTTCCCGGAACAGCACATTCATAACTGCTTTCTCAATCGGCAGGCTGAGAAGCAGACAGATGATCACCACGATCGTCGTCGGCCAGATATAAAGCCTGCTGATCTCTCCATTGGTATATCCCAGGATCTTCGTCATGGAAATAGCCTGTGCATTTTTCTCAATAATGATCTTGGATAACAGATAGATCACAACCATATAAATACCGATTGCAAATGCGTTGACCATCCCCATCATATTTCCCATAGATACATCCAGCTGTCTTGAAATCTTTGTCAGTGCTTCCAGATCAAGCACCGAACCGATGTATTTTCCGTCAATATCCTTGATCTTCGAATTGGAAAAATATCCACTGAAATAATCGTTTCCCAGATCAAAGGTATCATTCAACTTCTCCTGTGGCATAAAGACACAGATTCCACCGCTGTATTTGTAGATTCCTTTAACCTTGAATGTATACTTTGTCTTTTCATATTTTTCTTTCAACGTGATCGAGTCGCCCGGCTTCAACAGAAACTTCTCTGCATAGGCACTGGAAATATAGACACCGTCACCGTCCTCCAGATCTGCATCGATATATTTACTGTCCGGTTTGATTCCATACAGGATCACTTCATCTGTCTTATATTTGCTTGGCAATGTTTCCAATGAGTAAGCGCTGAACGCTTCCGCATCTTCATTTTCCGTCTTTGTTCCATAAGAGAACTGTAAAAGCTCCAGCATACTGTCCAGTTTGTTTCCGCTCATCGCACTTACCGGAACCTCCAGCATATACTGGTATTTTGCAAGCATATTGCTCTGGATATCCTGCTGATAGTGCGAAAGTACTGACGGCAGCAAAAGTCCAAAGAATAAAAGCAGATTCGCAAATATGATTCCAATAAAAAGTACAATGTAATTGCTCATATTCTGGAAGATTACACGGAGCCGGAATCGATGGAAGATTCCAAGCTTCGGACTTAGCCGGACTGCTCTTTTCCGCCTGCTTCCAGAAAGATCTCTTCTCAGAAATTTCAGCGGTGAAAGCCTCAGCTTGTAACGAAGGATTCCATAGTTGACTACCAGCATGATCAGCACCGGAACTACCGTTGTCATCCAGAAAGCATCTGCATTCCATGCTGTCACATAGGTCGGCAGACTATAACTTCCATAATACATCCCCGCACATACCTTTTTCAGTGCTGTATAACCCAAAATATTTCCGATCACCGCACCGATCAGTGTGACGATCACCGGAAGTGCCATGTAATGTCCGATCAGTTCTTTTCTTGTATAACCGGAAGCCCGCAGAGTTCCGATCACGCCTGCTTCTTTCCGGATCGTATTGCTGATCGTGATTCCAAATACAAACGCCATAATCACAATGATCATATAGAGGAGCATTATGATCATTGCACGGTCACTCCCCATATCATCACCGGTAAATGTAATTGCCTGGTTCAGATACTGTGGCACAAATGACTCCAGAGTGACTTCTTCCCCTAGTGCTTCCATCAGATCTTCCGACATCTTTTTTTCCTGTTTTTCATTTTTCGGTGCTTTGTCATACACCCAGGAATAGCTGTACTGAAGCTTCTCCTGATTCAGAGATTCAAACTCTTCCGGTGTTACAACCGATACCCCGAATTTGATTGCATCAAACATGCTGTCATTATTGTTCTGGAACAGGCAGCTATAGTCAGACAGTGCCACAAATCCTGTGACTTTCCACTTTTGTGAACCACTTTTCAGTGTATCTCCGACAGAAATCTTATTATTGTCCGCATACATACGGTCAATTGCCATTTCTCCTGCTTTTTCAGGAAGCTTTCCTTCCATCAGGCACACCAGATTGATCTCTTCCCTGTTTTTGAAAATACGCATGGTACTTCCATTATCCAGTGCCTCTTCCAGATAAAAGTTTTCATACAGTGTCACACCATTTTTCTCGATGTTTTCCTGTTGTGCTTTGGTAATTTTTTTCTTTACCCGGAAATTTCCATCTTCAATCTTGTATTTCTCAAAGCCTTCATTATATGCTTTTATCATGCTTCCGTCAGCAACCAGAAAGCCGGATACAAACCCAATCGTTGCAATCATAAGGATCAGAACCACCAGGTATTTTCCAATTTCTCCCTTCAGTTCTCTCGGAAGCCGTTTTCTCAACGGATTCTTCATAACACGCGTCCTCCTTACCATTCCAGCTCACTTGCAGAAAGTTTATGCTCATTACAGTAATTTTTGCGGATCATTCCATCACGAAGTTTTACCACCCGGTCTGCCATATCCTTGATTGCATCGTTATGGGTAACCATAACAATGGTATTCCCATATTTCTGATTGACTGTTTCGATCAGCTTCAGAATTTCCTTGGATGTCTTATAATCCAGCGCACCGGTTGGCTCATCACAGAGCAGGATGTCCGGATTTTTGACAATTGCACGTCCAATCGCGGTTCTCTGCTGCTGTCCTCCGGAAAGCTGGTTCGGCAGCTTGTTCTGATGTTCATAAATACCCAGCGTTTGCATCAGCTCATCCACATCCAGCGGACGATTACTTAAATAAGCACCGATTTCAATATTTTCTCTAAGTGTCAGGTTTGGAATCAAATTGTACATCTGGAATATATAACCCAGATGCTTTCTCCGGTACAGGGACAGCTTCTTCTCTGTCATATTCTCCAGCTGTTCTCCATCAATCGTAATACTTCCTTCATCTGCCCCGTCAATACCGCCTATAATATTCAGAAGAGTCGATTTTCCGGAACCGGATGGTCCCAGAAGCACACAAAACTCTCCTCTTTCAATTTCCAGATCAAATCCTTTCAGAACATTTACCCGGCTGTCGCCTGTTCCAAACGACTTTTTGATCCCCTTAATCTCTAAAAACATTCCTCTACTCCTTCCTTTAGTTACTCGTATCATAGTAATGTTATATTTCATACACTCATGTTAGTTTAGGCTTACTTTTTTGTCAATATTTTAATTGCTATTTTTTCAAAAAGATATTGACAAATGGAAAGAAAATTTTTAAAATAACTATCTGTGTAATTTTATACCAAAATCTTTGTGGATTTTTCTGGATATCAAAATAGATATCTACTTTTCGCCACATAACTTGTTGCATACAGCAACAGTTATGTGGCTTTTTATATATCGGGCTTCTGCCCTTTTTTACAGATTTTGTACCTTATGCTTTACATTTATCAGGAGGAATGTTTATGAACCAGACTTACATGAAAGAAAAACCGATTCTGCCACTTCTGCTTTCCATGGCTCTGCCAATGGTGATTTCAATGATGGTCAACTCTCTTTATAATATTGTTGACAGCTATTTCGTTGCACGGATCAGTGAAGAAGCAATGACTGCTCTTTCTTTAGTCTACCCGATCCAAAATTTTATCACCTCGGTCGGTGTCGGCTTTGGAATCGGAATCAATGCCGCCATCTCCTTTTTCCTTGGCGCCCAGGATCAGAAAAAAGCGGATGCAGCTGCCACACAGGGACTTTTTCTCTCTGTCATCCACGGTATTGTTCTTACCGTAATCACAATTGCCGTAATGCCGCTGTTTTTACAGATTTTTACAAAAGACGTGACCGTTATTCAGATGGGAAATGCCTACTCCCGGATCGCATTTGGATTTTCCATTGTAATCTCTCTTGAAATTACCTGGGAAAAAATTTTTCAGGCAGTCGGACAGATGCGCGTGTCCATGATCTGCATGATGAGCGGATGTATTTTCAATATCGTACTGGATCCACTTCTGATCTTCGGAATCGGACCGTTCCCGAAAATGGAAATTGAAGGAGCCGCACTTGCAACCGGTCTTGGTCAGGTTGTCACACTGGTACTGTACCTTGCCTTTTATTTTACCAGACCGCTTCCGGTGAAGATTCATAAAAGCTGCCACGTAGATCGTGCCATGGCCGGACGGCTTTACGCGGTTGGAATCCCTGCCACTTTGAATATGGCACTTCCATCCCTGCTTATCACCGCACTGAATGGGATTCTCTCCGCCTACTCCCAGGTTTACGTGGTGGTGCTCGGAATCTATTACAAGCTTCAGACCTTCCTGTATCTTCCGGCAAATGGAATCATCCAGGGAATGCGTCCGCTGATCGGATACAACTACGGTGCCGGTGAGACAAAGCGTGTCCACAGACTGTTTGCCGATACCCTTTATCTGAGTCTTGGGATCATGCTCTTTGGTACCGTTTACTGCCAGCTCTTCCCGGATTCACTGATCGCACTGTTCAGTTCTAATCCGGAAACCATTCAGGCAGGAGGAATGGCACTTCGGATTATCAGCCTCGGATTTTTAGTTTCTTCCGTTTCCATCACCAGCTCTGGTGCACTCGAAGGACTTGGAAAGGGAACACCGTCCCTGCTCATCTCACTGTGCAGATATACGATCATCATTATTCCGGCCGCATTTATCTTAAGCCGGATCTTCGGGGCTTCCGGAATCTGGTACGCATTCGGAATTACCGAATTTGCAACTGCTGTAATCGCCTATATGACTTACCGGCGGGCAACCATAAAAAACTAGGCATATCTGCATCAAAAAGTTCTACTACTTTTTCGATACAACAAAAAACCGTAAATCCGGATTTGCTCTTTACAATACTGCAAATCTCCGGATTTACGGTTTTTAATTTTCTCTTTATTTTACTTTTCCATCCCAGTCCGACTTTTTATTTGCAGACTATTCTTCTTCGCTGATAATATGTCTCGCAACATAAACACCACTTGCAGATGCATGGGACAGAGAATGTGTAACACCACTTCCGTCACCGATCACATACAGTCCCTTATGGCAGCTTTCCAGATTCTTATCGATCTCTACTTCCATATTGTAGAATTTTACTTCCACACCATAGAGAAGGGTATCGTCATTTGCTGTACCAGGTGCTACCTTATCCAGAGCATAGATCATCTCAATGATTCCATCCATGATTCGCTTTGGAAGAACCAGACTCAGATCACCAGGCGTTGCTGATAAGGTTGGTGTTACCAGACCTTCTTCAATACGCTTTTCTGTACTTCTTCTTCCACGTACCAGATCACCAAAACGCTGTACGATCACACCACCGCCTAGCATATTGGAAAGTCTTGCGATACTTTCACCATATCCGTTACTGTCCTTAAATGGCTCAGAGAAATGCTTTGCAACCAGAAGGGCAAAGTTGGTATTGTCCGTCTTTTTTTCATTTCCTTCATAGCTGTGTCCGTTTACTGTGATGATACCGTTGGTATTTTCATTTACCACAATACCGTTCGGATTCATACAGAAAGTACGCACATTGTCCTCGAATTTTTCTGTACGATATACTATCTTGCTCTCGTAAAGCTCATCTGTCAGGTGTGAGAAGATCACTGCCGGAAGCTCTACACGAACACCAATATCCACACGGTTTGATTTTGTCGGGATTGCAAGATCCTTGCAGACCTTTTCCATCCATTTGCTTCCGCTTCGTCCGACAGAAACCACACATTTCTTACATTCATAAGCGCCATTTTCACATATAATGCGGTATCCGCTATCAGTGATCTCGATTGTCTCAACCGGTGCATCAAAGAAGAAGTCCATTTTATCCTTCATCTGATCATAAAGATTCTGAAGAACGACGTAATTGATATCTGTTCCCAGATGACGTACAGATGCATCCAGAAGATTCAGCTTGTTCTGAAGACAAAGCTTTTTAAATTTTGTTCCGGCTGTGGAGTACAGTTTTGTCCCTTCTCCACCATTTTCCATATTGATCTCATCGACGTACTTCATCAGCTCAACAGCCTGTTTTTTACCGATATACTCAAATAAAGTTCCGCCGAAATCATTGGTGATATTGTATTTTCCATCTGAAAATGCTCCGGCTCCGCCAAATCCGCACATGATCGAGCAGCGTTTGCAGTTGATACAGCTCTTTACTTTTTCGCCATCAATCGGACATTTTCTCTTTTCCAGCGGATAACCTTCTTCAAATACTGCGATCTTGCAGTCTGGTTTCTTTTTCATCAACTCATAAGCAGCAAAAATTCCGCCTGGTCCGGCACCGATAATAATTACATCATACTTCATCCGTATATCTCTCCTTTTATTTGCATGATAAAATATAATTTTCACTAAATTGCCTGTGTCATAAATATAGACTGTAATATATGTACAATTCTATACTATGTCACATAATAAAACTGCCGCATATCTGTCTGTATCCAGATGATTCTGCACGGCAGTTGTTCTTCTTTTGCACAACCTTTCATATTTTAAGAGAAATCTTTCTTTTCGTCAAGGTGTTTCTTTCTTTTTTGTATGAATTTTGCATGAATTTATTTTGTTTTTTATATAGATTTTGTTATATTTTTCATTATCCAGTTTTTATATTTGCACTGTCAAAAATCTTTCTGTTTCTATATTGCTGTTTCTGCTACCCTTTTCATTTTCTGGCGGATTTACAGCTTCACAATGGTCGGCTCATGTTCCATTGCCGGAATAATCTTCTCCACCAGATCTTTTGTCAGAAGTCTGAGACTCGATGTATTGATGCATGGATGACATCCTATATATTCTCCTGTAAGCACATCTTCATCGATCAGAAGCCGTACCATCCTGTCCTTATCATTCATCAGTCCAAGCACACTTAAAGATCCCGGCGTGATGTCCAGATATTGTTCCATATACTCCGCTTTTGCAAAAGAAAGTCTGGACGAACCGATCTGTGCTGACAGCTCCTTTGTTTTAAACACCTTATCCCCCGGAAGCATCAGTAAATAAAATTGTGTCTCCTGTCGGTTGCATAAAAACAGATTCTTACAGATTGTCGCCTCCAGCATCCGGTCAATTTCCTCGCATGCTTCCATTGTCATTGCGGCTTCATGGTCGATTCTCTGGTAGGTGACTCCTAGCGAATCCAGGAAATCATATACGCGGATTTCCTTATCCAATCTGCCTTGTGTGTCTGTTGGTTTTCCGTTTACTAATTCCATGTAGTTCTCCTCCGTCATTCAATCACAAATATCCTCTTTCTTTTACTAACTCATTCCAATATTTAGCAGTGTCATATTGAGTCTTAAAATAAAACAACTTACAACATTTCCACGATAATTTCGGATTACATTGAGAAAATTTTTTACATACTCTCTCTTTAGAACAAAATGAACTACATAATTCACATGAAATAGATTTCTGTTGTCTCTTTTTAGGAGTTCTTTCTATAACTGCCCACGTCCCCCAGTTTCCTGGCTTTACCATGATCTTTCATCCTTTTCTTCTACTTCATTGCCATTACTTAACAATAAAAATTTATCTCATCTGTCACAAATGCCTGTTTCCATTTTGCACAAATCAGGAAAAACTGAGCCGATATAAACTCCATCAGTTCATTTAACTCCTTATTCGAAATTTTACTTCCATTACTAGCCAAAATACACCCACCCGATTTTGTAAGCCAGATTTTTGTTGCATTTGGTGTTGATTTTCTTTTGGCTATATGCACATGAATCCGTTCTCCATTTTCATTTGACCAAAAATATACCGTATAGCCACTTACCATAAACAATTTAGGCAATCTGAATTCCTCCATTCTCCGCATACTTATACAACAAATGTGCATTACTGTGTAAGAGTTTCTCAAACATTTCTATCTCTTCATCAGAATATCCATCTCGTTCAGTCCATTTATAATCCGGTAATTCACATCTCGCTGAATCAAAGCCGCTTTCTGTTGGGCGCTCAAAATTAACTATAACTTTTTTCATTCCATCTTTTTCAATAATTTGAGAATGAACAATTTCTGTTTCATCTGCCAATATCATATACGGATACATCATAACATTCTACCTCATCTCTTATTTGATCATATATACTTTTCCATTTAATTTTCACAGATTTTATTCATATTGCATATATTTTTATTTATTAATTCTTCCTACTTCTTCTGATTCTTCTAATTTTGAAAACAAAGTTTCCTCGTATTTTATTTTATATACTATTTCCAAACAATCACTATTAGATAAAGGATTATCACTTTTGAATCCTTCTGCTGAATCATCATCTTCATCATAATACTGCTCTTTAAATTGATTCCACATCTCATCGGAACTAATATATGTAACAGAAACAACTCCATCCATTGCTTCAATTTTTTCTTTCAAATTATTCTTTTGTTCTTTTGAAGTATTCTCGCTAAAAAAAACTGTAGCTTTGTAATCACTTGCTTCTTTTGAATTAGGAAATTTATTTTTCATTTTTTTATCCGAAATTTTTCGAAAAAATGTCTTAGCATCATTATCACTATTTGTTACATCTGTAATAGTAAAGACATCTTTTTCTTGAAGTTCTATACTGTATACATTGAGAATAGATAAAAAATCATCTTCTGGAATTTCATCCACAGATACATATGTATTTAAACATCCCTGAGCATCATATTTTTGAGAAAACGTAATTTTCCCCTTATCCAATTTTCCTATCTTTGCGAAAAAAATTTTTTCCTGATCATCTACACTTGTAGTTTGATAAAGAAAGACCGTATTATCTTCAAATATTTGAATTATTTGTCCTGTATTTTGAGAACTCCATACACCTATATACTTTTTTTGTTGTGAACTAACTAAAAAATAATAAACTCCTACACTAAATAGTAGTATAATACCTATACATATAATAATTCTTTTCTTTTTCATATACTTAACTTTCCTTAATTATATCTTATACATTTCTTCCTACTTCAATTCTTTTTATCATTCTAACACATAATAAAATTCTTGTACATTTTTATGCTAAAGTAGTGTTCCTATTCAAAATAAATTTTGCTTTCCACCGATCTCTTATAAATCTCATCCCATTCATCTTCCTGAAGCCATTCATCTTCAGATGAAAGTTCTTCAACTCTTACCGCATACTTACAAAGTTTATCACGATTATTACTTAAAAATTCTTTGTAATCTTGAATAGTTTTAATTGTATTCATGAATGACTCCTTTTTGCCAATTTATATATTTCCCTTGTTAACCATGATTTTCTTTAATTCCTCAATTATTTTCTCCAGTTTATCATTTGATAACGGATACTGTCCGGCCTCACGGTATGCAATCGCCTTTTCTAATTTTAGTAATCTCCAGCTTTTGGCTCCTTCCTTACTGTTATTCTTAAGATTACTTTCAATACTTATATCCACTGTTTTTGTAAACTGTACTCCACACTATTTTCTTTATCCTTTAAAACTTATTTTCAAATAAGATTTCTATATATTATTTTTTTACTTTATTGCTTCTCCCCCAACAAGCTAATTATATCATAAGTCCTTTTATATCAAATATTTTTCTATCAGATTCTCAATTATCTTTGAATTTAATATATTTTGTTCTGTTTCGAAAGTTATGATCAACCACTCCCCAGGATATATATGATTTATTTGATAGGATTCAATTTTACACACTGCTGCTCTTGCATAATCCTGTTTATCCATCCTTCCTTCATGTTCCCAATATATTTCCCGGTAAGTCTTTCTTGACCTAAGATTTAATCATTTGATATATGATCAACGTTTCCTGTCGCTTCCATTGATTTACTTTAGATATTTGTGGATTAAAATCAATTTTCTTCATCACAATTAACTTATTTCTCATTCCATAGAATATCATCAATTTTTTCCACTATTATTGATTTGTTTTAGATTTTAATAACTTGCAATCATCAAAGTCTCCTAAAATTACAGACTTTGACTTGTTTCCATGAAACATGGAATGCATTCTTTACCTAAAAAAATATTCCCGATAGAAAAATCCCCCTGACATCCATTTCATAGATATCAGGGGGATTCTATTATTCATTATTCGCTATAATATCTGTATATGCTTATTTTGCATTCTTCTGAGCGATTGCAGCCTGAGCAGCAGCCAGACGAGCGATCGGTACACGGAATGGTGAGCAAGATACATAATCAAGACCAATGCTGTTGCAGAATTCTACAGAGCTTGGATCTCCACCATGTTCTCCACAGATACCAACGTGAAGTTTCGGATTAACCGGTTTTCCGAGTTCGATAGCCATCTTCATAAGTTTACCAACACCTGTCTGGTCAAGTTTAGCAAATGGATCGTTCTCGAAGATCTTAGCGTCATAGTAAGCGTCAAGGAACTTACCAGCATCATCACGTGAGAATCCGTATGTCATCTGTGTAAGGTCGTTTGTACCGAAGCAGAAGAAGTCAGCTTCTTTTGCGATGTCATCAGCTGTAAGAGCAGCTCTAGGAATTTCGATCATTGTACCAACTTCGTACTCAAGGTCGCTTCCTGCAGCAGCGATTTCAGCGTCAGCTGTTTCTACTACAAACTTCTTAACATATTTAAGCTCTTTGATATCGCCAACCAGCGGGATCATGATTTCCGGTTTAACATTCCAATCCGGATGAGCTTTCTTAACATTGATAGCAGCACGGATAACTGCGCTTGTCTGCATCTTAGCGATTTCCGGATAAGTTACAGCAAGACGGCATCCACGATGTCCCATCATTGGGTTGAATTCGTGCAGAGAGCTGATGATTGCTTTGATCTGGTCAACAGATTTGCCCTGTGCATCAGCAAGTTTCTTGATATCTTCTTCTTCTGTTGGAACAAATTCATGAAGCGGTGGATCAAGGAAACGGATAGTAACCGGATTTCCTTCCAGTGCTTCATAAAGTTTTTCGAAGTCTCCCTGCTGTTCCGGAAGGATCTTAGCAAGTGCAGCTTCTCTTTCTTCTACTGTTTCAGAGCAGATCATTTCACGGAATGCATCAATTCTGTTGCCTTCGAAGAACATATGCTCTGTACGGCAAAGTCCGATACCTTCAGCACCAAGTTCGCGGGCTTTCTTAGCATCAGCTGGTGTATCAGCATTTGTACGAACTTTCATAGTTCTGTACTTGTCAGCCCATCCCATGATTCTTCCGAATTCACCTGCGATTGTAGCGTCTACAGTCGGGATGATTCCGTCATAAATGTTACCTGTAGATCCATCAAGAGAGATTGCATCTCCTTCATGGTATTCTTTTCCACCAAGTGTGAATTTCTTGTTTTCTTCATCCATGTTGATGTCACCACAACCAGATACACAGCATGTTCCCATACCACGTGCAACAACGGCTGCGTGTGATGTCATACCACCACGAACTGTCAGGATACCCTGAGCAGACTTCATACCTGTGATATCTTCCGGTGATGTTTCAAGACGTACAAGAACAACTTTTTCTCCTCTTGCAGCCCATTCTACAGCATCATCAGCTGTGAAGACGATCTTACCACAAGCAGCTCCTGGAGATGCTCCAAGTGCTTTAGCCATCGGTACAGCAGCTTTCAGTGCAGCAGCATCGAACTGTGGATGAAGCAGTGTATCAAGGTTACGAGGATCGATCATAGCAACTGCTTCTTCTTCGGTTCTCATTCCTTCATCAACGAGATCGCAAGCAATCTTAAGAGCAGCCTGAGCTGTTCTCTTACCATTACGTGTCTGAAGCATGTACAGTTTACCATGTTCTACAGTAAACTCCATATCCTGCATATCTCTGTAATGTGTTTCCAGAGTCTTGCATACTTCTTTGAACTGCTTGAATGCTTCTGGGAATTTCTGTTCCATTTCTGAAATGTGCATTGGTGTACGAACACCTGCAACTACGTCTTCTCCCTGAGCATTTGTAAGGAATTCTCCGAACAGTCCGTTATTTCCTGTAGCTGGGTCACGTGTAAATGCAACACCTGTACCACAGTCATCACCCATGTTACCAAATGCCATCATCTGTACGTTAACAGCAGTTCCCCATGAATACGGGATATCGTTGTCACGACGGTATACATTTGCTCTCGGGTTGTCCCATGAACGGAATACGGCTTTGATAGCTCCCATTAACTGTTCCTTTGGATCTGTCGGGAATTCAGCACCGATTTTTTCTTTATATTCTGCCTTGAACTGGTTAGCTAATTCGTGAAGATCTTCTGCTGTAAGTTCAACGTCCTGTTTAACGCCTCTTTCAGCTTTCATCTTGTCGATCAGTTCTTCGAAGTATTTTTTACCTACTTCCATAACTACGTCAGAGTACATCTGAATAAATCTTCTGTAGCAGTCCCAAGCCCAACGTGGGTTGCCTGATTTTTCAGCAAGTACATTGACAACGTCTTCGTTAAGACCAAGGTTCAGGATTGTATCCATCATACCAGGCATAGATGCTCTTGCACCAGAACGAACGGAAACAAGAAGTGGATTCTCTTTATCACCGAATTTCTTTCCTGTGATTCCTTCCATCTTTGTAATAGCTTCCATGATCTGAGCCATGATTTCTTCATTGATCTGTCTTCCGTCCTCATAATACTGAGTACAAGCTTCTGTTGTGATTGTGAAGCCCTGTGGCACTGGAAGACCTAAGTTTGTCATTTCAGCAAGGTTAGCGCCTTTTCCACCAAGCAGGTTTCTCATATCGGCATTACCTTCTGTAAACATGTAAACCCATTTTGTTGCCATTTTACAATTCCTCCTCGTTATTGGTAATTGATATATATAAAACTTGAAAATCACAGTCAGACTGGTAACTGTCTGCTCTTTTCATATCTTATATCGCCCTTAAAAAACGGATTTTACCGCACTAATATTGTAAATGTTTTAACTGTGATAGTCAACCCTTATGCACTTTTTTTCGTACAAAAAAAGTGAATTTATCGAAGAGTTCAATTCCTTCAAGTGATTTCTTCTATAAAAAAAATCTCCGTAATTAAATTTCTTTTATATACTATAAATTTTGTTATTATCAGAAAAAACTCAGGCAAAACCGGACTGTATCCATTGTTTTGCCTGAGTTCTTTTCATCTCTTACATATTCAGAAGGAATGCTCTGTATCCCTTTACTGCTTCATACACATCAGCTTTGCTGCTGACTTCATAAGGTGCATGCATGGAAAGTACAGCAACACCGCTGTCGATCACTTCCATACCATAATTTGCCATAATATATGCGATGGTTCCGCCGCCGCCTACATCGACTTTACCAAGTTCTGCGAACTGGTAAGTAACGCCTGCATCGTCCATCACCTTGCGCAGTCTTGCAAGATATTCTGCATTTGCATCATTGGATCCGCTCTTTCCGCGGCTTCCTGTAAACTTGTTGAATGCAAGTCCCTTTGTAAAGAAAGCGGCACTTCTCTTTTCAAATGCTTCTGCAAACATCGGATCATAAGCAGCGCTTACGTCAGAAGAAAGCATTCTTGAATTAGCAAGTGCACGGCGTACCTTCAGTTCAGATTCACCTTCTGTAAGTGCAACAAGCTCTGCAACTGTATTTTCAAAGAAACGAGAATGCATTCCTGTTGCTCCGACGCTTCCGATCTCTTCTTTATCTACTAACAGACAGCATCCTGTACGCTTTGCATTTTCCACATCCAGCATAGCGAACAGAGAAGTAAATGCGCAGACTCTGTCATCCTGTCCATAAGAAAGGATCATGCTGCGGTCAAATCCACAATCTCTTGCCTTTCCGGCCGGAACAATTTCCAGCTCAGCCGATGCAAAATCCTCTTCTTCGATTCCATAGTTCTCTTTTAAAATATGAAGTACGTTAGCCTTGATCGTTTCTTTTTCTTCTTCATCAAGTCCCTCCGCTTTATCAAGTGGACTGTTTCCAATCAGAAGATCCAGCTTTTCTCCTTCGATCACTTCACTTGCTTTCTTTGACATCTGGTTTGCTGCAAGATGAACAAGAAGGTCTGTAATAACAAATACCGGATCAGACTCTTTTTCCCCAATGCTGATCTCTTCTACGCTTCCATCTTTTTTCGCAACAACACCATGAAGTGCCATCGGTCCTGTTACCCACTGGTATTTTTTGATTCCACCATAATAATGCGTATCCAGATAAGCCATTCCTTCACTTTCATATAATGGATTCTGTTTCACATCAATACGTGGTGAATCGATATGAGCTCCAAGGATATTCATACCGTTTGAAAGCGGTTCTTCGCCCATACGGAACATGGCAAGCATTTTTTCCATGCATACCGCATATACTTTATCTCCTGCTTTCAGGCTCTTTCCTTCTTTCAGAACATCTTTGATATCCTGATATCCTGCTTCTTTCGCCATCTCAACCGCAAGCTTTACGCATTCACGCTCTGTCTTTCCGGCATCCAGGCAGGCTTTGTACTTTTCATTGATTTCATGAAGTTCTTTTTTGGCAGCTTCATCATAAGAGCTCCAGAGATTCTTTTTTTCTTCCATTTCTATACCTCTCTTCAATTCAGTTGGGATTCCCCACAATGCTTTCAGTATAACCCTCTCCCGATAAGAAGTCAATTATTACCCTTTAACTTTACAAGCATTTCCGTCATCGTTTTCTTCAAAACAGGATGCCGTTTATGCGGTGCGATCTCACACATTGGTCCAAGCACAAATTCCCTGTTCTGCATATCGATATGTGGTATACATAAATCATCCTCTTCAATGATCTGATCCCCATAGAAAATGATGTCCAGATCCAGTGTTCTCGGTCCCCATCTGCGGATCCGCTTTCTTCCGGCTTCCTGCTCAATTCGGTGTAACAGCTCCAGAAGCTCATGCGGGGTAAGCAGTGTTTCCATTTTCAGTGCCCCGTTCAGGAATTCATCCTGATCCGTCACGCCATATGGCTCGGTTCCGATCAGTTTCGATACCTTCAGGACTCTGCAAAGTTTTTCATTTTTCAGCTCTTCTACCGCATTCTCAATGTATTTTTTCTTATCACCCATATTCGATCCGAGTGCGATAAACGCTTCATTCCAGCAACGTTCAATCTTCACAGAAACCGTCTCAAGCGGCAGTCCTACCGGTGCCCATGGTTTCTTTACTTCCACCATGACTTTCCGGATCTTCTCATCAAATAATAAGATCTCTTCTGCAAGCTGCTCTGCTACTGCTTCGATCAGCCTGTAATTCTTCTCTTCCATCTTTTCTTTTATCAGATGGGAAATGGTTCCGTAATTCACAGACGCTTCCAAGTCATCCGTTTTTCCCGCCTTGCGTGTATCCACATACAAAATGCAGGAAACCAGAAACTTCTGTCCCAGTCTGTTTTCTTCCGGATACACCCCATGATTTGCAAATATTTCCAGGTTTTCAATTTTTATCTGATCCATCTTTTTCTCCTGCTTACTCTCTTGCCAGAATCACTTCTGTCATCTTGATCGCTCTGCGGTTTTTCTCAGCATCATGAACGCGCACAAATCCATAATGACTCTGTACTGCCATCACGGTTGTGACAAGAGTTCCTTCTTCTCTTTCTGTTACCGGCAGATCCAGTGTCAGACCGATCATGGATTTTCTGGAAGTTCCAAGAAGCATCGGATATCCAAGTCCGTTAAAAAGATCCAGATGCTTCATCACATCCAGGTTCATCTCGTAGGTCTTTCCAAATCCAACCCCCGGATCCAGCATGATCCGGTCATCTTCAATCCCAGCCGCTTTCGCTGTATCTACACACTTCTGCAATTCTGCATACATATCCTTCAGGAAATCCTTGTACACCGCCTCATTTTTATTATGCATCAGACAGCATGCCGCATCATATTTTTTCACAAGACCTGCCATCTTTTCATCGTACTGGAATCCCCAGATATCATTTACCAGATCTGCCCCTGCCTGAAGTGCTGCCTCTGCCACATCACTCTTATAAGTATCAATCGAAACCGGCACATCAAAATTCTTTTTGACAGCCTCGATAACCGGCGCAGTTCTTGTAATTTCTTCTTCTGACGTAATCTGCTGGTGTCCTGGTCTTGTGGACTCTCCTCCGATATCCAGGATATCGGTTCCGCCTTCTAAAAGCTCTTCTGCATGACGCATTGCCGCTTCATAACCGTTCCACTTTCCCCCGTCCGAAAAAGAATCCGGTGTCACATTCAGTATTCCCATAATATAAGTATGTTTTGCTGTGTCAAATTCTTTATTCCCAATTTTCATTTTGTTTCCTCGTTTTCTACCAGATGATTTTCTGATTCTTCTTTTCTCCGCTCCAGTTACAGTCCTTCTCAGCCGGACACGTATAACACGCACGGGAAATCTTATCTGCATCATAAAGGATTTCTGCAAGCTGCCACTTATCCTGCCCTGCATTTTCTGTCTCTTCTGCATTGCCCCGGTGACTTAAAATTGCAAAAAGAATCCTGTCCGACTCCTCCTTCGTAAATCCAGTCTCTTCCAGAATCCTTTTTGCAATTTCAGCACTCGCTATCTCATGGGGAACTCCCGCCTTATATTGCTGCCATTTCCCGATGTCATGAAGTAATGCCGTCGCATAAATCTCTTCTTTTCCAAAGGCATATCCACGCTCCATCGAAAAAATATACATCAGACGTGCCACGTCCAGAAAATGGTTCATATCATGATGGCAGAATATTCTTTCCTTTTCTGCATCTTTATTCTTTACCAGTCCTTCTATAAAAAGAGGATGCTCATATATTTTCCAGATTCTCTGCATCCTCCTCTGCTCTTCCAGTTTTCGTTTTATTTTCATCGCACTAACCTATCATACGGAAAAACATGTTCTGCAGCTTTTCATTTTCTTCAAATGCACCTCTTGTAACAACACTGACCGTCTTGCTTCCCGGCTTCTTGATCCCACGCATGGTCATACACATATGCTCTGCCTCAGCAAGTACCATTACTCCCTTTGGATGAAGATTCTCCATCAGGGCATCCGCGATCTGTGCTGTCATCTGCTCCTGCAGCTGAAGTCTTCTGGCAAACACTTCCACAGTCCGTGCAAGCTTGCTAAGTCCCACTACCTTTCCATCCGGAATATAGGCAATATGAACCTTTCCGTAAAATGGCAGCATATGATGTTCACACATGGAATAAAACGTAATATCTTTTTCCACAACCATCTCATTGTTTTCTGCTGTAAATGTCTTTTTCAGGTGTTCCGCTGCATCCTCATTCATTCCGCCACAGATTTCTTCATACATTCTTGCAATCCGGTCCGGTGTCTCAGCCAGTCCTTCCCTATCCGGATCTTCACCGATTCCTTCCAGTAAAAGACGGATTGCCTGTTCTACTTTTTTATGATCTACCATAATGTTCTCTCTTCCTTTTTTCTTTCAAACACGTTTGTTTCCCGTTCAAGTCTTATCACTTCTCCCAGATAAGATAAGGAACCAAACACCAGAACAACATCTTCTTTCCCACATTCTGCTTTTGCTTTTTCAAGCGCATCTGCAATGTTCTCTGCCGGTTCTGACTGTACGTTCTTGGCCTTTAATACTTCACATAATCTCTCTTTTCCCAGATTCCTCTCCCCATTTGGAAGATCGATCGTATACACCTTTGAAAGATACGGAGCCATGATCTCTGCGATTTGTTCATATTCTTTATCTTTAAAAACCCCCATCACACCGACAATCTTTCTGTCCGTCAGATAGGTTCTCACATTTTCCGCAAGTCTTCTTGCGGCATCCCTGTTATGCGCTCCGTCGGCGATCACGGTCGGTTCTTTTTCAAGTACCTGAAACCGTCCAGGCCATGTCACTTTCACAAATCCCTTTCTTACAGCGTCTTCCGGAATCGGAACACCGCTCCTTCTTAACGCATCCACAGCTTCCAATACTGTCGCCGCATTGTCAATCTGATATCTGCCAGCCAGGCGAAGACGGATATCTTTATATTCTCCATAAGAAAAAATCTGTCCATCCATCGTTTCTTCAGAAATCACAGCCTTTTCCGGATGCGAAACCACAAACCGGCATCCACACTCTCCGGCCTTTTTCTGGAGGATATCGGTCACAGACATCTGCTGTGGCGACGTGACAACTGCCAGACATGATGGTTTTATAATTCCGGCTTTATTTTCTGCTATCTCTTCTAATGTGTTTCCCAGCACTCCGATATGATCCATACTGATCGATGCAAAAATACTCAAAACAGTTGTATCTATTACATTTGTCGCATCAAGAAGCCCACCCATCCCGGCTTCCAGAACGACATAATCACACTGTTTTTCTCTGAAATAGAGAAATGCGATCGCTGTTTCTATCTCGAAAACAGTTACGGTGAGATCCGTTTTTTCTTCTACTTTTTCTGTTGCCTCTTTCACCTGAGATACAAAAGGGGCGAGCTCGTCCTCCGCCATCCATTGGCCATCAACCTGAAATCGTTCCATATATCCCATCACGGTCGGAGAACAGTATCTTCCGGTCCGGTATCCAGCCTGCTGCAGGATACCGGAGAGTCCGGCGAGAATCGATCCTTTTCCATTAGTCCCGGCTATATGTATAAATTTCAAATCTTTCTGCGGATTTCCAAGCTCACCCAATAAGCTCTTTATACTATCTAAGCCAAGTACACTTCCGTATTTCGATACATGATCCAAATATACCCTTGCTTCTTCGTATAACATGATTTAATTTTCCTTTTTGTACTTTTCAGCATATGCTGATATCTGAATATTTTATCATATTCCCTTACTGCTGTACAGTTCTATTTCTTTTTCTTTGGTACAACGTGGATCGCTCCACCCTCTGCTTCTTCCAGGGCTTCTCCGATTCCTTCATTATACGTCGGATGTGCACGCATTCCCTTCAAAAGCTGTGCAACCGTCATTTTGTTTGCGATCGCAGTTACAAATTCACCAACCATGTCTGTGGCTCTTGCACACATCATCTGTGCTCCGAGAATCACATCTGTCTCTTCATCTGCCACAATCTTGATAAATCCTCTTTCTTCTTTTGTAATAAGCGATTTACCATTGGCACTCATGATAAATTTACCAGTCTTCACTTTGATTCCCTGTTCTTTGGCTGCATCTTCGGTAATACCTGCTGATGCGATTTCCGGATCTGTATAAACACATCCCGGAACCACATCCAGATTCACAGAAGGTTCTTTTCCCGCCAGCTGTTCTGCAACAACGATTCCCTGTGCACTTGCTGCATGGGCAAGCTGTGCACCAAAGATCAGATCACCGATCGCATAGACTCCCGGAATACTGCTTTCGAATTTATCATTTACAAGAACACGTCCTCTTTCCATATCCGGAGCAGCACCTTCTGCAAATAATCCGTCGGTATTCGGGCATCTTCCGACTGCACACAGAACATATTCTGCTTCTACAGTCTGTTCTTTTTCTTTTTCAACGAAGGTACATACACAAGTATCCCCTTCCATATGCACACCCTGTACTGCTGCTGATGTATGGCTTTCTACGCCACGTTTCTTCAGGATCAGTTTCAGGTTTTGTGCGATCTCTTTATCCATATTTGGAACCAGGCGCGGCATTGCTTCAAGAATGGTAACCTTAGATCCAAGTGCGGAATATACGGTTGCAAATTCTACACTGATCACACCACCACCGATGATAACCAGACTCTTTGGAACTTCTCTCAGCTTAAAAAGTTCATCACTTGTCAGAACTCTCGGAAGATCCATTCCCCGGATCGGAAGAATCAGTGGTTTGGAACCAGAAGCCAGAATGACATTCTCTGCTTCGACAAACTGTTCTTCATTGCCTGTAATCTTAACTTTTTTCCCCTCAAAAAGTGTGCCTTTTCCATAATATCTTGTTACGCCGTTTGCCTGCAGAAGCTGTTCTACTCCCTGAACAAGCTGTCCGGTTGTCTGCTCCTTATATTCCAGTATTTTTTCAAAATCATAAGTAACATCTGATGCTGAAATTCCGAAACGATCCGCTTCTTTGATTTCACGATATAATGTCGATGCATGAATCATTGCTTTTGCCGGAATACATCCCCTGTTCAGGCATGTTCCGCCGACTTCTCTCTCTTCGATCACTGCGGTCTTCATTCCAAGCTTCGCAGATTTGATTGCTGCCACATATCCTCCCGGACCGGCTCCAATTACTACTACATCAAACTTCTCACTCATTTTATTTCATCCTCCTACAGTTCCTCGCCCCGAATCCATTCGATAATGTCTTTCATCATCCCTTCTTCCTGTGGATCATCTGACCAGAAAATCCCCAATTCCGTACAGATACTTTCCTTTCTGTACTTCAATCCTTTCAGATACTTCGGAAGTGTATGTATGAAATCCGGATTCAGTGCATCCGACCATGCAATTGCATCCTTGATCTTTCCTGATTCTACTGCAAACTGAAGTGTAATCCCTCCCCATCCAAAACGGTGGGAAAGCTCATACTGAAAATCAATTTTTCTTCCATAAAGCCAGTTCCATGAAGAGAAAAATTTCTCTCTTTCTGCAATTACTCCGGTATCAAGGTCTTCTATTTTTTTATCACGTACCTTTAATCCGTATACCTTTTCAAATGACTGTTTAAGTGCCACCTTCAGTTCTTCCATTGTAAGCTCCGGAAGATAATCTCTTAAATTTGTCACTCTGGATTTTACTGAATCAACCCCCTTTGATTTCAGTTTATCCTTTGATACAGTCAGATATCTGGATAAGGTTTCCATATTTACTCCTACCATGATCGTGCCATGATGATAGCAATGCTTTTCCTGCTCATAAAACGCATTTCCCGAGAATTTCTTTCCATCGATCAGGATATCGTTACGCCCGGATTTTTCAGCCTTCAATCCAAGGATCTCCATCGCTCCTATGATTACCTGAAGCTGCCGGTCCAGATCATATTCTTCTTTATTGATCAGAAATGTGAAGTTCATATTTCCCAGATCATGGTACACAGCTCCGCCACCTGACAGGCGTCTGGCAAGATGACCACCTTCTTCTTCAAGCTTTGTTGTTCTACATTCTTTCCAAGCATTTTGATTCCGTCCGATAACAACTGTATTCTGATTCTGCCACAGATAAAGAATACATTCTTTATCCTCGCAGTGGAGGAGCAAATACTCCTCCACTGCAAGATTTCTATATGGACTGAACTGATTGCTTTCAATATAAGTAATCTTTTCAATCATAGTTTTTCCCTCGCTTTAAGCTATAACTTATTAGTCCTGCCATTCGTATCGCAGATATGGATGTCTTGCTGCTCCAACCTCATCCATTCTTGTAACCGGTGTTGTAACAGGAGCCTGATGAAGCTGTTCGGCATCTGTTTCTGCGATTTCATACAGTTTGCGTAATACTTCTACTGCTTCATCCAGAGTTTCTTTGGACTCTGTCTCTGTCGGCTCTACCATCAGTGCTTCCTCAACGATCAGCGGGAAGTACATTGTCGGTGGATGGATACCGTTATCAAGAAGTCCTTTTGCAATATCCATTGCAGAAATTCCTGTTTTCTTTTTCAAATCTGCAAGACTCATTACGAATTCATGCATACATACCTCGTCATACGCCATTGTATACAGGTCTTTCAGTTTGTTCATCATGTAATTTGCATTCAGAACTGCATTCTGGCTCGCTTCCGGAATACCTTCGCGTCCCAGTGTCTTCACATAAGTAAGTGCTTTTACGATGACTGTAAAGTTTCCATAGAAGCTCTTCATCTCACCGATGCTCTGTGGTTCTTTTACAAATTTCAGTTCTTCTTCCCCATCTACTACATAAGACGGAAGGAACGGAACCAGCATGCTCCTGCATCCAACAGGTCCGCTTCCAGGTCCACCGCCACCGTGCGGAGTTGAGAATGTTTTGTGAAGATTCAGATGGATCACATCAAATCCCATATCTCCAGGGCGAACAGTTCCCATAACTGCATTTAAGTTTGCTCCGTCATAGTAGCAAAGTCCGCCACAGTTATGAACGATCTCCGTGATCTTCAGAATATTCTTATCAAAAAGTCCTACCGTATTTGGATTGGTAAGCATAAGTCCTGCTGTATCCTCTCCGCATACTTCCTGTAATTTTTCAAGATCAACACCACCATCCGGTGCAGATTCAATGCTGACTACCTGGAATCCTGCCATTGCCGCACTTGCCGGATTGGTTCCATGTGCAGAATCCGGAACGATAATTTTCTTTCTCTTTTCGTCTCCACGGCTCTTATGATATGCTTTGATCAGAAGAAGTCCTGTAAATTCTCCGTGAGCACCGGCTGCCGGCTGGAATGTCATACGATCCATACCTGTGATCTCGCAGAGAAGATTTTCAGATTCTTTGATGACTTCCAGGCATCCCTGTACCGTATGTGCCGGCTGCAGTGGATGGATCTCTGTGAATCCCGGAAGTGCTGCCATATCTTCATTGATCTTCGGATTGTATTTCATTGTACAAGATCCGAGTGGATAAAAACCATCATTCACACCATGTGATTTCTTTGCAAGTTCTGTATAATGTCTGCTCAGTTCAATTTCAGAAAGCTCTGGCAGATGAAGTTTTTTCTCTCTTTTATCTTTTTCCTGTGGAAGTGTTACTTCTACATCGCATTCTGGCAGTAAATCGCAACCTCTTCCAGGTCTGCTTTTTTCAAATATTAACATTACTGCACCTCCTTCAGAATCTGAACAACTGCGTCCATCTCTTCTTTGGTATTCACTTCTGTACAGCACCACAGAATTCTGTGTTCGTCAAGCGGAAATCCTCCAAGGATTCCTTTTTCCTCAAGTGCTGCAAGTGCTTTTGCGGCCGGAACATCGGATACAGTTACGAATTCATGGAAAAATTCTCCTTTGTTCTCGGTCTGATATCCAACTTTTGCAAGTTCTGCTGAAAGATAATGTGCTTTTGAAGTTGAAAGTGTTGCTGCTTTCTTAATCCCTTCATTGCCCATTGTTGCCAGATAAACGCCTACTGCAAGTGCGCAGAGTGCCTGGTTTGAGCAGATATTGCTGGATGCTTTTTCACGACGGATATGCTGTTCTCTTGCCTGAAGAGTAAGTACATAACCTTTCTTTCCATTGTGGTCTTCTGTCTGTCCAACAATACGTCCCGGAAGATTTCTCATCATCTTCTGTGTTGCAGCCATAAATCCAAGATATGGTCCGCCGAATGCAATAGAAAGTCCAAGTGGCTGTCCTTCGCCAACTGCCACATCAGCTCCATATTCTGCCGGTGTCTTTACTACACCGAGAGAAATCGGATTGACATTCATCACATATTTCGCACCGGCTCCATGTGTGATCTCACCAATCTCGGCTGCTTCTTCCAGATTACCGTAATAGTTCGGATGTTGGATCAGTACACCTGCTGTCTGTGCATCTACATGTTCTTTCAGATATTCAATATCTGTAAGTCCGTCTTTTTCCGGAATTACTTCTATTTCCATTTCATTACCGAAGCAGTATGTTTTGATTGTTTCAAGAACATATGGATTCACGGTAGCTGAAACAAGTGCTTTGCTGCGTTTTCTGTCACGGCACATTGCCACACCTTCTGCGGATGCTTCTGCACCATCATATACGCAGGCATTGGAAATATCCATTCCTGTCAGATCACAGATCATGGTCTGATATTCAAAGATTGACTGCAGGATTCCCTGGCTGATCTCTGCCTGATAAGGAGTATATGCAGTTAATAAATTTTCTTTTGAAATCACGCTCTTTACTGTCGCCGGAATAAAATGCCGGTAAGCGCCTGCGCCGCGGAAAATCGTCTTAAAGACCTGATTCTTTGCAGCAATATTTTCCATATCACGACGTACTTCTAATTCTGTTTTTCCTTCCGGAATATTAAGACCGCCCTGGATCTTTACTTCTGCAGGAATATGTGCGAACAGATCATCAAATGTCTGAAACCCGATTTCTTTCAGCATTTCCTGACGCTGTTCTTTTGTATTCGGTACATAGCTTCCCATAAATGGTCCACCGCCTTTCCCTGATTATTCTTCGCTTGCTACAAATGCCTCATATTCTTCTGCTGAAAGAAGTTCCTCTGTTCCCGATACATCTTTTACTTTGATGAACCATGCATCATACGGAGCGCCATTGATCTTTTCTGGTGCGTCAAGAAGTTCTTCGTTGATTTCTTCAACTTCTCCTGTTACCGGTGAGTATACATCTGATACCGCTTTTACAGATTCAACATCTCCAAATACTTCTCCGGCTTCTACACTGTCTCCAGCTTCCGGAAGATTTACGAATACGAGATCACCGAGTGCTGACTGTGCATAATCCGTAAGTCCAATTGTCCAGACTCCGCCTTCTTCTTTTACCCATTCGTGTGATTTTGTATATTTTAATTCTGCTCTTACTTCCATGATTTTAATCTCCTTTTCTTTTCAACTGCCGGTCGCCTTTTCCAAACACTCTCTATCGCTTTTTTCTGCGACCGGACTGTTAATCTATTTTCGTTATTATTTTCTTTTATTTTGCTCTCTTATAGAACGGAAGCTGCACAACTTCTGCTTCCACTCTTCTTCCACGTACATCTGCTTCTACCTTGTCGCCAATTGCTACGCTTCCGGCATCAACAAGTGCCATGGCGATCGGATATCCAAGATAAGGGCAATGCGTTCCGGATGTTGTATGTCCGATCTTCTGATCTCCAGCATACAGATCCTGATGCTCACGGATGATTCCTCTTCCTGTTACTTTAAGACCAATTCTTTCGATCTTTGGTGTTCCTCTGTCTTCTATGGCTTTCTTTCCGATGAATTCGTCTTTCTTCATCTTAACACCGAAGTTCAGACCTGTTTCAAGAGGTGATACTTCATCATCCATCTCATGTCCGTAAAGAGGCATTGCAGCTTCCATGCGAAGTGTATCACGAGCACCAAGTCCACAAGGGATTAGTCCCTCTTCTTTTCCTGCTTCAAGAAGTGTCTCCCACATCTTTTCTGCCAGATCACTTGCCAGGTAGATCTCTACACCATCTTCACCGGTATATCCTGTCTTGGATACGATGCAAGACATTCCGGCAACTTCTGCTCCAAATACTGCATGATAATATTTCTTTGGAATATTTTCTTCTGTTGTAAGTTTTCTTAAGATTTCCATCGCCTTCGGTCCCTGAAGAGCGATCTGTCCATACTGGTCCGATACATCTGTAAATGTAACCTCTCCTGACTGATGTGCGAGCATCCACTGATAATCCTTATCCTTGTTTGCTGCATTTACTACGATAAAATAGTGATCATCTGATCTTTTGTATACGATCAGGTCATCTACAGTTCCACCGTTCTCGTTACACATCGGGCTGTATCTTGCCTGTCCGTCTACCATATTTGTAAAATCGTTTGTAAGGATGTGCTGCAGATTGACAAGAGCATCTTTTCCTTCACAAAGGATTTCGCCCATATGAGATACATCAAAAAGTCCTGCCTGTGTACGTACTGCCATATGCTCTTTGATCACGCCAGTCTCATACTGAACCGGAAGAAGGTATCCGGCAAACGGCACGATCTTTCCACCTGCTTTTACATGAGCGTCATAAAGGGGTGTTTTTAATTCCATTATTTTTTCCTCCTGTTATTCATAAAGTGGATATTTATCGCAGATCTTTGTAACTTCGGCACGGATTTCATCTGCTTTGGTATCAAAGTCTGTAATCGTCATCTTGATCAGTTTTGCGATGGTCTTCATATCTTCTTCTTTCAGACCTCTTGTTGTAACAGCCGGTGTTCCGATACGAACTCCACTGGTCACAAACGGGCTTGCAGGATCATTCGGAACTGCATTCTTATTAACTGTGATGTAAACTTCATCCAGTCTGTTCTGAAGTTCTTTTCCTGTGATGTTCATGTTCTGAAGATCTACCAGAATCAGATGGTTGTCTGTTCCACCGCTGACAAGGTTGAATCCTTCTTCAACCATGGCTTCTGCAAGTGCTTTTGCATTCTTGACAACCTGTTCCTGATAGGTTTTGAATTCCGGTTTTAAGGCTTCTCCGAAGCATACAGCTTTTGCTGCGATAATGTGCATCAGAGGTCCGCCCTGTGTTCCCGGGAAGATTGCTTTGTTGATCGCTTTTGCATATTCTTCTTTGCACATGATCATTCCACCACGAGGTCCTCTGAGTGTCTTATGTGTTGTTGTTGTAACTACATCAGCATAAGGAACCGGGCTCTGGTGAAGTCCTGCTGCAACAAGACCTGCAATGTGTGCCATATCTACGAAAAGATAAGCTCCAACTTCTTTTGCGATATCTGCAAAAATATCAAAACGGATCTCTCTTGGATAAGCCGAAGCTCCTGCTACGATCATCTTTGGTTTGCATTCACGTGCAAGCTTTCTGATTGCATCGTAATCCAGAACACCGTCATCATTGACATTGTAAGGTACGAAATTGTAAAGGATACCGGAAAGGTTTACCGGTGAACCATGTGTAAGATGTCCGCCGTGTGCCAGATTCAATCCCATAACTGTATCACCTGGTTTGATCAGCGCCTGATATACAGCTGTATTCGCATTTGCTCCTGAATGCGGCTGTACACATACATGGTCACATCCGAATAATTTCTTTGCACGTTCAATTGCAAGATTTTCAAGAATATCTACATCCTCGCATCCGCCATAATAACGTTTTCCCGGATAACCTTCTGCATACTTGTTTGTCGGTACAGTTCCCATCGCAAGCATAACTGCCGGGCTTACGATATTCTCTGATGCGATCAGTTCAAGGTTTCTACGCTGACGGCCAAGTTCTAACTGCAGCGCTTTCCCTACTTCTTCATCACATTCAGTAATGTAATTTGTTACATCTTCAATTCTGTTCATTCTCTTTTACCTCCTTAGAACCAACTACCTGGTCTTTTTTGCTCCCCTTCCGGTGTATTTGATTCAGAATTTTATCGTTTATATCTGTATTTTTCTGAATATTCCCCTTTTTTAGGTACAAAAAAAACAGGCAAAAAAGTTTTCGTCATTGAAATCTTTTTTGTCTGCCTCTGTCCATTCACCTGAAAGATCACCCAGACTTTTGCGCTATATAGTCCAGACTACTTCTTCGGTACAATACATATATATTGTTCTCCAGAGTGTTGTCCGAATATGTTCCTTTTGCCTGAGAGTTTCTGCCTGCCCCTTCGGCTCATGCTATACATTAAATAACGGTGCGCGCCGTCTGTACAACAAGTATCTCACATATTCATCTTCCAACCTTAACGTTAATCCCATTATATAATTGTCGTTACAATTAGTCAAGCGTTAAATAATTTTCTTTATTGTTTATTATTTATCAGAATATTTAATAGTTTTTCCCTATAGGCATTGTTTTTTATTGACTATTTTTTAACTATATCATCGATTTTCTTTGTCTATTTTCACACTTGCCAGCATTTCCCCTGCCGCAAAAAAGTTTCCACCAGTAAAGTTGAATGACAAATGGGACAAATATAAGTGTTCAAATTCGATTGTTGTGCCATGGCGAGGAGACTCAGAAATTATGGAAGCCTCTGCTGACATAATTTTCGCTTTCAGAGGCTCCTCAGAATGATTGGCACAACGGAATTTGAACACTTATATTTGTCCCATTTGTCTCACAACCTCCCAAACAAACTTTTTTGCACAAAAAGATCCGGACTTCCCAAACCTGGGAAATCCGGATCTTTTCAAATCTCTACCACTCAAATTTCTTCTCAAAGTACGCTTTGAGATCTTCAATTTTAATTCTTTCCTGCTGCATTGTATCACGGTCACGAACAGTAACTGCTCCGTCTTCTTCTGAATCGAAGTCATAAGTTACGCAGAACGGTGTTCCGATCTCATCCTGACGACGATATCTCTTACCGATATTTCCTCTGTCATCAAATTCGCAGTTGTAGTATTTGCTAAGCATAGCATAAACCTTCTCAGCGCCCTCATTCAGCTTCTTGGAGAGCGGAAGCACACCGATCTTAACCGGTGCAAGTTCCGGATGGAAATGCATCACAGTACGTGTAGAACCGTCTTCCAGTTCTTCCTCATCATATGCTGCGCAAAGGAACGCAAGTACCACACGGTCAGCACCAAGTGATGGCTCGATAACGTATGGAATGTATTTTTCATTGGTTTCATCATCAAAGTAAGTCAGATCCTGTCCTGATACATTCTGATGCTGTGTCAGGTCATAATCTGTTCTGTCTGCGATTCCCCACAGCTCGCCCCATCCAAATGGGAAGAGGAATTCTACGTCTGTTGTAGCCTTGCTGTAGAAAGAAAGCTCTTCTTTGTCATGATCTCTGTAACGGACTTCCTCATCCTTAAGTCCAAGAGAGAACAGCCAGTCAAGACAGAATTTCTTCCAGTAAGCAAACCATTCAAGGTCTGTATCCGGTTTGCAGAAGAATTCAAGTTCCATCTGTTCAAACTCACGGGTACGGAATGTAAAGTTACCTGGTGTAATCTCGTTACGGAATGATTTACCGATCTGACCAATACCAAATGGAAGCTTCTTTCTTGAAGTTCTCTGTACGTTCTTAAAGTTTACGAAGATTCCCTGCGCAGTCTCAGGACGAAGGTAAACAACGTTCTTTGCATCTTCTGTTACACCCTGGAAAGTCTTGAACATCAGGTTAAATTCACGGATCTCTGTGAAATTGTGCTTTCCACAAGTCGGACACGGAACTTCGTGTTCTTTTACAAATCCTTCCATCTCTTCATGTGACCATCCGTCAATGCTGTCCGGAATATCGATTCCATGCTCATGTGCATAATCTTCAATGATCTTATCTGCACGGAAACGTTCGTGACATTCCTTACAGTCCATCAGCGGATCACTGAATCCTCCCAGATGTCCGGAAGCGATCCATGTCTGCGGATTCATCAGGATCGCACAGTCAACACCTACGTTATACGGGTTCTCCTGTACGAATTTCTTCCACCATGCTCTCTTTACGTTGTTCTTAAGTTCAACACCCAGGTTACCATAATCCCATGTATTTGCAAGCCCACCGTAGATTTCAGACCCCGGATATACAAAGCCTCTTGATTTTGCCAAAGCTACAATTTTGTCCATTGTCTTTTCTACCATAACACTACTCCTCGCATTCTTTTAATTTTTCGTTAGAAGAACAACGCCACTTATCGCGATAACATTTATTCCTCTCTGATTCACCTATTATACCTATTGCATATAGGTTTTGCAAGCTTATCCTGCTAATTTTTGCCAAATTTGTCTTTATTTTCTAATCGAATATACAATTTTCCGGTTATTTCAGCCCTGTGAGCTGCTCCAGAATCTCAAGCGACTTGAATCTGTGAGCCACGTATACATCCAGATAACGTCCCATTAGTTTTCCCAGTTCCTTTAAAACTTCATCGCTTAAGGTAAAGGTATAGAGCTTTTCCACCGGTGTCCCGACAATGAACTGCATGGCATAAAGGGTAGACGTATTCAGCCGCATTCCGTCATAGACATTCTGACCGCATTCACTGCAGACCAAACCACCCTCCTTTACACTGAACACACAGGGACGTTCCCTGTTCCCGCATCTGACACACTGAAATACCTGCGGTCCTTCCCCACTGACACTGAGTGCCTTCAGTTCAAATATGTAGCGTACCAGCTCAAATGGAATGATCTTTTTCGTCAACACACGCATCGTCTGATAAAGAAGCTTCAGCATTTCCCGCTCGTCATTGGCTTCCCTTGTATAAAAATCTGCAAATTCGAGAAAATAAAATGCATAGTATGCCGCTTCCACATCCGTGCGGAGCTCTGCAAAATAATTTTCGATCTCTGCCGACTGGAGAGTGTTGGAATTTCTTCCTTCATACAGCATGAATTTTCCGAAATTACAAGGTGTACAAGCCCCTGCAAGCGGACTGTTCGGTCGTCTCGCCCCTTTTGCAAACGCTGATATTTTCCCTTTTTCTTTTGTCAGGATCACGACTCTTTTATCATATTCACCAATCGGTGCTACCGACAGAATCATCCCTGTCATTGTTGTTAACTGATTCACTGCATTTGTCCCCGTATTTCTCCGTTTTCGCTTTGCAGACTTCCTTTTCCCGGTAGGAGAGATAATCCTCCACCCGTCCTGTTCTTGCAAACTGATCCCAGTATTCCTGATTCATCCTTCGGTCACCTCATCTTTTTCTTATGCCTTTTAAGATTAGGTTCTCCCATATTTTCAGATGCTATACTGCGTAATATCTGCCAACTGTTTTTCAGAGAAACACCTTGACATTTTTTACTCGTCTTCTCGGTATCCAAAGTTTTTGATCAGGAAATCACTGTCTCTCCAGTCTTTCTTTACTTTTACCCAAAGCTGGAGATTTACCTTACATTCGAGCATCTGCTCGATCTCATATCGCGCCGTACTGCCGATCTTTTTCAGCATGGATCCCTGCTTGCCAATGATGATTCCTTTATGTGAATCACGTTCACAGATGATCGTTGCCTCAATATCCATCACTTTTTTGCGTGCTTTCATCTTCTCGATTGATACCGCAATTCCATGTGGAATCTCCTCATTCAGGCAGTGCAGTGCTTTCTCACGGATCAGCTCTGCCACGATCTGCCTTTCCGGCTGGTCGGTAATGGTATCTTCATCATAAAACTGCGGTCCATACGGAAGATATTTCATGATGACCTTTAAAAGCTCGTCTGTATTTTCACCGGTTCTCGCAGATACCGGAACGATATCTGCAAACTGGTATACTTCATTGTATTTTGCGATACACGGAAGAATGTCTTCCTTCTTCACGGTATCTGCCTTGTTAATGACCAGCACGACAGGTGTTGTCACCTTTCCAAGCTGCTGCACAATGTGCTGCTCTCCGGCTCCGATAAAGGTACTTGGCTCAACCAGCCACAGTACCACATCAACTTCATTTAAGGTGCGCTCTGCCACATTTACCATGTAAGTCCCAAGCTTGTTCTTCGCCTTATGGATTCCCGGTGTATCGACAAATACAATCTGTCCTTCATCGGTCGTAAGTACCGTCTGGATCCGGTTTCTGGTAGTCTGTGGTTTATTCGATGTAATAGCTATCTTCTGACCGATCAGATAGTTCATAAGGGTGGATTTCCCCACATTCGGCCTGCCGATCAACGTTACAAATCCTGATTTAAAATCTGCTCTCATGCATTCTCCTTCTAAAATAAATTCTCAACTGTCATAAATAATTCTTTTTCTTCTTCTATCTTTGCTTCATTTCCGATCACACAGATCTGATCATTTGCAAGCACTGCACGTGCCACACCTGCAAGTGCGCGGATATCCTCCTGGTTTGCTGTAAGGATCTGTTCTCTTTCTTTTCTGATCATCTCTGCACTGACATGATTCATATAAAGGTTCATGGAACGGTCTCCCTTGGTTGCCGGAGTCATCGGCTGATCAATGTTGCTGATCGTTCCGATAATATATTTTGTCATATCGCGTTCGCTGACCGTGAAATTCTCCAGATATTCCGGAACTCCGTCGTAGATTTCCAGGGTTCTTCCAAGATTCGGGTCACGGTAAGATACAAAATAGCCCTCACCAATGCGGTTGAAGTTACTCATGCAGCCATACGCACCACCTTTTACGCGGATATTGAGCCAGAGGTATTCATAACTCATGATCACTTTCAGGATCTGCAGTGCCCCGTTATATTCCTCCCCTGCGTCGATAAAGTTGCCTGCCTTTGCCGCAAACTGTACTTTAGAAGAAGTTTTAAATCCTTCATTCTTCTTTTCACAGTGCAGGATGCATCGGCTCTCTGGCGTTCTCTCCGGATAAAGAGCTTCTTTTAAGCTTCCGATCTCCTCTTCCAAAACGGCAAGTCCCTCTCTTGAGGCTGTGTAACTGATCATCACATTGCCTTTTCTGAAAAGCAATTCCGACAAAGCCTTCAATCCGCTGATGATTTCTTCTTTCTTCTCATCAAAATGTTCTTCCATCTCACGGATGTTCTGGTAATATTCTATTCCATTCGTCGCATCTTTGAATTTTGAAATCGGTGACTTATAAGACATTGCCCGGAGTGCTGCTGCAGAATGTCCTGCAGACAGGAAACGATCCTGTAATCTGGTCTTTGTCATAGAAAGAATCTCTTTCAGACGTTTTTCATCATCCAGTTTCGATGCTGTCAGAATCTCTTTCATCATACGGATGGCAAATGGAATCTGTCCATAAAGTGCTTTCCCTTTGATTTCAAAAGTTGCCTTGAATTCTTTTTCTTTTACTTTCATCACATCCGGGTAAAGCTCCAGTGAAGTTCCGATTCCTCCGGTGTGTCTGTTGATTTCATTAAAAAGTTCTCCATATTCATAATGCTCAGTGTCAATGATTCCGAGAACTGCCTGCAGAAGCCCCACCATCGGGAGATCCTTTTCCGGCACATCCGAAAGGTCAAACATCAGATCCAGATAACCGATCCCGTTCGTTTCAATCTCATGGAATACCGTCGGGATATCTGCAATCTTCATCTCTTCATTATAAATCGGTGCGATCTCGCGGGAAATATCCGCTCTTGTCAGCATCGGGATCTTCTCCAAATCCTCCTGACTTGACGGTTCTTCCTGATACTCCTGTAAATGCTTCGTATCTGCAACCAGCTTTTCGATTTCTCCCCTGCTAAGGCTTTCTTTATATACCTGCAGTTTTTCTTTTAATTCCGCATCCAGTCTGGCTGTACGTCCCGGTTCCGGCACGATCGTGACCAGTGCTCCATGCTGGTTATCCAAAAGATATGTCTGAATCAGCTTTTCAAAATACCCAGTATTGATCTGTTCTTTTAAGAACGCAAAGGTGTCCAGTGCCTCCACATGGATAAACGGCTTTGTCTCATCATAAAGCCAGCTGTCAAATATCTGCAGACCGTACATCAGTCCCTTTGGATAGCCTCCGAAGTCTGCTTCACGGTAACGGAATTCATGGTAATTGATTCCCGCTTCCAGTGCCTTTTTGTCCATTCCGTTTTCTACGATAGCCTTCAATGTATCTTCGATCACTTTTACAAATTCTGCTTTCTGCTCTTCATTGGCATTCTTTGCCACAATGGAGAAGATCGGCTGATAGGTGCTGCTGTCATACGCCCCGCTGATATCTTTTCCGATTCCTGCTTCCAGAAGTGCTTTTGTAATTGGTGCTCCCGGTGCAGAAAGCAGTGCATAATCCAGGATCTGGAATGCCAGATACAGCTTTTCATCCAGAGAAGTCCCAATGACCTTATTGTAGGAAAGATAGGTGTTATCTTCTGTCGATTCATTACTTGCGATCGAATACGGCTTTGTGATATCATGCATTTGCTCAAACGGCTTCTGCAGATGGATCTCAGAATCTACTTCTTTTCTATCGTAAGCAGACAGATATTCCTGATCCAGCCAATTTAATTTCTCTTCCATATCCATATTTCCATAGAGGTAAATATAGCTGTTGGACGGATGATAATAGGTTCTGTGGAAATTCAGATATTCTTCATAAGTCAGTTCCGGGATCACATCCGGATCTCCGCCGGACTCATTTGCATAGGTCGTATCCGGGAAAAGAGAATTCAGGATCATACGGTCCAGAACACCATCCGGTGAAGAAAAAGCTCCCTTCATCTCATTATAAACAACTCCGTTATAAGAAAGCTCCCCATCTGCTTCCTCCAGGTGATAATTCCAGCCCTCCTGCCGGAAGATCTCTTCGTGTTTATAAATATTCGGATGCAGAACTGCGTCCATATACACGTCCATCAGATTCTGAAAATCCTTTTCATTACAGCTTGCAACCGGATATACCGTCTTGTCCGGATAAGTCATCGCATTCAAAAAGGTGTTCAAAGATCCTTTTACCAGTTCCACAAACGGATCCTTGGTCGGAAACTTTTCCGAGCCACACAGAACAGTATGTTCCATGATATGTGGCACTCCGGTACTGTTCGTTGTCGGTGTGCGGAATCCGATATTAAATACTTTATTTTCATCATCATTGGAGATCAGAAGCACCCTCGCACCGCTCTTTTTATGTCTTAAAAGCGCTCCTTCCGATTTCAGATCCGGAAGAGGTCTGTGCTCAATGATCTCATATGCTGTAAGCTTTGTTAAATCCATATATGATTTCCTCCAAGTTCTGTAGTTAGTCTCATAAATAACATTGTACACATTTCTTTGATTTGATACAAGGTCTTGGTGGGAATTGTTTTTCATAATCCTCTGTACCTCCCCAGTTTTTTATGACTTTTCCACCAACTATGAGAAACACGCTCCGCGAGTTTCTCAAGTTATCGCGGCAGTCGCAAGGTCTCGTGCAAGCACGGACTTTGACTCGTTGCTCGCGTAAATAAAATAAGGAACAGCTACGAAAGCCATTCCTCATTTTCTCTGTTATGCTTCTTTCTTCTGTGAAAAAACAGCTGTCTGCTTTTTCTGTAAAAATTTCATGAATGTCACAAATACAAGCATCATGATGATTCCTGCCGGAAGCGCGATCCATGCACTCTGTACAAATCCGGCAATAATATAATTGATAAAAGAGATCACTGCGCAGCCTGCCGCATATGGGAGCTGTGTATTGACATGATTAATGTGATTGCACTGTGCACCGGCAGATGCCATGATCGTTGTATCCGAAATAGGTGAACAGTGGTCACCACAAACTGCTCCAGCCATACATGCGGAGATGGCAATGATCATCATCGTCTCATTCTTTCCTTCAAATGCATGTACCACGATCGGGATCAGGATTCCGAATGTTCCCCAGCTTGTACCGGTTGCAAATGCAAGGAAGCATCCCACAAGGAAGATGATTGCCGGAAGAAGATTTACCATACCTTCCGCACTTCCGGCTACAATACCTGCTACATATTCCGCCGCTCCAAGACTGTCTGTCATAGATTTCAGTGTCCATGCAAAAACAAGAATCAGGATTGCCGGAACCATCGCATTAAATCCATCCGGGAGACATGCCATACATTCATCGAATTTCAGCACACGTCTTACCAGATACAGCACGATTGTGATCACAAAAGCAAAGAAACTTCCGTACACCAGTCCCTGGGAAGCATCACTTCCTGAAAATGCTTCTACAAAACCGACTCCGTCAAAGAACCCACCGGTGTAGATCATTCCGATCACACAGCAGATGATCAGTGAAATGATCGGGATCAAAAGATCCATTACTTTTCCTTTACAGTTATCCACTGTCTCTTCCTCCGCATTTGCATACGGTCTGTCCGGTGTGGTGTAAATATCACCTTTTTTCGCATTATCTTCATGAAGCTTCATCGGACCATACTCAACCTTCATCATAACCATTGCAATCATCATCACGATGGTAAGGATTGCATAGAAGTTATATGGAATTGCACGGATAAATATCGAAAATCCATCTTCACCTTCTACAAAACCGGTAACGGCTGCTGCCCAAGATGAAATCGGTGCAATGATACATACTGGAGCTGCTGTCGCATCGATCAGATACGCAAGCTTTGCTCTGGAAACATTCTGCGCATCCGTTACCGGACGCATCACGCTTCCGACTGTCAGACAGTTAAAATAGTCATCGATAAAGATCAGCACACCGAGAACGATTGTTGCAAGCTGTGCACCGACACGACTCTTGATATGGGAACTTGCCCATTCACCGAATGCGGTAGATCCTCCTGCCTTATTCATCAGGCAAACCATGGTTCCTAAGATAACCAGAAAAATCAGGATTCCCACATTATAGCTGTCAGAAAGAACACCTACGATCCCTTCCTGAAAAATATGGGTGATGGTTCCTTCAAAGGAAAATCCGGAATAAAACATTCCACCCACTAAAATCCCTACAAATAACGAGCTGTACACTTCTTTTGTGATCAGTGCCAGTGCGATCGCAACCACCGGTGGAACCAGTGACCAGATGCTGGCATACATCTTCGGTACATACTCTTCCGCGTCTGCTGCAAAAGCGACAAGGGGACTTGCCATTACGCAGATCATTATAGCTGCGAGCAGACTGCTTAACTTTTTCATTTTTTCTCTCAATTAAAAAACCTCCTATTTTAAAACATAAAAATGCCATGAATAACGCTTGCACCGTCAAAACGCATTCATGGCATGTATAGTCTTCCTTAAATGTTCTTCCGATAGCGCTCCACATGTGTGACAGTACGCTGCATCTTCTGCATCGTCCCAGAAACCGGGGTTGGGGTTCCGGCTCCTTCGGCGGTATTTCCTTTCTCTTCTGTCGGCTTCCCTGCCGCATCTTTCAGAAGGTACTGATAAATCCCGCGCCTCTATCAAGCTGAATATTCATCATTTTCTTTATCAACCATACTATAAAATTTTCATTTTTGCAAGAGATAATTGCTATTTATACATAAATTTCCAGTCCCTTTCCACCACATACCACTCCCAGACTTTTGAATGTGCAACGACAAAAGGAGTCAGAGACTTTCGTCCCTGACCCCTATTCAAGTCAATCTTATTCTTCAGAACCGTACAGTGTAACGAGTTTCTGCAGATATGCATATCTAGCTTTTGCTTCTTCTTCGTTCTTAGCAAACAGAACTTTAGCCTTTTCAGGATTGAATCTAGCAAGAGCGTTGTAACGAACTTCTCCGTTAAGGAAGTCTTCGTATCCAGCAAGGTCTGGTGCTTTGCTGTCAAGAGTGAACTTAGATCCTTCAGCTGCCGGATTGAAACGGAAGTTGTTCCAGTATCCACATTCAACTGCAAGCTGTTCTTCTGTCTGAGCTTTGCTCATGCCTTTCTTGATACCATGGTTGATACATGGAGCGTAAGCGATGATCAGGGATGGTCCCGGATATGCTTCAGCTTCTGCGATAGCTTTTACAGTCTGGTTGAAGTCAGCACCCATAGCGATCTGTGCAACGTATACGTAACCATAGCTCATTGCGATAGAAGCAAGGTCTTTCTTCTTAGTTTCTTTTCCGCCTGCTGCGAACTGAGCAATAGCACCAGTCTTAGTAGACTTAGAAGACTGTCCACCTGTATTAGAGTAAACTTCTGTATCGAATACCATTACGTTGATGTCTTTTCCACTTGCAAGTACGTGGTCAACACCACCGAATCCGATATCGTAAGCCCATCCGTCACCACCGAAGATCCACTGAGATTTCTTAGCGAGGAAGTCTTTCTTTTCAACGATATCTTTGCATGTCGGGCAGTCGCATCCTTCTAATGCAGCAACAAGTTTGTCTGTAGCTGTTCCGTTAGTAGCTCCACATCCGTATGTTTCAAGCCATTCGTTGCAAGCAGCTTTTGCTTCTTCGCTGGCTTTATCTGATGCAGCAACTTCTTCAACTTTCGCTTTCAGACCTTCTCTGATTGCTTTCTGAGCAAGTAACATACCGTAACCAAACTCAGCAGCATCTTCGAACAGTGAGTTAGACCAAGCCGGTCCCTGTCCCTTAGCGTTTACTGTGTAAGGTGTAGACGGAGATGAGTTACCCCAGATAGATGAACATCCTGTTGCATTAGCGATGTACATTCTGTCACCGAATAACTGTGTGACAAGTTTAGCGTATGGAGTCTCTCCACATCCGGCACAAGCTCCTGAGAACTCAAGCAGTGGCTGTTTGAACTGAGATCCTTTTACTGTATTTTCTTTAAATTTAGCAACAACTTCCGGTTTTACTTCGATTTCTGTACCAAAGTCAAAGTATACCTGTTCTCCAGCGTTCTCTTCCATGTTACCCATAACAAGAGCTTTTTCACCCTTCTTACCTGGGCAGACATTTGCACAAGAGCCACATCCTGTACAGTCATAAGCTGATACAGTCATTGTGAACTTCATTCCCGGCATACCGATCATGTCGATTGCTTTCAGTCCTTCTGGTGCTTTTGCAAGTTCTTCTTCTGTAAGAGCTACCGGACGGATTGCAGCGTGCGGACATACATATGCACAACGGTTACACTGGATACATGTTTCTGACTGCCAGATCGGGATATCTACTGCGATACCACGTTTTTCGTAAGCAGCTGTTCCTGACGGTGTAGATCCATCTACATAATCTTTGAATGCAGATACAGGCAGTGTGTTACCTTCCTGAGCATTAACCTTAGACTGAATGTTCTTAACGAATGCTACTGCATCTTCTCTTCCACCCTTAACTTCTGGTGTGAACAGACCTTCGTCTTCGCAGTTCTTCCAGCTTTCCGGTACTTCGATTGCGTTAACCTGCTTAGCTCCGGCATCGATAGCATCGTAGTTCATCTGTACGATCTTATCACCTTTCTTACCGTATGTAGCCTTTGCAGCTTTCTTCATAAGGTCGATAGCTTCTTCTTCCGGAATGATGTTAGCCAGTTTGAAGAATGCAGACTGAAGAACTGTATTGATACGTCCGCCAAGTCCGATTTCTTTACCGATCTTGATACCATCGATTGTATAGAATTTGATGTCATGGTTGGCGATGAATGCTTTAACCTGTCCCGGAAGATGTTTGTCAAGTTCTTCTGCTGTCCATGGGCAGTTAAGAAGGAATGTACCACCATCTACAAGTTCCTGAACCATGTTGTATTTGTTGATGTATGACGGGTTGTGGCATGCAACAAAGTTTGCTTTATGAATCAGGTAAGTAGATTTGATCGGTTTCTTACCGAAACGGAGGTGAGACATTGTAACACCACCGGATTTCTTTGAATCATAATCAAAGTAAGCCTGTGCATACATATCTGTGTTATCACCGATGATCTTGATAGAGTTCTTGTTAGCTCCGACTGTTCCGTCAGCTCCAAGTCCCCAGAACTTACAGTTGATTGTTCCTTCTGGTGTTGTAACCAGTGGAGCACCTACTTCAAGAGAAAGTCCTGTTACATCATCAACAATACCGATTGTGAATTTAGCTTTTGCTTCGTTCTCGAATACAGCAACAACCTGAGCCGGTGTTGTATCTTTAGAACCAAGTCCGTAACGTCCTGAGTTGATCTTAACAGCGTCGAATTTAGTTCCTTTAAGAGCTGCAACAACATCAAGGTACAGAGGTTCTCCAAGAGATCCTGGTTCTTTTGTTCTGTCAAGAACATTGATGTACTTAACAGAATCTGGAATTGCATCTACAAGTGCCTGTGCGCAGAATGGTCTGTAAAGACGAACTTTAACAACACCAACCTTCTTGCCCTGAGCAAGTAAGTAATCGATTGTTTCATCGATTGTGTCACAAACAGATCCCATAGCGATGATTACGCTTTCAGCGTCTTCTGCACCATGGTAGTTGAACAGTTTGTAGTTTGTTCCGATCTTAGCGTTAACTTTGTCCATGTATTCCTGTACGATTGCCGGCATAGCATCGTAGTATGGGTTACATGCTTCACGAGCCTGGAAGAATGTATCCGGGTTCTGAGCTGATCCTCTTTCACATGGATGGTTCGGGTTCAGTGCATGTGCACGGAATTCCTTGATTGCATCCTTATCTACGAGATCTTCCAGATCTTCGTAATCCCATGTTTCGATCTTCTGGATTTCGTGTGATGTACGGAAACCATCGAAGAAGTTAATGAAAGGAATTTTACCTTTCAGTGCTGAACAATGTGCAACCGGTGTCAGGTCCATAACTTCCTGTACGCTGGATTCACAGAGCATTGCGCATCCAGTCTGACGACAGGCGTAAACATCTGAATGATCACCAAAAATATTAAGAGCGTGTGAAGCTACTGCACGGGCAGATACGTTGAATACACCCGGAAGCTGTTCACCAGCAATTTTATATAAGTTAGGAATCATAAGAAGTAAGCCCTGGGAAGCTGTGTAAGTAGTAGTAAGCGCACCTGCTGACAGTGAGCCGTGTACAGTACCTGCTGCACCTGCTTCAGACTGCATTTCTGTTACCTGAACAGTCTGACCAAAAATATTCTTTCTTCCTTGTGTTGCCCATTCGTCTGTGGCTTCAGCCATTACAGATGAAGGTGTGATCGGGTAAATAGCAGCAACTTCTGTATAAGCATAAGAAGCATGAGCAGCTGCATGGTTACCATCCATGGTCTTCATTGATCTTGCCATTTTCTTTGTTCCTCCTTAGATTGTGTCAAAACTTTTACTTGTGTTAAAATTTTTTTACACTTTCGTTCGATATTATTATAGCTGTTCATATATGAAAAGTCCAGTCATTTTACTGTTCTGATTGTTCCTTTTGACGTACAAACCCTGTATTTCACAGGGTTGTTTTGTGCAAACCGTAGTAAGTTTTAACTATCTTATATTATAAAAGAGACGGACATCTGTCCGCCTCTCACCATACATTATCAATTACTTTATTAACGACTATTATACGTTGAATCTGAACAGGATAATATCTCCGTCCTGTACAACATAATCCTTACCTTCCAGTCTTACCAGACCTTTTTCTTTTGCAGCGTTATAAGTGCCACATGCCATCAAGTCATCATAGGATACGATTTCAGCGCGGATGAATCCTCTTTCAAAATCAGAATGGATCTTTCCTGCTGCCTGTGGTGCTTTCGTTCCTTTTTTGATCGTCCATGCACGGACTTCCGGTTCTCCTGCTGTCAGGTAACTGATCAGTCCGAGAAGGCTGTAGCTTGCCTTGATCAGCTTTTCAAGGCCAGATTCCTTAAGTCCCAGTTCTTCCAGGAACATGCTCTTTTCATCATCATCAAGTTCCGCGATCTCCTGCTCAATTTCCGCACAGACAACGAATACTTCGCAGTCCTCTCTTTTTGCATACTCACGGACTGCCTGTACTCCCGCATTACTTGCACCATCATCTGCAAGATCATCTTCTGCCACATTTGCAGCAAAAATGACCGGCTTGTAGGTCAGAAGATTGTAGCTTTCCAGCCACTGCTGTTCATCTTCGTCATTGATATCATCAAAGCTCTTTGCCATCTTTCCATCTTCCAGATGTGCTTTAATTCTTTCCATCAGTGCCAGCTCTTTTGCGATCGTCTTGTCATTTCTTGCTGCTCTGACTGCTTTGGAAATTCTTCTTTCCAGGATCTCAAGGTCTGAAAAGATCAGCTCCAGGTTGATCGTCTCAATGTCACGCAGCGGATCGATACTTCCGTCTACATGGACAATATTGCTGTCCTCGAAACAACGTACTACATGAACAATTGCATCAACCTCACGGATATTTGCAAGAAACTGGTTTCCAAGACCTTCTCCTTTGGATGCACCTTTTACAAGACCTGCAATATCTACAAACTCAATCGCTGCCGGGATGATCTTTTTGGTGTGATACATCTCACCAAGCACATTCAGACGTTCATCCGGTACAGTAACAACGCCCACATTTGGATCAATGGTACAGAATGGGTAGTTGGCTGATTCTGCTCCTGCTTTTGTCAGTGAATTGAATAAAGTACTTTTTCCTACATTCGGTAATCCTACGATTCCTAATTTCATTTTCTCTATTTCCTCCTGTAAATCCTTTGATTTCAAGGGATTTCAGCATACTTACTTTTGCAAGTGGGCCATTTAGTGGGCCATTACATTGCCATAAGCGCTTCTGCTACCAAGTCCATTTCTTTTTTCTTTTCTTCCTCGGTAGTATGAACATATAAGTTCATTGTAATTCCAATATTCGAATGGCCCAGTAACATCTGAAGTGTTTTCGGTTTCATTCCTGCTTCAATACATCTGGTAGCAAAAGTATGTCTCAAGATATGCATCGAAAATCTTGAAATTTTTGCTTTATCACAGATTTTAAACAGCGCTGTATCATATGTACTGTTCTTAACCGGTGTTCCTTTTCGACACAGAAACACAAATTCTTTCCATTCTGTTGAAATTTCTGAAATCCTCTTATTCTTTTCTTTTTGTTTTTTTAGTATAGCAACCGCTTCTTCTGTTAAGGGTATCGTACGGTAGCCTGATTTACTCTTTGGTTCTCCGATACGCCACTCCTTTGCACTATAACGATATTCCATACTTCTGCGAATCTGAATTGTTTTGAATTTAAAATCGACATCTTCCCATTTCAATCCTACCAATTCGCCTGTTCGCAATCCGGTTTGTAGTATAAAACGATACTGATTTTCATAGCTTTGACCTTCTGCGTATTGTAAAAATATTTTTTGTATGTCTCTTGTTAAAGCAATCTTCTTCTCAGATGGCTTTCCCATATCACTTTTCACAGATTTTTTGCAGGGATTGCTACACAGGACTTCATTTTCTTTTGCATACTCAAACATGTTGTATAATGCAATTCTTGCCTGATAAATTGTAGATGTACGATACTCCTGATCTGCCATATCATAAAATATTTTCTGACAGTGAAGTGGTTTCACGTCTGATAGTGTCATCTTCCCAATTACCGGTTTAATATTTTTAATATATCTCTCCGTATAATTGCGAACAGTATTTGAACGGACTGTTTTCTTTTTTATCCCAATCCAATAATCAAACCATTGATCGACCAGCATATCTGATGGCATTGAAATATCACTGTGTTCATCCACATAAGTCGCATCAGCAATCCATGCTCTGCACTCTTGCAGCTTTTTGAATCGTTTATGTTTTCTCTTTCCAAACCGATCTACAAATCTGGCTGAGTATAATCCCGTACTTTCTTGGGTTATTCCTTTGCCAAGTTCTTTGCCTTTTAAATCTTTTCCCATATTTCAGCTCCTCTCATAAGAAGCCCTAATACAGTACCTTGTATTATACCATAGCATCTTATTTTTGTGAATATTCATTTTCATCTCATCTTCTGTCATTCATTTATATTTCCACACTTTCCGAAATGAATTTTTCAAATTCTTTTCTCTTTACAAGTTTTTTCGTACCTACGTAAAGCACAAACGGACATCTCGGTTCTTTCAAAAGACTACTTATTCTATTTTGTCCGATATTACTGTATTCTGCTGCCTCTTCAATTGTAAGAGCCACTTTTTCACATATTGCAACATATTGTTTGTTCATAAAATCCTTTCCTTATTGTTTAACGTGCGTAGCATTCACTTCTATCCGCAATACACACGATCATTCTTTGTATTCAACAACGTTTTCGCTTTCTCCATTTTCATACTTGCAATTGCTTCTCGTTTACTTGTGCCTCCAACATACATTGGTGTACACATTTCTAAAATACGGTCATAGATACGTCTTTTCTCTAACATGGTCTCGCTTTTTATTTCTTTCAGCGGAAGATTGGTCGTGATGATCAATGGTCGTCCTGAACGGATCCTGCGATCTATGACGCTAAAAATAATTCCTAACGCATATTCTGAATTTCGTTCCACTCCAAGATCATCAATAATCAAAAGCTGGTAAGAAGCCAATGCATTGATATATTCCATTTTGTCTGCCAGTGGAAATATATCATCGATAATGGTATTGAAATTTGTCATCTTTACCGTTACTTCTCGTTTGAGAAGATCATTGGCAATACACCCGGCAATATAACTTTTCCCGGTACCAACCGGTCCCCAAAACAAACAACCAATATGATTTCTTTTCATTTCATCCCAGTTATCAACATAGCTTTTGGCCTTATGCATTACCGCATCTGACATATCTGCATTTTCAAATGTCCACTCTTCCATTCTGCTCTCGTCAAAACAGATGCTCGTATTTCTGCTGACTAATTCCCGGTGCTCTTTGTCTTTAAAATATTTTTGTTCTTCTTCATATGCTTTTCTGTCACAGGCACATTGCCTGGAATGTTTTTTCATCCCCATAAAACTACCCTTAGGGAAAAAAGCTTCTTTCGCTTCCCCACAGACTTTGCAATATCGCAAACCATCACTGCCTACACATACGGGATCTTCTTCTCTCATCACAAACTCTCTCCCTCCCCATAGCAATAATTTACTTCATGATATTTATTACTTTTATATTTCTCAGTTACTTTACTAGGTGCCACATTTCCGGCTTCTGCACAGCCATTTTTATGACCAGATGATGGGTGCTTTTCCGGCTCTATTACAGCCATCTTTTCAACCGCCTTATCATCAACCGGCTGTAAACCTATCTCATCAGATGGAATTTTCACATATAAATGATTAGGTTTTGAAAATCCACCGGATCTGCGAACCAATAGTCCCACATCATCTAATTCCTTCAACGCTGTTTTTACAGAAGATTTGCATTTATCAATTTGAACAGACAATTCTTCTATTGGAAATATCAAATAAACATTTCCATACTTGTCTATCCAGCTATTCTTTCTCGATATCCGCGCCCGGTCATACAAAATCATATAAAGAAATTTTGCATTTTGAGAAATGCGCAGTTTCAGCAAAAACTTCGGAAACTGGAAGTACTGAAGCATCTGCTCAGACTCCTTCATGTATTCATATTTCATTCTTTTCTCGCCTCGTTTCTGTTTCTAATTGTTGTAAAAATCATTTTTATGCCGGCTAAAAAATGTTCTTACACATATACAAAAGATGAAGGGCATAAATACAGCCTCTTAATGAAAAATTTTTATTTTTCCTGCAAAAAATACCCTTTCATTAATACGAAATGCTGAGAGACATTTTTACAGCCCCCTGAGGAAATTTTTTTATTTTTTTCGGTTAATCGAATACTTTAAAAAAAAAACACTCACCTATTCACAGGTGAATGCCTTATCAAAATTTCCTTATTTTGTTGTCTGTGACGCTTGCTCAGAAACGCTTGCGTATCTGCTAAAATGTAATTGCCTGCAATTATATTTTCACGTGGGTATGGGGACGTAATCCCCATCAAGTCTGCCACTCGTAAGTAATACAATATTGTCAAAATGACAATACTGTAATACACGGGTGGATCTTGCTCTGGTTGTAACGTATGAATTCATACAATAATAGGCCCAAATGGGCACTTTCACCATTTGAGCCTATATATTATATATGTCTTTCAAATGATAGCTTAAAAAATAGCTGTCTAGACGGTATGTTTTTAACGTAGAATTGATTTTATGGAAGACAAGGCATGGAATGCTTTGTACCTTTAATGGAAAAATTTAATGATATTTACCATGTACAAAAAAGAAACGGCAGATAAAAAACATCACACGAATCCTTATCGTGCTGTAAACTATATAAGAGATGAGAACGGAAATCCTATATGCCCTAATGGACGTAAATTTCTTTTCAAACGAAAACAACATGTAAGATATAAAAAATATGGACGTACAGAAGAAATCTATCCAAGCTTATTAAGTGTACCCTTTTTACATAAAACAGTGACGATTTTCAAAAAACATATATTAATGTAAAGAAACGCCAGAACCAGCATTTGTCGGAACTAGCGTTTCTTTAGCAGAGACTTATTTTACAGCCCCGTTTTTTGCTTATATTATTTTCCTCCGTTGGATTTCAATTTTGGAAAGAAGATGACTATCTTAAAGCCCTTTTCCCACGGGGAAGCAGCTTCCAGACGAAGGTTTAGATCGTCAGCCATCTTCTTAACCAGGTAAAGCCCTATACCGGTAGCTTTCTTTCTGCTGTCAGTAGAATCCCCGGTAAAGCCCTTTTGAAAAATATACGGCAGATCATATTTTTTTACACCGATGCCATTATCCTCAACTGAAAGGACATCTGCGATCTCCGAATGTATCATAGAGATTGTTAGCATGGGACTATCGCTGCTATATTTTATGGCATTGCTCACGATCTGTCCCAACATAAACTGAAGCCCTCTACGGTCTGTATAGACTGTTTCAGATTGCAGTTTATTGATAATTACAAACTGCTTTTCTTCCAGAAGTGGGGCATAGTCCTCCAGAACTTCCCCCAAGCAGTCATTCAAATTGACATCTT
>OGYW01000228.1_pt1 | contig 50681 bp, 61 predicted proteins | sample 1576621 | NCBI WGS metagenome assembly OGYW01 (sample SAMEA3541528, study PRJEB24748) | human gut metagenome | biome: human gut; feature: human-associated habitat; material: faeces | place: China | collected 2012 | reverse complement strand
AGTGACGGAGAGGAACTGACGGATGTAGAGAAGGATGCCGATCTGGTTGCCGTAGGAGCTGTAGCCTGCAGCTGCGCCGATGGTAATCTTGCGCTGAGGCAGCTTGCCGGGCAGGGTTTCGCTGATTGGGGTGCGCGGGTCGGCACTGCCGGTTACACGCATAGCCTGATATACATAGGAACGGCCGGACAGCGGATCACGGATTGCACCGCCGAGGCAGGTAGCAGCGCCACCGAACGGTTCGATTTCGGTCGGATGGTTATGGGTTTCGTTTTTGAACATTACCAGCCACTCTTCAGTCTTGCCGTCGATTTCGATAGGCACAACGATAGAGCATGCGTTGATTTCTTCGGACTGGTCAAGGTCAGCCAGCTTGCCTTCCTTGCGCAGCTTCTTCATGCCGATTACGGCAATGTCCATCAGGGTTACCGGACGCTCAGTGTCTTCACCGTAAACCTCGTCACGGGCAGCCATATATTTGTCATAAGCCTCTTGAACAGGCTGGGTAAAGGTGCCGGGAACGATATCTACATCTTCAATCTGCGTCATGAAGGTGGTATGACGGCAGTGGTCGGACCAGTAGGTATCCAGCACACGGATTTCAGTAATAGTCGGTTCGCGGTGCTCTTCATTGAAGTATTTCTGGCACCACAGCAGGTCGTCCAGGCTCATAGCCAGGCCCATGGATTGACGCAGTGCTTCTGCTTCTTCCTCAGACATGGTCAGGAAGCCGGTAACGGATTTAACTTTTTCCGGCTCCTCGCAGGTGCTGATGAGGGTTTCGGGTTTAGCCTGTTCAGCCTCACGCGCTTCAATCGGGTTGATGCAGTAAGCCTTGATTTTTTCAACTTCTTCCGCAGTCAGCTCGCCTTCCAGCACATATACCTTAGCGGCAGCAACCATCGGGCGCTCCTTTTGGGTAATCAGCTGGATACATTGTTCGGCAAAATCCTCGCGCTGGTCGTATTGACCAGGCAGCAGCTCTACAGCGAAAGCAGCCTCGCCTGCAGCCAGCGGCAGCTCCTCTTCTACGACATTGTCGACAGGCGGCTCGGACAGCACAAGCTGTTTAGCCATAGCGAATTCTTCATCGCTCAGGCCCATCACGTCATAGCGGTTAACGATACGCATACCGGTAAGATGGCTCATACCGAGGTTGTTGCGCAGGTCTGCCAGCAAGCCATGTGCTTCGACAGCAAAGGCATCCTTCTTTTCTACAAAAAGTCTTCTAATGTTACTCATATACACGGCCTCCAATGTAATTTTTTCGAGGTGAATACTTGCTATTTATGTATCTATTTTAACCAATACACGTATATGGTTATACCAAATAGATTATAAAGAAATATATTGTCTAGGTAATAACCTTGTATTATTTTGACAATGTATTCCCTTGTAAAACCTGTTGTTTGTGACTTTATAGTGTCACATGCTAAGCTTCTATCACAGCAACGTGTTTTTCCGAACATTCCTGCAAGATGTGCCCATAGATAGCATAGGTGACCGCTATGCTGGTGTGTCCTAAGCGTTCCGTTATAAGAGCGATAGGCACATGCTTGTAAATCATGTTGGATGCATTGGTATGTCTTATTCCGTGGAACGTGAAAGGTCTAGTGATACCTGCGCCTTTCCTAGTGAAATCCCATGCATGAATAAGCAACCGCTCCACATAGAAGCTATCTCTTTTCCTATTATAGAAGATATATGGTGACTTGTCAAAGCTAAGGGGTTTTAAAGACATAAGAAGCTGTGTTGTCTTCTCAGATATTTTGATTGTGCGATACCCGGCTTGTGTCTTAGGGTATGTAACTATAGTCTTGTTGTTCTTATCCTTAGCTAAGGTTCTTTTTACAGATATTGTATTAGCAGCATCATCAAGACAATCCCATGTAAGAGCTAATAGCTCCCCTTCTCTCATGCCTGTTTCGTAGGCAAGACAATACAGAGCATAGAACTGATACTTCAGCATAGGCTTCTCCTTGTGCTCCCATAGTGGCAGGAGGAAAGCTTTGATTCGCTCATGCTCCTCTTGCGATAAGACAACAACTTCATGCTTAGGTTTGTCACTCTTTGGTGTCTTTTTCGTTGAGGACACAGGTGACTTTCCAATGAGGTCTTGTTCCACACACCATCTGAAAAAGAGCCGTAAGCGACCTATGTAATTAAGATAGGTATTAGTTGCATAGTTCTTTTGCTGCCATTCTAAGAGCATGGTATCTATAGTATGAGTGGTAACCTTAGATAATGCTAAGCCATTAGCGGTGTTGTCTAGTAGCTTCAGTACACGTCTTGTGGTGATTATTACTGACCCTGACATCCGCTGAGCTTCTAGGTGCTTAAGGTATACCTCACCCTGATACTTTATTGTGTCTTCCGCTGCTTTTACTTGCAGACCTCTATCCTCTTTGTCTCTCTGAAGCTTCTTCAGCTTCTCCACAGCTTCCTTTTTTGTGTCTGCTGTAGCTGATAACCATTGCCTTTTACCATCCACAGGGTCTAATTCCACCCTGACACGTACTTTACCACTAGGAAGAGTTATTATAGAACCCTCTCCTTTAGGTCTTCTACGAGTTGTTTTAGATGGCATTTTAATACCTCCTGACTTCAAAAATTGCCAAAAATTGTGAAAGGGTATATTTAATATAGAGATTGCTTGGTTTCCCCCCGTGCCCTGGGGTCTTCAGGTATCCAGCGAAATAGTATACATTACATTTAAATAGTATATGCTATATCAGTGCTCCCAAGGGTACAAGTTACGTCCGATAACATATGTTATGTTAAATTTACCTTGTTTTAGTCATGAGATAAGCAAGCAAGGTATATATAACTACCTAGTTTTTATGGGGATATTGCGAACATATGTACATTATAGTAAACATATAGTACAATTTAGGTAAAAATTAGGCATAAAATGTATCTGTATATATGCCCTAGGTAACTACCATAACTACCATAACTACTATACCTACAGTCCCTACTACATCCATTATATCCCTGAGCTGCTATTGGTTGTATTACTATAGATACTATTGTCACCATTAGTTACTATTGCTACTACCATTATACAGTCACCAGCTACTATTATATATCGCTGCTACGCTTGTGCATAATAGTTGTATCCTGCTGCTCCTGCATCCATTGCATAATCATTTGTCGCAGAAGCTCACTGCTATTAATAGCCTTGCTTTTGCATAATGTTTGGAATTGCATCCTTAATTCTTTTGGAACTCTTACTTGTATAAATACATCTTTTTGTTTTTCTTCATACATGGTATATTCCTCCTTTTCTCCATTATACTACATCTCACTACATTATGCTACATTCTTATAAAATTTTTCATTTTTTTGTTGTGCAATGTATTGACATGTATTGTGAACTGTGGTATTATATAACCATAGGGAGATACAAAAAGACTATATCCCTATATATTTTTTAAATGTCATGTAGTGACAACACACTACAAAAGGGAGGAAAAAGACATGAGAAGACAACAAATAATCACAGCTGATAAAACACAAGTAAAGCGTTATGCCCAGTATAGTTTAGATGCTATCCGCTTTGCTGCACACTGTGCCAATGATATGCTGAAAGACCTGCTGAAAAAAGACCCTAAAAATTCTATGGTGTATGTACACCAATGTCAATTAGCGGCATATGCTGCAGCTTATGAAGAAGTATTTGCAGAGGAGGTTGCAAAGCAATGAAGACAAGAAAACAAACTAAAAAACATATTGTGACCCCGGAAAAGCATTTAGGAATAGTAAAGACCCCCACACCCAACGGCTACAAGCTGCTTAAATATAAAGCTAGCTGTGTTGCTGGTAACTACTACAACCTGACTACTGTATTAGTTATGCGTTTTCGTCTCACTACTTATTGTGTGTTATTTGACGTTACACACACCCATAAATGTGAACGTAGCACTAAACAGAGTGATGGTGTAAACAACTAATAAACTTTTATCGGTACTACCGCCCCGGCGGTGGTACTCATTAAGAGCTTATTAACTCTTAAAACTTAATAACCTAGGAGGTAACAAAAAATGATTAAAAATGTGTGTCTTATGCTGGCGGTGGTACTCATGGTACACCTGAACTGTGAAGCAGCCACGGCAGCACAGGGAACGTGTGAAAGTTGCCTGAGCGGTGAACCCTCTACCCTGCAAGTTGTTATCCATGATTTATCCATGGGCAGCCTGAGTGCTGCTGCTGCTGACTTGGGACTGTTTGACCTTGCCGACGTTCTTTTGAAGATTGAGGAGGTGTTAAGCGTATGAGCATGCGTTTATATAAAAAGCATGTGCGTGCTGCATATCCTATAGTTGCCTATTGCTGTTACTGCAATTTGCAATATACCTTATACTTTGCCCCAAAAATTGGACATACTGAAAGAGCTGAGGGCTGGGGCTGTGATGTATACGAAATTGCCCCGGACATTGCGTTAACTACCGGATATGACCCTTTTGGTAATCGTCGGTTACCGCTGGCAATTACAGAACGCTACGAGAAAAAGGCAAAGCAGATATTAGAAGAAAATAGCTACTACTATACTGCAAAAGAAAAATTAGAAGTATTGCTGAATGAGCTGGCAGCAGAGATAAGAACCCTTTAAAGTTTTTCAGACATACAAGGCTGTTTGTCTTGTGTGTCTCATAAAGCTTTAAAGCTTTAAAAATTTTAGGAGGTGGCTACTATATGCCAAAAATTGTACATATGACACTAAAAGACATTGCAGCAGGCAAATACAATTATGTTAGCAATGTAAAGCGACTGCTGCAAGCGGATACAGCTTACATTCTGCCAACAGGAAAAGGCAAGTGCTGTGTATATGTCATTGATAAAAAAGATAACGGACTAGACGTTATATGGAGCGGATGGGATATGACCTGCCCGGCTGTTGAATATGAAGAGCGGACATTATACCTGCTGCCCTATCAATGCAAACAACGTGTAGACCCATTATGGGTATTTAAAGCTGCTATATATGATGTAGCGGACATGTTGCACACCCTAACCTCTGACTTGCATATACATGTATCGCATGGGGTAGGTAATAGCACAACACGCATGTATTAATAAACTTTTATCGGTACTACCGCCCCGGCGGTGGTACTCATTAAGAGCTTATTATAACTCTTAACTGAATAATCTAGGAGGTGCATTTATATGCCGTATACCATTACAATCTCTGATTTGACTACTGAGCAGGTGCGCAACCTCAATAATCGCTTGTCTTATGTTAGCAGTGGTGCAAGCGCAACCAGCGTTGACGATGAGGGGAAAAAGTGGCGTGTGTCGGTAACTACATCCGACTTTAACACACAGCAAGTCCTTGCTAACATCACAGGTGTATTGTCGCAAGCTGTAGCAGTCCCCTATTACACCATTGACCAACTACCCAGCGACGTACAACAGAGAGTATGTCAAGATGCAATAGATGCTAACATCTATTGGGACGTTTGGCAGGATGAGCGCAACCGCTCATTTGATGCTATTTGTGAGAGCTTAGACCTGCAATGGAGCTGTGATAACTACGATAACTATTATGTAGAGGAGACAAGCTGCGACTATTATGCAAAGGATATTATAGGTGCAAGCCGTGTTATTGCCTATATTGTCAACCGCTGGGGTAGCTTCAAAAAACCTATGTATATTGATAAGGATAAACATAGTAACTTTTACAAACTGTTGCACAAAAAAGATGCTGCTTTACCTCAAAAGTTTACTGAGTATACAATGCCCACCGGATACTGTGCCGACTATTGCTTTTATCAAGCATATACAGCATTTATAGAGCTTGCGCGCCAGCAACCGGATATTATTACCCTTGCTGATTTTTGTGGATGCCTTGCAGGGCAATTTGAAAAAGAGTATCAAGCAGACTATGAGCAGGCAACCTCTATTGACTATGCTATGGAGGTTTTGTGTCAGGATAACTATTACACTTGGCAAGGCAAGGATATAACGGATATAGTCAACGCCTATATGGTAGCAAAATAAATAGCTTTTATCGGATGCACAGGTTAGCAATAATCTGTGTATCTCATTAAGAGTTATTTATATAACTTCTTAAAACTATAAGTTTAGGAGGTACAAAAGAAAAGTGAAAAAATGTTTAGTTTATTTAATTGAGTGTCTTTTGGTATCTAAACATACTAATCAGGTGCTAAAAGAGGTAGCAAGATGCATAGCAGCCTTACTTTTTGTCTTATTTTTTAGCATTGATTGGGATGCAACGCTGGATGCGTGGGAGGTGCTCAAATGAGAACGAATAAACAGATACTGCAAGCGTGCGCTAAAGCATACTTGCGATATGAACGTACTTATAAGCAGATGCAAAAAGCCTGCAAGGTGTACGGCACTACCATAACAAGGGTACGTATCATGGCAGGAGTAGCCGGGCAGCAAAGTGCACTGTATCCTCTTTTAATTGACTTAGGGATTGATGCAGACTTGTTATACGCATATGTCGACGCAGAGCGCAAAGCTGTGGCAGATAAAACCCCCACGGAAAAAGAAGAAAAGGAGAACCCCTTTTAAGAGCTTTTAGGGCATACAAGGTAACCGCCTTGCGTGCCTTATAAAGCTTTTAAAGCTTTAATAATACTATAGGAGGTGTTACACATGGATGTAACCTTAAAAAACGGCAAGCATTTTAGTATCACATTGAGAGTGTGGGACGGTGCAAATTGGCTGCCCGACTGCGCCGGGGACGTGCTGGCAACTTGGCAACCTGAGACACAAGCAGACATTGACTGGTTAGTAGATGACTGCGACAACTTCAATGCAGGAGTAGACCTTGACTGGCTGGAGCACTGCCCAACGTGTCAAGAGGTAACATTAGATGTACAGGAGGTACAAGAGTAATGGGAGAGCGTAGACGGCAAGGCAAGACATTTTTTGTTGATATGCCCGGCTGGAGGGACATAAAGCAAGTCGCAATTCATCGTGCCCCTAGTGGACATTTTAGCATGATTGTATATAACGAGGGTGTACAGGAGGGAAAAAGTAAACGTATCACGCAGGATGAAGCATGCTTTTATTTTCATATGTCACCTGCTGAGCTGCTGGAAAAATTTAAACTTGACTAACTAAAAACTGAACAGAGGTACGGACAAAACTGTACCTCTAATTTTTTGCACCTTTTTTTCGCCCCTCAACCAAACGGAACGAAACGATGTTCGTGGTAGCCGAAGGTCACCTGAGCGGAACGAAACGTGTTGTCTTTTGGAGCGCACGGAACGAAACGAAACGAGGGATGCAGGGGCAACCCAAGCTGCCAAGCAAGGCAAGGTTACTTTAGGACAAGCAAGGCAAGCCAATGGGCACATGTATTAGAAGAAGGCAAGCAAGCTTTTTACAATGGGTCACCTTTAATGAAGAAAGACCCATCAACACAAGGAGGTATTTACAATGACACAAGTAGATGTGGACATGATGGAAGAAGAATTGAAGTTGGAATCTGCCTACAGATTAGCAGGGTATGAAACGATGCAACGCAACCTGCAACAAGCCAAAGAAAATAACATGGTAGATACAGCTACCCCTATTGGGCAAGCATTTTTCACTCACAAGCTGTTAGCTGTCAAAGACACCATAGAACAATGGCTTATCAAGAACATGAAACCTAAAGCAGGTGTAAAGCCTAACTACACTTTCCTTTTAGAAGACCTGAAGAGAGAGTTCCGCACAGAAGATGGTGAGGTAGATATTGACACAATATCTTCTATCTGTGCTAGTGTTACTTTATCCGCTATCCTGAACGCCTTAACCCTCAAAGGTGAAAAAGGCAACTACCTGAACGATGTGGCTGCTAAGGCTGGACGTGGGTTGTACTACGAATATCAGATGAAAGCCTTTGAAAATTGGCTGAAGACACAAGACACCAATAAAGGAGCATTGGCAGGTATAGAAAAGAGAGTTGGTCTTCATTATCGCTATGTCTATCTCAAACAGGCTATGTCTAAATGTGGCTACGCTGCCCCGAATTGGGATAGTCAAAACACAGCTATCCGTACATTAGGAACTGCTTTTGTTGTCTTAGCACAGGAAGAAACAAACTACTTCACCTTAGAAGCTACTATGGAAACCCCTTCTGAGCTTATCCCCACAGAGCAATTCACAGAAGCATGGCAACGAAATGAAGACAACATGCTGGAACATGCAAGACAAAGCTGTCCTATGATTATTCCCCCAAAAGATTGGACAAGTTATGAGGATGGTGGTTATTATGGTGACCTTGCCTCCTTCACCTCTCTCCTGCGCTTAAAGTACCTTGATACAATTTTCGGTAAGCAATACAAACGTCGACTTATGCAACTTGACATTCCGCAAGTGTACAAAGCAGTCAATTGTATTCAAGCGACCCCTTGGGTAATCAATAAGCAAGTATTAGAGGTGCTGAAGCAATGCAGACAACACAACTATATCCCCTGCTCTAGTGAGAATGGTAATGTGTTGTCTTTAGAAAATGATGATGCACCCAAACAGCCATCAGCTACTGCTACTGAAGAAGAAGTAAAAGCATATAAGAAAAAGGCTGTGGAATACTACAAAGGTCTGAAACGTCGTATGTCTTTGCAGAATCGTGCAAATACGATTATAAACACAGCAGAACGCTTCAGCTCCTATGCACACATCTACTTTCCGTGGAACATGGACTTCAGAGGTCGCATCTATCCTATCCCCTCTTTCAGTCCTCAAAGTGATGATTTAAACAAAGGCTTATTGCTCTTTGCAGACACACCTCCCTGCCAACATGAAGAAGACATCAAATGGCTTGCAATTACAGGTGCTAATTTAGCAGGTGTGGATAAAGTAAGCTACGATGACAGAATTGCATGGGTATATCAGCATGAAGAAGATATATTAGCATCTGCTGCTGACCCTATGGGGCATCAATGGTGGCTTCAGCAGGATGAGCCTGTACAAATGCTTGCCTTCTGCTTTGAGTGGGCAAAAGCTAAGCAATGGATAGCTGAGCATGGCTCTATTGTTGGTTGGGTAACAGGTCTCCCCTATGCTCAGGATGGAACGTGCTCCGGACTGCAACATTTCAGTGCTATCCTTAGAGACCCTATTGGCGGTAAAGCTGTAAACCTTGTACCCCAAGACAAACCAAATGACATCTATGCACAAGTAGCAGAAAAAGTCAATGAATTTTTGAAAAAGGATGCTGTAAATGGCACTCTTGATGAATGGGATGAAAAGAAGCTGAGAATGAAGTTTGGCACAAAAACCCTTGCACAAATATGGTTAAACTTTGGGGTAAACCGCAAAGTTACTAAAAGACCAACCATGACACTTGCCTATGGTGCTAAAAAGGCAGGATATACTGCTCAAATCATGGAAGACACAATAAAAAAGGCTATGAGAGAACAAGGAGAAGCTTGTGTCTTCACTCAGTCTAATAATTTTCAGGCTGCACAGTATTTAGCTGGTCAGATATGGGATGCTGTAGGTCAGACAGTTGTAAAGGCTGTTGAGGGAATGGATTGGTTACATAAATGTGCTAAACTTGTCACAAAAAATTCAAATGTTGTGTCTTGGATTACACCATTAGGATTATTGTTGCAACAGAGCTATGTCAAGTTTGATATTGAAATTGTCAAGCTCAGATGTGCCGGAAAACGCTATCGTATCTACACTCCCCATCAGAATGGGCAGATAGACAAAAGCAGACAAACAAATGGTATTGCCCCCAATTTCATTCATAGCATGGATGCTTGTCACCTTCAGCTCACAGTCTGCAAATGTAAAGATGCAGGAATCAATCACTTCACAATGATTCATGATAGCTATGGTTGTCCTATGTCTCAGGTAGATATTATGTATAAATTAGTAAGAGAAGCTTTTATAGAGCTTTATACAGAGCATGATGTCCTTGCAGAATTTAAAGAATCTCTGCAATATTTAGTAACCAAAGAACTTCCTGCTCCCCCTAAAAAGGGCGAATTAGACCTGAACATTATAAGAGACAGTAAGTATATATTTTGCTAATGGGTCACCTTTAGTGAAGAAAGAAGACAATAGATAACTATAGATTCCTATAGATTCTATAGAGACCTTTAAGTACCTAAGGTTATGTTATTAATAACTAATAATAACTTACCTAAGGTAACTAAAGGTCTCTATTGTCTTATAGTCCCTTTAGTTCACTTTAGTTACCTAAAGAAATGCTAATGGGTCACCTTTAGTGAAGAAAAGACAACACGCTTTTCAAAATCTAAATCGCGCCGTTTCTATTTTCCTTTCTGTGTGTTGTCTTTTCTCAATAATTTTTAAGGAGGTATTGTCTATGCTGAAACAGGACACTCGTGTAGGTCAGAGGGTATGGGTTGCACATGGTACTGATAAAGGCTGCACAGGTACAATAGTAGCCTTAAGGTCTGCACATGCTCTTGTCCACCTTGATGGTAGTGAATCTGCTATGATTAGTTTTTTAGGTTACAACATGCTTGAACCTTATACCCCTAACCATGCCACTAACAATCAAGCAAAGCACTACGATGAGCACTATGCATCTATGGTAGGTTTAGAGCCTATTGAGCTGATGCAGCTTGTGTTGTCTCTTCCTGAATTTGTTGGTTTCCTCAAAGGTAACATCATCAAATACACCATGCGAGCTGGCAAGAAGCAAGGTGAAGCTGCAGAAAAGGATGCAGCTAAGGCTAAACGCTATATCGAATGGCTCATGAAACTTGGCTATAAGATGCCAATCAATCCAAAGGAGGACTAAAATTTGGTAAACATTAAATTCAAAAAACTTGACCCTAAAGCCACCCTCCCCCAAGCAATGACAGGTGGAGCTGCTGGTCTTGACTTGGTTTGTCTTAACCGCATTGCGGTGACACCACAACGCTGGTCTTCAAAGGCAGCTATTGTCCGTACAGGCTTGGCTATGGAACTGCCTAGTGGCTATTATGCTGAGGTTGTCCTTCGCTCCTCTACAGGCAGAGACACAAAACTCAGACTTGCTAATCAGGTCGGTATTGTCGATTCTGATTATCGTGGTGAAATCATGTTGTATGTGGAGAATTTAGGTGACCATCTTGAAATTATTGATGCTGGTCAGCGTATTGCACAACTGTTGATTCACAAGATTGAAGAGGTGGCGATTGAAGAAGCCACTGAGGAGCTGTCTGAGACTGAAAGAGGTCTTGAAAGTGGCAGTACCGGAAAAGGTACTAAACCTGCTGTGAAGACTAGAAGAGTTAAGGAGGTAACTAAGGATGCCTAACTTTAAAATCGGAGACAGAGTATATGCTAATGGAAGCACTACGTCAGGTGTACATGTTAAAGGTACAGGTGTAATTGTTAAGGTAATGTATAACTCTAGCCTTTATACAGTGCTTATGGATAAACCTTATATTGATAGAAATGGTACTCCCATTAAGTATTTTGCAGCCTTTAGTTACGAACTACATCCCCTTAAAGCTACTAATCAAAAAGATACTAAGCTTGTTTTTTACACCAAAGACAACACAGTTCATTGCAAGCTGTTCAGTGCTGAAGGTTTGGTGTCTCATACACAGGCAAAGTGCAGTCCTGATGATACCTTTGACTTCCTCACAGGTGTACAGATTGCGCTGCAACGTATGCTGAAAGAACAGAATAAAGAGTTGGTACTTCCTGCTCTTAAAAACATTAAATTTATTGATTTTAATTAATAAAGGAGAATAACAAACATGGCAAAGAATGATTTTGCTCAAATCACAACCCCTGCTGGTGAGGCGGTGTACCCTAAGCTCCGCAGCACTGAAGTCTTTGATGGCGAGGATACCGGAAAGTATGTCTGCGGTATCAAATTGTCTAAAGAAGACACTGATAAGCTGATTCAACGCATCGAAAATGAATGGGAGATGGCTAAGAAGTCTCCCGACTTTGACGGCAAACGCTATGGTCGCAACTCTGCCCCTGCCCTTGGTTTCCACGAGGACAAAGATGGTGATATTGTCTTTAAGGCTAAGACCAACGCTGTTATCAAGACCAAAGCTGGTGATGTTATCGAAAAGACTATGGCTGTCTTTGATAAGAAGGGCAAACCTATGGATGAAGAGATGGAAGTAGGTAACGGCTCTACCATCCGTCTGTGTATGCTTCTGCGTCCCTTCTACGCTTCTGCTACTGTCTATGGTATCCAACTGCTTCTGAAAGCAGTTCAGGTATTGAATTACGTCGCTCCTGCTGCTGGTGCAGTATCTGCGGATGATTGTGGCTTTGATGTAGAAGAAGAATTTGATGAGGATAAAGTACCCTTTGCTGATGAGGGTGCAGACTTTTAAAGCCTATGGCTATTAAATTTAACCGCAGAGGTGGCTTTTCCACTCTCAACAAACCATATCGTAGCGGTTTAGAAGACCGCTTAGCGCAGCAGCTTGAAAATGCAGGTGTACCTAAGGTGTACGAAAAATACTCTATCGCCTACGAGATTCCTGCCACAAAGCATCATTATACCCCTGATTTTATTCTGCCTAATGGCATCATCATAGAAGCCAAGGGTATCTTTGAAGCTGCTGACCGCAAGAAGCATCTGCTTATCAGACAACAATATCCAAATTTAGACATACGCTTTGTATTCTCCAACGCTAAGACAAGAATCGGTACAGGAGCTAAGACTACTGTGGCTGAATGGTGTGAGAAGCATGGTTTCCAATACGCCAGCCGTGAGATTCCCTCTCGGTGGTTTAAGGAAACCATGAAGGACACCAATGGTCTTGTCCTGCGTGGAAAAGGTGAGCGTATTGTCACTCTTTAAATTCAAAGAGCGCACTAAGACCACACAGATATGTGTTGTCTTAAGAAACCTAAAGGGTAAGCGCAAACGTGAGCTGTTTAGGGAAGCTTACAGACAAGGTGAAGTTGACACAGGCTTCCACTTTATTGTCTTCAATAATGGTCTTTTTGAGACCGACAGAGAAATAAAGGCAGTTGCCGGATATAACCTGCCTGAATGTGAGACTTCTGTGTATGTCTTAGCTGATACGCTGGGACGCAAGAAAATATCCGATGCTCAGCAGTATGTGCTGAATGAGCTAAAGGTACAGTATGATGTGCCTATAAAATTTATTACTGACGAGGTGTAACTATGGAGACACATCAACCCTGCCCTGCTTGTGGCAGCCACGATGCCTTAACCATCTATGAAGATGGGCACAGTTATTGTTTCTCATGCAACACCTATTTTCGCAGCAGCAAGGAGGAGAAAAAATTGTCAAGTGGATTAAAGAAACAAGGTCTGATAGACCTACAGGACATGGTGGTTTCCCCCTTGCCTAAGCGGAAATTGACAAAACAAACCTGTGCTAAATATGGCTACTTTACCTCTAAGGTACATGGTCAGCCTGTGCAGGTAGCTTGTTATTATGATGATGACAACAAACTGCTTGGTCAGAAAATCAGATATGCTGATAAGACATTTGAAGCTAGAGGGGCTTTTAGTGAGAGGTTCTTCGGGCAACATCTGTTCCAAGGTGGTGGCAAGAAGCTGGTAGTGACTGAGGGTGAGATTGATTGTCTTACAGTATCACAGGTACAGGGTAACAAATATCCTGTTGTGAGTATCCCTACAGGTGCTGCTAGTGCTGCTAAGGTCTTCAGAGCTAACTTTAATTGGTTAGAGAGCTTCGAGGAAGTCATTGTCATGTTTGATATGGATGATGCCGGACGGAAAGCTGTAAAGGCTGTCAGCGGTATCCTGTCCCCTAACAAGCTTAAGATAGCATGGTTGCCCTGCAAAGACCCTAATGAGTGCTTGCAAGAGGGTAAGAGCGACGCTGTTGTAAAAGCTGTTTGGGAAGCAAAGACATACACCCCTGCTGATATTATCAAAGGTGATGACCTGTGGGAGGTATTGTCTAAGCATGAAGAATCCCTGAATTACCCTCTACCTTGGGACATTCCCCTACAGAACATGACTGATGGTCTACGTAAAGGTGAGCTTGTTGTTATCACAGCAGGTACAGGTATAGGCAAAACTACGTTCGTTAGACAACTAGCCTACCATCTTGGTACTGAGTGCTATTGTAAAGTAGGTATGCTGATGCTGGAAGAAAATGTTAAGCACACCGCCAATGGTCTTGTGTGTCTTAAGTTAGGTAAACCTGCCCATAGACCTATCATTGACAGTGAATACAAGAAAGCCTTTGAAGACATCATGGATAACTTTGTCTTCTACAATCATTTTGGTTCTATTGAATGTGAAGACCTTTTGCAAACCATCCGTTACATGGTAACAGGTGAGCAGGTGGACTTTGTTGTCTTAGACCACATCTCTATCGCTATCAGTGGTCTTGACATCGAAAATGAGCGTAAGGCTACCGATGTACTTATGACGAAACTACGTTCGCTTGTAGAGGAGACAGGTGTAGGCATGTTGGTTGTCTCTCACCTGCGCAGAACTGATGGTACTCCTGCTGAAGAAGGTGGCGCACTCTCCCTCTCCCATCTGCGTGGTTCACAGGCTATCTCACAGCTCTCTGACGCTGTGTGGGGTCTTGAAAGAAACCAACAGGATGAAGGGATGAAGAAGAACCTTGTGCGTGTCAGGGTGCTGAAGAACAGATATAGTGGTGATACAGGTATCGCCGGATACCTTGCATATGACAAGGAACATAATATCTTAAATGCTGTGAAGGACTTATCAGAGTATGAAGCACCTGTGTGTCCTTTTGATACTGATGAAACAGAGAAAGGAGATTTTTAGATGTTTGAAATCTTAGAAAAGCTTATTGATTGGTGTACTTCCTTGCTGTCTTGGTTGTCTCGTAAGCAGGTTGAAGCTGCTAAGGCTCGCATTAAGAACTGCAATAGCATGATTCATAATGCCAACAAAGCTAAGATGGCATACTTGCAGAAGCATGAGAAGACAATCAATGCTCTTGAAAATGAGCGTGAGCGTATGGAATACTTCCTGTCGCAAGATGCTGTGGAGCTGTAAGCTATGCTCTATTTTGATATTGAAACTGATGGTCTGCTGGACAATGTCACTAAGGGGCATTGTCTAGTAATCATCGATGAACAGAACAACATCTCAGCTTACAGACCTGATGATTTTAAAAAAGGAGCTATGCGATTAATCGCTGCTCTGAGGGATGGAGAGAGCATCTGCGGACACAACATCATCAACTATGACTGTGCTGTCTTAGCTAAACTCTATCCCGAGTTCCGCATAAAGCGAGAATGGAGACCACAAGTTTTAGATACCCTTGTGCTGTCACGTCTTATCTGTGGCAACATAGAAGATACTGACTACGCTAGGGTACGTAATGGTACACTCCCTGCTAAATTGATTGGTAGACAATCACTAAAGGCATGGGGTTATCGCCTTGGGGAACTTAAAGGTACGTATGGTGAGAAAGAGGATGCATGGGATTCTTTCAGTGAAGAAATGCTTTCCTATTGTGTGCAGGATGTCACTGTCACCAAGAAGCTCTATACATACCTTATGAAGATTGGAGCACCTGCTAAGGCTATAGAGCTGGAGCATCAAGCACAATGGCTGATGTCTAAGCAGGAGCGGAATGGTTTTGTCTTTGATTTAGAAAAGGCAGAGAAGCTGAGGGAAACCTTAGAGTTACGCTATGCTGTGTTGTCTTCTCAGTTGGTGTCTATTGTACCACAGATACCCGATAAGGTCTTCGTGCCTAAAAGAGACAACAAACGCTTAGGTTATAAGGCAGGTGTGCCTATTCAAAGATATAAGGACTTCAATCCTAGCAGCAGACAGCAGGTAGCATGGGTGCTGGAGCATCAATTTAATTACTTGCCGGAGAATGAAGATTGCTATGAGGATGAACGTCTGAAGATTGATGGTGACACCTTTAAGTTTATTAAGGGTGACGAAAATGCCCCACAGGAACTAAGAGACTTAGCCACTGTCTTTGAGGAATATCTTATGGTAGCTAAGCGATTAGGTCAGCTTGCCACAGGTAACCAAGCGTGGCTGAAGCATGTTAAGGCTGATGGTAGAATCCATGGTAGTGTGAACCCTTGCGGTACAGTAACAGGACGTGCTACCCATGCGAACCCTAATGTTGCCCAAGTCCCTCATGTGGGTAGTCCCTACGGACAAGAGTGCAGGGAGCTGTTCAGAGCACCTGAGGGGTGGTATGAGGTAGGTGTAGATGCCTGTGGCTTGGAGCTTAGGTGTCTCGCACATTATCTTTATCCCTATGATAAGGGTGCTTATGCCCATGTTATCTTGAATGGGGATATTCATACATTAAATCAACAGGCTGCTGGGTTACCCACGAGAAACGCAGCTAAGACATTTATCTATGCCTTCCTGTATGGGGCAGGTGATAAAGCTATTGGTAAACAGCTTGGTGGTGACGAAAAGGTTGGTAAGCAGGTAAAGAATAAATTCCTGAAAGCTACCCCTGCTATCAAGATGCTGCGTGAAGCTGTCAAAAATACACTCGTGGTTGAGTACCACGGAAAAATTAAAGAATGGAAACGTAAGTATTTAAGAGGGCTGGATGGCAGACATCTCCATGTGAGAAGTCTACATTCAGCTCTCAATTTACTTTTACAATCCTGTGGCGCATTGATATGTAAAAAATGGATATGCCTATGGGAAGAAAATATGATTAAAGTTGGCTATGACCATGGAAAAGATTTTCAATTCATGGCATGGGTGCATGATGAGGGACAGGTAGCTTGCAGAACTGAAGCTATAGCTGAAGAAGCTGTGAGAATTGCCCAAGAATCTATGAGACAAACACAAGAATATTATGGAATCAGATGCCAATTAGATACCGAGGGAAAGATTGGTAGGAATTGGTTTGATTGTCACTAGGAGGTGTAAGAATGTTTAACATCCCTACTCTGCTCTTAGTAATCTGCACCGCCTATACACCTGCCTTTGATGAATGTGGCAAGACAGATGGCATCACCGCCAGCGGACACCCTGCTATCCAAGGGGTGACTGTGGCGTGTGATGGCTTGCTGTTAGGCACTGAAGTTGTCATAGATGGGCACAGCTACATCGTTCAGGACAGGTTTGGTGGTGATTATGGTAAGACAAAAATTGATATTTTTATGAACACTAAAGCAGAAGCCTTTAGGTTCGGAAGACAAACAAAAATTGTGGAGGTAAAGCCTTATGTCGAAACAAAAGCAGCCTTTTGTACCAAAGATTGGTCAGAAGGTCTATATCAAACGTCAGAACTCCTTAGGAGAGCCTATTTATTTTGAAGGCATAGTAACTCGTATCCGTGTGGAAGTTAAGTGTAAGCAAGGTGGCTTTATGACTGTTGCTTCTCCACACACTTTAGAGACCAAAGCAAAAGGACTTGTAGCAGGGGGTGACCTGTTTTGATGATAAGTGCTAAGCTTCTTTCTATAACCCCTAACTACATGGAGGTGCTGAAGACTGCCTGTAGTCAACCTTATGGCAAAGATGTTACCGAAAAGTCTATCAAGAAGATTATTGAGAGCGGACATCTTAGTGTCTTAGAGCACTGCTATGCTTCCTTTTTGGTGACATGTTCTGTGCGTGTCTTAGGGCAACTCACGAGACACCGCCACCTCAGCTTCACCTGTAAGTCTGCTAGAGGTAGTATCTTTGATACTTGTATTATCCCTGATGGTATGTATGATTTTGCTAAAAAGCATGGTGTACCTAAAGAAGTTGTTGATTCCATGATTGATAAGCACCCTATGCTTCATGCTTACAAAGAATGTATTGCTGATGGTCTTGCAGAACAGGATGCTGCCTACTTCCTGCCCCAAGGTGTTGAGACATCCTTGGTAGTGACAGGTAACTTTAGAGCATGGTATGAATATATGCCTAAGCGGGTATGTAAGAGAGCTATGCCGGAGCATAGAGAGTTGGCTATGGCTATTCAAAAATGCTTGGCTGATGCTGCCCCTGAAATCTTTGATAAAAGCTTTATGAACTGTAAGAACTGTACAGAGAGGAGTTGTGATTTTAAGTGATACTGTTGTGTGGAAAACTCTTTGTATATATGCTTATCCTTCTTATGTTTTTCATCCTTTTCTATAGTCTTGCTGTTGGTAGCATACTTGCTATGCTTCACCTACTGATGGAGGTATTTAATCTTGGCTTCTAAACCTTTACATCTGCTCTTTGATGCTGACATGATTGTCTTTCGCACCTGTGCAGCAGCAGAGCAGGAAATTAATTGGTATGGTGACCTGTGGACACTACACTCTGACTTAGCAGAGGTTAAGGATGCTATTGACACAATGATTGTCAGTATAACCGATAAAGTCCTGCGTCACATGGAGCATGAGGGAGCATATAACATTACCATGTGCTTCTCCAGCTACCCTTACTTTCGCTCTAAAGTCTATCCCCCCTACAAACTTAATCGTGTAGCCAAAAGAAAACCTCTTGCCTACCATTCTGCTGTTGAGTGGGTAAAGAAAAGCTATAATGTGTTGTCTATCCCGAATCTTGAAGCTGATGACCTCTTAGGTATCTATGGCACAATGCCTGATACGTCTACTGTCATTATCAGTGGTGACAAGGATATGCGGTCTATCCCCTGTCCTTTCTATAACTTCATTCAGGACACATTCCATAAGACAACACAAGCAGAAGCTGATTATCAGTTCTTATATCAAACTCTTGTCGGTGATGCTACTGATAACTACAAAGGCTGTCCTAAGATTGGTGAGGTTGGTGCAAAGAAAATTCTTGACAAAGAGTGCTCATGGAATGCCGTGGTGGCTGCCTATGAAAAAGCAGGTTTGTCTGAGGAAGAAGCACTAACACAAGCAAGGGTTGCTCGTATTCTCAGATATGAGGATGTCGATAAAGACTTTAAGCCTATCCTTTGGACACCCAAAGGGTCACAAAAGGGACAATAAAGTAAAAGGGCATATAAGCGACAATGAATAGTAAAGGCATTAGCCTTTGTAATGGCGTGTATTTTCGGATGCACGCCTGAGTTTCAAATAAAGTAAAGGTATATAAGTGACAATGAATATTAATATTGTATCTAAAGGGGATGATGGAGAAAAACTACCATATGTAAACCCTGTAATTTATGAACATTTAGAGAAAGCCTACAGTCTTGGTAGCCTTATGACACACAATGCCAAAAACAATGACGAGTTAATTGGATATATTAGGGGCGTTATGGATGTGCTGGGGCATATCAAGGCTATGGCTAATTTGAATGACGAGGAGTGATAAGATGTGCTGGAAGATTAAGACACCCAGCGTAAATACTGATGTATCTGCATCCTCCTTAGTACCGGAAACCAATGCAAAAGACCCTGATAGTCCTGAGTATGGTGGTACTACTGATACCTTTAACAAGAAAAAAGGTAGACAACAACTGATGATTGCACGTAATGGTGTATATAATCCCACGCAGTTGTAGGAAGGAGGAAAGATGTGTAGTAGAAAACCAAAAGTAGAACAAGCTGCTCCTGCTGCTGCCCCTGTTGCAGCACCCTTGAAGATTGATAATGTGGCTGAGGATACCAAAAAGGAAAATCCAAACGCTAAGACCAAGGGTAAAAAGAAGCTCACCATCACTCAGATTGGTAGTGGTACAGGGGTGAATCTTTAATGGCAGAGACAGCAAAAGCTTTATATGAGCGATTAGCTATTGAGAGAGAGGTGTATATTGACAGAGCTGAGGATTGTGCGAAATATACAATCCCTTTTTTATTCCCTAAAAAAGAAGCTAATGGTACTACTAAGTACCCTACGCCCTATCAAGCGGTAGGGGCAAGAGGTGTCAATAACCTGACGTCAAAGCTGGTATTAGCTCTGTTCCCCCCGAACACACCTTTTTTCAGACAAGACATCCGAGATGATGTCCTGAAATACTATGAGAGCAAACCCGAAGACAAACAAGAGATAGAGCAAGCATTAGTACAAAGAGAACAAACGGCTCAGAAATACTTTGAATCTTCGCAGATGCGTGTCTCCATGGAGGTGTGTCTGAAACAGCTTATTATAGCTGGCAATGCTTTACTGTTCTTCCCTCCTAAAGAGGGGGGCATTAAAGTCTATAAGCTGAATAGTTATGTAGTACAAAGAGATTTTGTGGGACACCCTATTCAGATGATTACCTGTGACAAACTTGCTATCAATACCCTGCCCTATGAAGTCTTAGGGCAACTAGATATTGATTTGTCTACCAAACGTGGTGATGAATTGGTTGAGGTCTATACTCATATCACCTATTCATCCAAAGACAACAGATATTATAGTTACCAAGAGATTGAGGGGAAACAGATTGATGGCTATGAGCAGTCTTTCCCTGCTGATGTTTGTCCTTGGATTCCTGTCCGTCTCTTTAAGATGGATGGTGAACATTATAGTCGCTCATATGTTGAGGAATATATTGGTGACTTAAAGACCCTTGAAGGTCTCTCTAAAGCCATTGCAGAGATGTCTGCTATTGCTGCTTCTGTAATCTACCTTGTGCGCCCTAATGGCGTGACACAACCTAGCAAGATTATGAAGACAAAAAATGGTGGCTTTGTAACAGGTAACAAGGAAGATGTTACTTGCCTGTCGCTGGACAAGACACAAGATATGCAGATTGCTAAGATGACTGCTGATGCTATTGAAAGCAGGTTGTCTTATGCCTTCATGTTAAATTCCGCTGTCCAACGTAGTGGCGAACGTGTGACGGCTGAGGAAATCCGCTATGTGGCTAATGAGCTGGAAGATACCCTTGGTGGTATTTATTCTATCCTGTCACAAGAATTGCAGCTCCCCTTAGCTAATACACTTTTAAATATCCTTTCCAAAAAAGGTGAAATTGCTGATGTCCCTAAAGATATTGTGTCTCTTGCCGTAACTACCGGCATGGAAGCTATTGGACGTGGACATGACCAACAGAAGCTTACTGTCTTTATCCAAGGCATTGCTCAGATTCCTGATGCAGCATCTGTTGTGAATTGGGAAGGCGTTGCTCGTGCTTGGGCAAACAGTTGTAATCTTGATACCACAGGTCTGATTAAGTCTGCAGAACAGATTCAGCAGGAACAACAACAAGCACAAATGATGGCAATGGCACAGGCTGCTATACCTAATGCAACCAAAGGTGCTATGGATGCCATGAATCAGCAGACACAGGGAGGTAGTGAAACTAATGGCTGATATTGAAAATCAAAACACACAGGTCAATGAAGAACCCAAGGAAACACAGGTAGATATTACTGATACTACTATTGTTTCTAATGGTGAAGTTATTGATACTGATAACACTGAAGGTGGCAAAGCTGAAGAAGAAACCACCACTGATAAAAAAGACACCAAAGAAGAAGACAAACCTGCTGAGGAGCAGGAAGAGTACCAAAAAGCTAAAGGTGAGATTGAATCTGCCAAGACTGAACTCGAAGGTAAGGGTATCGACTATGCTGCCTTAGAAGCTGAATATAATGAGAAGGGTGAGTTGTCTTCAGACAGTTATAAGCTGTTGGAAGAAAAAGGCTACCCTAAAGCTCTTGTAGAAGCAGCTCTCGCAGGTTGGCAAGCTAAGGCTGATGCTTTTGCTAATAAGATTATTGAGGATGCTGGCGGTATCAATGAGTACAAACGCATCCAAAAATTCGTACAGTCACAAGGCACAGGAGCAGTCAATGCTTTCAATGCCATTGTAAACAAAGATGATTTGTCTGTTGTGTCTGCTTACATTGCAGGTGTAAAGGCACAGATGGTAGCGCAGCATGGTACTGCTAATCCTACTTTAGGTGGTAGTGGTAACGTGGGTAAATCTAAAGGCTATACTGATGCCAATGAGATGATTAAAGCTATGAGTGACCCACGCTATGGTAAAGACCCTAACTATATGCAGGAAGTAGAGCGTAAAGTCGCTGCTTCTAAATTCTTTGGTTAAGACACAAACGTCAATCCCCTCCCATAAGCGGAGGGTTATTTTTTTTTATTCAAAATTATTAAAGGAGTGATTTAATGGCTGATATGATTATTGCCAACCCCGGTCTTGCACAATCTGATAAAGGCAAAGACCGCTTAGGTTTATTTCTGAAAATGTTTACCGGTGAAGTTCTCACCGCTTTCTCCCAATCCACTATTACCGGTGGTCGCTTCTCTGAGCGTACTATCGAACATGGTAAATCTGCTATCTTCCCGATTGTAGGTCGAGCAAAAGCTAAATACCTGAAAGCAGGGAATAACTTGGATGACCTGCGTACTCCCATTGAACACAATGAGCGTACTATTGTGCTGGATGGTCTGCTGACCTCTGACTGCATGATTTTTGATTTGGATGAAGCTATGAACCACTTTGAGCTGCGTTCTAAGTATTCCAAGGAAATGGGTGAAGCATTGGCTGTTGCTCAGGACTGTGCAATCTTGGCTGAAGTTGCTAAGATGATTGTAGAAGACAAAGAGAACCTGCCTACCAATGCTACTACCGGTGTCAAAGGCACAGGCAAGGGTCTGATTGTTACCGAGACTGTAGCAACCGCTGACTATGGCGAAACTGAAGCTATGGGTGTAGCTATCTTTAAGGAACTGCTGAAAATCAAGACTAAAATGTCTGAGAATAATGTTCCGTTGGCAGGTCGCAACTGCTACATCAAACCGATGGCACTCAATGCACTCATTGCCAACAAGGACATTATCAACAAACTGTATGGTGCTTCTATGACCATTGAGGGCAACAACCCTCCGAAACTGATTGGTTTTGATTTGATTGAAGCTCCCCTGCTGACTGATGGTGGCGTAGATAATGAAAATGTTATGCAGGGTGATGGTCATGTGTTCCCCACTACCTACAAAGACACCTGCCAATTCATTGTGGCACATCCGTCTTCTGCTGGTATCCTGACCCTCAAAGGTCTTGGCATGGAACATGCTCGCCGTCCTGAATATCAGGCAGACCAAATTATTGCTAAATATGCAAAAGGTTTTGGTGGTCTGCGTCCTGAAGCTGCCTTTATGGGTGTTGTAACTCAGGCTTAATTTTAAACTACTAACACTAGGGGATGGCGTATGCTGTCCCCTATTTTTTCTAAAAAAGAAAGGAGATACCAATGCAACTAACAGCATTAACTGAACTTGATGCAGTCAATAGTATCATTGGTACTATTGGTGAAGCTCCTATTAACAGTCTTGAAGAACTGACAGATGTGGATGCTATCAATGCCCTTCGTATCCTGCGGAATATCAGCAGACAAGAGCAGTCCCGAGGATGGACTTTTAACAAAACACCACACTTCACCCTTAACCCGGATGTAGACACAAAGAAGATTCCATGGAACAGTAACTACTTGTATCTTAAGGATAACCATGGTGTCAAGCTCGTTCGACAGGGTGACTATGTAAAAGACCTGTTCAAAGACACCCTAATCTTTGAGAAACCTTTGGATGTAGAGATGGTGCTTTATCTTGACTTTGAAAATTTACCGGAGCAGATGAGAAACTATATCTTAGCTAAGGCATGTTTTGTCTTCCAAAGCTCTTACTTTGGTGATGATAGTCTGACCAAAATTACACAACAAGAGATTGCTGAAGCATGGCAACATCTGATGGAATTTGAGGTAGACAATAATAGCTACTCAATGTTGGAACATACCTATGTGCATAAACTGAGATTGAGGTGAGATTATGGGACTAATTAATCAAGACATCAAGAACCTTGTTAGTGGTGTGTCTCAGCAACCCCCTATCCTCAGACACCCTGAACAGCTAGAGGAACAGTTGAATGGTTATTCTAGTGAAGCAGGTGGCTTACAGAAGCGTCCTCCTACTATCTTTGAAGCTAATCTAGGTAAGAGAGGTAATGCAATCAATAAGCCTTTGATACACTTTATAGATAGAGATACTAATGAAAAGTATATTGTTATCTTCACAGGCGCAGGTATTGATGTCTTTGACCTACAGGGTAATAAGAAAACGGTAACTATGCAGGAAGATATTTCCTACATTTATACACAAAGTCCACGCAGTAATATTAAGGCTATTACTATTGCTGATTATACCTTTATTACCAATACAGCACAGAAAGCTAAAATGTCTGATAAAGTGGATGATATATCGTGGAATACTCAGGGATTACTTGTAAATATTAAGAGTGGGCAGTATGGCAGAACTTATAAGATTGTAGTAAACAATGAAACTGTGGCAAGTTTTGAGACACCTGATGGTAGTGATAAGTCCCATACTAAACAGATTGCTACTGACTATATTGCTCAACAGTTAGCCACTCAATGTATTGAGAAAGGCTATACTACTACTACAGGGTCTTCTTGGTTATATCTTAAGAAAAGTGCATTTGTTACTGAAACAGGAGAGGTTGTATCTACACAACCTTCTACTACCCCTGCTCAGCAGGAGGATATTTTTAAGGGACTTAATTATAATTATCTTTATATGTCTAGTTTCTATTATAAGGTGTATACTCCCTCCACTGTAGTACGTTCTTTAGGTAAAATTGTTGTAACTATCCCAAAGAGAAAGGTGCTAACTGATGCTACAGATATAGAAGCTTACAATAAAATTAAAGCAGAAATTGACAGATGTGCTTCTGATGGATGGACTGTTACTAATGTGGATGCTGAATTGACAGTTTATCGCAACTATAAACCTACATTAGATAAAACAGAAGCAGATGCTTACACGATTGAGTATGGTGAAAAGACTAATACACCTTCTTATAGTGTAGCTAAGTCTCTTATCACTTCTGCTGAAGTATTTGATGGGTATAACAATCAGGCTGCTTTCGGTATACTAAAATCTGTGCAGAAGTTTACTAATCTTCCTGCTACTGCCCCTGATGGTTATCTTGTAAAGATTGTAGGTGAAGAAGGCAGTAACACTGATGACTATTATGTTAAGTATAGTGCTGAAGAAAAGGTATGGAAAGAATGTGCTAGACCCAATATGAAAAATCACTTTGATGCTTCTACTCTCCCTCATGTGCTTGTGCGTGAAGCGAATGGCACTTTTACTTTCCGGAGAGCTGAATGGGAATCTAGGGATATTGGTGATGATGATAGTAACCCTCTACCTTCTTTCATAGGACAGACAATAAATGATGTCTTCTATCATCGTAACCGCTTAGGTTTCTTAAGTGGTGAGAATGTTATCCTCACTAGAAGTGCTAACTTCTTCAATTTTTGGATGACAAGTGCCACCAAGGTACAGGATACAGACCCTATTGATTTAGCTGTCTCTGACAATACTATCAGCACATTGTATAACGCAGTCACATTTGATACTGACCTTATCCTGTTCAGTCAAGAAGCTCAATTCATGCTCTCTGCTGATGGTGTCTTGACACCTACAAGTGCTAATTTATCCCCGGCAGTTACCCACTATGAAGCTAGCCTTAAGGCTAAACCTGTCAACGCAGGACGAAATGTTTACTTTGTAGCCGAAAGAGCTAAATATACCACTGTGCGTGAGTTCTTCACCGCAGCAGACAACACAGATGCTAAGGATGTTCAAGATATAACATCTCATGTGCCGAACTATATCCCTAATGGTGTCTATAAAATCATCCCCTCTACTGTGGAGAATGTAATGCTTTATCTCACTGAGGGTGATGAAACATCAATGTATGTCTATAAGTACCTCTTTATAGACAGCCAGCGTGTACAGGCTGCATGGTCTAAGTGGGATATGCAGGGTGTTGTCTATGGAGGGCAATTTATTGACAACTATCTCTATCTGATAATTGAGCGTAATGGTTATTACTGTTTGGAGAAAATCTCTTTTACTATTAATACTACTGACTTCGATAGCGAAGCCTATCGTATCTTATTGGACTGTAAACATTCCTATCAGATTCCTGCTGAGTGCTATGATTCTCTGAAAGATGAAACGTCTGTAAACATTCAGGATATTTTTGGTAATACATATGAGCAGGATAAACAATATAGTGCTGTTGCTTCTGATGGTACATATGCTAAGGCTAAAGAAAGTAAGCTGGTCTTTATTGGTGACTATTCTAACCAAGTATTGACTGTGGGTATCAATTATAATTTTAAGATTGTTATGTCAACTATTATGGTTAAACAGTCTGATAATGGAAGCACTCAGGCTCTTATTGAGGGCAGATTGCAACTGCGTCAGATGTGGTTTAACTATGCTGACAGCGGATACTTCAAAGTAACTGTAGATATTAAAGACAAACAAGCCTATGTCTATGAGTATACCTCTAGGCTCTTAGGTACTCGTTTTAATATCTTAGGTGCAATTCCCTTTACCACAGGTTCTTTTAAGTTCCCTATTCAAGCCAAAAACGAGAATGTAAACATTTGTTTGGAAACAGACACCCCACTCCCTGTATCTCTTGTGGGTGCAGGTTGGATTGGAAACTACCAAAGGAGGACAAGACTATTTTAAAAGTATCTAAATTAACCATTGAACAGCTCTGTAACTTCAGAGAAAATATGCGTGATGAAGACAAAATGGAATGGTTCTATGCTTCAAATACATCCTTTGGTCTCACTGAGGTTGAGGAGTTAAGCAATGCTTTGTGTCTTTATGATGATGAGACACAAAGGGTTTATGCCATTGGTGCTATTGATTCTTACTTAATATGGGTTGTCTGCACTAATGAGGTAGATATACACCCTATTAAGTTTCTACGTTTCTGCAAGCCTTTTTTTAAACAATGGGTAACACATCATGTTTATAATTATGTGTGGCTTAGGAATAAGCGACATGTACAATGGCTTAAATGGTTGGGAGCTGAATTCGGCAACTACACAAGAATCAATGGAGAACTATTTCAGAAATTTACATTATACCCGATAAAGGAGTGATGTCTTATGTGCAGTCCTATGGTGGCTGCTGGTATCAGTACAGGCTTGCAAGTAGCAGGTGATTATATGGGACAACGTGCACAAGCTAAGGCAGCACAGGCTACCATGAACGCACAGGCTAAGGCAGCTATTACTGAGATGAATTGAAATATCATGGATTTAGAACAGCAACGCACAGATGCCTTTGACCAAGCTGTTGTGGAAATCAGCAACACTAGGTTAAACTCTATGCAGCTCAATAGTGGCGTAAAGGCTGCTGTGAATGAGACCATGAGTGGACGTACAGCTAACCTCATTGTACGTGCTGCTGAAGGTGATACTGCTCGTGCAGTCTCCTCTATCCAAGACAACTATCAACGTAAATCTAATGAGGTTGACCTGAATCGTGAGCGACAGGTAAAATCTACTCACGAATTTTTAGAGAACCTTAATGCTTCTGCACCTAAGATGCCTAGCAGATTCACTAACTTCTTGTCTTCTGCTACCACAGGTTTGAATAATCATACACAAGCTAAGAATATTATGAATCAGCAGAAGATTACAGGTGGCATTGGAAAGACAGCCAAAACTGCTACTAAGACATGGGTAGGCAACGCTCCACGTAGCGTCCATGAGAAGCTAGGTATTGGTAATGGTATTTATAGGAGGTAAGAAGATTGAGTAAAGAAGTACAGGCAGCGGTAGGTACTCAACGGCAGTTTGCAAAACAACCGGAGATGCCCTATGCGCTGTCCTTAAATAAATTCAATGCATCTGCAGGCATCTCACAACGTACAGATTTAGATGCACAACGCTTAGCATCATCTTTAGGTCTCCTTGGTAAAAATATCATGGAGGAGCGTATTGCGGATGAGAAGCGTATCCAAGACCAAGCAGTATTGGTCAATGCAGACAAACTCCTTGCAGGTAAGACACAAGAAGACCTGAAGAAGTTTGACCGCATGGCTGCTTTGCAGAACTTTAGTGATGAATTTGACTTGACAGATAACCGCTATGCTATGGCTGTTCTTGAAAAAGGCATTGGTAAAATGGCAAGCCAATATGCCAAAGAGCAATGGGCAAATGACCCTGCTTCTGAAAAGCCTAAGAGCGTTTCCGAAGCTGTTAGTCTTTTCAATAAGTACCTACAGGAGAACAGAGCTAACTTCAGTGATGATGGTATCTCTAATAAAGTAGCCTTTGACCAAGGCTATTATGAGGGTGCTGTTCAAGACACAATAAAAATAGCAAATGAAGCTGACAAGAGAATCAATGATGATAAGCGTCAGAAGATGGTCATGTTAGGTTCTAGTGAGCTTCAAGACCTTGTGTATAGTGGAGCTAAAGGTGAAGACTTCCTCACTCGTGGCAGTGAAGCATTGCGCAAGATTCAGTTAGGTACGAGGGATAGAGATGGATTCATTAAAGCTGTTGCCCCTCTTGCTCAGATGATTGCTGACCAAGATTTTGATACGGCAAGATTGGATGCCTTAGGTGACTATCAGTACGAAGATGGTTTGTCTTTAAAGCAGATGGTAAACCTCTACCCTTCCTATACTAAGATTGCAGATAACTTCAATCTGAGAGTTACTGATGATATTGTGTCTAAGTGCACACGTCCTGATGGTACTATTGACCTCTCAAAGGCTGAAGCATTGTTAGCTAAGTTACCTGCGGAAACTACAAATGCTGAGGGTATTCCTGAAGCTAACCTGCCTATCTCACAAGGAGACAACCCCGACTTAACAGACCTGTCACCTACTATGAAAAGTGTGTTGCCTATGGTTGGTGGTGCTATCTATCAGCTAGGCTTTAAGGATGCACAGATTACTAGTGGTTACCGCACAGCAGAGCATAATGCATCTGTAGGTGGTGTACCAAACTCAGAACATACTAAAGGTAATGCTGTGGATATTTACTTAGGTGACAATGTGGATGAAGCACAGGCTAATAAAGCATTGTCTTATTTTAAGCAGTATTTTGGTGAGGTCTTATTCCATGATGCTGGCACAGGCAGACACCTGCATCTTGCTGATTACCATGGTGGTATGAAAGCTGCTAATCCTAAAGAGCAATCTGCTGCTGCCTATAACCCCCAGCGTGTCAATAAGATACGTCAGGCTATATATGCTAAACAGGCACAGGCTCAACGTGTTAAAGCTCAACGAGATGCAGATGAAAGAGACAGAATCAATATGGCTCTTTTGCAAACCAATGACCCAAGTGAGCAGATGCAGATTATCAATAGCTCTAATTTACCGGAGACAACTAAGGCTTCTATGATTCGTGCTATCACACGTCAAGCACGGCAGTCAGCTAAAGGCTATGGTAATGATGCAGAAGCTAAACATTTTTGGTCATATGAAAATGGCTATCAATATATTAAAGATACTCAGACATACGCTGAATGGTATAAAGCTTATCAAGACCCTGATGTTGATGGTGATTCTGATGAATACAAGGCTTTGCAAAAGAGAGCCAATAGAGCTACAGCAAGACTTAATGCCTTGCTAGAGTTTAAAAAGAAACGTGGGTATATCACTAGTGAGCAGGAGACAACACAGTCTACCTCTACATCAAACTATGACCCATCAAATGATACCCCTACTCTTTCAGATTATGACCAACAGATAGCTCAATTAAAAATCTTAGTCAATAGTAACCCCACTGATGATAGAGGTGTTCCTTTAGATGAAGACCAAATTCACCGCAGAGTTGAGGTTCTTGCACAACAAGCAGGTCTTGATGTAAATAAAGTTTTACGTGATGTCTTTGGTGCTGAAGGTAATATAAATGATATGTTAGCAGATGCTAGAGGGGAATAGGAGGAATTATGGCTAAATTTGATATGTATGATGCATGGCATAAGATGGATGATGATTATGTCAGCGGTGTTGATTTACAAGCCAAAGGACAAGAACAACTCTCCAATACTAAAGTCAACCCCCTGCATGATTTAGCAGAGAGTGTTACCGAATGGATTGCAGACATGGACAAAGCAGGTCAGAAGCTTGCTATGGCTGCTGGTGAAGCCTATAAAGCAGGTGAGTTTGATGCTATTGATGATATGTCTTTACCTACACCTGATACATCTTCAGTAAGCCCTGCCCAAGAAAAGGTTGCACAGGCTTTGCAGGATGCTGTGGATGATGCTCGTTACACTGCTACTAAAGACCCCCTTACTCTCATAGGTGATGTGGCAGGTGCTGCTAGTCCTTGGATTCCTTTGGCTGTTCAAGTACCTATTATGGTACATGAGATGCAGAAGGCACAGGAGATTGAAAATGCCCCTGAGATGTCTGACCAAGCCAAAGCATCCCTGCTCCCTATGCTGGCAGGTACTGTGGCAGCTTCTGTGACGCATGGCGTGGGTGGTCTTTTATCTAAGGCTGCCCCTAAGGTCTCTAAGGTTATGACTACCCCCTTTGTTGGTAGTGGTATCGCAGCAGGTACAGTACTTGCTATGGATGAAAATGTACGTAAGTATGCAGAAGAACATCCAGCTCGTTTTGCTGTCAGCCAATTTCTGACAGATGCAGCTATCGGTACTAAAAAGCTTGTCAAAGCAGATTGGTCTGCTAAGACAACCCCTATCACGGATGCAGAGATTATGTCTGAAAAGACAAACCCTGCTACTGAGCCTGTGGCTGATAAGACTAAAGTTGAGGAGACAAACAAAAAGTTAGGTTCTCCTACTAAAGAGAAGAATAAAAGGAAACGTAAGCATCGTAAGCAGCATCGTGAGAATGTATGGGATGTTGATACTGACTATGAGGAGATGGTTACACCTGCTCAGGTTACGAAACGTGAACCCAAGACAACCGCTGAAAAAGCCTACCCTGAACAGATGCCCGAACAACAAATGCAACAGGATGCTATCGCTAATCAGTTAGCTAAAGAACATCTTGAAGCTAAGCAGACACCTGAAATTATGCAGGGTGCATTTGGTGATGAGCTAAAATATAGTAAGGATAATCTTTATCCTCATCCTGTGAGTGCAGAAGATATATGGGAAACTGCAAAAGCTATGTTCCCTATTCGCCCCGGTAGATTGGATTTAGCTGATAGTGATAGAACACTAGGTTACTTTATGCCCCAAGGTAAAGGCATACGTATCCGTGGGTTTCGTGCATGGTCTGTAATCTGCCATGAAATCGGACATGGTTTGTCTGATAAATTTGGTTGGGGTAAAGACACAGCAGTCCAAAAGGAACTCTATGATGGAGCTACTTCTATATGGCAGAGAGGAGAGTATGGTAATAAGCATGCCCCGGAAAACTATGCTACTTATGTAGAAGAAGGACGTGCAGCCTTTATGAATGAATACTGTGTCAACCCTGAGATGGCTAAGAAGCACTTCCCTCTCGCCTATGCTGAATTTGAAAAGGCTATTGCAAGTGATAGATTCTATCAGGCACAGATGAACCTTTTAGGACAACAGGTGCGTCGATGGGGTTCGCAGTCTGATTTTAGCAAAGCTGCTGGTATGTTCCATTGGGCAGACAAAGAGCTTGGCAAAAGAATTGATAAACTCATTGGTACTTGGACTGCTACTAAAAAGCATTTTGCTTGGGAGTATGCTGACCTTGACGAAAGCATAAGAGCTTATGAGGATAACCAAGGTGTAAAGATAGCTATGGAGAATGACCCTGCTGTCTTAGCACAGTATGCAAAGCAAGCAGGTAATGATACTGTTGGTTGTCTTCTGAATGGTAATAATCTAGGCACTAGAGCTGCTGTTAAAATGATGCAGACAAAATTTAATATTGCACTTAATAATGTTGTAGCTACTGACATCTTGAAACCTTTGGATGCACAAGGTAAGCGTGGTGCTGAACTTCAAAAGTGGCTTAAAGAAACTGAGTACAGAGATTTTTATGATGCTTGGAATACTTATCAGGTCGCAAAGCATGAGCTGGAAGTCATGTCAACTGGGCGCAAGACAACACACACTTATGCTGAATGTAAGAAAATAATTGCTAAAGCAGAAGAACTTCCTGAAATGAAACTTGCTTCTGACCTGTGGAAACAATGGAATGAAAATGTGCTGCGCATTGCTGTCGCAGGGCAGATTCTTCCTAGAGAGGTTGCTAATAAGTTCTTAAAAGAATACCCTGAGTACATTCCTATGACACGCTCATTCGAGATTGAGGGTACAAGTGACTTCTTGGCATCCCACAAAGCTATGACTGTTGAGGGGTCTGAACGTATTATTAAAGACCCTCTTGTCCAAGCTGTTAAGAATATGCAGAGTATTGTCACTAAAGTAGAGCGCAACCGTGTTGGTCTTGCTCTTGCTGATTTAGCTAAAGGTGAAAAGGGACATTTTCTTATGATGCCTGTAAAAGATGGTAAATACAAGCACGTTTCACAGATTATTACTGTATATGAAGAGGGACACCCTAAATACTACCAATGTATGATGAAAGGTCTCTATGAAGCTATGACTTCCGAAGATGGCAATATGAGTGCTTCTAAACTTGACATTATTGAGAAAATATCTCATAGCGCAGCAACAGCTTTACGTATTGGCTCTACTAGCACACCTATGTTCGCTACTGCTAACCTCTGCAAAGATATTCTTGAAGCAACTATTATGAACGCTGATGGGCGTAGTGCTTCTCACATTCCCCTTGTTGCTCCTATGAAAATCTTTTGGCAGGGATTGCAGATGCTCAATAGTGACAATGCTTTTGGTAAACTTATCATTCGCAACAACAGAGAACGTGCTCTGCTTAGACAATACAAAAGAGAATTTAGGTCTAATGGTGTCACTATGTCCACACGCTTAGGCTCTATTGCTGAAATCAATAAAGACTTTAGGAAAATTGTAGACCCTAACATTAGTGATTCTGTCCTTGATAAAATCTTATATCCTATCAAAGTATTATGGAATTGGAATCTAGCATATGGTGAAGCTATGGAACAGTTACCACGTATGGCTCTTTATCGACGTGCTAAAGGACGTGGTGCTTCTATGATTGAAGCTGCTATGGTTGCTTCTGACAGTACCCTTAATTTTGCGAAGAGTGGTACTACTGTTAAAATTCTTAACAGGCATACGCCTTTTTTAAATGCGGCTTTTCAAGGTACTTTAAAGACAGCTAGAGAGCTTTCTAAAAATCCTCTCAGTGTTGGGCTTGCTATGGCAGAACATGTACTGTTTCCCACCCTGTTATTGTGGTATTGGAATAAAGACGAAGATTGGTATAAGGATATGCCTATGGAGATGAAGAATAAAGCATGGTACATCAAGATAGGTGATACCATCTATGATTACCCTAAACCTGCCTTTATTGGACAACTAGCTGGTTCTATACCTGAGCGACTGTTAGATGTTATGGCTGAGGGTGAAGATAAGCAGGTTATTGCTGATGCTGTCTATAAGCTTATCAAAGACCTTGCTCCTTCCGGTGCTCCTCCTATCATAGAGAAATTCTATGAATGGCAGACAAACCACTCTATGTATCGTAATCGTCCTCTTGTTGACCAGCGGCTTGAAAAGCTCAGTCCTAAGAACCAATATAACCAGTACACCTCTATGGTAGCACGTGGTATTGGACAGGTGACTAATCTCTCACCTATTAAGATAGACAATACAATCTATGGTCTCACAGGCTCTATGGGTTATACTTTTATGAATGCTGTGGATATGGTGGCTAGGGATAATATTACCCCCAGCAAGAAATGGACTGAATATACTCGCTTTACATATACTGAGGGTACAGGTACTTCTCGCAGCAAGGATGTATTCTTTGGTGGTCTTGATAAGCTGGAGACACAATATGCAGATGCCTCTTTTGAGGGTAGGAAGCCTAAGGTGGACAAAGAACTTAAAGGTATGCGTAAAGCTAGGGCAGATGCTATGAAAGTTTCTAAGGCTATCAGGGAGCTGTATGCAGACAAAACTATGGATGCAGACACTAAGCGTGCTAAACTTGATGAGCTGAATAAGAAACAAAATAGTATTTTCAGAACTGCCAATAAGAAATACTTAAATTACAAATATATACAAGTCCCCAAATAATGTGGTATAATACTTATTGGGAGTGATGCTTATGCAAAGATTTAAGATAAAAAATGTGGAGAAGTATTTAACTATCATTGTTTGGACGATGCTAATCTCAGCTATATTTTGCATAATATTTGACATAGAGGGTTCAAAAGCTTTTGTAGATGTTGTGACAGGAGGTTTTGTCTATCTTTTCTTTGGTAGTTTTGCATTTTGCATAGTAGTTATGATAGTCTCTTTTCTTTTTAATGCTATTTGCGAGATACGTAAAAAGAAAAACAATAAACTTATTGCTACTATATCTCTTATCCTTTTTCTTATATTCTTTGCTATTACATTTATTTTTGATAGTGGCATAGATATTCCCTATGCTCGCTTCTATGCTAGATAACATTCTCCCTGAGGTGATTCCAATGTACAGCTACTAACTTCATACCTATCCATTGTTGCTTTGCACGGACAATGAAAGGAGTTCTGTCCCATGGAATTAAATGCTGATATTCAACGTGAAATACAGCAATAGTTTAAAAATAGCTATGCCCAACTTTTAGCGGACATAACTCGTATTTATGAGCAAGGTGCTATGCGTGATGCTCTTACCGGACTGTACAATAAGCAAGCCTTTGAGCGTGACAGTACCACTAATCACTTTGGCTTCGTTGGTATCCTTTTCGCAGACATCAATGGTCTGAAATATACCAATGACCACTTTGGACACAGTGCAGGGGATAAGCTGATAAAGGACTTTGCAGCTAAGCTTAAGGAAACCTTTATCTCCCCTATTTATAACTGTTATCATATATCAGGTGATGAGTTTATAGTAGCTGGGTTTGATATTAAAATCCATGAGTTCCTTGGAAGTGTGTTGTCTTTCCATAAATTCCTATGGAATAAAGACACCCCTCCCCTAGCTGCCTTAGGCTACTCTGCTGGTGTCTTCTCAGATATTGCAGAAATCACAGAGTATGCCGAAAAAGCAATGTATGAAGACAAACAAAAATTTTATGATAATTTTCCTCAGATGAGGAGATAATAAATTGAATTGGTGACCACTGTCTCTTTTAGAGATGGTGGTCTTTTTATTTTTGTAAAGGAGATGATTAATATAGCTATTAAATTGGCTACATCTATTACTTACACAGCAGATGGTTCTCAAACAAACTTCTCTGTTCCCTTTGATTATTTGCGTCCATCCTTTGTCCATGTGGCTATTAATGATGCAGAGGTTTCCGAAGGGTTCACTATAAGTAATCGTATGGTTATGTTTGATTCTGCACCAGCTAAAGATGCTGTGGTACATATCTATCGTAGCACCCCTACCACTCGATTGGTGTCTTGGGCAGATGCAAGTATCCTGAAGGCTATAGATATGACGATTGCAGAGGTACAGCAGTTACACATCTTAGAGGAAGCAAGTGATTGGTCTAAGACCAATTCTATTGTTCTTGATGAGGAAAGTGGTGTATGGCAAGGACGTAAGTTCCGTGTGTCTAACATTGCTGACCCTAAGGATGCACAGGATGCTGTCACCAAGAACTACATTGATAATGAAGAAAGCTCTATGATGCAGCGTATGAACGCTATCAAGACACAAACTGAACAGCTTATGAATACTGCTGGCAACCATAAAGACAATGCATATAACAGCGCACAGTCTGCTAGTACATCTGCCGCAAGTGCTGCTGAAAGCGCAAGGTTAGCCGAAGGTTACAAGAATGTAGCAGAAACTGCTAAGAGTGATGCGTCCCTTTATGCTGCCAACGCTAAGACCTCTGCTGATAATGCAGGTGCTAGTAAAGAAGCAGCTCAATCTGCTGCAAACAGCGCAAGTAACTTTGCAACTGATGCAAGAAGTAGTGCTAATGAAGCCAAGAGTTACCGAGATGCTGCTAGTACCTATGCAACTAATGCTAAGAATTATAGTGAGAATGTTAACGTGTTTGTACCTAGTGTATCTTCTGATGGTATATTAAGCTGGACTAATAAAGCTGGTCTGACCAATCCTGCAAGTGTGAACATCAAGGGTGCAAAAGGTGATACAGGTACTGCTGCGTCTATCACGATTGGTAGCGTGACTACAGGGGCAGCAGGTAGTAATGCAAGCGTTACCAATAGTGGTACTGCTAGTAATGCTGTGTTGAACTTTATGTTGCCCAGAGGTAAAGATGGCAAAGATGGTGGCATTACTGTTGATGCAGCACTTAGCGATACCTCTATCAACCCTGTGCAGAATAAAGTTGTAAAAGCTGCTATTGATTCCGTTGCTGCTAGTGTGCCTACTAAAGTATCTGACCTGCCAAACGATGCAGGTTATTTGACACAGCATCAATCGCTTGCTGATTACGCTAAAACGTCGGTGGCTAACACTTGGACAGCAGCGCAGACGTTAAACTTTTTGTCGGTATATTACGAAAAGTATCCTATATACATCGTAACAGGTACGAATGATACGCCGATTATATCTGCAATGATGTATAAGGCAACTAATAATTTCACACTTGATTTAGGTGCTTTGGCAATGAAGGTTGATAAGTCACAAATCTCTGTATTTAGTGCGTACTTTACAGCGGATGCAGACTATGCATTGACTATCACTAACTGTGGAACTGTTAAGTATATAGGGTCTGCATCTGATGTAGCTATTACAAGCTCCGGTTTGCTTTTAAACATTATGATGGTAAAAGATGCCAGCAATAATCTGACCAGCATCGTGCAAGCTAATAAGTTATCGTAGAGGTGGTAATATGGGCTTAAACAGAATGATGATGAAAAATGGTGAGGTAAAGGTTGAAGATGGTAGCAAGTATTGGACTTGGAATGACGCAAATAATAAAACAATTTCTTTTACTGTTCCACCGGGGATTAAGAGAATCAAAGTAACATCGTCTATTGATGGGGGTGAGGGTGACCCCGATTTATCCAACTATGCTAACATAAAGAATACATCAACCAATAAAGTTTGGGGTGAGGGTTGGTTTTATACTACCTCTGAGGGTGAAGTCGACGATGCCGCAGATATTGATTCCATTGTAGGTGTAACACCCAATAAAACTTATAGATTGCTGTTTAATTGCTATTATACAAGTGGTGTGACTTTTTCATGGGGCAAAGCAATAAATGACATGAAACCTACAGTTGAAGATTATTAAGCAAAGGAGGAACAAAATGCAGACAAAATATAAATACAAAGACAAAACATATACTCACACCTATCCTCTTTCCGAAGCCTTAGGTAAAGAAGGTATCTTTATCCCCCTGTCTATCTCTGAAGATGCCCTTAAAGACTTAGGGGTCGAAGTGACACACGAGGAAGAGCCGATTGAGTATCTCAAAGAACGCAAAATCGAAACTTTAAAGATGCAACGTGATGAAGCAGAGGTTGAGCCTATTATCTATCAAGGTTACTCTTTTGATTATGATGACAAAGCAAGAGAGCGTATCAACGCTGCCATAATTGCTCTTGAAGTCACAGGTACTTCTGCCACCCTCACATGGACTACAGCAGATAACAAGGATGTGAAAGTAACTGCATCTGACCTGCGTGGTATCATTGCACAGGTAGCATTAAGGGGTGATAAGCTCCATACTGCTTATAGAAAAGCTAAAGAAAAAGTAGAAGCTGCTTCAACTAAAGAAGAGGTAGAGGCTATTACCTTAGTTTAATTGAGTAAAAAGACAGGGTTGTTGTCTTCCCCTTTAGGGGTTGGGTGGGCAGAAAGGATTTTATCATGGAAAAGAATCGCAAAAAGGCTCGTGCTTGGCTTAAGTCCTCTACTCTCACTGAGTACAAGGCAATCACAACAGAAGCTAAGCTCACACCAAAACAACAAGACATACTCGACAAAACTATCCTTAAGGACTACTTGCAACAAAAGCTTGCTATGGAGTACCATGAGGATGTGTCTTGTATCAAACGTGCCTTAAGACAAATATATGACAAAGTATATCTTGTCCTTTTCAAGTAACTTTATAGTCATTTAGTTACAACTTTCAATTCCTAAATTCATGTTATCATAATAGCAGGAGGTGACTAGTCACTATGCAATATAACATGAACCAAAACAAACTTATGCAAATGATGATGATGCAAGCCTTGAAGCAGGTTTCCCCTGAACTGTTAGCAATGGTTGAGGAAGAAGCTCGTAAGCGTGGTATGTCTGATGAAGACATCAATGCAGGTAAAGCATACATCAACCAAGTTCAAAAAGGAGTTGAAAAGTAATGGAAATGGCTAATGCTGGCGTAGGTCTCGGTGATGCCCTGATGCTCGCCAAACAAGGTTCTAATGGTAATGAGATGTGGAATAACCCCTTTGTATACCTTATCCTCTTAGCTGCCTTTGGTGGTGGCTTTGGTGGTTTCGGTGGTTGGGGTGGTAATGGTTCTGCTTTCCAAGGTGCTGTAACTCGTGCAGAGCTGTCTGAAGGCTTAGACAACCAAGACATCAAAGCTAGTCTGCGTGGTATCCAAAGTGGTATGTGCGACGGCTTCTATACTGTAGGCATGAACGAAAAAGAAACCGGATACAAAGTAGCTAGTGTCGGTGAGAGTATCAATCGTAACATTGATGCCCTGCGCTTTGAGGGTGCTGCAAACACCTGTAAAGTTACCACTGCTATCCATGAGGAAGGCGAGAAAACTCGTGCTCTGATTACCTGCAACACTATGCAATCTCTGCGTGATAAGTTGGCAGATAAAGATAGAGAACTGCTCTATCTGAAACTTAAGTTACCTGCTCCTACCACTGCTACTGCATAATGTTACCGAGGGTTGGCTAGAAGCTGACCCTCTTTTATTTTATTATGGAGGATATTATGGACAATGAAATTGTAAAGACAACCCCTCCTATTGGTGTATCCACCCTATCCCTCATGGGTATCCCCCTATCTGATTGGGTGTATATCGTCACCATTATGTATGTCTTGATTCAAATTTGGGTCTTGCTGTATAAGACCTTTTTTAAAAAGGAGGAATGTAATAAGTGAAATTATCTGCTCATTTTGATTCTAGTGAATTTGCCTGTAAATGTGGCTGTGGTGGTCTCCACAATGGTGCTGACATCAACCCACGGCTTGTACAGGTATTAGAGCGTATGCGTGCTATCATTGGTAAGCCTTTAGTGCTGTCCTGTGGTTATCGTTGCCCTGCCCACAATGCTGAGGTAGGTGGTGTGCCTAACAGCCAGCATATCTACGGAACTGCTGCGGATGTGCAATGCCCTGAGGGTGTTATGTTACAAGCTCTGTATGATGCTGCGGTAACTGCTGGTGCTGATGGTATTGGTATTTATAGCTGGGGTGTCCATGTGGATGTTCGTGGCTATCCTGCACGTTGGTAAGATTTACGAGGGAGCTTAGTCTCCCTCTTTTTATTTTTAAAGGAGGTCTGTATCAATTTGAAAATTAAAAAACGTGATGGGTCTCTCGTAGACTTTAATAAAGACAAAATTATTAATGCCATCTCTAAGGCTGGCTTCGTCGCTTCAAAGACAAAAAATGCTATTGCTGATGTTGTTGAAAAGATGGCAAAAAAAGAAACACTAACTGTGGAGAAAATACAGGATATTGTAGAAACTGAGCTTATGCTGAATTACTATCCTGAGGTAGCTAGAGAGTATGTGCGTTACCGCTATAAACGTGAGCTTATCCGTAATACCAAAGGTGCTCTGAGTGAAGTGCTTGATATTGTCAACCTTAGTAACCAAGATGTGAATGAGGAAAACTCTAATAAGAATCCTGTTATCCTGTCTACCCAACGTGACTATATGGCAGGTATGGTCTCTAAAGAACTTTCTGAAAAGCTCCTGTTCCCTCCGGATGTAATGAAAGCACATAAAGAGGGTATCATCCATGTGCATGATATGGATTATGCTATCCAAAAGATGTACAACTGTGCCCTTTTAGATATGGAAGACATGCTGCAAAATGGTACTGTAATCAACGGCACTATGATTGAAAAGCCACATAGCTTTGCTACTGCTTGCAATATTGCTACTCAGATTATGGCACAGGTTGCTTCTAACCAATATGGTGGTCAGAGTGTATCGGTAGCACATTTAGCTCCATTTGTCAATACTTCAAGACAAAAAATTAAAGAAGAAGTTAAGCAGGAACTAGAATCTATTCATGCAGAGTATTATGAAATGGATTTAGACTATATCACAGAAAAGCGATTGAAAGATGAAATCACTAAGGGTGTGCAGACAATGCAATATCAGATTAATACTCTTATGACATCCAATGGTCAGACACCTTTTGTTACATTGTTTCTGTACCTCAATGAAGCTAAGAATGAGCAGGAGAAGAAAGACCTTGCTATGGTTATTGAGGAAATCATTCGCCAACGCTACCAAGGTGTCAAGAATGAAAAGGGTGCATGGATTACTGCTGCTTTCCCTAAACTGATTTATGTCTTAGAGGAAGACAACATCCGTAAGGGTGCTCCCTATTATTACCTCACAGAGATGTGTGCTAAATGCACTGCTAAGCGTATGCAACCTGATTATTTGTCTGAAAAGATTATGTTGAAGAATAAGAAGACCGAAGATGGTGTTGGGCATTGCTACCCTCCTATGGGATGCAGAAGCTTCTTGACTCCCTATCTTGATGAAAATGGTAAAGCTAAATTCTATGGTCGCTTCAACCAAGGTGTTGTCTCCATCAACCTTGTGGATGTTGCGCTGTCTGCTGATAAAGACAAAAATAGATTTTGGTCTATTCTTGATGAGCGTTTGGAGCTGTGTCACAAAGCCTTGCGTGTAAGACACCAAAATCTTAAAGGTACAATCTCCAATGTCTCCCCTATCCATTGGCAGTATGGTGCTATTGCTCGCCTGCAGAAGGGTGAGAAGATTGATAAATTATTGGAGAATGGGTACTCCACTATCTCCCTTGGCTATGCAGGTCTCTATGAGTGTTGTATGGCAATGTTCGGTAAATCCCATACTGACCCTGCTGTGAAACCTTTTGCTCTCTCTGTCATGCAACACCTTAATGATAAGTGTGCTGAATGGAAAGCTAAGGAGCACTTAGGCTATAGTGTCTATGGTACTCCTATGGAAACCACCACATATAAATTTGCTAAATGCCTCCGTGAACGCTTTGGGGTGATTAAGGAAGTCACTGACCATGACTACATCACTAATAGTTATCATGTGAATGTCCGTGAACCTATTGACCCCTTCACCAAACTGCAATTTGAATCTGAGTTCCAACTGCTCAGTCCGGGGGGTGCTATCAGTTACATTGAATGTGCTGATATGACCAAAAACATTGATGCAGTTATGGCGGTTATTCAATTTATCTATGACAACATTATGTATGCAGAGCTGAACACTAAAAGTGACTATTGTCAGGTCTGCGGTTATGATGGCGAGATTAAGATTGTCACAGATAATGGCAGATTGGAATGGGAATGTCCGAATTGTGGTAATAGAGACAAAACAAAAATGAATGTGACACGTAGAACCTGTGGATATTTAGGTTCGCAATTTTGGAATCAGGGGCGTACTGAGGAGATTAGAGACCGCTTTATTCATTTAGGAGGTGACTTCCGTGGCTAAAAAGGTGTATATCGCTGATATTAAGAATCCCTCACTCACTCGTGCTATTCGTTTAAAGTGTATGGACTGTGCAGGTACTTCTGATAACATCCGAGATTGCCATATCTGCAAGTGTCCTCTGTGGTCTTTCCGTTTCGGTAAAGGCACTGCTGCTGCTATCCGCACCTTATCTAAGACATATGATGTATGTCTTGTGGATACCAATAAAACAGATTACATTGAAGAATTAAAGGGTAAGAAGTTAAAACGCCCTCAGTAACGCCTGAGAGCCTATCTGAACGATTGGATTTTCTTGCCTATGTAATTATACCTATGGGAGTGTTTCAATGCTCAAATAGCACTCCCAACCCCTCTCAATCGTGTGAGAATTGATTTTATGAATACAAAGGAGTGATAAACTATGCAGATAGATGAGAAACTGCTTGATAAGCTTGCTATAGGTGAAGTCAATGCCCTTTTAGAGGGGCTTGATGACCCGGAGTTACGTCGCAATCCTGCTTTTCTTGCTAAGGTTCGTGAGTTCTTAAAGCAGAATAAATTGCAGACTACCCCTGAAACCCAAGGGGTACAAAAGATTCAGAAGGTAGTGGAAGAGATTCCTACCTTTGATTTTGATGGGCAGGTGAGCTAATGTCTGAATGGACTGATGAACAAGTTGCCAAGGCTAAGGAGGACTTTAGGGTCTTCCTTTTTATTTTATGGAAAATGATTGGTCTTCCACCGCCTACCCCTATCCAATATGCAATGGCGCATTACTTGCAGTATCCCCCTAGTGACCGCATTATTCTTGAAGCGTTCCGTGGTGCTGCAAAGAGCTTCATTACTTGTGCCTTTGCCGGGTGGAGCTTATGGAATAACCCTCAGATTAAAGTAGAGATTGTGTCTGCTTCAAAGGAACGTGCTGATGCCAACGCTGTCTTCATTAAGCGTATCCTTAATGTTCTGCCCTTTTTAGAGCATTTAAGACCTGATACAACCAAGGGCAACAGAGACACCATGAACCTGTTTGATGTTGCCCCTGCTGTGCCTGACATCTCACCTTCTGTAAAGTCTGTAGGTATCTATGGTCAGATTACAGGCTCTCGTGCTGACCTGCTGATTGCTGATGATATTGAGATTCCCTCAAACTCTGCAACGCAGGTACAGAGAGATAAGCTAGGTGAAGCTGTTAAGGAATTTGATTCTATCCTTAAACCTAATGGTCAGATAGTCTACTTAGGTACACCACAATGCGAGATGTCTCTTTATAATGAATTGCAAAATCGTGGCTACTCCTGCACCATTATTCCTGTTATCTACCCTGAAGATAAAAAGGCTCGTGATAATTATGGCAGCAGATTGCATACCTTCATTGCTGATGCACTTGATAAAGACCCCACGTTAGCAGGTAAACCTACTGACCCTCTACGCTTCAATGATGAAGAAATTTTCAAACGTAGACTGTCCTATGGTAAAGCTGGTTTCGCTTTGCAGTTCCTGCTTGACACAAACCTCTCTGATGCTGAAAAGTATCCGCTCAAAGTGGCAGACTTTATTGTGGCTGACCTAGATATGGATGAAGCATCTATGAAATGGGCATGGGCAAGTGGATATGAACAACGCCTAAAGGATGTACCCTGTACTGCCCTTAAAGGTGACTTCTTCTATGCTCCCTTTGACAGGTCTAAAGAAACCGCTAAATATACAGGTACTGTAATGGCTATTGACCCCTCCGGACGTGGTGCGGATGAACTTGCCTATGCTGTTATCAAGATTCTCAATGGTTACCTGTTCCTCATGGAAGTTGGTGGCTATCGTGATGGTTATGGTGATGATACCCTCAACATCTTAGCTAATAAGTGTAAATTTTGGGGCGTGAATGATGTTGTCTCTGAAGCCAACTTCGGTGATGGTATGTGGGGGCAGCTCTTTAAACCTGTGCTGAATAAAGTACACCCTTGCACTTACACAGAAGTCAAGAATAACAAGCAGAAAGAAGCTCGTATCATTGATACTCTTGAACCTGTTATGATGCGTCATAAGCTCATTGTCAACACCTCTGTTATCTATGATGATTATAAGGTATATGAGAATGACCAAAAGTATTCTTTAATCTATCAGCTCACAAGGCTCACTAGAGATAAAGGTGCACTTGCCCATGATGATAGGCTTGATGCTGTGACCATGGCGGTTGCCTTTTGGTTAGAAAGCTTAGACCGAGATGCTCAACAGGGCATTGATGAGCTTGAAGAAGAACAGCTTATGAAATGGTGGGATTCTGACTTTGGTATCTTACACAAAGAATATAATCCTGAGCTTGTGCCGGAACGCTATAGAAAAAGACAACCACAATTCGGAGGAGCTACTGTGGTTGATAACTTTTATAGCTAATGGGTCATATAAACCTGTAAAACTAATGGGTCACATACTCGATAAGAGTAGGAAAGGGACATTATATTATACCTATAGATAACTATAGATACCTTATAGTTACTATAGATACCATATGACCTTATATGATTCCATATGTAACCCTTAGATACCCTTGGTACTATAGAGACTATAGATACCTAAGGGTAGTTGTTATTATTACTAATAAACCTAATTAATAGATACTTATAGATACCCTAAGGTTTCCTATACCTCCTAAGGATTCCTTAGGGTATTTTTTATTATCACCTTAAATAACCTACTTATAGGAGACTATATATCATGAAAGAAACCTTAATGAAACTAAAGACCTTCTTCCTCTATGGTCTTTTAATATCCATCCCCCTGTTTGTCTTCTTGTGGTTCGTGGATACGCTATCCTCATCGTTCAATCCCGAATATAGACCCCTACTTGGCTTCTTGCAGATTGCAAACAGTCTGCTGCAAACCATTATAGGTATGTAACGCTATGTTTACCACGAGAACTAAGAATATAATTGCTCTTTTACTGAGCTTTGCTATTGGAGCTGGTTGCTGCTACTTATATCTAAGAGGAGACAACAAAGCTTCAGAACCCCCTATGCCCAGCTCAGATTCTAAGGGTGGACTTTTGTCTACCACAGGAATCCATGCTGAGACCAAAGACAACCCCAAAGATGAGGACTTGGTGTTGTCTAACAAATACGTCGCTGTTATTAATGGCGAGAAAGTGAGTGTGCCGATTGTTAAAAGAACTGCTGGTACTATTAATCAACCTGATAGCACTAGTGGCTCTGCTAATGATGCACCACCGGGAGTAAAGGCTACTGTAGAACAGACTATAGACCTCACTCCTGTGTTGTCTAAACTGCACCCCTCTTGGGAGATGGGTGTGGGTGTGTCTTACGTGAATGAACGTGCATATGTTCCTATCTCTATCCAAAGGAACTATCAGGCTGATAAAGCACTAGAGCTTACTGTACTTGTAGATACAGATGGTAAAGCTAAGGGTGCTATGGTACAACACAAATGGCTGATAAAGTAAATCTTATAACTGCCCAAGAAGCAGCTAAGATTCTAAGACAAAATAAACCCGACAAGATTTACCTGCTCGTGAGGTCAAAATGCTTGTCGGGTTTCAAATGTGGTAAAAGGTGGCTTATAGATGAGGATAGTGTCTATAAGTACATCAATAGGTGTCTTCTGAATCAATAGTGACCAAAATAGTGACCGCTATTTGAAGAATGGCTTAACCATGCAGTTTATAGGCTCTAACGAAAATATTTTAACACACTTCGGCGTTTTATCCAATATGGATAGCGATAAATATAGGCATATTAGTGAACATTTTTCAGTTTTAACTAAAAATAATTCGGAAAATCAGCTTTAATACAAAAATGGCCACCCTAAAAGATGACCATAATTTTATTGAACAGGAACGTTATTATAACGTTTATTATTTGGTAAACTCTTGGCTTACCCTGGCAATAGCTCTTACCGTAGCGCGGATATCAGGCTGCGCCAGTATGCCGCTGACTATGGCTGCGCCGTCAGCGCCTGCCGCGCGCACCTCGCGGTAATTGTCTGCAGTCACGCCGCCGATGCCGACAACAGGCAGTCCCTTCTCCCTGCAGATAGCCGTAAGTCCTTCCGTACCCAGCTTTTTGACGTCTGCCTTCGTAGTAGTGCCAAAGACAGCGCCGCAGCCAAGGTAATCCGCACCGCTTTGCAGCGCCGCTTTAGCTTCCGCCGGATTGTGCGCCGAAACGCCGATGATGTAATCCTCGCCTAGAATCTTGCGTGCCGCAGCGCAGGGAAGGTCGTCCTGCCCCAAGTGTACGCCTGCTGCACCCACCGCCATGGCGATATCCAGACGGTCGTTAATAATCAGCGGCACGTTAAAGCTGTCGCACAGTGCTTTCAGCTGCAGCGCTTCGGCGTACATCTCCGCGCTGGATGCCGTCTTGGCGCGGTACTGCACCAGCGTCACGCCGCCATCGAGCGCCTCGCACACGCAGTCAATAAGCGCCCTTCCCTGCAGGCAGCCATCGTCCGTAACCAGATAAATACTGTAATTAGGCTGTGCTTTCATCAGGACACCTTTTCCTCCGGCTTCAGGTTCACCAGATTCCACTTCGTAGTTACATGGTAAATGGCGTCAATCAGGCGTACCTTGAACATGCCGGGGCCGTCCTTCTTCTCGAGGAAGTTGGCAGCCAGCTCGGCGCTCTGGCCCATGATTACTACGCCCAGTGCTGCCGCAACAAGCATATCCTTGGTGATAGCAGCGCAGCAGGCAACTAAGGTAGTAGTCATGCAGCCGCTGCCGGTGATATCCTGCAGCAGCGGGTGACCGTTGTTCAGCACAACAGCCTGCTTGCCGTTGCTGATGTTGTCAATCGGGCCGGTAACAGCGAACACGCAGCCGAATTTCGCAGCAGCGTCCTTGGCGGTACGCAGTGCTTCGCCCTCTTCGGTACCCTGCTCCATGTTGTCCACGCCACGGCCGCCTGTTGCGCCTAGCAGCAGCGCCTGACATTCGCTGTGGTTGCCGCGCACGATGTCAATATAGCCTGCGTTCAGCAGCTTCAGTGCGAAGTTCAGGCGTACGGAAGAAGCCATTACGCCCACAGGGTCCAGCACTACCGGAATGCCCTTGGTTTTGGCAGCCTGCGCCGCACGCTCCATAGCAATCTGCTTATTAAAGCTCAGTGTACCAAGATTCAGCACCAGTGCATCGGCACCGGCGGTAATTTGTACAACCTCCTCCGGCTCATCAGCCATCACAGGAGAAGCGCCCGCTGCCAGCGCAGCATCTGCACAGCTTTCCGCTGTAATGTAATTAGTAATTTCGTGGATGACAGGTCTTGCCTTACGCAGCTTGTCAACCAGCTCGCCAAAAGTATTTTTTAAATCCATTAGTCTAAGATACCAGCCTTTCTGTATAAATCAACAAAATGATGCGTCGGTCCGCAGCCGCTGCCCAGTTCGATGCCATGCTCGATGGCTTCGGTAACGTAGGCCTTGGAGGCGCGTACTGCCTCCGGCAGCTCCAGCCCCTTGGCCAGGTTCGCCGCCAGACTGCTCGAGAGCGTGCAGCCTGTGCCATGCGTATTCTTCGTAGGGATGCGCTTGCCGGGGAACCATGTTTCCGTGCTGCCGTCAAAGAGCAAATCATCCGCCGTGTCACTTAAATGACCGCCCTTCACGAGCACGGCCTTAGCGCCCAGAGCAATAATTTTTTCCGCTACTGCGCGCATCTGCGCCTTTTCCGTAACCTGCATGCCGGTAATCGCCTCTGCTTCCGGCAGGTTGGGCGTAACCAATGTAGCCAACGGCAGCAGCTCCTTAATCAGCGTTTCGCAGGCCTCCGGTGCCAGCAACGGATAACCGCTTTTGGAAATCATCACCGGGTCCACCACGATAATGCGCGGCTGATAACGGCGCAGGCAGGCGGCAATCGTACGGATAATCTCCGGCTGCGATACCATGCCTATTTTCACTGCGTCCACACGGATATCGTTAAAAACGGCAGCAATCTGCGCTTCAACGATATCACAGTCAATATTCTGTACTGCGGTAACACCACAGGTGTTTTGTGCCGTAACGGCGGTAATGACGCTCATACCGAAGGTGCCATGAGCGGCAAAGGTCTTTAAATCGGCCTGGATTCCGGCGCCGCCGCTGGAATCACTGCCGGCAATCGTCAGCAAATTCTTCATCTGCTTTCTGCCTCCTTTAATGCGCACTCAACGCGCGCAGGTATTTTCTTTGTTCTGTCCGGAATAATCGAACAGACCGTCGTTCTTTTCCTCCAACGCTTTGATAATATGATAGGTATATTCGTTGTAGGGAGTGGGAATCCCCAGCTCCTTGCCCATCGCCATCAGAGCACCAGAGAACATATCAATTTCGGTGTGTCTGCCTGCGTCCAGATCCTGCAGCGTGGAATAGCGTACAGATGGCGGAACGGCACTGCCACGGCCGGAGCTTGCGGGACATTTGCTCATATCAATGCCTTTGGCGGCGGCGATGGCCTCCAGCTCACGGCGCAGACCTTCCTTAATAGCACGCATATGCTCGCTGTCCTGATAACAGCCAAGACCTGCGCCAATCACAGCCTGCGGCAGATTGTTGCAGACGTTCAGGCGGAACTTGCACCAGATTTCTTCATTAATGCAATCCGTATGGCGGATATGGATATCGGCGCTGCGCATAAGCGCTTCAATCGCCAGCACACGCTCGCTGTCAAACGGTGCCTGCGCTTCACCGAAAACAATACCGATAGTTTTTTCCGGGTTGAAGCGCACGCCGTTGCCCTCGTGACGCGACGCAATTTTAATCAATGCAGGCAGAATCTGCTTGCTGTCGACAGCACCGGCAATAATCTCCTCGCTGTCCACGCCGTTCATCAGGCTCATGACAGTGGTATGGGGGCCTACTGCTTCGCGGATGCTCGCCAGTGCGCTTGGCAGAGCGCCGTATTTTAAGGCGACAATCAACAGGTCTACGCCTTTGGCCTCCTGCGGGCTCAACACCTGCGGATGATAGGTAACGTTATTGATGGTGCAGCCCTCGTCACGCAAACGCGCAGCACGGCTGCCTTCGGCGATAATACCGAATCTGATATCGGGGAGCTTGCTCAGTCCCCAGATTATATAAGAGCCGACGGCTCCTGCTCCCAAAAGAGCTACAGATTTTATCTCCATGCTTATCACTCCTTATTGCTTGCGAAGAAGCGCTGCAGGCCGGGGCGGAATTTATTCCGCTGAGACTGTAACGCTCATTGCAGTAAAGCTAATTATACATTATATATTATAGCATATCGGGGCGCATAAAAAAACAGCAGCGAAGTGCAAGGCACAAGCTGCTGTGAAGAACGGGTGAAATTTATAATATTATGGAAGAAGTTATTATGCGGTTAGCTTGGAGGCAAGCTCACGTACCTCTGCTTCAGAAAGTTTAGAGTGACGTACAGTGAATTCGATGCTCATACCGTCAGCCAAAAGGCCTTTGGCAAATTCAATATTTTTCTCTTTAGCTGCTTTCATAGCAGCTTCTTTTTCTCTCTTTGCAAGTAATTTTTCAAATACATCGCCCATATTCGTCAACCCCTTTTCTGTTTCCTTAAAATATCTTGCTTTTTCAGCTAATCCCGGATAATACATATCATCTGGATTACTACAATTGAAATCATGCATCAGACGTCCGAGTGGTGTGTTATCCTTAATTTTATTATTTACATAGATGATGTGCGAACCATCCGCAAACGCTACATTATTTTCTTCGATTTTTCTATTGATGTGGTATATCGGTAATCCGCCCTTCAGCACATCATACTGCGTGATAAAGATAACGTAATTATCTGGTAGCTTTTGGTATACTTCACCCTTTGGCAGGCTGTGAGCATCCAACAGGCTCAGATGATAGCGCGCTCTGCGTGCTGCTGCACCGCTACTGCGATTCTGTACCTCTACGTTAAACAGTCTGCCGTTTTCTTCCTGCGCCAAAATGTCCAGTTGCAGGTCATGTCCTGACAGGTTTTTCAGCTTCTGTTGCGTTACAGCCTTTATCACCTTTATCTTATCATTATTTAAGATAATTCGCAATAACAACGCTGTACGTTGCGTATCATTTTCAAAGACCTTGTTCATAAAAATATCATCCATTAATGTTAACTTAGTAATGGACTCTCTGGTATCTTCTCTCAGTTTTACCATTACTTCAACTCCCTTCTTAACAAAAAACGCCCTATGTACTACTTCAATAAAACATAAGGCGTTCGTGACGCTGCAGTGACCGTGCTCCAGGCAGGTGTGCAAAATCTTATGGTCTTATATTATCAGATAATTGCAATAATATCAAGAATGGTTAGAAAATTCTCGAATTGATGTAATCTGGAATGCATTCTAAGTTTTCTCTATTTTCCCTAAAGTCTGGAATGGATTCCAGATTTTTACATTTTTTGTATGGTATTTGGATTTCATTCCAACCTTTGGAGAAAAAAGCTACCTCGATATAGAGATAGCTTTAGTTTATCAGTTATAATATTTTCTCGCCGCGTGCATATGCTTCTCTTGCTTGATTTAGCGTTAGTGCATTTGGTCCTGCATCTGAATCAGGAAACTCTTCTTGGTACCAATCGGCCTCCCAGTTGCATACTTCGCAAATTTCACACGGAAGATCTTCGACTTTGCTCCCGCAGACCGGACAAATTCTAAACTTTACCATGGATTTGACCTCCTTGCCTTCTCCATTTGGAATATGAAAGCATGCCTGGATTGTGAAGTTTTGAAATCACGTTAACCCATCAGTCCTTTGGCTCATCCTCTTTTTCGGGTACTTTAGTTTGCATTATATCGACCCATGTTGCATCTAAAAGCCCACGCTCACTGATAGGGTCGCTTTTATATGCCTCGTCTATTTCGATTTCTACACATTTATCAAATAAGGCTTTTTTCTCCTCAAGGCTCATTTTACATGCTTCCTCGAAGGTAAGATTGAATTCGTCAACTAAAAATTGTTTAAGACGTTCTAGCATATTTGTATCCACCCTTCTGATTGCTAAGCAAACTCATATCCCACACCACAAAAGCAAACTGAATCCTTCTACTTTGCCTTTATCTTCACGATTTCTTCCTTACACGCTGCTTCCAGTTCCGCAGCCTGCTTTTCTAATGCCTTCGCTCTTTCCTTATTGGCATCAATACCGAAGCCTTTGCGGTAGCAGTTGGCAAGGTTATAGAAGGCAGAGGCAAAATTATCCTGCCATGAAACATCCGCCTTTCTGTCAACAGTCATTTTTTCTCTCTTTTTTCTTACATATATAAGTATAACACAGATAGTGGACAGAAAGTGGCTATGCGGGGAGAAATTTTAAGCTATATTTATACAAAAGGCGTTCTACCGCAGTTTTATTTTCTCTAATCCCTAAGGTCAGCCTTCAAAATCTATATTTACTTCTTTCGTCCCCGAAAGAAGTAACAAGAAAGGGGCGCGCTTTGCGAAAGC
>OGYW01000180.1_pt1 | contig 55143 bp, 47 predicted proteins | sample 1576621 | NCBI WGS metagenome assembly OGYW01 (sample SAMEA3541528, study PRJEB24748) | human gut metagenome | biome: human gut; feature: human-associated habitat; material: faeces | place: China | collected 2012 | reverse complement strand
CTTACAGCGGCTTGTTGCCAACAACTTTAAGTTTACGGAGAGTGACCGTATCCGGGAAAACCGGGAAGCGGTCAAGCGTGACAACAACAATATCTTTGATTTCATGGAATCTGACATAACTGAATTTGAAGAGTATGAAGTGGACCACTGCATAGCAACTTCAACCATGCCGTTTTCATTTTCTGCTTCAAAGTAGATAGACTTATTCAAGGTTTCTTTACCATGATTTAAGAACTTAACAAAGTCCTGCAAACCACCAAGAGCATGGAAAACTTCCTTACGAGGGTTGCCCTCGTTGTCGATATCACGCTCGTCGGTAAGAGTAATCTTTAAACCCTTATTTAAGAAAGACATTTCACGAAAACGTGCCTGTAAGGTAGTGAAATCAAACTCGGTTGTTTCGCGGAAAATTTCAGGATCAGGCCAAAACGTTACCGTAGTGCCATTATGTTTGCTTTTACCAATTTCATGAAGCTTTTCTTTAGTCTTGCCGTGATCGAAAGAAATTTCATACTCTTTACCATCACGACGAACCTGTACTACCACCTTAGTAGACAGCGCATTAACTACCGAAACACCTACACCGTGAAGACCACCAGAAACCTTATAACCTTCACCGCCGAATTTACCACCAGCATGCAAGATAGTTAAAACAACTTCTACAGTAGGAATTTTTTCTTTCGGATGTTTATCGATAGGAATACCACGGCCATTATCTATAACCGTTACGGAATTATCTTCATGGATAGTTACATCAATAGTGTCGCAGAATCCTGCTAAGGCTTCGTCGACGGAATTATCAACTACCTCATATACCAGATGATGCAAACCACGAGGACCCGTTGAACCAATATACATACCAGGGCGCTTACGAACCGCTTCCAAACCTTCAAGAATTTGGATGTCCTGGCCACTGTAATGGTTACTTTGAGCTACCACAAATTCCTCCTCTTTACTTACACATTCAAAACGCCTCCGATAGAGGAAGCGTTCTTAAGAGGCTTTTAGCCAACGATTTATTATAGCAGAATAATCAGGGTACTTTGTGATTTTCTAGCGTTTACAGCTATTCTGAGCGATTCTGATGGGCGTTTTGAATTTATTTTGACAGATTTTATTCTTTTTTATCTGAAAAACGTTTTTGAGCCGTTATTGCTTTAATAAACGACTCTTTAATTCTTTTATTAGAAATATCCTTCACAAGTTCGTTGATAGAAGATGTTTCTTCTTCTGATAATTCACGTCTAACAGGAGGTGTATATGTTTTACTACCTTGTTCCTTAAACGGGTGTTTTTCTTTATACAAACCACGTGATATGCGTATTTCGAATACATCAATTACTACATTGAATTGTTCTCGATATTTCAGACGAATTAATTCTCTTCGTGCATTCAATTCTGCCGCTACGAGAGAATTGTCAACATACACCACTAAATCAAAAAGCGAAGGTACTTTTGTTTCTTTACATTTTTCGTTTTGAGTATCTGAAGTAATTTCTTTTCTATGTTTTGTATTACTAGGCGCAATATCTTCAGATAAAAGATCTTTATGACGCAATAAATACACTGAATTAGTGTGCTCAAGAATAAAAGGATCAACTACCTGAGAAAATTGTTCATGGACCCGCTGAATTCTTCGATTTATTAAAACTCGCTTTTTTATTTCTTCGGGCATGGTGTTATAAAACGCATTAAACGAAGAAGAAACTGGTCGCAGGGTATTATTTCGCTCGTCAAATACTTCTGCTAGATGACGAGGGTCTTGAGATGACCACCATTCAGGGTGTTTAACCATAAACGACCACCCCATTAAAACCTAACTCCACTACCCTTGCTTGACTCAGAAGAGGATTTTCTAGCATTTCAGCATTAGTGGCGGTTATAAATGTCTGAATTCCTTCTGATAAAAGAGAAAATAGGGCATTTCTTCTATTGTTATCAAGTTCACTCATTACATCATCTAGCAATAAAACGGGATTTTGCCCTAATTTATCTTTAATAAGAGCAACTTCTGCCATCTTATAACTCAAAACCAATGAGCGTTGTTGTCCTTGAGAAGCAAAAAGTGATGCATTTTTACCATTAAGGAAAAATTCAATTCTATCCACTTGAGGCCCATAAAGTGACATACGTCGTTCGTGTTCTTTCGCATAGTCTTTCTCCATACTATCTAAAAGAAAAGTATGAGCTTGCTCGCGACTGCACCATTTAGTTTCTTGATACTGTTCTGTATTTATTTCGTGACGCTTCCAAGAAGGGATATAAGAAACTAACACTTCTTCTCTTCCTTGAGATAGTTCACGATAGTACGACTGAATATAAGGAATAAGTGCCGCGATAAGCTGAGAGCGCAAATGATAGAGCTGAGCTCCCACAGAAGCTAGAACCTCATTAATACTTAAAAGGTATTCATGTGGCATATCTTGCTTCAAACAACTATTTTTTTGGCGCAGTATTTTTTCATAATCTTTACGAACTGCGTTATATCCTACAGATATTTGAGAACCCAATAGATCCAACTGTGATCTTTTTACGTTTTGAGTTCCTTTAATAAGGTTTAAATCATCAGGGCAAAACAAAATAGAAGGTAAAAGTCCTCGTATACTATGAGCGCGTTTTTTCTTCCCATTAAAAAGAAACTGTTTCCCATCCTTCGTTGCACGAAGTTCAATATCTAGCTGACGCCCATCACCCTTAAGACTCGATTTAAAAGAAGCTATTTCTTCACCATTGCGAATTAAATGCTCTGCTTTTGGGTGGCGAAACGAAGAAGCAGCTGTAGTTAACTGAATTCCTTCAAGTAAGTTTGTCTTACCGGTAGCATTCGGTCCCACAATAAGCGTAAAAGTAGCAAGATCATTAAGAAAGAAATGATCATACGAACGAAAATTAGTGCATTCTATCGTGGTAATGGAAAGCCCCATATATTCACCGGTAACCTATACACGAACAGGCATAATTAAATATAGGAAGTTTTCACCTTCGGTTGCTCGCAGGATTCCTGGTTTCATAGGACCAAATAAATCTAAGTGAACTGCGTCAGTATCAATTGAATTCAATCCATCAAGTAAGAAGGAGTAATTGAATGCAATTTCTACTGGTTCACCTTCAACTTCGCAGATTAGGTTTTCCTGAGCGTTTCCAATATCCTGTGAATTCGTAAGAAGGGTTACTACCCCTGCTTCAGAGTCAACCTTAATCTGAACAGGTGAAACTTTATTACTTAACAAAGAAACACGTCTTACTGCATCAACTAACGCATGAGTAGGAAGCGTTGCTCGAGTAATAAAACCGTCTGCTATGAGTTGTTTGTAATTAGGGAATGATCCTTCAATACGACGATTAATAAAGGTGGTGTCTTGATACTTAACAATGATTTGGTTCTCACTCAAAGCAAGTGTAATGGGCTGATCTGATTGCGGAAGTGACGCAATATCACTCAAGAACGAACCAGAAATAACCGCTTCGAATTCTTCAGGGCAGGGCTGTGAAAGTTCTGTTTCTGCAACCGCTAATCGATACGAGTCAGTTGCTACCATCTTTAATTCAGTACCAACACAGGATATTAATACGCCAGTGAGCACAATACGGGTTTCATCATGTGAAACAACTTTAGAGGTTCTTTTAAGCATTTTAGAGAAAACAGAGAACGGAAATTGCGCTTCTTGGTCGGCTTCAACTTCTGGAAATGCAGGAAAATCGAGAGGATTGAGTGCTTTAAGTGAAAAGGTGGTGCTATCGCAAAACACCACAGCGGTACTAGCATCAGCTTCAATACGTACTGCCATATCCGGAAGATTTTTCACAATATCTAAGAAAAGTTTAGCTGGTACTACCGATTCTCCCTGTTCTTCGACTAACGCTGAACAAGTAACTTTGATTGAAAGTTCAAGATTGGTAGTTTGTAAGGTAATAGATCCTTCTTCTGCTTTTATATATACACCAGCAAGAATTGAAAGAGTAGAACGAGTAGAAGAACCTTTTACACATACGGATAAGGCATTTTGAAGTTCTGATTGATTAATGCTGAATTTCATTAAAGCTCCTCTAATAAGATTGGTTCTTGTTTATGATACCTGTTCTTTTCCTCGTTCTCTTTCTTTTCTTATTCTTCTTAATTAAATACTAGTAATAACAATAATAAGAAGCGTTGATTTGTTGATAACTTTTATTTTCCCAGATCGATACAAATAAAAGTTATCGTTTGTTTCGTGTGGATTTCTTACTTTGTTTTCCACTTGGATAATGTGGGGAAAACTTTATCCACACTTCTCTTCAGTATTCCCCTTAAATATAGGCATGTTATACACAGCTTTACCTATATCATGTTTTTAATAACGTTTATTCATGCTGCATCAGGTAACACTTCAGTATTGCTGGATGCGAATTTTTTCGCGGATAGCCTCGAGTTCTTCACGAAGATTTCGATCCTCTTGTAACTGACTACTAATAAGATCACATGAATGCATTACCGTAGTATGGTCACGATTGAATGCGGTACCAATATTTTTTAGAGTACTTTCCGATAATTCGCGACAAAGATATATTGCTACCTGTCTTGGGTGAACAATGCGGCGCTCTTTCTTTTTCCCTACTAAATCCTTATGAGCAACTCCGTAAAAATCTTCTACCGCACCTTGGATGATTTCGATAGTGATTCGCTTTTTACCGCCACCAATAAAATGATTACCTAAAAGCTCTTTTACACGCTGTTCAGATAATTCGTGACTTTTATCCATTTTTAAAGCAAAGATCACGTTAGTGATAGCGCTTTTGAGTTCACGGATATTAGAACTTGAATTATCAATGATATAGTCAAGGATACTGTCGGAAATAATAAAGGGAAGATCCTCTTCTTTTTTATATTGAGAGATAAAACTTTTAATAATGCTTCGTTTCGTTTCATCATCAGGCGGTTGAATATCTATTGTAGCTCCCGAGTTAAAACGAGAAACATATCGCTCATCAAGGTCGATATTTTTAGGGGCGCGGTCTGCTGAGAATACAAACTGCTTACCCTTAGTAATCATCTTATTGAATATCCTAAATAGTGCACTTAAAGTTCCTGGTTTACCTTGTAACCCCTGAATATCATCAATAAGAAGAACGTCTGCTTGTTGAAAATAGTCATCAAAATTCTTAAAACTTTGCTTATCTACATTCTTTTCAATAGCTGCATCCGAATAACGATTAACGAGTTCCATAGAATCAATGTAGATAACATTGAAGTCTCTATATTGTTCATTGATATAGTTTTTTATTGCGCAAAGTAAATGTGTTTTTCCAACACCGCTGCGTCCGTAGATAAAAAGCGGGTTCAATGCGGAAGATCCTGGATGATCTGCTACTTCAACAGCCATGGAATACGCCATTTGATTAGAATCACCAATAACGAAGTTTTCAAAGGTAAGGCTATTGAATCCCTTTTGGTCACTACTTTTAAGGGTGTTAGATAGGGAAGCTTCCTGATTTTCTAGTCTACGCTGATCGGAATTCCCTTCATTCAGTACCTGATTTTCATATCTATCAGGCGTTGATTGTAGTGGTGTGGAATAATTTGAAGGTGATGTAGCTACGTGATTCTCTTTAATATGTAGCGGTTCTGTAATCCCTCTCTTTTGAGTATATGCAGTGTTTATGGTGTTCTGAAATGGAGTACTCTGAGAGTAATCTTGTGTTGTTGGACTTTGTAGCTGGCCTTGCTGAATGTGTTGTGTTTGCGGCGCTTCTGGGAGCGGTGCAACAGGGGTAGAGGTTGGATCTACTTCGATCTGTACAACAAATTCTGCTCCATATAAATCTTTTAACGCTTGCTGAATATCTTTTATATAGTGCTTTTCTATCCAGTCTTTAATGAAGCTATTATCCGAAGTAAACATTACAAACCCTTGGCTTGCTGCCTGAACTTGGACACGTGAAAAGAACGCATCAATTTGTGATGCGTTTACATTTGGGTATGATTTCAGTTGCCGAATTAAGTCTGTCCAAAGTTCTTCGAGGTTCATAAAATACGTACCTTGATTATGTAGTAACGGATATTGCGGTCTTCATTGAGTCTCTATTATAAAGAGACTCTTATCTTAGTAGATGAAAATACCTGTTTTACGTTAATAAAAACAGTAAGTTTTAATTTGAAAGTGCAACTCTTTCACCGAAAGCTGTAAGCTTTCTTTTTTTATTCACCTTTTCTACTAAGCCTTTTCCTTCCATTTTGGTTAAAGCTGTATGGATACTAGCTACCGCAATTCCTGTTTCGCGGTTAATTTCGGTAATACCGAGTGTTTTGTCAGGTAATAATGCTTGGAGAATATGCTCTTCATTTTCCGTAAGTTCTGGTATTTCTAACTCTGGAAGATCATCGTGAATGCTCCGCGAAGCAACCAAGCTGATTGTTACTACTGAACCTCTGTTAATGTTATCTTCTATTTCTATATAACCATGGGTAGTATCAAGATAATCCTTAACAATAGGTAAACCTGACCCTACTCCGCGAATGTAGCGTTTCATTGGTTCTGTTGCTGAAGAAAAACCTGGTTCTTGAACAAGATTTTTATTACTAATTCCAGGACCTTGGTCGGCAAAACGAATAGTGTTTCCCTTATCCATGATAGATACGACTATTTCTTGGAAACGAGCATGGATAAAGTTTTCTGACACTTCTCTGATAACGGTATAAGGAATTATTCCACCTTCTTCTTTTGCACTTTTATAAGTAAGAGAAGCTATCCGTTCAATATATTCATGGGTTGGGGCACCTTCTATTTCTATTACCCGCGGTGCAGATTTCAGATTGTCGTATATAGCTATGCGGGCTGGAGAAGTGATAAAGGTGTAATCAAACTCCTCGGAGGTATTCTTTACTACAGTTTTCGACTGGTCAGTATCTAACTGGTTACTTGCTTGTGGGTATGGGTTTACTTGTGGATAAGGAGTAATAGGCTGATAACCAGATGGTATTGCTTGAGGATTATGAGCTCCATACTTATATTCGGGAGCCTGTTGATAATTGGGTGTTTGCTGGTATTCAGGAATTAGTGGGTAATAGGGGTAACCATATGTTTGGTGAGGTGGAATTCCTCCATTAGGAACATAAGCGTAAGGCGGTAAATCCGCTGAGGAATATTCCACTTTAGCATTATCATAGGATGTATCAATGGGATCTTTTGATACATCTGCTTGATTATGTATATGTAGAGAATTTTCTGGTGCCATGCTACTTTTTCGGTTTGTTTTCCAGGAAATATGAAAAATTGCCCAGTTTTTCATGCGATGCAATGAATAAACTAAGCATTTTTCCTCTTTATTTTAGTCAGGACTTTCTACTTTTTCAATTATTCACTATTTTTTCCTACATGTTTTCGAAGTTTTCAACATTCTTTCAAGAAAATGTGGAAAACATTGAAAAACGTAGAAGAAAAAAGAAAAAAGTTGAAAAGTGAATATGGAAAACTTAGAAAAGCATCTTCGTTAATTTGTTAAAAGAGGTAACGTTTGATACAGAAATTAGGAAGTTTATAAATTAAAGCCTTAGTGCATAAAAATTGGGTATTGCATCAAAAACTCTTTTATGTATATAACTAAAATACCAGGTCAGGCTCATAATTTTTAATATTTATAAATAGAGGCGTTTCACGTAAAATACTTTTATTTTTTTAAGCCTAATACCTAATTAATGCTTAGTGGGTTTTATTAAATTGTTTTACAAAAACACCAGGTGAGTTTTCCACATTATCCACATTGCTGTATAAATACAATGTGGATAACTGAGAATGCAAGAGGAAAACTTTCTAGATAAAGCGTAGAGTAAGACAGTATTTATATCAGTATTTAACCAGCTTTATAAATTATATAGTCAATTTTTTAGCATAATTTTTATTTTGAAATTCGTACTTAATAGAGATCCTTATTAATATTTTATTGAAGTCTTTATCTGGTCTTTACTCAATCTTAATTAAGGCTCTAGTTATCTTTATTTGGAACGTACCTGTTTTACTAGGCTTTAAATTAGGATCTTACTTGTTTTTACTAGGTCTTTATATCGATAAATACATGTATGTTCTGTGGTGACACTAAAAAAGAGTCTTTTTTATTAATGGTTTTCTTGACTGAAATTTTCTATGAAGTACAATTTCAAAGTTACTGTAAATCTGAAAGGAAAACGTAAATGAAGCGCACCTATCAACCTAATACCCATAAGCGCGCAAAGACTCATGGTTTCCGTGCTCGTATGGCAACAAAGAGCGGTCGTGCTGTTCTTTCTGCTCGTCGTGCTAAGGGCCGTAAGCGTCTTGCCGTCTAGTTTTCTTGTGAGATACCGTGTTAGGAACTATTAAATCTAGCACTGAGATCTCCTACCTGTTCTCGCACGGAAAACGACATGCAACTCCTTTTATGACTATGATTGTCTATCAAGGGGATACTCAACACGGCCCTAGTGGCCGTGTTGCTTTTATTGCAGGTAAGAAAAACGGTAATGCAGTTTGGAGAAACTCCGCAAAACGCAGAATGAGAGCAGTTTGTCGTGATCTTGGTGGTCCGTGGCAAAATTTAACTATTCTTTTTATTGCAAATAGAAAGACTACTCAAGCGGAATATACTAAACTGCTTTCAGCATGTAGAAAGGTTATTGACTTATACGAAGTTAAGGCATGATAGCTATGAAAAAAGTCCTTGTATTTATTAAAGCTATCCCCCAACAGCTTCTGATTTTGTTAATTAAGTTCTATAGATTAGGAATTTCACCTTTATTACCTGCAACATGCCGTTTTATTCCTACTTGTTCTGAGTATGGTTTAACAGCGGTAAAAAGATTTGGATTTTTAAAAGGTTTATATCTTACAATTCGTAGAATATTACGATGTAGACCTGGCGGCGGTAGAGGATACGATCCAGTTCCGGAAGAATTTCACTTTCGGATTAATAATAAGAAATAAACCGAGTGAGAGGATTTAATGTAAATGTGGGAGGCATTTAAAGACGCCATCTTCTTTTGCATTCAGTTTTTTTACAACTTTGTAAGTGACTGGGGTCTCGCGATTATCATTGTTACTTTGATTCTTCGCTTCATCATGTTCCCGTTCATGCAAAAGCAAATTAAGTCATCGTATAAGATGCAGCAGTTTCAGCCACGAATGCGTGAAATTCAGGAGCGCTATGCTGGTGATCAGCAGCGTCAAGCTGAAGAACTGCAAAAGGTATATGCAGAAATTGGTTTTAATCCAATTACCGGTTGCCTTCCTTTATTGATTCAGATGCCTATCTTTGTTGCTCTGTTCCAGGTTCTCCAGGAGATGGGTGGCCGTACGGAAGGTATGACTTATTCCTTCTATAACATTCTTCCTTCTCTTATCAATTCTCCAAGTACCGTATTTAGCCAGGGATTCATAGAGTTCCTTCCTTATGGTATTTTGCTGCTTCTGTTTGCGTTCTGTACCTTCCTTCCTTCAGTTCTTCAGCAGCGCGGAACTAATAACCCCCAGAAGAATCAGATGCTGATCATGATGGGTATTATGTCTTTGTTTATGTTATGGCTTGGTTGGACTTCTCCTACGGGCGTATTGCTATTCTGGGCTACCTCTTCAGTATTTGGTGTTTTACAGCAAGTTATTTCTACGCGAATCTTTAAGCGTCAGGATGAATTGGTTGAAGCTGCCGATGAAACTCCAAAACCAGTTGAGGTTGATGTTGTTCGTAAGACTAAGAAAAAGCGTCCTACTAAGAAAAGCAAGTAATTTTATTTACAATTAGCGTTTTTCGCTACAGTAATAATAGTTAGTACTGCGTTTCTTATTAACTACATTGATATATTTCGTTGGCTCCTCCCCTTCCTTTGTGAAGGGGAGATTTGAATGTAAGGGGTTTTTATGTCAGAAGAAGAAATTGTTGATGAAATTGAATTAGATGATCAATTTGAAGATGATGATCAATATGAAAGCGAAGAAGACGTTCATACTTATACCGACGAAGAGATAGATCAAATTGCGGACACTGCAATTGCTGCTATCAAAGATATTATTAAGTACTTTAATGTTGGAGAAGTTACTATCGACGAATATGAAGGTGACGAAGGAGAACTTATTCTTGATATCACAGGTGATGATTTAGCGGTTCTTATCGGTCGTCATGGTCGTACACTTGATGCTTTACAATTCCTTGTCTCTTCAATAACTTCACGTACTATTGGTCATCGTTATCCTATTGTTATTGATGTTGAAGGTTACAAAGGTCGTCAGCGTCAAAAGATTGAAGATATTGCTCGCAATGCAGCCGATAGAGCTTTTAATCAGGATCGTAGCGTTAAATTACGCCCAATGACGCCTTATGAACGTCGCCTTGTTCACATTGCTTTAAGAGATGATAATCGTGTAGAAACAGTTTCAGAGGGCGAAGGACGCGCTCGTCGTGTTGTGGTAATTCCTCGATAGTGTTTCACGTGAAACAATTCTATGATGTCTTATGAATACTAATACGGTTATACCTTCGATCGAGCAGCGTAAGCTGCTCGATTTGCATTTACAGCTCGTAATTAAAGAAAATAAAATAACTAACTTAACAAGAATTATCGATTGGGATAGTGCCCAGATTCTTCATATTGAAGATTCATTAGTTGGATTACCTGAAATCATCTCCGCTCCATCAGGAAAGTATCTTGATATGGGAACTGGTGCTGGATTTCCTGGTATTCCTATTGCCATAATGACTAAGCGTGAGACAGTCCTTGCCGATTCGGTAGGTAAAAAAACTAAAGCGCTTGATAGGATTATCGATACATTAGATATTGCATCGCATGTATCTACCTATAATGGACGCATCGAAGAACTTTCTTTAATCTCCCCTGAATCGTTTAGTGTAATTTCTGCACGTGCTCTCTCTTCGCTTGCATCACTTCTTGAATTATCCTCACCTCTATTACAGAAGAATGGCTATTTAGTTTGCTATAAATCACAAGATGTTGATGATGAGTTAAAGCATGCAAAGTCCGTTGCTGATAAATTAGGGTTTGAATATATGTCTCGACGCGATACGTTACTTAGTGATGGTGTTACTGAGCGATCTATTATTGTGTTTAAAAAGATCCATGAACCTTTGGTTACCCTACCTCGTCGCGTAGGAATAGCTCAGAAGAAACCTTATTAATGTTTTTTTAAACACCTAATACGTATTTAGCGAAGATACTGGTATTCCTTATTCCTTATAGTGGTGGTAGTATTCTTTAAGTGAAATTACTGACCCACTTTATTCTTCGTTATTAGTGTTCAAGAGATGTTTCACATGAAACATCTCTTTTTATTTTTTTGAAAGATAATTGCTTGTTTTGGAATTTATTACCTGTGATGAGAAATCTTAAGCGTTGTTATCTGTTTTATTTCAAAAGAGCTTAAGAATCGCCTAAGGCTTTAAAAAGTACTTAAATTTTTAACTAAAAGAGATGAGTGATGTTTCACGTGAAACACATCAGATATAATGAACCTAATATCGAGGAAAGGATCATTTGTGGGACTATTTAGTAGCCGAAAAAAAATTAAAAACGCAACAACGGCTCCTATAACAGAAACAAAATCTCAAGAGCTACCTGAGGAAGAACAACCTACAAAATTTGATGCAATTAATGAGCGAGCTCAAGTAATTGAACGAGAAATAGATAGTTCTTCTGTAACTCCTTCAAATACTTCAGTTGAAGAGGTTTCTCATGAAGTTATTAGTAGATCTAAAGAAGTTTTAGATTCTAATGAACAAACAACAGGAGCAGAGGAAGACGAAGAGGTTGTAACGGCTCATTATGTTCCTTTCTCACAGAAACCTCCTGTAACCCACAGTATTGGTCAAACAAAGATTCTTGCAATCATTAACCAAAAAGGTGGTGTAGGTAAATCAACCACCGCGGTTAATTTAGCTGCAGCATTAGGCGCGCTGAATAAAGAAGTTCTTTTAGTTGACTTAGATCCTCAAGGTAATGCCACGAGCGGTTATGGTATTGATAAACGTGAACTCGATGGGTGTGTTTATGATGCTTTGCTAGGGGAAACTCCCGTTGAGGATGTTATTCTTGCGTGTGTAGGAAAAGGTGTAGACGTCTTACCTTCAACAATTAATTTAGCAGGAGCTGAAGTTGAATTAGTAAATGAGATGGCTCGTGAAAACCGCTTAAAGAGTGCTTTAGGTGGTTTAAGGGGACGATACGACTACATTCTCATTGATTGCCCCCCTTCTCTTGGTCTACTTACTATTAATGCTTTAGTAGCAGCAGATAAACTCCTTGTTCCTATTCAATGTGAGTTCTACGCCCTTGAAGGTGTGACAAAACTTCTCGATTCAATGAATCGTGTCAAAAAGATGCTAAATCCTAGTTTAGATATCTACGGAATCGTTATGACTATGTATGATTCTCGTACTAATTTATCTAATCAGGTAGTTAATGAAGTGCGATCATTCTTCGGTAAAACGGTGTTCGATACAATGATCCCTCGAACCGTTAAACTTTCTGAAGCTCCAAGTTATGGACAACCAATAATTGAATATGCTCCAGATAATAAAGGAACCGAAGCTTACAATAATCTTGCCCGAGAGGTGATAGCCCGTGGCTAAACAAAAAAGTGGATTAGGACGTGGATTAAATGCGTTATTTGATGATAGTTCATTAAATCCAACCCAAACTAATTACGCAAATACTTCTGTATCAAAATCAGAAGAGATTAATTCTGAGGTAGAGAAGAAGAAACAATCTAGTCTTCAAAAAGAAGCAAACACTGATGTTTCACGTGAAACATCAAAAACAGTTTCTTCTAATACGTCATCTTCAAAAGTATCTTCCGATATTTATATTTCTGAAGATGCCCTTGAGAATGCAAAAGTTGTTTCTCGAGAAGCACGTCCAAAAACAGCTACTCAAGAGTCTGCTCGTCAGGAACGTAAACCAAAGTCCTTTTTCCAGCATAAAAGCTCACAAGCTATTAATAACTCTACGCAAAGAGTCTCTGCTTCACAAATCGCAGACAACCGTTTGCAAGGGATTAAAGCGTCGGTATCGTCTGCAAGTAATCGTGTAGTAAAAGATCAGCCATCTGCTAAGCAGGTACCTGCAGCAAAGCCTGCGCCTATAGATACTAAACCTAAAGATGAAAAAGGTGCGACTGGTGTTGTGCCTCTGGAAAAGGTACAGCCTAACCCAGATCAGCCACGCACTAATTTCAAGCCTGAAGAAATTGAAGAATTAGCTAATTCGATTAAAAAAGAGGGTCTTCTTCAGCCGATCTTAGTAAGAAAAGTTGGAGATTATTATCAGATCATTGCTGGTGAACGTCGTTGGCAAGCTTGCAAGAGTCTTTCCATGAAAGAGATTCCAGTACGTTTCTGGGCTGCTGATAACGATAAAGCTTTAGAGCTTGCACTTATTGAGAATATCCAGCGTAGTGATTTGAACCCTATAGAAGAAGCGTATGGTTATAAGCGCCTTATGGAACGTAAGGGTATGACCCAGTCTGAAGTTGCGCAGACAGTGTCTAAGGGTCGTTCAACTATCGCTAATGCCCTTCGTTTGCTTGATCTTCCTGAAGAAGCTCAGCAGCTACTTTTTGAAGAAAAAATTACCGCAGGACATGCTCGTGCAATTTTATCTATTCCTGATGCTGAAGGTCGTAAAACTCTTACTAATAAATTAATTAATGAGAAATTAAGCGTTCGTGAAACGGAACAAATTGCTCGTTTGTTATCTGGTAGAGCTCAAGCTCAAGAAAAAGGATCCAGTAAGCGAATTCCAGCTCCTGCAAGTTTCAAAAAAGCTGCACGTGGCTTAACTCGTTTCCTCTCAGTTCCGGTAAAAGTTAAAACTGTCCAAGGAAAAAATAAGATTGAAATTCAATTTAAAGACGAAGAGGAACTTGAGCGAATTTTAAGACTCATTGCAGAAAATTCGGCTGTAAAAGACTCTCAGAAGGCCGATAGTTAAAATACCGAACCCATACTTGAGAAAGATTGAGATCGGGGCTTACAGAGCGTTCTGTGACCCCGATTTTTTTATCTTGTTTTTAAGTTGACCACAAGCGCCATCAATATCTGATCCTCTTGAATTTCTGATAGTGCATTCTTTTCCAGCTTCTTGTAAAGCATGAACCCAGTGCTTTTGAGTTTGTTTTGAGCTTGGAGTAAAAGAGCTGCCTTCAATGTGGTTGATCGGAATCAAATTGATGTGACAGAGAATACCTTGGCAAAATGAAATAAGCGCGGCGAGGTCTTCTTGAGTATCATTTACTGAGTCAATTAAAAGATACTCAAAACTAACTCGTCGTCCAGTAGAGGAGATGTAGTTAAGCAAGCTATCTTTTAATGCGGTAAGTGGCATATTTGTGCATCGGGGCATTAGCATGTCGCGTTTGTGTTGAATAGCGGAATGAAGAGAAATAGCTAAAGTAAATTGTTCAGGTTCATTAGATAGTTTATCTATGCCAGGGAGTACGCCACAGCTGGAAATAGTAATATGGCGCGCGCCAATTTCTAGCCCGTCTTTGCTATTTGCGAAACGAAGCGCATCTAAAACTGCGTCGTAATTATGAAAAGGTTCCCCCTGTCCCATAGAAACAAGATTGGAGACACGACATTGAAAGTCTTCTTGGACAGTAAGAATTTGAGCAATCATTTCGCCTGAAGATAAATTTCTCGAAAGACCTTCTTCGCCAGTTGCACAAAACGCACACTGCATAGCGCATCCTGCTTGGGTAGAAAAACATACAGTAAGGTGTTTAGGTTCGTTACGTTTATCTTTTTTAGTCAAAGAAGGGATACCTACCGCTTCAACTTGAACACCGTCAGCACATTCAAATACATATTTTCTTGTGCCATCATATGATTCCTGCTTATCCACTATCGATAAAGGAATTAAAGGATAGCGTTCTTGAAGTTGTTTCCGTAAGGAAGCGGGCAAATTAGTCATTTGGTCATACGAAGAAGCATTGTCTCTGTAGAGCCAAGTGATTAACTGCTTTGAACGAAAACGCGGTTGGTTTAATTCAGAAAGAAGATTCTGAATTTCTGAAATGTTATATGAGTAAATTGAAGTATTCATAGGTTTATTATAAGCAAGCAGATTTACGAAATGTTAGTTGGTCTTTAAAGCAGTGTGTGAGTACTTTGATATACTCACGAAAGACTAATAGAAATACTACTATAGGTACTACTGTAGTTGTTACGAAAGAGAGTGTTATGTCTTCTCAATTCGAGCCTAATTCAATAAAAGTTGCTTTATTGGCTGGAGGAAAAAGCGGCGAACGAGAAGTTTCGCTGTCTTCAGGTAAAAGCGTAGAACAGGCATTAAAAAGCGTTGGATTTATGGTAGAAATGCTGGATCCTGCGAATAAAGAGGATTTACGCACATTAGTAACAGAAGAATTTGACGTTGCCTTTCTCGCTTTGCATGGAAAAGGTGGAGAAGACGGAACAATTCAAGGATTTTTAGAAACACTTGAAATTCCCTATACAGGATCTGGTGTATGGGCAAGTGCTACCGCAGCAAATAAAATTATTTCTAAGCATTTTTATAATGAAGCGGGAATTCCAACTCCTCAGTCAATGAAGTTAGAGTCTTCGGAAATAGCTAGCGAGAGCATTATTGAAGCAGTCGGACTTCCCTGTGTAGTAAAAGCCGCAACAGAAGGAAGTGCTCTTGGAGTATATATCTGCAACACGGTTGAAGAAGTAACTCAAGCAGTTCAAAAGGTATTTACAGTAGATAATTCTGCGTTCGTAGAGTCATTTGTATCAGGTAATGAATTTACTGTAGGCGTATTAGGGCAGAAAAACCCTACAGCTTTACCTGTTATAAAAATTATTCCTGTTAATGAATTTTATGATTATGAGTCGAAATACACAGAAGGTGGGTCGCAGCATATTTGTCCTGCACCATTGAGCGAAGAAGAAACAAGGCAAGCTAAAGAACTTGCCTTGCGTGCTCATAAAGTACTTGGATGTGAAGGAGTATCAAGAACCGATGTGATCCAGGATAAACAAGGGAAATTCTGGGTTCTTGAAACGAACACTCTTCCAGGAATGACCGCAACATCTTTGTTGCCCGATGCAGCTCGCGTTCAGGGCATCACCTTTGAAGAACTTTGTAAACAAATGGTGTTTGAGGCTTTGGAAAAGTAAAGTTTTTAGCCTTTATAAAAGCAAAGCGCTCTTTAAAACAGCCCGCAAGAGTGGAGCCCAAACACTATAAGAGCAACAAGTACTAAAAGAAACGCCCAAGCACCAATAGTACAGCCGATGTTACCCTTACGGGCTTGTTCAACAAGAGCTTCAGTACCGGTTCGTTCGGTTTTAACCCAGGCGGTTCCCTTTTCTTTTTTTGGGAGTGCTACACGGTCAGTAGGAAGCCAGTTACCATGAGAACTTATAATAGTTTGGAGTGAATCTGGTCCAAGGGCAACTTTTGGACGAACACCTTTGCTAATCTGTTTTCTAATACCTTCAACAAAAACGGAAAAATCAGACTCGTATTTCGGATCGTAGGAAATAATAACCACTTCACCCCAATATAAGCCAGGAGATGGTTCTTCAGAGAAAGCAACCAGGGCCAAAATAGCAATAGTTGTCCAGCCTTTAGCTTTGCAAAGATCAACTTGCGATGCAGTTTTAGGTTCTAGGTATCCCATTTTTTTGCCGAAAGGATTAACAATCCAGGCTTTATCGGAATCAGGAGTAACTTCATGATCAATAGTAAACGTGTCACCAACAATGTTGTCTGCTCCTAGGAAAGCTGCAGCTGCTTCTTTGTCGACCGTATCAAATCGTGCGTATGTTGCGAAGTAGCCTATTTTTGTCATGATTTCTCCTACAACTAAAGGGTTATGGTTTGGTATCGAATTTTATAAATGATAGTCTTACTGCTATGGAAAAACAAAGCACACATAAGTTAAGTAACCTAGATACGTATATTCTAGAGAATACACCACAACGAACTCGGGATCGATATCACGGGTTGGCAGAGTATGCACAAACCCATGATTTCGGTGTATTAGATGAAGATGTGGTAGTAATCGATACGGAAACAACAGGGTTTTCGTTTAATCATGATGAGTTAATTCAGATTGCTGCTGCGAGAATGGCTCACGGGAAAATTGTTGAATGGTATATAACATTTGTTAACCCAGGAAAACAAATTCCTGAAGACGTTGCTCACCTTACAAATATCAGTGATAGTGATGTAGTAGATGCTCCTGATCCTGATGAAGCACTGCGCGGTCTAGTGGAATTTGTGGGCGATTCAGATCTTGTTGCACATAATGCGAATTTTGACCGTACGTTTGTTACAAAGCGTGAGGCTGGAGAATCACTTAAACAAAATCGTTGGATAGATTCTCTTGATCTAGCGCGTATTGCTCTTCCTCGCTTTACTTCGCATCGTCTTTTAGATTTAGTGCGTGCTTTTGGAGGACCTGATTCTACGCATCGCGCAGACGATGATGTTGCAGCAACCTGTTTGGTATATCGAATTCTGCTTGCAGCGGTTGCAACGCTGCCTCAGCCTCTTATTTGCGCCATAGGGGACATGAATGAAGTTGAAGAATGGAATACCGCGTATGTATTTCGTCAGCTTGCTGACCCTCAGGTATGGGAAGAACTTAAAGGCAAGGCTTATAAACTAAGGTTGCATCGTAAGGAATCGCTTACTAAAAATTTAGCTTCTATGAGGCCTGATGCAAATAGTCCTGCAAGTGGAATTTACTCAGATGCGAAGCATGAAACTTCTGAAACGGATGTTCTTTCTTTTGTGGATAAAAAAGTAATTGCAGCCGCGTTTTCGCCAGAAGGCTTACTGGGCTCTTTGTATAAGGACTACGAAACGCGCAATGAACAGAAAGAAATGGCTCTTGCTGTGCATGAAGCGTTATCGCAGTCGCGCAATTTGGCTGTTGAAGCGGGAACTGGTGTAGGTAAGTCCATGGCCTATCTTATTCCTCTTGCTTATGCAGCAAAAGAAAACGGAATTACCGTTGGAGTAGCCACAAAAACCAATGCCCTTTTAGATCAGTTAGTTCATAAGGAGTTACCTCTTTTACATAAGGCATTAGGAATAACGTATGCTCCGTTAAAAGGGTTTAGTCACTACCCGTGTTTACGAAAAATTGAAACACTAGTGAATCGTGGACCAAAAACAATACTGTATAAAAAACAGTCTATCAATCAAACACCTTCACTATCTGCCCTTTTGTCGTTTATTGAGCAGAGCGACTACGATGATATGGACGCGCTCAAAATAGATTACCGCGCTATACCGCGCAAGCGAATAACAACTAGCAGCGCAGAATGTCTGCGCAGAAAATGTCCATTTTTTGGTCGTTCTTGTTTTGTGCATGGAGCACGTGAACAGGCACAACGCTGTGATGTGGTGGTTACTAACCACAGCTTGTTATTCTGGGATGTCCGTTTTGAAGGAGGACTCTTACCTCCTATTCGCTATTGGGTTGTTGATGAGGCTCATGGTGCGGAAGCAGAAGCAAGACGAGCATTTTCTTTATCAGTATCTAGTAATGAGATTCAGGCGCTAATACAAAAAGTAACAAGCGACTCCGCCACAATAAATGTGTTAACTCGAATAAAGCGAAGCGCTCAAGCGCCAGAAGAAGCTCAAGCGCTCTATGGTGCTCTTATATCTAAAGCTCAGACAGCAGCAGGTGCTTTTTCAATTGCGGCAGAAGAGTTTTGCTTAAGTGCTAAAGACTTACTGGTGTTTGACGAGAAATCTCGCCCAAGGGGATATGAATGGTTCGACTTGTGGTTGAATACTGAAATTCGCCAGAGCGAAACATTTCAAGGAGTACGAAGCTGCGCAAGAAGTCTATATGACACGTTAGAGAAACTTATTAAAGCAACACGGGATATTGTTGCATATGCTGAACAGGTGGAAGATACCTCTAGTGCGCAGCGAGAATTAGCTTTAGTGGCTTTGGAACTGCGCGAATTATACGATGCACTTGAAATTATATTTTTCCACGAAAGCGACAACCAAGTATATTCAGTTCGTCTAAACAGAACAAAGGGTATCTTGGAGGAAGTTTTCAATGTTCAGCCGCTTGATATTGGAAAGTCACTAAACGAATCGCTTTACGCTGAAACAAGAAGCGTCATTTACGCATCCGCTACTTTATCTATCGATGGTCAGTTTGAAGCGTTTAATAGAGCGATAGGGTTTAACGAATCAGAAGAATCACAGGCTGATACACTTCAAGTGGAATCAAGCTTCGATTTTGATACTAATATGCATGTATATGTGCCTACTGATATTCCAGAACCTCAAGAACCTGGATATCTTGAAGCTTTGGAATCATTTTTGATTAAATTGCATCGTGCGCAACAGGGTTCTCTTCTTACCCTGTTTACAAATAGACGTGAAATGGAACAGTGTTTCGAAGCGGTTCGTCCTGCATTAAAGGAAGACGGTTTAAGGCTGGTATGTCAAAAATGGGGTGTCTCTGTTAAAGGGTTAAAAGACGATTTCTTAAAAGATGAACATTTAAGCTTGTTTGCATTGAAGAGTTTCTGGGAAGGTTTTGACGCGCCTGGATCAACCTTAAAAGGGGTAATTATTCCTAAACTGCCTTTTGGTTTACCAACAGATCCGCTATCTTGCGAACGCCAACAGCGTGACGATCGCGCATGGGCCCATTATTCTCTTCCTGCAGCGGTAATTGAGATAAAGCAGGCGGTAGGAAGACTGATTCGGACTTCAACAGATAAAGGTATAGTTGTTTTGGCTGATAAGCGTCTTATTACCAAATACTACGGAAAGAAATTTTTAAATTCTCTTCCAAGTCATACTATTTCATATCTTACATGCGACGAAATAGCAGAAGATGTTTTCTTGCATCATGCTACAAACAGGTGCAATTCATCAAACGAAGAATAAAGATGAAGCGAAGGTGCGTTTGTGGTTAAAAACAAGAAGACAAAAAAAGTTGAACCTTTAAGAGGACTAGGTCAAAAGGAACGAAAGTTTCTTCATTTAAAGGAATTTTCTCAAGGAAAGCCTAATGAGCTTTCTTTAAATGTGTTAGAGCAAAAAGTTGCCGACCTAGATGAGCCCCCTCGTAGATTCAGATTTTGGCAGAAAAGAACAAAGAGCCAGACAGACGCTTCGCCTCTACCTTCTTCGCTTCCAGAAAACGGTAGTGCTTCAGTAAATCAAGCAGAAAGCGTTAAAAAAACTAGTCGTAAAACAAAAGGTTTTAAGCGCGCTGTAAAAGAGTCCAAGCACTCCTCAGAGCATTCCGGGTCGAATTCAACATTTCTCGGGATGGATTCTCAAGCCGAAATCGCCCAACGTCAAAGACGTCGTAAGCGATATCGTCAGGTAAGCATTGCGGTAGTTGCAACACTATGCATCTGCGCTGCGGCTGTAGGCGGTTCGTGGTTGTATCAAGAACAAGTTAGATTAAGTACCAGTGTTGGTGTTCTTCATGAAGCATGTGACATCATTGAAAAAAGCGACGAAGTTACCGTTACTATAGATACTTTTTTCCAGTCACCTTTCGATGACAATACTGTTTCAACAGCAACCTCGTTGGTTGATTCGATACCAGGTGTTCGGGAAGATCTTAGTACAGCGCGTGGTTATGCAGAAAAAGCTCGTAATGAACTAGAAGGTTCTCAGCGCGATAAAGAAGCTGCGGATCATGTACTTGCAACTATTGTTTCTCGTGAAACAATGCTTGATTTTGCAGAACAGCGTCTCAATGACGACATAACCGCTAAGCAAGCTCTCGATTTAGTAGAACAAGCCCAAAACGCCATAAATGAAGGAAATGCTTTACTGGCTCAATCAGCGCAAGTTATTGCAAATACCAATGAAGAAACAGTTGCTCAATCCACGGAGTACACCACTTCAGCCAAAGGCAAATTTGAAGAAGCAAAAACGTTAATAGAGCAAGCCCAAGGCTACTATTCTTCAGCAGATTTTACGGGACTATTGAACTATGTGACCAAGAAAAGCGAAGCAGCAGGAGAAGCGCTCGCCTCTAATGCGGCTATTTTGATTCAAGACAGAGCAACCGCAGAAGCACACAATGATGCCTATAACGCAGCCGATGCTGAAGCTAGCACGATGGCGGAATCTCTCCCAAGCGATTTAACTGAAATAGTGGTTAATGCGTATGTCGCCTCTCAAGAAGCACTCACTCAAGACTACGAAAAAGCACGTTCTGATGCGGCTACTCACGATGCGTTTTTGCGTGAGTACCTAGGAACCAATAGGTAGTATCAAGTGCTGTGTGTAGTGAAATTATGAAGAAAACGAGAACAGGTTCAACTGAGAGCGTCAGATGTGTATTGAAAAGTAAATGGAGTATAGAAATGGCGTATACTTATAGGGTCTGTATACATATTGAACTTCGCGCAATAGATGCGCAACACATATAACAAAAGGGGCTTCCATGGCTGAAATAATGGATGACATTGTTCATCTGTCTCAAGAGATTGGTCCTCATCCAGCAGGAACTGAAGAAGAACAACAGGCAGCACTGTATTTGGCGGAGGAAATCCAAAAAGAATCTGGTTTTACTTCTGTTATCGAAGATTTCCAATGTGTAACTAATTACTTAATTCCTACATTTGTATGCTTTGGACTAGCTTTGGTTGCGGTTATTGTTTCAATCGTGTTGCCAATAGCGGTAATTCCTTGCTTCATTGCTGTTGTATTAGCGGCAGTATTGTTTGGTTTAGAAGTATTTAAGAAGCCTGTTCTATCTCGTTTTTTGCGTGCGGGAGCTAGTCAAAACGTAGTAGCTAAATATCAGCCAACGCCAATGGGTGGAGTTGCTCGTAGGCGCAAAATAATTTTGGTAGCAAATTACGACACAGGCAAAGTTTTAAAAGAGGAAGAATTGCCCATAGCAGGCATTCTCCCGCTACTAAATAAAGCATCTATCATTGCTCTTGCTGTTGCAGTGCTCGTTTTATTTTTACGTATGACATTTTTTGCAACTGATACTGGTGCAATATCTTCCATTTTGGTAATGCTTCTTGTGATTTGCGCTGTTCTATTTGTTATTCCTCTTGCTCGTGCAGTACTGCACTTGGTGGCACCTTATAGCCAGTCTGCAAACAACAACGCTGCGGGCGTTGCGGTTTTAATGGATGTTGCCCGTCAGGTGGGTACTGGCTTAGTAAGCAACGAAGAAGTGCTTGAGCGCGCTAAGCAAGAAGGAAATTATGTTCATGGTGAATCTGCCGCACGTGCGGCAGGAGTTGTTCCAGAGGGAGCTTCACTTGAATACGATTCAAACCTTAGCCCACAAGAATCCCTTGCTGCTGCAAAGGCAGCAATTGCGGCACTTACAGGAAAGCCAGTAGCAGATAAGGTTCCAGTTACTGATATTTCTTCTCGCCTTGTTAAAGGCGGCGGTTTGGAGCCTGTTGATGAAGAGGCTGTTTCAAGCATCCATTTTGAAGTAAGCGAAACTCCTCAAATTTCTCCAAATAAGCAAAGACGTTTCCGCACCATGGTTTCCATGGATAATGAAGCTGAAGCAGGAGAAAGCGCATCAGCAACGCCTCGTTCACGAGTAGAAGATCAGGTTCAAGAAGAGCATATTCAATCTGAAGCTCAAGGTGTTGAAGAAGAACAGAATGCTGCTCAGCTAGATTCCTACTCAGAAGCAGCATCCTTTGAGCGTCCTGCTCCAATGGCTATGGTGGATAATGCTGCTGCAATGCCAAGTGCTTCGGTGGATAAAACCCCTGCATGGGCAAAAGCAGCTCAAGCAAAAGCACGAAAAAACAAGCCAGAAGAAAGCCAACCACGCAAGGTTTCTCGTTCTCGTTATGCGGATACCGTGGCAGCACATTTGATGGAAAATCAAACCGCTCACCAAGTTGATGCTGGAATGCAACCATCACAGGTTCAAGCAGATTCTTCTGCTAACGTATCTGATTCAGAGAGTGAAAACCCTGAGTTGGCTTCACGTCTTGCGGCGCTTAGATCTGAAATTGAATCAGCTGAAGCTCCTCATATTACCGATTCCACTCAGGCAGTTCTGGATAATATGGAAATTCCCGCTGACCCAGTGGAAGCTGTTTCTGGGGCAACCAAATCTGAAGATACTCAGGTTCAAAATACGCAACTTCAGAATGCTGCGCGTCAAGAAGATCAACAGGAAAAATCATCGAGCAGAAGTTTTTCTCAATCGGTGCGTAAAAGCGAAACGGGGGCTCGTGCTTTTGCCTCACGCTTGAAATCGGTTACTTCGCGTACTCACGTTGATGAGGATCAGCTTACTCAAGCAACCACTCAAAATGCATCGGTGTCTACTGAAGGATCCGAGGAAGAAGAAATTTCTGATAACCTACAGCCAGAAGCAGCAACTAAGAAAGCAGCAGTGGCGTCTCCAGGTGAAACCGCAGCTATTTCTCCTATTGATGTGTCTCAATTCATGAACAAAGAGCAGTTTGATGAAACTGATCTTGTTGAAGATGATGCTTTCGATAACAGCGATATTTATGGCGATGTGGACAAGTATGTGCCACAACCCATCAGTCGTGGCACGCTTGATGTGGATCGTAGTGCACCTGATGCTGAAGAAACGCAGAAAGTTTCTTCAGAACAAATCCAGGAAGCTATTCAAGAGGCTAGCGCTCATGAGCCAATAATTGAACCTCGAGCACAAGAAGAATCGGTAGAAGTTGCTTCCCCAATTATGGGTATGGAAACAATGATCCCCCAGGTTCCTTCAGCAGAAGAGGTTGAGAGCCAGCAACAAGCAAAACGTCAAGTAATTGTTTTGCCCGATGTGGTAGCCCCCCAAGCAACTTCTGGCGAAGCTGCTAAACAGCGTGCTCCCATGGCAGAATCAAATGAAAGCACAAAAGCGGGTTCTAAGGCATTGTTGTCTAACATGCTTCCACGTATCGGTGATACTAATGGAATAGAGCCAGTTGAAGTTGAGAAAAAAGATACCTTTGGTTTGAATTTGCCCTCTTTGGATAATTCAAGTCCTGCTAATACTACTGTTTCTGCAACAGGATCTTTCTCAACGGTAGGAGGAACAGGTTCGTTTGCTCCTGTCGGTGATGAACTTGTGGCAGATGTTGCTCCAGAAGATCTGTATATTGATGACGCTGATGATTCTGCCTATGACGAAGACTATACCGAAACAGGCGCATATGCTGGTCGCGGTTATGTGGAGATGCCGAAATCACGTGCGGGTCGTTTGTTCGGACGTTTTCGCAAGAAAAAGAAGGATAAGCAAGAAGATGTTTCGGTTAATGATTGGGTCAATGTAGACGATTCTTACGATGCTCGTAGTGTGGGCAAGGCACGTGGTGATTGGTCAAGCTTCCGTCAAGATGATAAGGAAAATGCAGCACCAGGTGCTACTACACAGATACCTCAAGCAAACAATGATGGATTTGTTGACATCGATTATCACGAAACCGATTTTGACAACAGGCGTGGTTGGAACGGTGGCGCTTTTTCGTTGAGCCGCTTGAAGAGAAGTCAGAATAAGGCAGAAGAGCCCACACCAGAGCAAGACGAAATGTATGATGACGTTATACTTGAAGAAAGCCAAGCGCTCGTTGAAGATAATCCCTACACGCATACTGACGATGATGCTATTACCGCAGAGCAGATAAACCGCGAATTGCGTAAGCTGCAAGATTTCCGTCATCCTGATATCGATACTGAAGTGTGGTTTGTTGCGCTTGGATCAGACCAGTATTCGCATTCTGGTATTACGGCATTTTTGGATGAACATGCTGACGAAATGAAGGGTGCGGTAATTATTAATCTTGAGGCTCTTGGTGCAGGAACTCTTTCGGTTGTTGATCAAGAAAGCGAAACTTTCAAGACCCATCGTCCTTCTTCTCGTATTAAGCGTTTTGTTCGTCAGGCAAGTGAACGTTCTGGTGTGGTATATCACACCGCTCCGCTTACTTGCAGGGAAACGCCCGCTACTATTGCTATGGCTCGTGGTATTCAGGCCTTTACCGTGGCAGGTATGGGTGATGGCAATACAGCATTGTATTCTGCAGAAAATGACATTGTTGAAAACATTGATCCCGAATCACTCAAAGAGGCTTCGAATTTCATCATGGCAATTTTGAAGAGCATTTAAACACAAGGCTGCTCTAGCAAGGCAACAAGACAAGATAATAATAAAGCCCAAGGATTTTTCCTTGGGCTTTATGCTATTCAAACGATACTTGATTAAGGGTGTTCTTAAGAGTTTGTGCCGATTCTTGCAGATGCTTAGTTTCATCCTCGTTTAGATGTAGAGGGATTTGGAATTCTACTCCTGAACTTCCGATAATTGCTGGCATGCTCATTACCACGTCTTTTACGCCATGCAACTCGTGCCAATAGTTTGACACCGTCATGATGGACTTTTCGTCACGGATAATAGCTTCGCAAATGCGGGTAACGGAAGGCGCAATGCCAAAGTAGGTAGCGCGCTTCTTTTCGATAATTTCGTAGGCACTATTACGAACTTCGTTTTCGATTTGTTTGCGCATGGCTTCGGGATTATTAAATCCGCGAAGACGGAAGAAATCATCGATATGAATACCAGAAATATTAGCTAAGCTCCATGCAGCTAATTCGCTGTCACCATGTTCGCCAATAATGCGTGCATGAACATGACGAGGATCAACATCAAGAGTATGACCAAGGATATACTTCAAGCGTGCGCTGTCTAATACCGTACCAGAGCCCAGTACTCGTTCTTTAGGAAGCCCAGAGAGTTTCATTACTACCTGAGTCAAAATATCAACTGGGTTTGATACCACTACGATGATGCCGTTGAAATCCTGTTCCATTATGGAAGAAACAACATCTTTTAGAATCGAAACATTAGTTTGTAGTAAATCAAGGCGTGTTTCACCGGGTTTTTGATTTGCCCCTGCAGCAATAACAACAATAGAAGCATCCGCAAGGTCTTTATAAGAACCAGCGTAAATATTCATGGGGCTATAGTAGGGAACACCATGTGCAATATCTAAAGCTTCTCCTTCGGCTCTGGCGTTATTCACATCAATTAAAACCATTTCCGAAAAAAGGCTTGATTGCATAAGGCTGAAAGCGCAGGTAGATCCCACGAATCCGCATCCTACTACGGCTACTTTTCGGCTATAGATAGTGTTGTTCATTGCTTTTATTCCTTACTAATCGTAAAAAATGGTCAATTGCGGCAAGGCGGGTAGTAGGTTATTTGTCGCACATGGTCACTTGTTGGTGCTTACAAATAAAATACTGGAAGCGAGTATAGCAGCACGATTATAAAATAGGCGGGAAAAGAGGTAGCCGTGAAAGCATTGGTTCACGATGGTGTGGGAGCCATCGCTCTTATAGATAAACCAAACCCAGTAATCAAGCTTCCGAGCGATGCTATTGTGCGTGTTACCCGTTCTACCATTTGTACAAGCGATTTGCACATCTTAAAAGGTGTTGTACCTCGTGCCTTGTCCAACACGGTACTGGGCCATGAATTTGTCGGAGTAGTAGAAGAAGTTGGCTCTGCAGTTTCGAAACTAAAACCAGGCGACAGGGTAGCGGTAAACTGTGAAACCTTTTGTGGGGAATGCTACTTCTGTAAGCGTGGTTGGGTGAATAACTGTGTACAGGGCGGTTGGGAATTAGGTTGTCGAATTGATGGTTGTCAGGCAGAATATGTTCGAATTCCCTTTGCCGATAATGCCTGCACGCTTATTCCGGAATCTGTCAGTGACGAAGATGCACTGTTTTTGGGCGATATTTTAGCTACTGGCTGGTGGAGCGCCAACATTGCTGATATAGAAGAGGGTTCTACTGTTGCAGTTATTGGAGCGGGACCTGTAGGGCTTACGACTATGATGTGCGCGCGTTTGAAGAATCCTGCTCAAATTATTGCGTTTGATATTGATGATAAGCGTTTGTTGCGAGCACACGAACAGGGACTAGCGGACAAAACTATCAACCCGAAAACTATTAATCCTGCAAACGAATCGCTTGATGCGCTAGAAGAGGTAGTGAAAGTACTAACCCGGGGGCGTGGTGCTGATTCAGTTATAGAAGCAGCAGGAGGGAAGAATACCTTCGAAATGGCATGGCGCATCGCCCGCCCTAATGCAACCGTAGTGGTATCTGCAATGTATGAAACACCGCAGATGTTACCGCTGCCTATAATGTATGGGAAAAATCTTACCTTTAAAACAGGCGGGGTAGACGCCAGCGGACTTGATAAGGTAATGAACCTTATAGAACAAGGAAAGCTTGACACTTCCTGCTTAATTTCGAAACGATTTGCGCTCAACGATATTCTAGAGGCGTATCGGGTGTTTGAAGCACACGAAGATGGATGCTTAAAGGTGGTTATCACTCCCTGGGAAGAAAGGTAAGGCATGGCACGTAAAACAATTGCAGAAATGTCTTTTGCAAACGTCTATCCTTTATTGGTGCAAAAAGCAGAGCGCAAAGGCCGCACCCGTGAAGAAGTGAACACAATTATCTTTTGGCTTACTGGGTATGATGAAGCTAGTCTTGCTGAACAATTAGAACAAGAATCCACGCACGAAACGTTTTTTTACGGAAGCTCCGGCGCTTAACCCTAATCGCTTCCTTATTACGGGGAAAATTTGCGGCGTAGATGTTGCCTCAATAGAAGACTCGATAGAACAGAATGCCCGATATTTAGATAAGCTTATTGACGAACTTGCGCGCGGTAAGGCGTTAGAAAAAATTTTACGTGCATAAGAATGTACTATTGTTTTCTGGCACCTAACTGCTTTCGATAGACAATCCATGCGATAGCCGCAAACACAAGAGCATAGATCCCCATCACAATCCATCCTTTGTCAGTAGCAAGAAGGCCGCCGACACTCTGGTCAACGCCGAATACTGCTGAGCGGATTTGGGAAAGGCCGTAGCTTGAAGGCAGGGCGAGCGCCACGTCGAGCAGCGCACCCGTGGCGTACTTCACTGAGGTCGTGGCTCCGGAGAGGAACCACGCCACCACGGCGGTTACCATCGACAGCATCGCGGCGCCGCTGAACTTGCGCACTGTAAGCGACACGATCGCCGCGAACGAGACGAACGCAACCCCCAGCACCAGGAGGACGGGCAGGATCGCCAAAATGCCGCATGCCAGGTTCACGCCCGTGAGTAGCCAGACGAGCAGCGCGTTCACCGCCGCCCCGACCGCCCCGGCGAGAAGCGCCACCACGACGCGAGCCACGAATGTGGGCAGAAGAGACGCCGGCGCGAGCCGATACTCGGACAACGTTGCGTGCACTCGCTCTTTGTTTAGCAGGTAGAGGAAGTTGAACATTGACCCCATGAGGAACGCCAGCATAAATACGCCGATCGCGATGATGGCGAACCAATCAAGCTGAGCACCTACGGCGTATTCGCGCTGCACTTCGATCTCCATTTTGGGCATGTGTTCTTGGTAGAATGCGAAAATGCCTTCGTCAAGATACAGGCGCAGGTTCTTCGCCATGTCAGTGTTATAGTTGTCGAACACGTAGAGAACCTGTGCGGGTTCGCCAGATTCAAGAGACTTCGAAAAGTCATCAGGGATCGTCAGGATGCCGTTTACTCTTCCTTGCTCGTAGAGTTTTCTAGCTTCATCATCGTTCACTTCGATCGCCTCGAAGTAGGGCTCTCCTGACAGCGGTGAGGTTTGGGAGAACACCGTCTCCTCAAAAGCCGCGCCGAGCGTGCCTACATCGCCATTCACGACTGCGAGCTTGAGTGAAACAAAGTTGCCAAACGTAAGTGCAAAGATGATCAAGATGACCGTCGGCGCAATGATGCCCGCTGCGAGTGACTTTGGATCAGCCTTTGTAAGTGCGATCAGTTTTTTCAATTCTTGCACAAAGAGGTTCATGATGCCGCCCTTTCGCTTTTCAACCAGCATATATAAAGCATGCAAACTACCGTTACCGTCGCCGCCGCTCCAACCGCGAGTGTAATAAGCGGTGCTGGATTCGCCACGCCACCGAAGTATGCGTAGCGTATTGCATCAAGCGCATAGGTGGCGGGGTTTGCTGAGCCAACAATCTGGGCTGCATCGCCGAAGTAGGACAGATCACCGAAACCGCCTCCTGCAACCCAAAGGCAGAGTGATATTACAAGCGACAGCAGGAAGGCTGTCATGGTTGAGCGAACTGCAATGCCTAAGGCAAACCCCAAGCTTGAAAATATAACGTACATCAAGCAGAGTGCTACAGCGAGCCACAAGGCGCTTATGAGAGTTCTGTCGTATAAGAGTGCCACCACCCCAACAAGCACCGCTCCCGCGACAAATGCTTTAATGCATGCTCCTGTAACCTTGCCTGTTACGACCTTGGCAGCAGAGCAAGGCGAAAGAATAAGGAGTTTAATCGTTGTGTTTTCCCATTCACTTGTCATCGAAAGCTGTCCGAATAAAAGCCCTGCGAGCATCGCTCCAAATACAAGTGTGCTTACTGCAAAACTTTCATCCCAAGGGATATCTATCTCGTAGCGTGTTTCCTCAATCACCTCAACGGTGTTTGCTTTTCGGTTCTCGTTTATGTAATTGACAAGCGCACCTGTCAAGCGGTTGGTGTAGTTCTTGGTCATATTGGAATTCACATCGTTAACGAGATGGGTAATCGTTCCTGTCGCACCTTTCTCAGATACGGAGGGCTCCTCTTTAACGATGAAACGATCGGCACTGCGACCATCAGGAGTGCCTTCGGCAGGTGCAGTCTCTAAATCAAGATAGGGTGTTCCGTAAGGGGCAACATAGTTAGCGGTAGTTTGCAGGAACGCCGACTCGGAAGAGGCGGGCTGTGTTTCGACAGGGATGGTGATGCCACCCGAAACCATTACGACGAAGGCGAGCAAGAAGAGTAGAGGCGATATGATGGTTGCCAGGTTAAACGGAATATTTTCCTTAACACTAACCAGTTCCTTGCCGATTATTCGTATGATTCCCATGGTGTTCTCCCTAGTCTCGCAATGATCGACCTGTAAGCGAGAGAAAAGCATCATCGAGTGTTGAATGGCGCAATTCTACTGAGTTAATTTTGATTATGCCTTCAAGAAGTCCAAGGATACGCGCTAGATCGGCTTCGCCGTCAGGGGCATCGATTACGATTGTCTGGTCATCGAAGGAGAATTTACCTAATCGTTCATGCAGGAAGGCTTCATCAATATGGGAGTTAGGTACGGGCGTCAGTCTAATCATGGTTGATCCCGCTTCGGCTTTGAGAGTCTCTGGAGTTCCGAAGCGGATTTTTTTGCCGTGATCGAGCAGTAGGATCATGTCAGCAAGAGCGTCGGCTTCTGCCATTACATTGGTGGAAACAAGAACTGTGTGCCCCTCGTCTTTGAACCGCTTTACGTAGTCCCAAATGCGGTGCGTTCCTTGCACGTCGACGCCGAGTGTCGGCTCGTCGAGTAACAGAATATGGGGATTAGCAAGCATTGCTCGTCCAAGCGCGAGGCGTCGTTTCATGCCTCCCGAATAGGAGATTACAGGATCTTTTGCTCGGTCGGTTAAGTCGACGAGTTCAAGCACGTCTTCGATGCGCTTGTTTGCTGTGTGCTGATCGTCTAAGTAAAGTGAGGCATGAAAACGTAGATTTTCCAGGGCTGAGAGTTCTGGGTAGAGCGATGTTTCTTGCGGTACCAAACCAATCATTCGACGCACCTTTCGTGCGTCGCGTACGGGATCCATGCCCATTACTTGTACCGTGCCAGATGTTGGGTGGTAGAGTCCAGTGATGAGATTCATTAAGGTCGTTTTACCCGCTCCATTTGGCCCTAAAAGTCCATAGATCATTCCTGAGTCACAGGAGAATGAGAGATTTTCGATACGGGGTTTCTTCCCAAGCATCTTTGTTACGGAGTCGAGGACGATGACGCTTTGTCTCTCCATAGAGATCCCCCCTTTGCATTCAGAAAACCCAACATATGTCGTATAATCAGATTATCCCTAGGTTGTAGAGGGAATAAAACCAGCGATTTACGCGGAAGCGTCGGGTTTATCGATCTATATAATCAGTAAGGAGGATGGCATGGGAAGGCCGAGAAAGGATTCCGGGGAGAAAGGTGCTGAGGAACGTATGATTAATACTTTCTGGCATCAAATTTCTCTCAGGTCCTTTCAAGAAATAACTGCCACTTCGATTGTGCACCAGGCAGGATGCAACCGTGCGACGTTTTACTATTACTTTGATTCGATAGAAGATCTTGCAGAGAAAGCAGTTGACGCTTCTGTGCCGACTGGTATTGCAGATCTTGCAGAGAGATTTCTTTCGCAGAGTGATGTAGCGTTTCATCTCAATAAAGAACAGAAGCTTGCAGTCGAGCGAATATGCCTTCTGACAGGGCCAAACGGATCGAGGCGTCTGATTGAACGCTTTAAGAGGGTGCTCATGGAGGCTTGGGCAGGAAAGTTCGAACTTGATCTTAGACAAGAGGACGTGCAGGCTGTTGCTTCCTTCATGGCTTCCGGTATTGTGGGTTTACTTGGCGAGCAGGCTGGCAAGCCTTGTGATGAGCGTTTCGATAGATGCTTGCAGATTATTAGTAAAGTCTTCTCCGCATCCGCAATTGAGTTTGCACATAATAAAAGCAAGGCAGGATCTGAATAAGAAAGCGTTTATTGCGCTATACTACTAGCTGCACTTATTGGGTGTCTTTTTACATATGCGGGCGTCGTATAATGGTTATTACCCAAGCTTCCCAAGCTTGTGACGCGGGTTCGATTCCCGTCGCCCGCTCCAGAAATCGTACGGCAATGGTTGACTATCATTGCCGTTTTTTTGTTTTAGCGGGTCGTAATTAAGGCGACGGGAATCGAACCGTTGAGGTGGAATTCCGTTAAGAAAACAGTCCAGTGGACTGTTTTTAGGAATTCGCCCGCAGGCGCTTGCGCCAAGGGGTTGAGCGTCCGCTTTGCGGACGCGGGATTCCCGTCGCCCGCTCCAGTTTGTAATCAAGCCGTTCTGCCGAACGGCTTTCTTTTCGCATTAAACGCATTGACGCTGCGCAGCAGCAGCGCACTCTATCTAGGTTCTGCGAGCACTCGTCGTGTACCCAAGTACACTTCCTCATGCTCTCGTGCCTACCTAGTGCACTCTGCCGCTGCTCGCTGTTTTTAGAAATGCCAGGCAATTATTTATTGCCGTTTTTTGTTTTAGCGGGTCGTATTATGTCGAGCGCTTACAAAGAGCAGACGTTCTTTTGGTCAGAATTCAGGTAGTTGATTTTGTAAAACGATGTAATAAATGCATGGAGCGCACTGGAAGGAAAAGAGAACCCTAGTATTATTTTGTGAACAACTAAAAGCTTGCGTACCATGCTTGCTAAAGCGTGATCGTAAATAATCTGGCTGGAGCCAGATAGGGTGAATACCATCAAGAAGGATGTATTGTATGACGCGTACGGGATTTAAAGGTTTTATTTTTGATATGGACGGCACGCTTTTGCACACGCTGCCAGATTTAACGGCACTTACCAATATTGTGCTGGAACGTGAAGGCTACCCGGCGCGCACCGAAGACGAAGTACGTACTTTTGTAGGTAATGGAGTTCTTTCTCTTATTTTGCAAGCAGTTCCTGAAGATATTTCTGAAGAAAAAGCGCAACACGCTTTTAGACTGTTTTGCGATTTATACGACGAATACGGCATCAAGCTTACCAAGCCTTTTGACGGTATGGAAGAAACCCTTCGCGCACTTAAAAACAAGGGCATCAAGCTTGGTATTGTGTCGAATAAATTTGAAGCAGGTGTTCGTGAAGTAGAACAGCGCTATTTCCCTGGGCTGTTTGATGTATCGCATGGTGAAGCAGAAAACATTCCTCGCAAACCTGATCCTACGGGTCTTCTTGTTACGGCACAAGAAATGGGTTTAACTCCCGAAGATTGCGTCTATTTCGGCGATTCGCATGGTGATATGTTGGCGGGCAACAATGCGGGTATGTATACCGTAGGGGTTACCTGGGGATATCAGTCTATCGAAAAAATTAAATCAGGTAATCCCGATGAACTAATCGACAAACCAGAAGACATTTTGAAGTTTGCCTAGGGGACTTGCATACAATAGCAAGGCAGTGGATTGAGCTTAATCAGCTAAAAGCCCTGTAAAAGTTGTTCGAAAGCTCATTCAAATCGCAGATTTCTTTAAAGGCTTTAAAAAGACGTAGCCCCCGATTAGCAAGGATGTTATAAGGGAAAAGGCGAACGGTGCGTGCGCTATATCCGCTACGTCCGTTCGCCTTTAAAGAAGTCTGATCAAAGAATTGCTTAACTTAAGGAAAGTTTTTACGTGACTTTAGAGCTCTACAATACAGATTCTGCTAGCGTCTGTTAGCCGTTGTAACCGTTAGGGTTGTTGCTTTGCCAACGCCATGCATCTTCGCACATGCGTGCCAAGTCATATTCGGCAACCCAGCCCAATTCCTCGCGAGCTTTATCACACGCAGCATAGTTGGTAGCAATATCGCCTGGGCGACGAGGGCAAATCTTGTAAGGCAGTTCTTTTCCGCAAGCTTTTTCGAAGGCATGAATTACATCCAAAACGCTTGATCCTGTTCCGGTGCCTAAATTGAAAATAGCAACACCGCTACGGGTACCGTCTTCAGCAGGGGTGCCCTCAATAGAACCAAGGCCAATTGCTTTGCCTGTGCCGACTTTACCTGCCATATAATCAAGTGCCTTTACGTGGCCGCGCGCCAAGTCAACAACATGAATGTAGTCACGCACGCCCGTGCCGTCAGGAGTGGGATAGTCGTTGCCAAAGACCTGAATGCATTCCAGCTTGCCCGTAGCAACTTGGGCAACATAGGGCAAAAGGTTGTTTGGAATGCCTTTAGGATCTTCACCAATGCGGCCAGAAACATGGGCGCCAATTGGATTGAAGTAGCGAAGAAGTACCACGTTCCATTCATTATCTGCGCGGTAGAAGTCAGTCAAAATGCGCTCAAGCATGGACTTGGTTTCACCATAGGGGTTGGTGGATTCATGCTTGGGGCATTCTTCAGTGATAGGAATCATTTCTGGTTCGCCATACACCGTAGCAGACGAAGAGAAAATAACGTTCTTAACACCATGGTTGCGCGCAACATCAAAAAGAACCAAAGATCCCGCTACGTTATTCCAGTAGTATTCCAAAGGTTTTTGGGTAGACTCGCCTACCGCCTTGAATCCTGCAAAGTGGATTATGGCAGCAATGTCGTAGGTGCTAAACACGTTTTCTAACGCTTCACGATCAAGAATAGAAGCCTGAACAAAAGCGCAGGCATTTTGGTCGGCGCCCGTAAGTTCGCGAATGCGGTCTACAGCCACTTCGCTTGAATTTGAAAGATCATCGTAGATCACAATTTTGTAGCCTTGTTCAAGCAGCTCAACGCATGTGTGGCTGCCGATAAATCCTGCACCGCCGGTAACGAGAATGGTTTGTGATTCGTGAGTACCGCTTAAGCTTTTGTTCGACATGTACGTACCTTTCGGTAATTGTGTAAGTTAATACATCAAGTCAATATATCTGTATATCTACGCAGGCAAGAATACCATTTCTTGGAGCTGCACGTGTATATGTTAAAAAGATTTGATGAGATATGCTCTTGGTTTTGTTTTAACCACGTGAACTATGTCGCTAAGCAATATCCCCAGTTATGCTTTAGCCACGCGAATTATGTCACAAAACAGCCAGAGGGGGCAGGGTTTTCAGACAGGCCCATGCTTTTTGCTTTCCTTCGCTGGTAGAAAGTAAGTCTTCGAAAGATTCAAAGCAACAGCAGCCGCGACCAAGCAAGAACTCTCGCGTCTCAAGAGCAAGAGGGGTGTTGTAACCAGCGGATGCGGTTTTCACGCTTTCATGGTCGGTCAATACAACGCACAAAGGATCAATGGCTTCAAGTATGGTGAAAAGTTCTGAAGGCTCAAGGGTGTGACTGGCGTTCGAGAGAACAATAAAGCAAAGTTGGCGGTTGCTATAGCCTAACCGCGGTGCACTGGCGTGCAGTGCCGCTTGAGCAGAATCGGATAAGGGAAATGTGCTTATTACACAAAAAAGCGCATCTTCGCTTCCTGTGCTGCTGCTTTTTTCTATATGGTCTGCAAACTGGAAAAGATGGGCGTGGCGAATTCTTTCATAAGGCGAATGCAGAACTGGTTCAGAATTCTTACTTTCGGTACTCATAAAACTCGCACCCTTCGACTTCTATGTGTTTCCTGCGGCTAACAATAAAAAATAATACCAATTACGAAATTTTTCACACTGTTTTACGCCAAGCATGATATTACAGATATAACAATTAATAACACAACCCAGAGCCAAAGTATCAGGGAGGCTTTATGTGTACCAACGGAATTAACACGGGTCAATTTGAACAGATGATAGATCAGATTGATGATCACATTAAACTTGAGCGCCGCTGGGCTCACACTCTTGCTCATAATGCAGCAGATGCAGGATTTGAAACGGTGGGCGAAAAACTTCATCAGGTTCAGGCGCTTCTTGATGAAGTGCGCGCAACGCTTGATGAAGCGAAAGATGCCCTTGAAGACGATGCGGAAAATGCAAGTGGCGTTACAGTCAGCCTTGTTTAGGCAGTAGCTTTGCATAAAAAAGAACGAGGTTGTAATGAGTAATGATCTCATGCGTTTTTCGGTTGCCATGCCGGAAGATCTACTTGTTAAGTTTGACCATTTAGTTGCTCGACGAGGTTTAGCTAAAAATCGAAGTGAGGTTGTGCGCGATTTGGTGCGTGACGCTCTGGTTGAAGACGAATGCTCAATGCCTGGGCGTATTGTTATGGGCACTTTGACTATTGTCTACAGTCACCATGCCAACGACCTTCAAGAAAAACTTCATCAAATTCAGCACAATTATTTGGAAACCATTGTCTCGTCGTTGCATGTTCATATTGATGAAGAAAACTGCCTAGAGGTCATAGTTCTTAAAGGTGAAACGGGGCTCGTACAAGATATTGCTAATTTAATCATTGGCACAAAAGGCGTGAAAACGGGGCGCTTGCATATGACTACCACAGGCGCTTTTATTTAGGAGAACAGTATGGACGAAACAGTTTTGCTTGGTCATGGTAGCGGCGGCACCATGATGAAACGCATAATTGATGAAGTGTTCTATGAAGCTTATGGTTCAACGGAACTGCTTGAGGGCAATGACGCCGCATCGCTGCCAGCCCCAAACGCTGGAGAACGTTTGGCGTATTCAACCGATAGCTTTGTAGTAACGCCACACTTTTTCCCTGGTGGCGATATTGGTAAGCTGGCTGTTTGCGGAACAGTAAACGACGTGGCAACCAGCGGTGCTGTCCCAAAGTATCTTTCCTGTGGCTTCATTCTAGAAGAGGGCTTTTCTGTTGCTGACTTAAAGCAAATTTGTCACAGCATGGCGCAGATGGCTAAAGAAGCTGGTGTGCATATTGTTACGGGTGATACTAAGGTAGTAAATCGCGGTCATGGTGATGGTGTTTTTATCAACACGAGTGGTATTGGGTTTATTCCCGCTGGCGTTGAATTGTCCGGTGCATTTTGCAAACCAGGAGACAAAATTTTAGTAAGCGGCACCATTGGCGATCATGGTATTACGGTAATGGCCTGCCGCGAAGAACTGTCATTTAATGCAGATATTCAAACCGATGCTGCGCCGCTTAATCATCTTATTGCAGAGGTGTTGGCGGCTGCTCCTGATACTCGTTGTTTCCGCGACCCTACGCGTGGAGGGTTGGCTTCAACCCTTAATGAATTAGCAGTTCAGTCTGATGTTGATTTCATTGTTGAAGAAGATGCTGTTCCTGTAAAAGATGCCGTACGAGGTGCGTGTGAAATGTTAGGCTACGATGTGTATCAAGTTGCCAACGAAGGTAAGATGGTGTGCGTAGTTCCTGCTGATCAGGCTGATGCCGCGCTAGAAGCTATGCGTGCAAATAAGTACGGTGTTGATGCTGCTATTATTGGCGAAGTGGTTGAAAAGCCCGAAGATAGATCGTCTCGTGTTTCCATTCGAACTGGTTTTGGCGCGCTTCGAATCATGGATATGCTCGTTGGCGAACAACTTCCTCGTATTTGCTAAATTCAACATCTTCCCCTCAAAACTAACGAAGTGCTTAATCGCTCTTCAAAATAGTTTTTCGTGAAAGAGGTAGAATTTTTATAGCAAGAAAATGTCAGAATGTTTTGCCTTGAAGCTCATGAAGTTCTTTCAGCTGCTGCTTAAAACAGGCGGTAGACGGTAGACGATTTGGCCAAAAACGAAGGAAATGGCGGAAAATCGTTCCAATTTCTGCTATTAACGGAAAAATCAAGAATCAATACTTGCAACTTATCGTTGCTATGGTATTTTCCCGTCATGGAATTGATTCATGGGGGATTACCGAGCGTCCCTTAAGATTTAAAAACGAGAGAAGAGGTATCTCATGTCCCATCCTGTGATTTTGGCTGACGAATGCATTGGTTGCGGTATTTGCATTGATGCTTGTCCTCAGGGCACTATTGAAGTTGTTGATGGTGTTTGCACCGTTGTAAATGAAGAGTCTTGCATTGCTTGTGGTGACTGCGTAGAAGAATGCCCAATGGGTGCTATAGAAGAGATTATTGAGGACTAAATTCTTGGTTTTTAGCCCAGTCGTTTCCTCTTTTTGTTAAAGGTGCAAAAAAATAACTACTTTAACTGGTCAAATGGTATAAGCATAGCTACAATAGGTCGAGCGTTATTCGCTAGTACGGCTTTTATACCGATCAATATGAAAAGAGGTTACAATGGCAGTTGTTGCTTATTGCGTAAAGTGCAAGGCTAAGAAGGAAATGGTAGATCCTCAGGAGGGTGTTACCAAGAATGGTCGTGTTATCACGAAAGGCACCTGCCCTGATTGCGGCACTAAGATGTCTCTTATTGGTGGCGTTGCAAAGAAGTAGTCTTCTTCGCGTAAGTTAGAAATGCAATAAAGCAAGAATAGCAACTAATAACTTCTTGCGTTATATATCGTGTTTCGCATAAGTCCCGCTTCGGCGGGACTTTTTTTGTGCAATTGAGCGGATGGTTGCATATTTAAGGAAACAACAACGCATTACAGGAGCAATGTTTTAAATTCACTTTGCGAAATAACTCAAAAATTACTTCATAAGATATAGAAAATATTCTTTTGACCTGGGGTAATAGGAAACATAAGAAAATCTTCAACAGGAAGGTAACAAAACCTAACAATAAGACACTTAGATTCTTGACAATGAAGCACTTAGATTTTATTATGGTCACTGTCATGAGGTTCACCTACTGGTGGGCTTTCCCATATGAAGCAAAAAGCTTCATTGGAATATGACACTTATATAGGTAAAAGCAGGGGGTTTGCTTGAGGGGCTTCTTCAAGCAGCCGCAACTGAAAGGAATATGCAAGATGGCAAAAATTATCGGCATCGACTTGGGTACTACCAATTCGGCAATGGCGGTTATGGAAGGTTCAGAGCCAGAAATTCTGGTTAACGCTGAAGGCGACCGCACCACTCCTTCCGTTGTTGGTTTTGGTAAAGATGGTGAACGTACGGTAGGTAAGGCTGCTAAGAACAAGGCAGTAACCAATCCCGAAAACACCATCGCTTCAGTAAAGCGCTTCATCGGTCGTTCCTATGCTGAAACTTCCGAAGAGCAGAAGACGGTTGCTTACAACGTAAAGAACGGCAACGGTGGTCGTGCAGTAGTAGATATTGAAGGCAAGGACTATATGCCAGAAGAAATTTCTGCAATGGTTCTTCAGAAGCTTAAGGCTGACGCAGAAAAGCGTGTTGGCGAACCTATTACTCAGGCAGTAATTACCGTTCCTGCATACTTCAACGACGCTCAGCGTCAGGCTACAAAGGACGCAGGCAAGATTGCTGGCTTGGAAGTTCTTCGTATTATCAACGAACCTACCGCAGCAGCGCTGGCTTATGGTCTTGATCGTACCAACAAGGATGAAAAGGTTTTGGTATTCGACCTTGGTGGCGGTACCTTCGACGTTTCTGTTCTTGAGTTGGGTGACGGCGTATTTGAAGTTTGCTCCACCGCAGGCGATAACCACTTAGGTGGCGACGACTGGGATCAGCGTGTTATTGACTGGTTGGCAGACAAGTTCCAGGCAGACAATGGCATCGATCTTCGCCAGGACAAGATGGCTTTGCAGCGTTTGAAGGACGCAGCTGAAAAGGCAAAGATGGAACTTTCTTCCACCTCTCAGACCAACATCAACCTGCCTTTCATTTCTGCAGGTGCTGCTGGCCCATTGCACTTGGACTACACCTTGACCCGTGCAGAGTTTGAACGCATCACCAAGGACTTGCTTGATCGCTGCAAGACTCCTGTACAGCAGGCTTTGAAGGACGCTGGTCTTTCTACGGGCGACGTAAATGAAGTTATCTTGGTTGGTGGCTCTACCCGTATGCCAGCAGTTCAGGAATTGGTAAAGCAAATGACGGGCAAGCAGCCTAACATGTCTGTAAATCCTGACGAAGTAGTAGCTATGGGTGCTGCAGTTCAGGGCGGCGTTTTGGCAGGCGACGTTGAAGGCATTCTTCTTCTTGACGTAACGCCTTTGTCCTTGGGTGTTGAAACCATGGGCGGCGTAATGACCAAGATGATCGAGCGCAACACCACCATTCCTACCCGCAAGACTGAAATTTACTCTACGGCAGCTGACAATCAGACTTCCGTTGAAATTCATGTTCTTCAGGGTGAGCGCGAAATGGCAGCAGGCAACAAGACTCTAGGTAGGTTCCAGCTTACGGGCATTCCTGCAGCACGTCGTGGTGTTCCTCAAATTGAAGTTACCTTCGATATTGACGCAAACGGCATCGTAAACGTTTCTGCTAAGGATCTTGGCACTGGCAAGCAGCAGCAGATCACCATTTCTGGTTCCACTGCACTGACCGACGACGAAGTAGATCGTATGGTAAAGGATGCTGAAGCTCACGCTGAGGAAGATAAGCTTCGCAAGGAAGAAGTTGAAATTCGCAACAACTGCGACTCTTTGATCAACGCTACGGAAACCACGTTAAACGAGTTGGGCGACAAGGTTCCTGCAGATTCCAAGAAGCAGGCAGAGGATGCGGTTGCTCAGGCTCGTACCGCTCTTGAGGGCACCGATATTGAGGCAATCAAGTCTGCAATGGAGGCTTTGCAACAGGCAAGCTACAAGTTGGCAGAAGTTGCTTATAGCCAAAATGCTGCTCAGCCAGGTGCTGAGGGCGCTGCAGGTGCAGCTGGCGCTGCTCAGCAGCCTACCAATGATGACACCATCGAAGCAGACTTTGAGGTAGTTGACGACGACGAGAAGAAGGACAAGTAATCATGACCGCGCCTGAAAAAGACGAGGTACGTGAGGACCAGGTTGTAGAAGATCAGGAGGCGGCAGAAGCTGCCGCCCCTGAAACTGAAGATGCTCAGGTCGAGGAAACTGCGGATTCTAGCGAATCTCAAGAAGAAGAAACCGAGGATCCGATTGCTGTTGCAAAAAAGGAAGCAGCAGCTTGGCAAGATAAGTATCTTCGCCTTCATGCGGAATGGGATACGTACCGTCGTCGCATGAACGAACAGCGCGAGGAAGAAAAAGCTCGCGCAGCTGAAAAGCTTGTTGAAGGATTAATTCCTGTAATTGACGACTTTGAACGAAGCATCGATTACGCCGAAAAAAATGGCGAAGAGGGTCTGCTTGGTGGTGTACAGGCAGTGCACACCAAGATGCTTGAAGTGCTAACCAAGCATGGGGTTGAAATGATTGATCCTAAAGGGGAGGCCTTCAACGCCCTTGAAGCTTTAGCGGTAGCCACGGTTGATGACCCTTCAGTTCCTGATGAAACTGTTGCCGAGGTATACCAGAAGGGATATCGCATGGGCAACAAGGTAATTCGTACCGCAATGGTAACGGTTACTCAAGGTGGTCCTAAGCGCGAAGCGGAAGAGGAATCTGAGGATTCTTCTAAGTAGACGCTGCGAAGGCTTAACAAGTAATTTAGAAGAGGCAAATGTAAGGGCGGGCGATGTTTAGGTCCGCCCTTGTTGTAGGACAGAGAGAAAGGTGGGACGAATGGCACAGACTCCTGACTATTACAAAACGCTAGGCGTTCCACGAGACGCTGATGCAGACACCATCAAGAAAGCATTTCGTAAATTAGCGCGCAAGCATCATCCTGATGCTGGCGGTGATGAAGCGAAGTTTAAAGAAATAAACGAAGCATACGAAGTACTTTCTGATGAGAAAAAAAGAAAGCTTTACGACCAATACGGCACTGCTAACGAAAACCAAATCCCCTTTGGTGGCGGAGCTTGGCAGGGGCAAGGTGGAAATCCTTTCGGCGGTTCTGGCTTTGGCGGTTTTGGTAGCTGGGCGGACATTTTGGAAAGTATCCGCAATGGTGAAGGCGCTTTCGGCACCGAATGGAATTTTGGCGGACAAGGTCAAACCTATCAAGCTCGGCCAAAGCCACAAAAGGGCGCCGACAAAAACGTAACCATGACCGTTACGTTTGATGAGGCCTTCAAAGGATGTGAAAAGAAGGTTCGTATAGGCAAGGCGGGCACCAACGAAAAGGAAACCCTTTCGATAAAAATTCCTGCAGGTGCTGTTGAAGGTGGTCGCGTTCGCTTGAAAGGCAAGGGCGCACCAGGAATTCAAGGTGGTCCTGCAGGCGATTTGCTCGTGAATATTCACATTGCAGATCACCCTTTGTTCAAGCGCGATAAAGCAGACGTTTTAATGGATGTGCCCATTACTTTTGCGGAAGCTGCTCTGGGAACACAGATTGTTGTTCCTACCCCCGAAGGAAAAAAGGTAAGCATAAAAGTTCCTGCGGGGTGCGAAAGCGGAACGGTCTTGAAGGTAAAAGGAAAAGGCGCTCCACGTTTAGGAAAAGGTGCAACAGGTACGGGCGATTTACTTTTAACTCTGCATGTGGCTGTTCCTAAGACGTTGAACGATAAACAAAAAGAAGCCCTGGAAGCATTCCAGGCAGCAACGAGTGAAGAAGTGAGGGCTTGGTAATGGAGGACAAAAACAGACCGCTGTACATGATTAGTGTTGCAGCAGAACTTGCAGGCGTCCATCCTCAAACCCTGCGAATTTACGAGCAAAAAGGTTTGGTATCTCCTCAGCGAACGAGTGGTAACACCCGCATGTATTCGCAAGCAGATATTGAGCGTTTGCAGTTAATTAACGCTTTGACCGACGAAGGAATTAACCTTGCAGGTGTTATTCGAATCCTGGATTTAAAGGGCCGTTTGGATGAACGCGATGAAGAAATTGATGCTTTGCATAAACGAGTTCGTCGCTTAGCCGATAGGGTTCATGAATTGGAAACTCGAGAAAGCGTTAATTCGTTAGTAAATGAAAGCAACGCAATTGTTTTGCGTCGACTTCTGTAAAGGAGCTATATATGAGACTAGACAAGCTGGCGCTTACAGCACAGGAAGCGTTCCAGTCAGCAATGAGCATTGCTGGCGAGCGCGAAGCAAGCGCAGTCGAGCCTATTCATTTGCTTGATGCCATCCTGTCTGCAGGCGAACATAATATGAACGCTATTATCACGCGTATTGGAGCAGATCCTGCTGTATTGCAGGCGCGCGTGAAAGAAGAGGAAGAGCGCATGCCTAAGGTAAGCGGTAATGGCTTTATGGGTATGGGTATTACTGCCCCTTCCCCTGCGTTCATCTCGCTTATTGATAAAGCGGTAAAAATTGCAGAAAAACTGGGTGACTCCTATGCCACCACAGAGCATCTGCTGATTGCGCTTTCTGAAGATAGTGGAACTGCAGGTAAAATTCTGAATGATCAAGGTATTACGCGCAAAAACATTGAAGAGGCCTATGAGGAACTTCGTGGTGATACGCGCGTGACCGATGCTACGAGCAAGCCCGAGTTTGAAGTGCTTGAGCAGTACGGCAACAACCTTACTCAGGCAGCACGCGAGGGCAAGCTGGATCCTGTTATTGGCCGTTCGGAAGAAATTCGTCGCACCGTTCAGGTTTTGTCTCGTCGTACTAAGAATAACCCTGTACTTATTGGCGAGCCTGGTACTGGTAAGACGGCAATCGTTGAGGGCCTAGCGCAGCGTATTGTTGCAGGCGACGTTCCTTCAAGCTTGAAAGATCGCGAATTGATCGCTCTGGACTTACCTGCAATGTTGGCAGGCGCTAAGTATCGTGGCGAATTCGAAGATCGCTTGAAGGCGGTACTTCGTGAGGTAAAGCAATCCGATGGACAAATCATTTTGTTCATTGACGAATTGCATACCATTGTTGGCGCAGGTTCGACGGGCGATAGCTCTATGGATGCGGGCAATATGCTCAAGCCAGCATTGGCTCGTGGCGAACTTCATGCAATTGGTGCAACCACTTTGGATGAATATCGTAAATACATCGAAAAGGATGCCGCTCTTGAGCGTCGTTTCCAGCCCGTGCTGGTAAGCGAGCCAAGCGTGGAAGATACCATTGCAATTCTTCGTGGTTTGAAAGAAAAGTACGAGATTCATCATGGTGTACGCATCAAGGACTCTGCCTTGGTTGCTGCTGCAGAACTTTCGAATCGCTACATTTCTGACAGGTTCTTGCCTGACAAGGCTATTGACCTTATGGACGAAGCGGCAAGTCGTCTGCGTATTGAAATAGACAGCATGCCTGAAGAAGTGGATCTGGCAGAGCGCAAGCTTACCCAGATGCAAATCGAAGAGCAAGCGCTTATGAAGGAAACCGACGAGCCAAGCCGTGAACGTTTAGAAGCATTGCGTAAAGAGATTTCTGCGGCTCAAGAAGCGCTTGATAAACAGAAGGCTATGTGGAAAAACGAAAAGGACGTTATCGTAGGCGTTCAGAATTTGAAGGCAGATATTGAAGCTGCTCAGTTGGACGAAGAGCGTGCTACCCGCGAAGGCGATCTCGCCCGTGCTTCGGAATTGCGCTACGGTACCATTCCTTCATTACAAGCTCAGTTAGCAGATGCAGAAGCTTTGCTTGAGAACCGTCAGCAAGATGGTGCAATTCTTAAAGAAGAAGTTGGCGAAGAGGAAATCGCAGAAGTGGTTTCTGCGTGGACTGGTATTCCGGTAACCAAGATGATGCAGGGCGAAATGGCCAAGCTGGTTGATCTGGAATCCAAGCTTCACGAGCGTGTTATTGGACAGGATCAGGCGGTATCTGCAGTAGCGGGAGCTATTCGTCGTAATCGTGCAGGCTTGTCTGACCCGAACCGTCCTATCGGTAGCTTCTTGTTCTTGGGCCCGACAGGTGTTGGCAAGACTGAGCTTGCAAAGGCCTTGGCTGAATATCTGTTCGACAGCGAAAAGGCTATGGTTCGTATCGATATGTCGGAATATATGGAGAAGCACTCCGTTTCTCGTTTGGTTGGTGCCCCTCCGGGATATGTTGGTTATGACGAGGGCGGTCAGCTTACCGAAGCGGTTCGTCGCAAGCCTTACTGCGTAGTTTTGCTCGACGAGATTGAAAAAGCGCATCAGGATGTATTCAATATCTTGCTGCAAGTGCTCGATGACGGTCGTCTTACCGACGGACAAGGTAGAGTGGTTAGCTTCAAGAATGCCATCATCATTATGACCTCCAATGTTGGCTCGCAGTCCATTCGAGAATTCTCGAGCCAAAATGAAGGCGATTCCATGGGCAGCATGATGGAAGACATGATGAAGGCAGACGTTGCTACTGCTGCTAAGCGTTTGGCTGAAATGCAGATGAAGATCAACGAAGCCCTAAGCACTACCTTCCGTCCTGAGTTCTTGAACCGTATTGATGAAGTTATTACCTTCAATACGCTTTCCATTGCTGCGATGGAGCCTATTGTTGACCTGCAATTGAACGGAGTGCGTGATCGCTTGGCGGATCGTCGAATTGATTTGGAAGTTACTCCTGCTGCACGTGAACGTCTGGCCATTGATGGATATGATCCGGTATACGGTGCTCGTCCACTGCGTCGTTTGATTCAGCGTGAGGTGACTGACCGTGTAGCGACGGAAATCATTGATGGACACATTAGTGATGGCGCTAAGGTAACTATTGATCTTGATTCTGAGGGCAATTACTGTGCTACGGTGGAAAATCGTTCGAGCTTGCATGCAGGCGATGACTCTGCAGCACTAACCGGCGGGGTTTATGAGGACCCTTCGCAGGCAAAGCCAGATGAGGTTGATGATGTATTAAAGCAGGCAAACGATGTACTTCGCGGAATGGACTTTGGTGATTAACTGCCTGAGCGATTAGGCGACTGAGCGATTAGGAGACTGAGCGATTAGGCGAGCGAGGGCATAGGTGCAACTAAGCAGCTAAGCGAACTAGAGCACAGTGTAAGGACTGTTTCGTAAAACGATTGAACCTGTAAGTTTGAGTGGCGGTATTGTGTGGACGAACGTTCATGCGATGCCGCTACTTTTGTGTAGGAACCCCGCTTTTAGTTTGTTGTATTAGAATAACCTCCATGAACAAACTCGAAAAAAATATTGTGAGATTCGAAAAGAAGGAACACCTGTTAGTTCCAGTGCTGGGATTTTGCGCAGTATTGGCTAGCTTAGTGGCGTTTCTTATTGTGTTATATCTGATCACTATCGCCATTCGGTTCCTGTTTGTTTTCGGGTAGGTCTTTGTATGTGGCAGCGATTTACCTGGTATGACGTTCGTGTTATTGGGCACTATCTTGGAGTGCTCATTTCGTTTTTTTCTATCGCTTTGGCAGTGCCTCTTGTGGTTGCGGTAGTGTGTCAGGAATGGGAGCCGGCAAGCCGTTACCTATTAGGTGTGGGCGTTGCTCTTATTCTTGGTTCTGCTTTGCGTTTTATGCGTATTCAGCCTGGCAGACTTACTCATCAACAGGCGCTTACTGTTACGGGATTATCTTGGATTATGCTGGCATTTGTGGCGGCAGTTCCCTTGGCTTTATCAGGGCATTATGGTTCCTATCTTGATGCGCTGTTCGAAGCGACATCAGGTTTAACGACCACAGGTGCTTCGCTCGTTATTGATCTTGAACATCTTTCCTATGCGGACAACATGTGGCGCTTTACCATGCATTTGATTGGTGGCTTAGGCCTTATTGTTATTGCGCTGTCCTTGGGTATTTTTGGTAAGTCCACATCAGGACTTTATTCTTCAGAGGGCAGAAGCGAGCATGTATTGCCCAACATTGTGAACACCGTTCGATTGATTAGTCAAATTGCATTGGCAGTTATTGGCGTTGCGACGGTGATTTTGTTTTTGCTTTGTGTGTTGGGTGGCTTTGAGCCTCTGCGTGCATTGCTTAATGCGCTATGGATGGCTATTTCTGGCTTTACCACCGCAGGCTTTTCTCCTACTTCTCAATCGGCAATGTATTATCATTCATTCGCTTTCGAAGTGATATGTATGTTGCTGATGCTCTTAGGAGCGGTGAACTTTGCACTGTTCGTGAAAATAAGCCAAGGAGAAACCACCTCGTTTTTTAAAGATTATGAAATTCGTACGGGCGTATTCTGGATGCTTATTGCCACCATTGTTCTTATGTTTTCGCTTTGCGCGTCTGGTGGATTTTCGGACATTATGGCGCTTCTGCGCCGTGGCGTGTTTATGGTTATATCCGCTTCAACCACTACAGGCTTTCAAACAGTAACGAACAATCAGATGACTACGGTATTTTCATCAGGCGCCTTCTTGGTGGTTGCTATTTTAATGGCGGTTGGTGGCTCTAGTGGAAGTACCGCTGGTGGTATGAAATTCTCTCGTTTGGGCTTGATAGCCAAATCTATGGTTTCAACCATTAAAGAAACTCTAGCTCCAGGAACCGCGCGTGTCTCCGTGCGATATTTTCACTTAGGTAAGAAAGTACTTACCACTGAAGTCGCAAAGGCGGCACTTACTGTTTCAGCATTGTTTGTATTTACGTATCTTTTAGGATCGCTTGTGGGTATCGCTCATGGCTACGATGCGCTTGATGCTATTTTTGAATCGGTCTCTATGGCGTCTAACGGCGGCTTGAGCTCAGGTATTATTGCGCATGGTATGCCTCCTGTTTTAGAGTCAGTGTATATTCTGGAAATGTGGGCAGGCCGTCTTGAATTCATCACGCTTATTGCGCTGATCGTAAAAGTGGTTGTTTCGTTTGGATCGCTTGTGAAAAATAAATTGAAGGAGCAAGACTAATGGGCACGCTCCTTATGTCTATAAAATCGAATTTTGCAGTGTGTGCGAAGTTTATTGTGTTCGCGGTTCTTTTTGTGTTGGTTGTTTCGCTTAGCTGTTTTTCCATCAGTGCCTGGGCAGACGAAGCCCAGGATCAAGCAGTTCAGCAGGAACAAACCGACCAAGAACAGCAGTCTTCTGTTGAGGATGATTCGCTAAGTAATGAAGTCTACGTAAATCAGCTTTCAGACAGTTCGTTTCTATATGAAACCTCTATAGCTGATTTGGCGGAAGCGGATTCTTACTACGAGGGTCAGACGGTTCTGGTCAAAGGCGAAGTGGTTGGAGACAGGGTAAACGATGAATTCCGCGAAAATAACTGTTGGATTACCCTGCAAGATAACGAAGCAAGTCCTAGTGTTGTTGCTGTTTTTATGACGAAAGAGCAATCTTCGATTATTGATACCTATGGGCAATACGGCACGGTAGGTACTCAGTTGCAAGTGCGTGGAACGTTCCACTTAGAATGTGCAGAACATCAAGGAATGTCCGATATTCATGCCGAGGAAGTAGCTGCCCTTCAAAAGGGATACGAATCCAAACCCGCTCCTAGCAATCGCATTTTAAGCTTTGGTATTTTAGCCTGCGTGATAGGAGCCGTGTTGATGGTTGCATACTATATTAGACGTGAAAGGATGCTCTAAGCGTGACTGAAGAAATCACAGAACGACAAGTTGGTCGAGTGGTCAAACTTGATCGAGGCTTTCCGCTGGTTCGACTTGCCTCTGGTGAAGAAGTACGTTGCGAGCATGCAATTTCGTTAGTGAAGGGAAGCGATCAGCGCGCTGTTATAGGCGACTTCGTAAGTATCGCGCTTCCTGCAGGTCACGATAAAGGCATTATTGAAGAAACGCTTCCGCGATCCTCATCATTTGTGCGCAAAGATCCCACCGAACGTGCGTTGCCACAAACTCTTGCCGCGAATTTCGATATAGTGCTGGTGGCTCAGCCCTTGGAAGAGGTAAACGTACGGCGATTAGAGCGTGAATTGGTGTTAGCGCATGAAACGGGCGTTGAAGTAGTGGTGGTGCTTACCAAGGCTGATCTTGTTGCTTCGGAAGAAGAAGTTGAAGCAGTGCGCCAGCGAATAGATGGTTTTATTGGGAATGATTCGGTTTTGGTTGTTTCCGAAAAAGATCCTGAAAGCATTCAGTCTTTGTCAGATTTAATTGCCAAAGATAATAAAATGGCAGTTTTGTTGGGGCGCTCTGGTGTGGGTAAATCAAGTTTAGTAAATATGCTGGTAGGCAAGGAAGTTCAATCCACAACACCAGTCCGTCAAGATGGAAAAGGGCGCCACACCACTGTTTCACGTGAAATAATAGAATTGCCCAACGGGGGAAGCGTTATTGATATGCCAGGTGTCCGAGGCTTGGGTTTGTGGGATGCTGACGAGGGCATAGGTGCTACTTTTTCAGACATTGAGGCATTGGCGCCGTCGTGCCGTTTTCGTGATTGCACCCACACCAACGAGCCGGGTTGTGCAGTAAAACGTGCTGTCAAAGAAGGCATGTTGTCTCCCGCGCGTCTTGAATCATATATTCGCCTGCGCGAAGAAAGCCAGCAGGTTAAGGTAAGACGTGAAGAAGCCGAACGCATAAGAACTCGTCGCGGACATCCAAGACGAAGGCGCTAGGTTATCTTCGCTTTTAAGGTTCTCGATCAACTTCGTTTTTAGTCGCCAGACCGGTTTGCTTCCTGAAGGCGCTAGGTGGGCTTCACATTTAACAGCGTCTGCCAACGGGTACGCAAAGGATAGTTTGGCTTTAAGGTACAATGGTTTTCGAAACTAACACGCACGCTTAAGCTTCATTAGTATATTGGTTAAGGGGATAGCATGAATCCTGCAGTGATAATTCCAACGTTTTACACTTCTGCAACACGCAAGCGCAATACGCCTTCTGCCTTGTATGACCATCCAACTCCTTTGAACTCCAAGGGCACCCTTGAGCGTTGTTTGGCTTCCTTGCAAAAGGTTAAGGGTCTAGGACAAATTATTGTTCTGGTGGCAACTGAAGATAACGTGGACAAAGAAGCTACAGCAAAAGTCAAAGAAATTGTCGATAAGTTCCCTCAGATGCACATTCTCATTATTGCTAAAGAAGAGGAAAGTATTATCCAACAAAGATTTGAGCAGCTAGGTTTTGGTAATCAGAGCGATTGCATTGGGCTGACAGGATATTCCGCCGTGCGCAATCTCGGTTTAGTTGTTGCGCAGGTGCTTGGATTCGACTCTGTTGTTTTTCTTGATGACGATGAAGTAATTGAAGATGAAGAGTTTCTCGAAAAGGCAATGTATGGTCTTGGGAAACTTACCAAAAAGGGAATTCCTATTTTGGCGAAATCGGGCTTCTACTTTAACGATGAGGGTACGTACTATTCTAAGAGTCAGAATCGTTGGTATAACCATTTTTGGCAACAGGGCAGAGCCTTTAACAACTGGATTACGAAAGCTATGGCAGGTCCTCGTCTTTCTCGTTCAAATCATGTTTGTGGTGGCTGTTTGGCGCTCCATCGCGAAACCTATCGTCGTTTAAGCTTTGACCCTTGGATTAAGCGCGGCGAAGACATGGACTATTTGCTTAGTTTACGTATGTACGGTTCAGATATATGGTTTGATAATCAGTGGTCGCTTACCCATTTGCCTCCAAAGGATCGCAATGAAGGACATCGCTTTTATCGCGATATTTTTCGTTGGATTTACGAATACTACAAAATTGAATTCAGTCGTGCACAAATTGACCTTTTGCAAATCAAACCTTCTTCGCTAATGCCTTATCCTGGTCCCTTCCTTGAGCCAGGTATTACAAAGCGTATTAAGCGTACGGCATTTTTACGTTCGCTTGTTCGCCCTGACAAAAAGGCATATCGTGAAGGGGCGCGTGCTGCGACAAGAGAAGCAACTGATTATGCACCCCCGCTGACATGTTCGGTAACGACGAAGCCCTGAAAGAACAGGAAGCCGCAGCCCGTGCCGCCAAAGCGCAACGCGAGAAAGAGGAAAAGGAGCGCAGGGAGAAAGAACGCAAAGAGCGGGAGAAGAAAGAAAAGGAGAAGAAAAAGAAAGGTCCCAGCTGGTTTGAAAAGACCTTCAACAAAATCTCCAATGAGATATTCTCGGACGATGATATGAAATAATTAAAAACTCTATAATCATGGATGATATAGCACAATTCGATTTTCCGACCGATTCACCGAAAATCATCAAAGTCATCGGTGTAGGTGGCGGTGGCGGTAATGCCGTCAACCACATGTACCGGGAAGGCATACATGATGTAACATTCGTGCTGTGCAACACAGACAACCAGGCGTTGAAAGACTCCCCCGTTCCTGTGAAGCTGCAACTTGGCAAAGAGGGTCTGGGAGCCGGAAACCGTCCTGCCCGTGCCCGCAAGGCAGCCGAAGAGAGCATCGAAGACATCAAGGCCATGCTGAACGACGGTACTAAAATGGTATTCATCACTGCCGGAATGGGCGGTGGCACAGGTACAGGTGCAGCGCCTATCATTGCACAGACCGCCAAAGAAATGGACATCCTGACTATCGGCATCGTCACTATCCCGTTCCGCTGGGAGGGCGACAAGAAGATAGACCAAGCACTGGACGGCGTGGAGGAAATCAGCAAGCATGTAGATGCCCTGCTGGTTATCAACAACGAAAAACTGAGCGAAATATATAGCGAACTCTCCGTAGACGATGCTTTCGACAAAGCCGACGACACCCTCTCGGTAGCCGCCAAGAGCATTGCCGAAATCATTACCCTGCACGGAAAGGTCAACCTCGACTTCAACGATGTGAAAACCGTACTGAAAGACGGCGGCGTGGCCATCATGAGTACCGGCTACGGCGAGGGAGACAACCGCGTGAGCATGGCCATCCAGAATGCCCAGCACTCTCCGTTGCTCAACAACAACGATATCTTCAACTCCAAGAAAGTGCTGCTCAACATTTCGTACAGCTCGCAATACAAATTGATGATGAGCGAAATGGACGAAGTGAAAGAGTTCATGAACCGCTTCAGCCGCGACTTTGAAACCAAGTTCGGTATGGCCGTAGACGACAAACTGGAGCAAAAGGTCAAGATTACCCTGCTTGCCACCGGCTTCGGCATCCAGGACATCCATATGAAAGAGATGGACGACCGCATCACCCAGCGTACCGCAGAAGAGCAGAAGCGCCTTGCCGAACTGGAGGAAGAGGAAGAGCAAAGACGCTCACGCCGCGAAACCTACTACGGAAAGGATGCCAACACCAAGTATCAGCGTCTGCGCCGCCGGCATATCTATATCTTCAACCCCGAAGACCTGGACAACGCCGACATCATCAGCATGGTGGAAAACTCCCCTACCTACCAGCGCGACAAGAGTACCCTGGCGGCAATCAAGGTCAAGGCGGAAGAAGCCGGCATACTCGCCACCGAAGAAGCGCAGGAAGCAGAAAGCGGCGGCAACGGCATAATCACTTTCTAAACCGACTGCCGTTCCGGACTTCAGCCGGAAACAGTACATTGTAAACAGTAAAACAATAAAGAACAATATGGATTTATTTGAAAGAGTCAGCGAAGACATTAAAAACGCAATGAGAGCCAAAGACAAAGTAGCTTTGGAAACCCTGAGAAACATCAAGAAAGTATTCCTCGAAGCCAAGACCGCTCCGGGAGCCAATGATACCCTGACCGATGCCGATGCCCTGAAAATCATTCAGAAGCTGACAAAGCAAGGCAAGGACGCCGCCGAAATCTACGTGCAGCAAGGCCGTCAGGACCTTGCCGATGCAGAACTGGCGCAAGTAAAGGTTATGGAAGCATACCTGCCCAAGCAGATGTCTCCCGAAGAACTGGAAGCTGCCTTGAAGGAAATCATCGCCGAAACAGGCGCTACCAGCGGTAAGGATATGGGCAAGGTAATGGGCGTAGCCAGCAAGAAACTTGCCGGGCTTGCCGAAGGACGTGCCATCTCGGCCAAAGTAAAGGAATTGCTGGGATAAGCGTTCTGCCCAACCCAATACGTACAGAGCCGTACTTCAAGCTCCCCTCCGGTTGGAGAGCAGTTTGAAGTACGGCTTTTATTGTTTCCATGCCTATGACACGCCCGTTTCCCCCGGAAGAAACGCCCGTTCCCTTTCATAGAAACGAGAATTTCCCTTTAAGGAAACTGAAATTTCCCTTAAGGGAAACGCGCGTTTCTCTACAGGAAACTCCAGGAAACACGTAAGGAAACGGAATGCCCTTTGAAACGGAACTCAATCAAACAATTCTTTCAAGACTTCCAAAGACTTTAATACGGGAAAATCCGGCAGATGCAAACGGTAATACTCGTTCATAATCGTCAGACAACGGGCACGCTCCATGCGGCTCATGGCAAAGAGATGCATCGTTTCGTAGTTCATACGCATCAGCCTTGTGAGACGTGCCGCCTCTTCCGGCGCTATATAGTCGGAATGCAATTGCGGACGCAACGGGGTAAAGCAGGCATTCTGCAAATCAAAATAATCGCCGCCGTGATAATCTTCCAAGTTCGGATACAATCCGAGAAAACGCGACAAACGCATCAAAAAGACCAGATGAAAATTGGCAAAGCCACTGCCGCATTCATCCAACCAGACAATGGAATGCTGCAAATAAGCGAATAAAGGACGGTTTTCCGCCTCCTCGCGCAGCGCACGATATAAGAATTCGGACAGAAACAAAGCGATGGCAGATTTATAAGGATCGTAAGGAATCGAAGTAAAAGGATAGAAAGACTTTGCCTCTTTCACCTTATATATAGCAGTATTCGGACGGAAATCCGCTTCCAGCTCCACCAAAGACAGAGGTTGGAACAGTACCGACTTCACCGCAGCCTTGCGCGAACGGGACACCGGAACCAGGAAAGAAGCCCGTCCGGACACCTCGGTATAGATGTCTACAATAATAGAAGTATCCTTATACTTCAAAGAATGCAATACGATTCCTTGCGTTTTCTGTAACATTTCCGTCCTTTAATCAAGTTTCAATCCGGCTAACAAAGCTACAAAAAAAGCGCGAAACTACGGAACTTAAAGAAGAGGAATAAAAAAAATGAAGCAAATACAGAAAATTTAAAACATCATTATATACCTGATTATCAATAAATAAAACCACATACAAGAGAAAACGCAGAAGAATTTCTGCAAAATTTTTATCAGAAATGTTTGCCAATTCAAAAATAGTTTCTACCTTTGCAACCGCAAACGAAAGGAAAAACGGTTGCAAAGAGCGGAAACGCTCAACAAGGATGGCCCGTTCGTCTATCGGTTAGGACGCAAGATTTTCATTCTTGAAAGGGGGGTTCGATTCCCCCACGGGCTACAATTAAAAAGATAAACGAATTAAAAAAGATTAGTCGAGATGGCAAATCACAAATCATCACTGAAAAGAATCAGACAAGAAGAGACAAGAAGACTTCACAACAGATATTATGGCAAAACCATGAGAAATGCTGTTAGAAAGCTTCGTTCTACAACCGACAAAGCAGAAGCTGCTGCAATGTATCCGGGCGTAACTAAGATATTGGACAAATTGGCTAAGACCAATGTAATCCATAAGAACAAAGCTAACAACTTGAAGTCAAAGTTGGCTCTCTACATTAATAAGCTAGGATAAGCTAATTAATATTACACAAAAGAAATATCGGAAGGTTGGACTTTTTAGTCCGACCTTTTCTGCATATGACATATTTACCTCCCCTATCCCAAACACCCTCCGGAAGAAGCTAAAAAGCTGTAAACGAATGAAATTTATCACTCAGTTTAGTTCCGTATCTCACGAATTTTCACTATATTTGCTCTGTTATTTGAATAAGGAAATTAGATTATGACTGAAGAACAGATTAACTCCAATAGCGGGAGCTATTCAGCCGAAAACATCCAGGTTCTGGAAGGTTTGGAAGCTGTTAGAAAGCGTCCCGCGATGTATATTGGTGACATTAGTACGAAAGGACTTCACCACCTGGTTTATGAAGTTGTGGATAACTCTATCGACGAAGCTCTCGCCGGCTATTGCGACCACATTGAAGTAACCATCAACGAAGACAATTCTATCACTGTACAGGACAACGGACGTGGTATTCCGGTTGACTTCCATGAAAAGGAACAGAAGTCAGCCCTGGAAGTAGTTATGACCGTACTGCATGCCGGTGGTAAATTCGATAAGGGTTCTTACAAAGTATCCGGAGGTTTGCACGGCGTAGGTGTATCCTGTGTAAACGCTCTGTCTACCCACATGACTACACAGGTTTTCCGTAATGGAAAGATCTACCAACAGGAATATGAATGTGGTCATCCGTTGTATCCGGTGAAAGAAATCGGCACAAGTGATATTACAGGTACGCGTCAGCAATTCTGGCCGGACAATACGATCTTCACTGAAACGGTTTATAATTACGAAATCCTCGCCACCCGCATGCGCGAGTTGGCTTACCTGAATGCCGGTATCAAGATTACTTTGACCGACCTTCGCGTAAAAGATGAAGAGAACAATGCAAAGATGGAAGTATTCTATTCAGAAGAAGGTCTGAAAGAATTCGTTCGCTACATCGACTCTTCCCGTGAACACCTGGTGAATGACGTTATCTACATCAATACAGAGAAACAAGGTACACCGGTAGAAGTGGCTATCATGTACAATACGTCTTATAACGAAAATATCCACTCTTACGTAAACAATATCAATACCATCGAAGGTGGTACGCACCTTGCAGGTTTCCGCCGCGCACTGACCCGTACGCTGAAGAAATATGCCGATGATAACAAGATGTTGGAGAAAGCTAAAGTGGAAATTGCAGGTGATGACTTCCGTGAAGGTCTGACAGCTGTAATCTCCATCAAGGTGGCAGAACCTCAGTTTGAAGGCCAGACCAAGACGAAGCTCGGAAACAGCGAAGTGATGGGAGCCGTAGACCAAGCTGTAGGTGAAGCTCTGAACTACTACTTGGAAGAGCATCCGAAAGAAGCCAAAATAATTGTAGAAAAGGTTGTTCTGGCAGC
>OGYW01000176.1_pt1 | contig 55461 bp, 54 predicted proteins | sample 1576621 | NCBI WGS metagenome assembly OGYW01 (sample SAMEA3541528, study PRJEB24748) | human gut metagenome | biome: human gut; feature: human-associated habitat; material: faeces | place: China | collected 2012 | reverse complement strand
GAAACTTTGCTTTTTATAATGCCACGGAGCTCGCGGAACTGGAGCTTGGAACCAGCGCCTTGCTCACCAGCTCCAGCGCCAACGCATCCGCCATCTCGCGCAGCACCAAAAGCGCCTCCGACGATTCATACGCACGATGCAGCACCTGCCCCGAGCTCAGGCTGCAGACCTGCGGCCGGTAGCCCTTCACATCGGCAATCGTGCACGGCTCCCAACCCCAGGCATGGTCGATCAAAAGCTCCGCATTTTTACCGAAAAGACGGTACAGCAGCTCTTCATTATATACCGAGCAGCGCGCTATATCACCCATAGTATATATGCCCCGCGCCTCCAGCTTGCTTGCGTAGCCACGGCCGACGCGCCAGAAATCCGTCAGCGGCCGGTGCTGCCACAGCTCACGCCGAAAGCTCTGCTCGTCCAGCTCCGCAATACGCACGCCTTTGGCATCCGCAGCAATATGCTTGGCCCGCACATCCATCGCCACCTTCGCCAAAAACAAATTAGTGCCGATGCCTGCGGTAGCTGTAATACCCGTTTCGCGTAAAACCTCAAGAATAATACGCATCGCCAGCTCCCGCGCCGTCAAGCCGTAAAGCTCAAAATATTGCGTTACATCCATAAACACCTCGTCCACAGAATAGACGATGATATCCTCCGGCGCCACATAACGCAGATAAATTTCGTAAATCCGCGTGCTATATTCCATATAATAGGCCATCCGCGGCGGCGCAATAATAAAATCCAGTGCCAGCTGCGGCTCGGCCTGCAGCTGCGCATAGGAGCACGACGAACCACAAAGCCGCCTGCCCGGTGCAGCAAAACGCCGCGCGGCATTTATCTGCTGCACACGCTGCTTCACCTCAAACAAGCGCCCGCGCCCCGGAATACCGTAGCTTTTCAGCGAAGGCGTCACCGCCAGACAGATGGTTTTATCCGTCCGCCGTTCATCCGCCACTACCAGATTAGTATCCAGAGGATCAAGTCCGCGCTCACGACATTCTACCGATGCATAAAACGATTTCAAATCTATAGCAATATATGTACGCTGCAACGCCTTCTCCTCCTTTACTGTCAGCTTTGTTTTTATTATAGCACTTTCAAGCGTACATGTCTGTAATATTGTAAAAATATTTTTCGTATTTATATTAAAAGAAAATCCCCTGCACACAACCGGGCAGGGGAACAACGCAAATTCTTATTCATGCTTCTCCGGGAATTTAGGTCTGGGGAAGTTAGGACCGGACGGCTTAAGCGTAAAGCCACGGCCGAAGACATCGTTAACATCACTGATAATCATAAAGGCACTGGGGTCAATCTCACGCACAATGGAGCGTACCTTCGCCAGCTGCGTCAGCTTGATGACTACAAAAACCAGCTCGCGGTGACGATGCGTAAAGCAGCCCTCGCCGCTGATATAGGTAACACCGCGGCCGACGATTTTAATAATCGCTTCCGCAATCTCCTCGTGATGCTCACTAATGATGATAACCTTCTTTTTATAATCAAAGCCTGTCGTAAACGCATTACAGGTTTTAGTCATCACAAAAAAGGTAAGCAATGTATACAGCACCGGCTCAATACCGAATAAGGAAACGCTGGCCAGCAGCAGGCAGATGTTGAAGGCAAAGCCTGTCGTACTGATAGAGATAGAATAATTTTTCTGGATAATAGCGCCGATAATATCCGTACCGCCGCTGGAGCCGCCCACACGATACATGCACGCAGCACCGATGCCGTAAAGCACACCGCCGGCAATGCAGGCTAACAGCTTGTCATGCACTACAGTATAGGTCGACAAAAAATGAAAGAAATCCAGGGATACAGAAAAAGCAATAATACCATACAGCGCGCTGATAGTATATTCCCTGTCCATATACTTATAGGCTAAAAAGAACAGCGGCACGTTGCAGATTAAGCTGGTAGCGCCCATCGGCAGGCCGGCAACATAATAGGCAAGTACGGCAACGCCGCCGATGCCGCCGCTGAGCATCTTATTAGGCATATAAAAGGTATTCATCGCAATACCCATAATTGCACAGGCCAAGGTCACCATAGCATAATGGTAAAGTTTTTTCTTCAAAGCGGGATTCATAAAATTCTCCTTTGCAAACAAAATATTCTGAATATGTTTTTTATGTATATATTGTAACACTTTAACGCAGAAAGGCAACAACTAAATATTTTTCTCGCCAAAATCCCGAACGTTCGAAAAAAATTCTTGCTATGCAGGCATAAGCAGTATAAAATAATACTGTATACAACATTAGGCAGGTGAACTTATAATGAAGCAAATAAAAGAAACGGCATACGCCAAAATAAATCTGGGACTTGATATTCTCGGCAAGCGCGAGGACGGCTACCATGAGGTAAGTATGATTATGCAGAGCGTCGGTCTGAGCGACGAGGTTGTTATCAGCAAGGGTAACGGCATTCAGACCAGCTGCAATCTGCACAACCTCAGCTGCGGTCCTGATAACCTGGCCTACAGAGCAGCCGCATTGCTCGCAGGTCACTGCGATATTATTCCGAACGTTCGCATCGCCTTGAACAAAAAAATTTTTCTGGCGGCAGGACTGGCAGGCGGCAGCAGTGATGCAGCAGCAGTTTTGCGCGGTCTGAACCGTTATTGGGAGCTTAACCTGGAAAATTATGAACTGGAACAGCTCGCTGCACAATTAGGCAGCGATATCCCCTTCTGCATCGAAGGCGGCACCATGCTGGCAACAGGTCGCGGCGAAGTCCTCACCAAGCTGGAGGACATGCCCGAAACATGGCTGGTACTGGCCAAGCCCCGCGGGCTGGAGGTTTCCACCGCCTGGGTTTACAAGAACTTTAACCACGGCCGCGTGGTACATGCACCCTGCATCTGGCAGCTGGAAGCATACCTGCGCGAAGGCGGCAAGGCTATCGTTCCCTATATGGGCAATGTTTTAGAAACAGTAACTATCCCGGCACACCCCGTTATAGCCTCCATCAAGGCTGCGATGCTGGGAGCAGGCGCCTACTATTCTCTTATGAGCGGCAGCGGCCCGACCGTCTTCGGCCTTACTGCTGACAAAGAAACTGCCGAGCGCGTACAGCAGGCACTGACAGATTTTGATGTAGAAACAGCAATTACGACAACTATCGGAAGGAGAAACTAATATGTCCGGTCATTTGCAGCCTATAAAACTAGACAGCTACAAGCCTCTGCGTGAGCTTGTCTGTGAAAATATCCGTCAAGCTATTATTGACGGCACCTTCAGCCCCGGCGAACGCCTCATGGAAATCCAGCTGGCTGACGAAATGGGCGTAAGCCGTACGCCCGTGCGCGAAGCAATCCGTAAGCTGGAGTTGGAAGGCTTCGTTGTTATGATTCCCCGTCGCGGTACCTATGTTGCCGATATTTCCATTAAAGATATCACCGAAATTTACGAAATCCGTATCAGCCTTGATATTCTGGCTGCCGGTCTGGCTGCCGAGCGTATTACAGACGAGGAACTGGAACAGCTTAACGGTTATCTTATTGAAATCGGCCAGCATATCGCCAACAACGATATGGATAAAATCGTCGAAGTAGATACAGCCTTTCACGATATGTTATACACTGCCAGCCGCAACGAGCGTCTGCGCAGCATCATCAATAATCTGCGCGAGCAGATGACTACTATCCGCGGCCGTTCCATGAGCTACCCGGGACGTTTGGTGGAAACTATGGACGAGCACCGCAACTTGGTAGAAGCTATTGCCGCACATGATGTAGAACGTGCGCAGTACGCAGCCCGTATCCATCTGGAAAACGCCGAGCACACCCTCATGCGTTCCCTCAGCGAGCATCTGCCGCAGAAGAAGGCGTAAGCATGACAACTGCTAATATAGATGCTTTTATTGTAGCAGGCGGCCTCAGTCCCTGGCTGAAGTCCTATGCCGGCACCGAACACCGCTGCCTGGCACAGCTTGGCGATAAGCGCCTCATAGACTATATCATTGCAGCCCTGCAGGGAAGCGGACGCATCCGCCGTATTGTCGTAGCTGCCCGCCCCGAAGCCTTGACGCTTCTGGAGGGTACGTTACCGGCCGACGTTCTGCTGTGTGAAGCCGCAGGCGACCTGCCGGCTACAGCCGCCGCTGCCTCCGAAGCCTTAGGCCCTGATGCCAGCGAAAAGCTGCTGGGAGTATGCGACGACATTCCGCTGCTGACCTCCCTTGCAGTGCGCGACTTTCTTGCAGCCTGCCACGCCTTCCCCGAAGGCCAGCTTTATTATCCCATCATCCCCAAGGATGCCTGCCTGAGCGCCTATCCCGATGCCCAGCGCACCTACGGCAAACTGCGTGACGGCGTCTTTACTGGCGGCAACATGATGCTGATGGCCAAAGAAATTATTCCCGGCGGTCAGCAAAAAGCACGCGAAATCTTTGCCCGCCGCAAATCACCGCTTAAGCTGTGCAACTGGCTCGGATGGGGCTTTTTGATAAAGCTCCTGTGCCATCGTCTGACAGTGGCCGATGCGGAAACACGCACCTCCGCACTTCTGGAAATGCGCTGCAAAGCTATCATCACCCGTCATGCATGTATCGGCATGGATATAGATAAACCAAGTGATTTAGAACTTGCAAGGAGGACGCTTACATATGGTAAAAGCCAAAAGAATTGAACGCGTAGCAGCGTTAAGTAAACTTTTAGCCGATCATCCATATCGGCTGTTTTCATTTTCATATTTCTGCAAAAAATTTGCTATCGCCAAATCCACCCTCAGCGAGGATGTTTTAGCCGTAAAATCCGGATTGGAGCTTTACGGCCTCGGCAAGGTAGAAACCGTTTCCGGCGCTGCCGGCGGCGTGCGCTTTATCCCCGGCCATCTGCCGGAGGATGACGCAGCCTTCTTGGAAGAGCTTGCTGCCCGCCTCACCTCTCCGGACCGCATCCTGCCAGGCGGTATGCTTTATACTACCGACATTCTCTGCCATCCGGAAACCGTAGTGCGTCTGGGTGAAATTTTTATGCTCCGTCTGCAGGAGCTGGCACCGGACTGCATCATGACGGTTGAAACAAGCGGTATTCCGCTTGCTATGCAGACAGCGCGTGCCTTTAACGTGCCACTCGTTATCGCCCGTCACACCAGTGATATTACCGAAGGCAGCACCGTCAACATTAATTACGTCAGCGGTTCCACCAAGGTTATCCAAAACATGGCCATGCCCAAGCGCGCATTGCAGCCCGGCAGCCGTGTGCTGATTGTGGATGATGTTATGAAGGGCGGTGGCACCGCCAAGGGTATGATTGCTTTGGCTCACGAAGTCGGCGCTCAGGTTGTAGGCAAGGCCTTTTTAATTGCCACCGCCGCTCCGGAGCGCAAGCTGGTAGAAGATTACACTGCCTTCTTCACCCTGCATAACGTAGACGAAGAACAGCAGAAAGTAACATTGGAAGTAAATAAATAATATAGAATACATCAGACTGGCTAGAAGGTAGCAGATGCTAAACTACGATGACGACGGCGTACTTCCGGTACGTCTAGGAACCATCGTGACGCAGATGATACCTTATAAACAGTCAGGAATATCATTAACTATAAACTACGTCAGGCTGGCTAGAAGGTAGCAGATGCTAAACGACGGTGACGACGGCGTACTGCTTGTACGTCCAGGAACCGTTGTGACGCAGATGATGCCTTATGGACAGCCAGGAAAGGAAGTACTGTAATGTCAAAATTAGTAGCAATAATCCTCGCCGCAGGCAAAGGCACAAGAATGCGCAGCAAATACCCCAAGGTACTGCACAAGGTAGGCGGCAAGCCCATGCTGCAGCACGTAATTGACGCTGCAAGCGCTGCCGGCGCAGACAAAAAGGTTGTTATCGTAGGCCATGAAGCAGAGCTGGTAGAAGCAATGGTAGGCAATCAGGGAACTATCGCCCTGCAGGCCGAGCAGCTTGGCACCGGCCACGCTGTAATGCAGACTGCCGATGCCCTGAAGGACTTCCACGGCACTGCGCTCATCCTGTGCGGCGACACTCCGCTGCTGGACGGCGAAGAGCTGAAAAAATTCTGCGAAGCACATCAGGAAAGCGGCGCTGCTGCTACCGTACTTACGGCAATTATGGATGACCCGTTCGGCTACGGCCGCATTGTACGCGATGCCAACGGCAATGTACAGGGCATCGTAGAGCAAAAGGATGCTACCGAAGAGCAGAAGGCTATCAAGGAAATCAACACCGGTATTTACTGCATGGAATGCCCGCAAATGTTTGACGTGTTGGCTACCTTGACCAACGACAATGCGCAGGGCGAATATTACCTGACCGACGTACTGCAAAAGCTCAACGAAGCAGGTGCTAAGGTTGGCGGTATTTCCACTGCCGACAGCGATATGGTTATGGGCATCAACTCCCGCAAGCAGCTTTCCGTTGCCGAAGGCGTTATGCGCCAGCGCATTTTGGATAAGCTGATGGACGCAGGCGTAACCATTATGGATCCTGCCAGCACCTTTATCGAAGCAAGCGTAAAAATCGGCCGCGATACCGTTATTTATCCCTACACCTGGCTGGAAGGCACAACCGAAATCGGCGAGGACTGCGAAATCGGACCTAACGCCCGCTTCACTAATGTAAAAATCGGTGACGACAACCATCTGCAATTCATCTACGGCCATGACTGCGAGGTTAAAAACCACGTGACCGCAGGTCCGTATGTGCATCTGCGTCCCGACACCGTTATCAGCGACCACGTTAAAATCGGCAACTATGTAGAGGTTAAAAACTCTAACGTAGGCGAAGGCACCAAGCTGCCGCACCTCACCTACATCGGCGACAGCGATATCGGCAGCGGCGTTAACATGGGCTGCGGTTGCATCACCGTCAACTACGACGGCAAGAAGAAGCACCGCACTGTTATCGGTGACAACGCCTTCGTCGGCTGCAACACCAACCTTGTTGCTCCTGTTACTGTACAGGCCAACACCTACATCGGTGCAGGCAGCACTATCACCAAGGAAGTACCCGAAAATGCTCTGGGCATTGCACGTGCCCGTCAGAAAAATATCGAAGGCTGGGCCGAAAAATACCGTAACGAGGGTAAATAAGCTTTTATAGTCACACATGTGTCAAAAAGTTTACAAAAAACTTGTGATTTACGTGTTTTTTGTGTATAATTAAATTTAAGTAAAGTTTTGCTCATCGCACCAGCAAACTACAACAAGGTAATTTTGGAGGGATTGGACATGTTGTCTGACGAGAATAAGTTAAGAATATTTACCGGTAATGCAAACCCTGATCTGGCACGCGAAATCGCTGCTTACCTCGGAACCACTGTTGGTGATTCTGTAGTTAACCGTTTCAACAACGGCGAAGTTCAGGTAATGATTAACGAAAGTGTACGTGGCAAGGATATCTTCATTGTACAACCGACCTGCGGCCCTATCGTTAACGATAACGTAATGGAGCTTTTGATTATGGCTGATGCCTTCAAACGCGCCAGCGCTAACCACATCACTGCTGTTATCCCCTACTATGGCTATGCACGCCAGGACCGCAAAGCACGCGGCCGTGAGCCTATCACTGCTAAGCTGATGGCAGACCTGCTGGAAACTGCAGGCATTACCCGTGTAGTAACCATCGACCTGCACGCTGCACAAATTCAAGGCTTCTTCAACATCCCCTTTGACCATATGCCAGGCGGCCCGCTGATGGCAGAATACATTAAATCCAAGAATCTGGAAGACATGGTTGTTATCTCTCCGGACCTTGGTGGCGTAAGCCGTGCCCGCAATTTCGCTGAAATGCTGAATGCACCGCTGGCTATCATCGACAAACGTCGTCCGGAACCCGGCGTTGCTGAGGTTATGAACCTGATTGGCGACGTTAAAGGCAAAACCTGCATCATGGTAGACGACATGGTTGATACCGCAGGCTCCCTGACCGAAGGCGCACGCGCTCTGAAGAAATTCGGTGCTAAAGAAGTATATGCATGCTGCACTCACCCGATCCTGACCGATCCGGCACTGTCCCGCATTGCTCAATCCGATATCACCGAGCTGGTTGTTACCAACACCATTCCTCTGGCTCCTTCCAAAAAGCACCCGAAAATTAAGGTGCTCTCCATTGCGCCGATTCTGGCAGAAACCATTCTGCGCATCTACAATGACTGGTCTGTAAGCCAATTATTCGATACCAAACACTAAGCGTAATATAAAAAGGCTTGCCTCTGGCAAGCCTTTTTGTTATGATTAAAGCCGGAAAAACTACTGGCTTTAATATTTGGAGTAACTATGCGTATCATTTATCTTCTTATTATCTGTTCCCTTGCCGGCGTACTGCTGCTATGGCTGGGGATATACAAAAAAATCAGCAGAAAAACCGCAGCTGTCGGCGCTGCTCTCAGCCTTGCGCTTGCAGGCGCGCTGCTGCTGCTCGCCGTACTTCCCGGCAACAGCTTTTACGGCAAGGTTATAACACATGCGGAAAACACCCATGGGCGCAAGCTCATTGCCCTCACCTTTGATGACGGCCCATATCCGCCCTATACCCAAAAACTGCTCAAGCTGCTGGCAGCTAAGAACGTACACGCCACCTTCTTTATGGTGGGCGAAAACGCTGCCAAGCATCCGGAAACAGTAAAGCTCGTCCAGGCACAAGGACACCTGATTGCTCTGCATGCAGGCTATCACAAGGATTTGCTTAAGCTCAGCAGCAGTGAGGCTGCCGCCAACATCGCCTACGGCAAGGAAACGCTGCAAAGCATCACCGGTACTGCACCGCAGTATATGCGTCCGCCGCACGGCTTCAAGGACTGGAGCACTGTCAAGGCTATCAATGATGCAGGTATGCAGATAGTAAACTGGAGCATCATTCCCCGCGACTGGACGAACCCCGGCGTGCAGGTAATCGCCGACAGAGTCTGCGAGAACGCAGCCCCCGGTGCTATTGTCCTGCTGCATGACGGCGACAGTCCCAAAAATCTGGCACCGCGTGACCAGACGATTGAGGCAGTCGGCCTCATCATCGACCGTCTGCGTGCAGAGGGATATGAATTTGTCACCATTGATAAACTTAATGAATAAAAAAGGAGCAACAATATGAAACTAATTGTCGGCCTTGGCAATATCGGCCGCGAATACGAAAATACCCGTCACAACATCGGCTTTATGGTAGTTGACGAGCTGGCTCACCGTCTCGGCGTGAGCTTCGGCAAAGAGGACCGCAGTGCCTATATGGCAGAATACCGCGCTCCCGAAAAAATCATCATCATCAAGCCCACTACCTACATGAACCTCAGCGGTGTTGCTGTTGGTGCCTACGCCAACTTCTATCACATCGACCCGGATGATATCGCTGTTATCCAGGATGATATGGATATGCCCGTAGGTCAGCTGCGCATCCGTCGCAAGGGCAGCGCCGGCGGCCACAACGGCATCAAATCCATTACCGAGCATTTGGGCACCGATGCTTACCCGCGCTTTAAAATCGGCATCGGCCATCCAGCACGCAACAACAAGGCCGTTGTCAACCACGTACTGCATGCCTTCCAGGGCGAGGACAAAACCGCCATCGAAGCAGCTGTAGCAGAAATGGCCACTGCGCTGGAGGAATGGATTAAATCCGGCGATATCGAAGAGGTTATGCAGGCCCACAACAAGAAAAAGCCTAAGGCTGAAAAACCTGCGGCTGAATAAGCAATGCAAAAGAACTAGCAAGAGCAGTCATAGCTCCGGCTAGTTCTTTTTTTGGTTATGCAATATATTCAACAAAATTACGGCTTATTGAAGGCCGGTGTCAGCATCGGTTCAACAGCACCTTTATCAGGAGTAAGGTCTGCCGTTCCCCTGAGCACGACTTTGTCGGCAAGAACAAAGCCGTTCAGCTGACAGCCTGCACCTATTGTCACCGTTCCCTTCGCCAGCAGCAGCGCCTGTGCCATTTTGGTACCGTCGCCCAGCGTAATATCACCCTCTTCACTGATAAGCACTATGCGGTCCGGGTAATATGAACCCGGTGCGGTATTTATCGACAGCTTATTGGCTATCAGCGTTGCACCCTGCAGGCCTTTGCTGCCAAGACTCAGCGAAGTATTACTCCTCAGATAATAAAAGCGGGCGCTGAGGCCATTTTCCTCCGTAGTCCTTTTGTTCAGCGAAGCAGCGCATTTATTCTGCAGAAAGCTAATCTCCGGCAGCCTTACTTCTTCTATGCTTGTATATAACGCTGCCTGCTGCAGATATTCTCCTCCTGTCAGCGAACGTCCCGCCAGCACGCTCTTAGCTGCCAGCTTCCGCATCTGCGGACTGAAGCTCACCCTGAGCCTGTGCAGCCGCTGTACTGCGCCAACATGATTAGCGGCTACGGCAGACACCTTCAGGTAATCTATCTGCCCATCTGAGCTGTAACTGCTTTCGCTTGTCACTGTTACCGGTTCGCTTCCCGGCTGCAGCTCGCCCTCATAGCAAAGCTGCGTACCCGCAGGCTGCGGTTTTTGACCTATGGCCTGCAATACGGAGCCGCACAGCAGCCGCAGCTGCTGCCCCCGTAAAAAATCCTTTTCCGCCTCATAGCCCTTTACTGCATAAAGCAGGCAAAGCTGGGCGCTGAGTGCCAGCAAGAGCGCTGCCAGCAGGCACGGAAGCGATATACTTCCCTTTGCGCTATGCATCATCTGTTATCCTCGCACTATAACAAATAAGATACTGCGTCACCCGCATGCTTCTTCCGTTACGGTAAAGACAGAAGCTTACGCACAGCATTTGCGGCGAGCAGCGTCGCACCTGCCATCCGAAAACGCCTACCTCCTCCAGCGACACCGGATTCACACCCGTGCCTTTATTGGTACGCGTCCTCTGATATACTCCCTGCTTATCGCTGTAAACAGTCACCTGTTTACACCCCTCAAGCATCCTGCAGCTTATTTTGCCGTCAGCCTGCAGACGCACGCTCTGCGCATCATAGCAGACTATCTTTTCCAACTGCGCCAAAATATGCCGTCTGGCCTCCTGCAGCTGCAGCTCATCCTGCAGGCGGCCAAAGCTGCGACCGGCAGTGCCTGTTGCTTTAAAAACAAGCGTCACCAGCACTACTGCCAGCAAAAGTCCCAATAGCAGCTCCGTCAGCAGATAGCCCCTCTGCCGTCGGCAGCGCACGGATAAGCGTAACCCTGACCTTGCCATAAGCAGCCTGCACCTCCTGTACCGCCAAGCCGTCTGTGCTGCCGGAGCTAATCCTTTGCGTCACGTCAAAGCGGCCGTTATATTCTTCGCCCGCCAGCACCTGCTGTGCGGCCTCCACAGCCTGCTGCAGTTCAAGGCTTTGATTCAGCAGATAATTGCTGCGGTAAAAGCCCTGTATCGCTGTCGCCAGCAGCACTGCCGTAAGGCAGAAGCACACCAGCTCCTGTACCAGGCAAAAGCCTCTGCTATTTTTCATAAACAGTCACCCTGCCTGTAACCGGCTGCACCGTCAGCCGGCAGTACATATCAGGCAGCTGTCTATGCTCCAGTCTATAACCGCCAATAGCTGTCGGATTGCCGTTTTCATTATAGCTGAGATTCTTAATCGCTTTTTCGCACGTCAGGCTGATGTCAGCATCGAGCCTTACACGCTTCCAGATTTTATGTGCGCGCTCAATTCTGTAGCTATGCTTATCCTTATCGCTGACTTTAAGCGTGTACATATAATTTTCCGGCTGAAACAGCGTCTGCTGCTGCATCTGTCTGATATCCGCCGCCAAAAGATATGCTGTATAGCGCAGCTGCTGCCTGTAATACTGCCGCTGCAGCGTCTTGCTTCCGGGATACAGCATTACTGCCACAAGTCCCAGGCACCCAAGTGCCAGCAGCAGCTCCAACAGCAGATAGCCTGCTGTCTTATTGTTCACCGGCGTTAGCTTTACTGCCCGGTGATGTTACTGCTGCACCCTTGCTGTTTTTGCCGCTAAGGGTATAGGTGCCGTCGGTTGTATTGGGTGTATAGGTAAGTGCCTCGCCCTTGGCATCCTTGAATTCCAGCTTACCGCCCAGATATTCGCTGTCCAGTGTAGTAAGCTCTGCCGGCACAGTGCCTGCATCCATCTTATACAGCTGAATTGCCTGGTCGATAGTCACCAGATCGTTTTGCAGACGGGCATTCTTCACTCTGTCGTTAGCACCCGAAAGCGAAGGCAGCAGCATGGTAGCCATAATGCCAATCAGCGCCGCCGCTGCTACTACCTCGATTAAAGTAAAGCCTCCCTGTTTACGCATTCTCTTTAACATAATCGCACCTCCTGAATTTACTCCGGCATTGCCGAAAGCATCTCAAATAGCGGACCGATAACTATGCAGACGATTCCCGCTATGATAATCGCTGCCACTAAAAGCAGCAAGGGCACCAGCAGCTCCTGCAGCCTGCCAAGCTGCTGCTGAAGACGCTGCTCACCGGCCGTTACTGCTTCCTGCAGCATTTGCGGCAGATAGCCTGTAGATGCGCCCACGCATACAAGCTCCAGCATCAGCGGCGAAAAAAGCTCTTTCGCGCCGCCTGCAGCCTGTTCAATCGCAATGCCTCGCTTTAGCCTGCTGTTCAGCAGGCGCAGCTGCCCGGCATACTGCTCATCATCCATGGTATCCGTCACAATCGCCACCGCTTTTGTTATGCCTACACCGCTTTCCAAAAGCAAGGCCAGCAATCTGCAAAAGCGTACTTCTAATAAAAGGCCATGAAAATTTCCGCTTAACCGGCTGCGTAAAAAACAGCGCAACAGCCTGCGTCCCAGCAAAAAAAGTGCAGCTGCTACGCCTGCCGTCAACGCCAGCGCTGCCAACGGCTGCTGCAGCAAAGCATCCTTCAGCGTCAGCAGCAAAGCCAATGTACCCATCGGCAGCACGCCCATAGCGCTGTAGGTATCCGCCAGTACCGGCAGGATGTACAGTAAAAACAGCAGCAGCACGCAAAACGATGCCAGCAGCAAAAATGCCGGATAAGTTACAGCCCTCTGCACAAAACGCCGCAGCTTAAGCTGGCGGCTGTAATAATCTGCCAGCTGCTCCAGCAACGTGGCCAGCTCACCGCTTTCTTCCCCCACAGCCACCAAAGTAACTGCCAGCTGAGTACAGCAATCCGCTTCCGCTGCCAAGGCCTGTGCCAGGCTGCTGCCACGGCGCAGCCTTTGCTGCAGACGATAGCAGAGCAGCATCTGCTTAGCGCTGCCATGCTTTTGCAATAGCTGCAGCGCATTCAGCAATGGCAGGCCGCTGCGCAGGATAACCGCCAGCTGCCTGTAGAAGCTAATCTGCTCCGCCAGGCTCACGCCTCCTCTAAGCTTAATTTTCATCACCTCCACATGGCCGATTATAGACTATTTGCGAATTTTCTGTCTAATTTTATTTGTCACATATGTGAAATCTATGTGACATAAAAAATCTTTTTTTACCGCAAGCAAAAGAAAAACTCTGCAAGCCGCATATTACAAGACTTACAGAGTTTTTCTTAACCGATTAATTTCCTGAAAATTATCTGCAATTATAACGTTCTAAGCAGTCTAAGCAACAATATTTTGCTCATGACTATGACGAAGCCAAACGCAAGCGCTGATGCCGAAAAGAATCACGCCGGCTACTACAAAAAGACTTTGCAACGGCGCAAATGTAGCAATAGCTCCGCCAAGTACAGGACCTACCATGGAACCGAACTGCTGCGCACTGAACATAAAGCCAAAAACGCGTCCGCGCTGGTCGGTAGTTGTATTGCTGGCCAACACCGCACTCAGCGAAGGCTGAATACCGGCACAGCACAAGCCATAGCAAAAATTGCAGACACAGAACAAAAGCAGTGTCTGTGGCATTGCCGTCACCGCACTCATCAAGCCGGAAAGCAGCGTAGCAGCGCACAACGCTTTATAAAAGCCGTGCTCCTGTCCGAAGCGTCCCCAGCTCGGCGCAGTAATAGCGCTGGCAATGCCTACGAGCGAAAAGGCCACGCCGGAAAGAAACATAATGTTGCCCTCACCATAATTCAGCTCTGCCACATAAAGGCTCAAAATCGGCTGAATCAGCAGGATAACCATCTGAGCTACAGCAATGTAAATCAGCGTTTCACGAATTACAGGTTGCTGTAAAAGCTGTACCTGCGGCTTGGCCGCAAGCTTTTTCGGCTCCGCCTTCGGCGGCTCGGGAATGTAGAACATAAATACCAGCGTAATAATCGTCAGTAACCCACCTGCAACGAAGAATGAGGCACGCATGCCAAACAGCGTTGCCAATGAACCGCCTACAAGCGGACCAATGACGTTGCCGCAGGTCAGTCCTGCCTGCATAATGCCCAAGCTCACGCCCAGCTTTTCCATCGGCACCAGACTGGTAGCAATCGCCAGGCAGGCGCTCCACAAGCCGGCAGCAAAGCCCTGCAGCACACGCACACCGAACATCTGCTCCGGCGTAGTTACTATGCCGCCCAAAAAGTACGACAGAGCCAGGCCTGCACCCGCACGCACCGCCATCATCTTTTTGCCGCGCGTATCAGCCATTTTACCCCAGATAGGTGCCATAATACCGCCAATCAGAAAGGTTATAGAAAAAATCGCACCATTCCACATTTTTACATCGTCTGCGCTCACTCCCAGCTCGTTCATCAGATACATTGGCAAAAAGGGAATAAGCATGGTATAGCCTGCAGCCATCAATACGACATTAGCCGTGAGGATAGCCAGAATAAGCTTCCAGTTTTTCATAAAATTCCACCTCAAAATAAAACAAAATCATACAACAGTAATAAATTATTATAACGCTAAGGCCGTTTTTGTGCAAATAAAAAATCTGCAATACAGCCTTAATTGCATAATATAATTACACTTGGGGAAATATGCTCTGCCGCAACAGAAACATATATAAAACTGTACCAAAACAGTATCAACACAACAAAACAGAACGCCGAAACCCGCTTGCCTAACGGATTTTCAGCGTTCTGTCTGTTTTTGGAGGAGGATTGAAATTTCAATGTTTTCAGCTATACATACTATATATAGTAGCTATAACAGCCTTATATACTTCAAAACACACAAGGAAATATAGCTTATTTGTAAAAGTGTATCAAAATTACATCAAAAAAAGACTGCCTGCTATGCGTTAGAGCTGATACGCAACACAGGCAGCCTTTTCAGTTTACAATTCATCTGAACTATTAGAATGTAACTGTATTTATTATATCATAGCAAGCAGATTATGCAAGGCTAAAATAAAAATACGTTTACATATACAACTAATATACAGTAAGTCAAAATAAACAAGCGTGTAGAAACTATGTAATCATATGCAGAATATACAAGAAAACTTGCATATTTAAACAGTGTATAACGTGGATAAACTCAAAAAATAATATTTTACGTCCGATAATATAGATTATGATAATTTACTGCTGAACATTGCAACGCTAGTTATTATGCTGGATTAATTCAGCTTTTTTAATTCTTCAGCTTTTTTTGTTATTTCTTCGAGTAATTCGTGAAGCATTGCAACGCTTTTTTCTAACTCTAAGCGCTTTTTTTCGAATGCTTCAAATTTTGCTTTTACTGCTTCTAATTTTTCGGCGCTGTCAATGTTTTTGAAGTCTGCTTCAAGCTCAATCGCCAAAGCATCTAACGAGTCATATTCTTTATTTAGGTAATTTATTCCTAATTCTTCCCTGACTTTTTCCATGATTTCATCACTATATAGCAAATCAGATAAAGGAACATTAAGAATATCAGCCAGCTTTACACGCTTTTCAAAGGGAATGACTTTTATTTTTCCGCTTTCATATTTATATATAACAGGATTTTGCACGCCTAACAAAGTTGCTAGCTTGCCTTGCGACAAAGCAGCGCTTTCACGTGCTTTTTTTATTATTTCGCCTATGCGCTGCTGTTCGTTCATTGCTTCACCCTCTTTTCTATATCTTATTAAGATTATATAACAAGTAAAGCAGTTTGAAAATATGTCTTGACAAGATACATTGGAAAAGATTATAATCTGTCTTGTTGGGATATATCTTAATAAGACACTATAAAGCGAGGTGAAAACAATGTTGCTAACAATCAACCAAACTGCTTTAGCGTTGTTTATGGCTAGCAAGGCGCTGACGCAAAGAGAATTATTAGAACAGGCGCATATTAGCCAAGCGGTTATTAAGCGTATTCAGAGCGGGAAACCGATTAAACCCGTTACTGTAGGCAGAATAGCAAGCGCTTTAAACTGCACGCCTGCCGAAATTGTAGCCTAACCAATACGAAACGAGGTGTAAAACATGGAAAACAAAAAGGAAGATATTCATTTGATTGTAAAGTTGATGCCTGCGTTGCGGATGACAAAGCAAGGCGCAAACCTTGAAAGTATTAGCTTAGTAGAGGGCGCAACGATTGAATTAACTTTTCACGGCGGTGAAACCTGGACAGTACATACAGGAAAGCCGCTGCATGGCTTGAAGCTGATTAAAAAAATCGTGAAAGCATTGCAAGGACAAGTAGAAATTTATTAAGGCGGTGAAACCATGAGAACTACAAGAACAGTTAAGCGCTTCAATTATGCGAAAGCAGCCTTTTATGTTTATCTGCTGGCGATGATCGTTTTCGTTGCGACCAATGCAGCAGCAAAGTTTGCAGCGCTGGGACGTTAAGAATGAGCGAATACGAGGAATGGAGAAAAACATGGAAAACAAGACAATCTATTTAACAGCGCAAGACGTGGCAGAAGCGCTTAACATCTCTCAAAGCATGGCTTATAAGCTGATTAGAGAGTGGAACAATAAACTGAAAGAGCAAGGCAAATTTGTAATGGCTGGACGCATTAACGAGCGCTATTTCCGCCAAGTAGTCGACGTTGTCGCATAAGGAGAAAGAAAAATGTTTATATTTTCCCCGGCACGCAAAAAAAGACTGCGTACTAATACAGGATGCTTTCCGGCTGAATGGCTTAACCAAACTTCACGAGAAGCAAGACGGCGGAAAGAACGCCTTAAAAGAGCGCAAGAACGCAAAGCGAAAAAATAACAGTTGCCGGATGTTACCAGCGCCGGAAACCGCTACCAATACACCACCTACCCGCCACCAAGAGCCACCGACCGAAAAAGCCTTGCTGCTACCAACAGCAAAGCACAGCCACAGCGCCACGGATGCCCCACAGAGCGCACGAAAAGGGGCAACAGGCATAATTCTATGCATGGCAAGAACAAGGCGCTGAAAAACGATTCTACGAACCGCACAGAGAGGAGAAAATAACATGATAGATACTGAAGAACTGCCGTCCATAGCGCTTGCCTGCAAGTTGAAAAGGTGCGTTTATTACCCGGCAGCATTTTACTGCATGAAACTTGCAAAGCTTTTACCGGGGGCTGAACCATATGAAATTCCGCTTGTCGCTGCCTGCGCTGGTTACGTCGCAGGAGTGCGACACGAACGCAAGCGCCAACGCCAAAAAGCCACAGCCGAAAAACAACCAGCGCCCGAGAACATCACAGGACAAGAGCTGGAACTGCTTGCAGCGTGGCGAATGATTGGCGCTGCAGACAAAAAGCTGATTTTTAAAATGGCTAAGTATTGGCAGAAAGAAGCACAAAAAGAAAAAGAGCCTGCCGACGCTGCCACACGTCAACAGGCTTACACAGAATAATTTTTCAATAAAATTATACCAAAAAAGCAGCCTTGTTGCAACTTTCTATAGTGGCAGCAAGGCTTTTTAATTTTTTCTATATGGAGGGTAGAATGGGAAAATTAATGCTTGAAGATATTAGACCATACTTACAAGGCGTAAAGCAGAAAGGCGCTGAAACTGTTGCAACGTGCCCATTATGCGGTAAACCCGAACACTTATATATTAAACAGGACGGGGAAAAACTGTTGCTGCATTGCCAAAAATGCAACGCCAGCGGAACAGAACTGTTTAAGGAATTTCGTCGGTTGGGAGCAAAGCACGAAGAACCGGAACAGATCAACTATAAGACTGCAGCACCCACCGAAGATTATTACCACATTTACCGCCTGCCGAATGGAAAAGAACAATTCCGCAAGCGCCGCCGCAAATGGACCGATGGGCACAAGCAGTTTACGTTTGAATACACAGACGCAGACGGCAAGAAGCAATATAAAAAGCCTGCTGATGCCGTTATACTGTATAACCTTGACAAGCTGGCAGAAGCAGCGCCGGAAACCCCGCTTTACGTTGTAGAGGGTGAAAAGTGCGCTGATGCTATGACAAAGCATGGCTTGCTTGCAACTACCAGCAGAACCGGGGCACAGCAACAAATAAAATTCACTGATACCGACAAAGCAGCGCTTGAAAAATTCAAGTTAAAAATCATTATTCCGGACAATGACGAAAAGGGCGCTGCCTACGCTGCAGCTTTCAAGGAATACGCCTGCAAAATACTTGCCTTGCCGGATATTTGGCAGAAGTGCCCAAAAAAGGGAGATATAGCGGACTATTTCGCAGCAGGCGGAAAGGTTGAAGCGATAACAGGCTATGAGTGGGCGCAAGAGCTTACACAAAGCTATATTGAAAGTTTGGACGTGGCAGCGCTTTTAGATTTAAAGATTTTTAAGCAATTATTGATGCAAAACGGCGCTGACAGAATAAAAACGCTTGCAATGCTTGAACAGCGTGCCCGCAAATTACGCATTGCAAGAAAATTTTCGCAGGCGTGGAAAGCCTACCAAGCAGACAGCGCCACACCGACCAACAGCACGGAGCATGAAACCAGCTTTACCGGGCAGCCGTTGGCGCTGGCGTGCGGGGAGTGGATAGCCAACGATGCAGGCATATACCGCTTGAAGCAGCAGGGCGATATAGTGAAAAAGGAATACGCCTGCAAAATGCCGATTTTACCCGTTGCCGTCCTGCGCAACATTGAAACCGACACCGAAAAAATACAGATTGCATACCGCCGGACAAAATCAACATGGAGCAAGTGCATTTTCCCACGTTCCACAATAAGCAACAAAAACAAAATCATAGAGCTTGCAGACCGGGGAATTTTTGTTACCAGCGACACAGCAGCAGCGCTAGTTGGCTATTTGAGTACTTGCCTTGCAGACAACGCCGAAACAATAGACGTTATAACATCTGTAGGGCGCTTAGGCTGGGTAGACGGCGTTTTCGTTCCGTATGATGAAGCGTTGACGCTGGACAATGACGGACAAGGCGCTGAAATTGCTAGGGCAGTACACAGCAAAGGCACGCTGCAGGAATGGGCGGAATATATAGCGCCGTTGCGGAAACAAAGCTTATACCTGCATATTGTATTGGCTGCCGCATTCGCCAGCGTTCTGATTAGCAAAGTTAAAGCGCTGCCGTTCGTGCTGCATTTATGGGGCGGTACAGGTACAGGCAAAACAGTGGCATTAAAAGTAGCTGCCAGCGTTTGGGGAAACCCGGAAAAATATATGCTGACACTGAACGGCACAACAAATGCACTAATGGGAACTGCTGCACTGCTGCATGACTTGCCGTTGCTGGCGGACGAACTGCAGACAATCAAAATTGACACCAATTTTCAAAACTATGACAAACTGATCATGCAGCTTACAGAGGGCAAGGATAGGGCAAGGCTTACACAGCAAAGCACGTTGAAAGAGCAAAAGACCTGGAGCAACTGCTTCATCTTCACAGGTGAAGAACCCATAACACAGAGCAACAGCGGCGGCGGTACTAAAAACAGGGTAATAGAACTGCAATGCAAAGAGCAGATAATAAGCAACGGCAATGCCGTGGTAAACTTCATAGATTCCCATTATGGCAGCGCCGGACGTGCTTTTATTGAGCATATCGCCAGCAAGCCGGGCGAAACACTGCAGCAGGAATTTCAAGACCTACAAAGAGCCTTGCTTTCATTGAGCGGCAGCAGCGCCAAACAGTGCGCTGCACTTGCGCTTATTGCGCTTGCTGATGCATACGCCGATGAATGTATTTTCAAAGACAAACAGCAGGTATTAGACCTGCAGCAGCTTGCCGGAATTGCAAAGAGCCTTGCAGAAATAGACAGCGCCGAACGTGCCTACCGCTATATTATGGACGTCATAGCAGCCAAAGCAGATTATTTGGCAAGACGTGGCAAACACGGATATTATAAACCAGCTGCAGGCGATTGCTGGGGAAAAATCACTGAAGATTATATAGCAATTAACAGGACCCGCATTACTGAAGAACTTGCAAAGCAAGGCTACAGCCTTAATTCCGTGGCTGATGCCTGGAAAAACAAAGGCTATATCATGACACGTTCGGACGGGCGTATAAATCACACAGAGCGACTAGACAACGGCACATTTTCAGCAATTCGCCTAAAAAATACGCTTTAGGGTATGCATGGTATGCACAGGGTATGCACGGCAAAAATCTTGAAACCTAGACAGGGCAAGGCTTTGAAGATTCGTGCATACCATAATTACCATGAATACCATAAATATATATATACGTATGGAAAAAATAAAAAGCGTATATCAGAAAATACAATTACTCTTATTTTAATAATTATATATATCTATCTAATTTTAGGGTATTATGGGTATTTTCGGTATTATAAACCCCGAAACCTAGACGGGGCAAGGCTTTAGGGCGCATACCCAACGCATACCATGCATACCATTACTACTAATGTTGGGTATTTTTCCGGCAAAAAGCGGGCGCTGCTGAATTTTCGTGGTATTATTGAAATAAGCAAAAAACTGCATTTTAATATATTCAGAAAAAGGGGCGAACCATGGATAAAGCAGAAGTTAAAAGCAGGTTAGAAGCCTTGCGCTGGATGCGAGAAGAAGAGAAAACATTCCTGGAGTGCATCGAACAGGCCAAAAGAATATATATAGGCGTTGCCGGGATTGACTGCAGCAAGCAGCTAAGCACATACATAAACTATATGCTGGAAAGAAAAGCAGCCTGCCGCCAGCATGAAACAGAAGTAAGGCAATGGCTTGAACTTGTCACCGATGCCAACGCAAGGCAAGTGCTTATGCAGCGCTATGTAAATAACTGCACTGCGGAACAGATAGCCGAAAAACTTTGCTATTCGGTAAGCATGATATATAGACTGCAGCGCAAGGGCATTACTGAAATTAGCACGGCGCTGAACTCCGAAAGAGCTTCGAAAGAGCTTCGAAAGAGTGCCGGAACGCCACACCTTAAAGGCCACGAACAAAGAGCTTGAAGCAAGAACGAACCTAGAGAATGAACCCCGAGCGAACCCCGACAAAGAAAATTGAAGCGGTGACCGAAGCGGCGATAATTTTAATTTAGCGCCGAAAGAGCGCCGATAAATTCAATTACACGGTGAAAGCACGGTGATAAACTCAATTTAGCGGTGATCAAGCGGTGATAACTGCAATAGCAGCGCCGAAAATTCCATTACCAAAGGACACGGAAAAAACGAACATCGAGGGAACAACGAGAAAATTTTCATTTGGCCCATGTAGGGCGGAATTTCGCTTAGGAGCGCTTGAAAATAGCAAGCCTATATGGTTACACCCGCAAAGCATAAAAACGGCGCTACGGGGCAAAATCTGAACTATTAGAGGTATACGCAAAGGAGCTGAACTATTATGTCAGTATATCAAGACAAGGCCACAGGCAAATACTACTTTTCTTGTTGCTATAAAGATTGGCAAGGAAAGCAGCAGCGCAAATTTAAACGTGGCTTTAAATATGCAAGGGATGCCAAAGCAGCCGAAAGGGATTTTCTGAACCAGCAGTACGGCGCAAGCTGCATGAGCTTTAAAGCCTTGTACGAATTATATATAGCTGATTGCCGGGCAAGGCTGAAAGAAAGCACAGTGATCAGCAAAGATTCACTGTTCCAGTATTCCATACTGCCGTTTTTTCAGAGATTCGACAACATAGGCAGCATAACGCCAGCGCACGTCCGGCAATGGCAAAATGAACTGCTTACAAAATACAAGCCTACTTCTTGCCGCCGGATACACAGCCAGCTTTCAGCAATTTTTAATTTCGCTGTAAAATATTACGGACTTGCAAGAAACGCAGCCTGCATTGCTGGCGGTATTGGAGCACGCAAGGCGAACAGCGCCAGCTATTGGACGCTAGAAGAATTTGACAAGGCTATTGAACAGGTACAGGCATTGCAGGACAAAGCAGCCTTGACAGTGCTTTTTTATAGTGGCTTGCGTGTTGGCGAATTATTGGCGCTGACAATGGCGGACTATGACGGCAGCGCCAACACCATAACAGTAACAAAGACACTGTCACGCACAGCAACAGGCTATATAATAGCGCCACCAAAGACACCAAAGTCAAGGCGAACAGTCACTATTCCTTGCAAGGCTAGCGCCGTGCTAAATGCCTACATAGCGACACTATACGAACCACAGCCACGAGATACTATTTTTATTGGCTTGAACGGAAACCACCTTGCTTATGTTATGAAGCTGGCAGCCGCTGGCGCTGATGTAAAAAAAATCAGAGTGCATGACCTGCGGCACAGTCACGCCAGCTTGCTGATAAACAACGGCGCTAACATTAAAGCCGTATCGGAACGGCTGGGGCATGACGATATAAAAACCACGCTGAACACCTACGGACACTTATACAAGAACCAAGATAACGCACTTGCTGCAATGCTGGACAAAATATAAAAGTGTATCAACACAACAAAACAGAACGCCGAAACCCGCTTGCCTAACGGATTTTCAGCGTTCTGTCTGTTTTTGGAGGAGAAAATATGAATTTGCTTAAAAAGCAAATAGCAGCTTGTTTAAAAGTAGAGGAGCTAACCAATGCACTTAAGGAAATTGTCAAGGTCAAAGGTCAAGGCTGCAATGCAAAATCAGGAAGGGACGATATACATTGGTTAGCCATCACTAACTTCACGATTATTGTAGCACATATTTTTACAGTTAGCAATAGCTAATTTTAATTTTTTTTATTTTTTTCCCGCGATTAACGCTGCGTGCAAAAAAAACAACGCAGTCACGTTGCCGTTTTACGGAATACGTAACTGCGTTTAAGCTTGTAATTGTTATTCTTCCGGAGTTTTCTCCTCTGCATTTTCTTTAGCCTGCTCCTGCTGCAGCAAAGCCATAAACTGCTCACCGGTGATAGTTTCCTTCTCAAGCAGATACTGTGCCAGTGCATCCAGCTTATCTCTGTTGTCCTGCAAAATCGTGCGTGCCTTTGCGTGAGCCTCCTTAATCAACGCCAAAACCTTGGCATCAATCTTGCCGGCTGTAGTTTCACTGCACTGCAGGGCAGCGTCACCGCCCAGATAACGATTGGCCACAACCTCGGTAGCCATCATATCAAATTCTTCCGTCATACCCAGACGCGTTACCATGCTGCGTGCCAGCTTGGTTGCCTGCTCGATATCATTGGAAGCGCCGCTGGTAATGCTGCCGAAAACAACCTCTTCGGCACTGCGGCCGCCGGTCATGGTTACAATCTTGTTGAACAGCTCTTCCTTGGTCATCAGCACGCTGTCATTTTCGCTGATTTGCATAGTGTAGCCCAAAGCGCCGTTGGTACGCGGAATAATAGTAATCTTATGAACCGGAGCACTGTGCTTTTGCATAGCAGCCACAAGTGCGTGACCGATTTCGTGGTAGGCAATAACCTTTTTCTCTGCGGGAGAAATTACTGCACCCTTACGCTGATAACCGGCGATAACGGTTTCAATAGATTCCTCCAGATCTTCCTGCTCCACCACGTTACGATGCATTTTTACTGCGCGCAGAGCACCTTCATTGATGATGTTGGCGAGCTCCGCACCGCTGGCTCCGGCTGTTGCCCGCGCCAACGTACCGTAATCGATATTGTCTGCCATACGCACACTGCGTGCGTGAACCTTCAGAATAGCCTCACGCCCCTGCAGGTCAGGCAGCTCAACCGGAATACGGCGGTCAAAGCGTCCCGGACGCAAAAGCGCCTTATCCAAGGATTCCGGACGGTTAGTAGCCGCTAAGATTACTACGCCCTTACTGCCGTCAAAGCCGTCCATTTCGCTCAGCAGCTGATTTAAAGTCTGCTCTCGTTCATCATTGCCGCCGAACTGGCCGTTATCACGGCGTTTGCCGATGGCATCGATTTCATCGATAAATACTATGCAAGGTGCCTTTTCCTGCGCCTGCTTAAACAAATCGCGCACGCGGGCAGCGCCCATGCCGACGAACATTTCTACAAATTCACTGCCGCTGATGCTGAAGAACGGCACCTTGGCTTCGCCTGCTACCGCACGCGCCAGCAAGGTTTTACCCGTACCGGGAGGGCCTACCAGCAATGCACCCTTCGGCATGTTGGCACCGATATCCTTGTACTTGCCGGGATTATGCAGAAAATCAACCAGCTCCATCAGTGCTTCCTTAGCCTCGTCCTGACCTGCTACATCAGCAAAGCTTTTGCCAGTCTGCGCTTCCACATAAACTTTGGCATTGCTCTTGCCGAAGCTCATAGCGTTACCGCCCATACGCTTGCCCATGAAGTACATAAATAACTGTCCCAAGCCAAAGAAAATCAGAATCGGCAGTACCCAATTGGTGAAAAAGGTTACAAGCGGACTTTGTTCCTTGGGCACAACCTGCGTAAATTCTACCTTACTTTTCATCAGGCGGTTAGCCAGCTCCGGGTCCTCCACCCTGCCAGTAACATAAATTTCCTTTTCGTTGTTCTTATCAACCGCAGCCAGACGCTTATCGGTAATTTCTACCTTAGATACCTTGCCTTCATCCACCATCTGAAGAAAATTATTATAGGAAACCTCCTTCATTTTCGGGTTGAAGAACATTGGCATGATTACGGAATTGAATACCAGAATCAAAACCAGCATCAGCATATAATAATACGTCAATGGCCGTTTTTTATCATTGTTATCGTTCATCATTTCATCTCCTCGCTATGCTTTATAAGTATTATTGTATACCTATTTATAGCAATAAACAAACGAAAAAAATGTGAAGCTGATTGTATCGTCAACACAAAAAGTGTTAAAAAATCACACTCTCCCAGTCCCCTGCAAGAATACTTGTATACATGCGTTCTATCCCTTGAATTTACATGCCGTTTTCTATACAATTAGCATGTAACTATCTAAGGAGGTCAAACTTATGCCTAAAATTAATACAGTTTTAGTTGCTAACCGCGGCGAAATCGCCATCCGCGTTTTCCGCGCCTGCAACGAATTAGGAATCCGTACTGTTGCTATATATTCCAAGGAGGACACCCTGTCCCTGCATCGCAACAAAGCCGACGAGGCCTACATGGTAGGCGAAGGCAAAAGTCCGACCGACGCTTATCTTGATATCGAAGACATTCTGCGCGTAGCCAAGGAGCATGACGTAGATGCCATCCATCCCGGTTATGGCTTTTTATCTGAAAACAGCAATTTAGCTCGCCGCTGTGCTGAGGAAGGACTGATTTTCATAGGCCCTCGCCTGGAGCACCTGGTAATGTTCGGCGACAAAATCAACGCCCGTAAACAGGCCGAGCTGGCAGGCATCCCCATGATTCCCGGCAGCAAGGGCACGGTAAACAGCCTCGATGAGGTACTGGCCTTTGGCGAAAAATGCGGTTATCCTATCATCATTAAAGCAGTCAACGGCGGCGGCGGCCGCGGTATGCGCGTTGTTCACAGCGCCGAAGAAGCCATAACTGCCTACGACATGGCTAAAAGCGAAGCTAAAAAAGCCTTTGGCAATGATGAAATATATCTTGAAAAATATCTGCAAAATCCGAAACACATCGAAGTACAGATTATCGGCGATACCCACGGCAATTTAATGCATCTGTTTGAGCGCGACTGCTCCGTACAGCGCCGCCACCAGAAGCTGGTTGAAATTGCTCCGGCCTTCGCTCTGCCTATAGAACAACGCAAAGCTATCTGCGAGGCTGCTGTCAAGCTGATGAAAAATGTTGACTACATCAGCGCCGGCACCGTAGAATTTTTGGCTACTCCCGACGGCAAGTTCTACTTCATCGAGGTTAACCCCCGCATTCAGGTTGAGCACACCGTTACCGAGCAGATTACCGGTATCGACATTGTGCAGACACAAATCAAGATTGCCGAGGGCTACAACCTGCACGGCCCGGAAATCGCCCTTCCGCAGCAGGATGAGCTGACAACCATCGGCCACGCTATCCAATGCCGTATTACCACTGAGGACCCGTCCAATAACTTTATGCCCGATACCGGCAAGCTGATTACCTACCGCAGCGGCGGCGGCTTCGGCATCCGTCTGGACGGCGGCAACGCCTTCACCGGTTCCGTCATCACTCCGTATTACGATTCTCTGCTGGTTAAGGCTACCACCTGGGGCCTCACTCACCAGATTGCAATTACCAAGATGCTGCGCTGCTTAAAAGAATTCCGTATCCGCGGCGTCAAAACCAATATCCAGTTTTTGGAAAACGTACTGCAGAACCCGCACTTCATCAAGGGCGATTATACTACCGACTTTGTTGATAATACACCGGAGCTGTTTGTCTTCCAAAAAACCTTGGACCGTGGCAACAAGCTGCTGAACTATATTGCTGACATTACTGTCAACGGTTATTCCAACGTCGGCGTACAGCCGAAGCCGGACTTTGCACCGCTGAATATGCCCAAGCCCTACAACGGCATTCTGGCACTGGGTGCCAAGCACGTTCTTGATACCCGCGGACCTGAAGGTCTGGCTGAATGGGTACTGGCACAGCAGGAGGTTCTGCTCACCGACACCACCTTCCGTGATGCGCATCAGTCCCTCTTCGCAACCCGTCTGCGTACTGCCGATATGCTGCGCGTTATGCGCGACACCGCCGGTAAGCTGCCCGGACTCTTCTCCTTTGAATGCTGGGGCGGCGCTACCTTTGACGTAGCCTATCGCTTCCTTGATGAAAGCCCCTGGCAGCGTCTGGCACAGTTCCGTCAGGCTGCACCGAACATTCTCTTCCAGATGCTGCTGCGCGGTGCCAACGCAGTAGGCTACACCAGCTATCCGGATAATGTTGTTAAGCAGTTCATCAAGCTGGCAGCCAAGAACGGTATCGACGTTTTCCGTATCTTCGACAGCCTCAACGGTCTGGACAATATGCGCCTGTCGATTGACACCGTCCGCGAATGCGGCAAGGTAGCAGAGGCAGCACTGTGCTACACCGGCGATATTCTCGACCCCAACCGCGATAAATACGATTTACATTACTACATCAATATGGCTAAAGAGCTGGAAAAAGCCGGCGCCAACATTATCGCCATCAAGGATATGGCAGGCCTGTTGAAGCCGGAAGCAGCTTACCGCCTTGTAAGCAGCCTCAAATCCTACGTCAACGTACCTATCCATCTGCACACCCACGAGGGCAGCGGCAACGCTATCTACACCTACGCGCGTGCAATTGATGCCGGCGTTGATATCGTAGATACTGCTATGAGCGCTATGAGCAACGGTACCTCCCAGCCCAGCGGCAGCAGTCTGTACTACGCTCTCAGCGGCCATCCACGTCAACCGCGTCTTGATGTAGACGCTATGAACGAGCTGTCCCGTTATTGGGAAACTGTACGCCCCTACTACAAGGCTGCCGACAGAACTGAAAACTTCCCCAACCCCGAGGTTTACGTACACGAAATGCCTGGCGGACAATATACCAACCTCAAGCAGCAGGCGCAGGCTCTGGGCCTTATCCATCGCTGGGAGGAAATCAAGGATATGTATCACCGCGTATCCATGATGTTCGGCGATTTAATCAAGGTTACTCCGTCCTCCAAGGTTGTCGGTGATATGGCACTCTTCATGGTGCAGAACGACCTGACGGAAGAAGATGTTTATGCTAAGGGCGATATTCTGGACTTCCCGGCCTCCGTTGTAGAATTCTTCGAGGGACGCATCGGCATTCCGTATCAAGGCTTCCCCGAAAAGCTGCAGAAGCTGGTGCTCAAGGGACGCACTCCTATCAGCGAGCGTCCGGGCGCTGTACTGCCTCCGGTAGATTTTGAGGATGTACGCGCTAAGCTCAAGGAGCTGGATGCACCTACTACGGACGAAGCAGTGAGCGCTTACTGCCTCTATCCGAAGGTATTCACCGACTGGGTAAACCGTTACAACCAATTCGGCGATGTATCCGTTCTCGATACTCCTACCTTCTTCTTCGGCATGACTCCGGGCGAGGTTATCAAGGTTGAGATTGAACAGGGCAAAGTGCTCGTTATCAAGCTGGACCACATCTCCGAAGCCAATGCTGCCGGTATGCGTACCGTCTTCTTCGAATTCAACGGCCTGCCGCGCGAAATCGAAATCAAGGACCGCAACGCCAAAACTACCACTGTTACCCGCAAAAAAGCCGAAAAAGGCAACATGGGTGAAATCGGCGCTTCCCTTTCCGGCTCCGTTGTCAAGGTTCTGGTAGAAAAAGGCCAGTCCGTTACCAAGGGCACTCCGCTGATTGTTACCGAAGCTATGAAGATGGAAACCACGCTTTCGGCACCGATTTCCGGCATCGTCAGCGCTATCCATGTAGCTGCAGGCGAACGCGTAGAAAGCGGCGACTGCCTCCTGGAAATCAAAACTCAAATGTAAAATTATATATGCTTAAATTAAGGCTGCTGCCGTGGCGGATTTCCGCCACTACGGCAGTCTTGCTTTTTTGCTGGTCATTATTTTTGCTCTATGTTATGATATAGTTATTCTTTGCTTTTTTAAGAACAGCATTATTTGCTGCAAGACATATTTTTATTACGAGGTGAGCACATGAAGCAGACAATCTATCAATATGTAAACAGCCATCTGGACGAACATGGCCGCTTTACTGCTACCAATCTGTGCGATGACCGCTACGCCACCATTCCCCGTCCTCTTGGCTCCGAGGATGCCTTTCACTATACAATGGGCAACCTGCCCAATCCCAAATCCGCCAGCGTACTGCTGAAGCTGCTGCAGGCTTATCTGAAGGAACCTACTACCCAGCAGCGCAGCAAACTGTACAACGAGCTGAGGGGCATGGCCTTTGCGGAATATTGCGACCCTTTTATTGAAGCCTTAGACCAGAATGATATCAACAGTGTTGCCTTTGACCTGGCGCGACGCTTTTTCTATAACGCTGACGGACGCGAGCAGGTAAAATTCGCCCTGCTGCTTTTCGGCATGTACGGCATGGAAAAAATTTGTCAGCAGGAGCCGGAGCTGTGGCAGGATTTGCTGCGCATAGCGCACTGCGAGGAATTTACCTTCGCCTTTTTATATTCCTGCCGCGTAACAAATTTCAACCCGCAAAACGCTATCTGGGAGCTTATCCGCTGTACCAGCGGCTGGGGCAAGGTTTTCAGCATTACCGACTGCCACTGCCGTGATGAGGAGGAACGCCTCTGGCTGCTGCAGAACGGTCCCGATATCGACGTAGAATATCCGCCGCTGTCCGTCAAATTCATCAGAGAAACACACTTAGAGGAACAGCTGGCACATCCGCTTAACTACGCACAGTATAAAAGCGCTGTCATCATCGTAGGCAATTATCTGATTATGCTCAACCATTTTCCGGCAGAGGTAATCGAAGAGCAATTCAACATCAGCGATATCCATCTGAACAAGCTTCTTACCTGTCTGCTTGAACAGGCGGAAGCACATGTCAGCAAACCGGAGGATGTACTTGATTTAATCAGCTACGTTACGGCGCTGCAGCAGCTTTGCGACGAGCAGAACCATATGCAGCTCACCCTTAACCAATGCCATGAGCAGATTGCCGCCTGCGAAAAAATCATCTATCGCAAGGACTGGCGTCCGGAAATAGAAAGTGATTTAATCAAGGACGATAAGCTCGACTACCAGCTGTGCAACCTGGCAGTGGAGCTTGATATAGACATTTGGCCGAGGCTTTTTGATTACTGGCTGGCGCATCCGGACGAAACACCTCTGTTCCCGTACCTGCTTTCCTACGAAGGAGAGCAGCGCTCCGAACGCGTGCTGCGTCAAATTGAATCAGATCTGCCCCGCTACTGTGTAGAACAAAACGACCTGCTGGTACCGCTGCGTTATCTCAACACACATCCGGGTGAAAGCGATGCTATTATCTGCGCTGCCCTGGAATCTATCTTCGATTTGCCGCGCGGCATCGCCTGCGGCATTGTCGATGACTGGGGACAGGAATTTATCACGCCTGCCATCCGCCGCTCGCTGATTAAAGCACGTCAGCTCAGCAATAACGATGTAGTTACCGCGCGTATCGACTGCCTGCTGGCAGGCAAGCATTTCGACATCGGCAAGTTCCTCAACAAACGCAAATAAGCAGACTGCTATGCAATGTTATTGCTTAGCTTAGACAGTTATTGCTAAGAAAAGCTTTCTCAACACATAACAAAACCGGTTTCCCTATCGGCTTTAAAGCCTGGGAAACCGGTTTTTTAGTATGCACTTATTTACTTTTAGCCGCAATAGCCATGCGGATGGCCCTTATGCCACTTCCACGCAGTGCTGATAACCTCATCAACACTGCTGTGCTGCGGCTCCCAGCCAAGCTCCTCGCGAATTTTAGCCGAAGAAGCAATGAGCACTGCGGGATCACCGGCACGACGCGCCTCCTCCACAACGGGGAAGTCAATGCCGGTAACCTTTTTGGCGCTGTCAATCATCTGGCGTACACTGAAGCCGTTTTCACTGCCCAGATTATACACACGGCTGCTGCCGCCGCTCAAAAGATGCTTAAGTGCCAGCACATGCGCCTTCGCCAAATCGCAGACATGAATATAATCACGCACGCAGGTACCATCAGCCGTCGGATAATCGGTACCGAAAATAGAAACCTGCTTGCGCACGCCCTGCGCCGTTTTCAGAATCAGCGGAATAAGATGGCTTTCCGGGCTGTGGTCCTCGCCGATATCGCGCGTCGGAGAAGCACCGGCAGCGTTAAAATAACGCAAAGCTACATAACGCATATCATAGGCATGGTCATAATCCGCCAGCATGCCTTCAATCGCCAGCTTGGTACGGCCGTAAACGTTTGTCGGTGCCAGACGGCTGTCCTCGGTAATAGGTACTGCTTCCGGCTCACCGTAAACAGCTGCGGTAGAAGAAAATACCATGCGGTCCACACCGGCACCACGCATAGCCTCTAAAAGATGCAGGCTGCCTTCAACATTATTAAAATAATATTTCGCCGGGTCGGTCATAGATTCACCTACCAGACTGCTGGCAGCAAAATGAATCACCGCATCAATTTTAAACTGCTCCATAATGTGCTTGGCAAAGCGTACATCATGGATATCGCCTTCTACCAGCTGTACCTCGTCAGGCACTGCTGCCTCATGGCCGGTAGAAAAATTATCATAAACAATAGGAGTAAAGCCGCTCTTCTGCAGCTCCTCCACTACATGGGAGCCAATATAACCTGCTCCGCCGGTAACAAGGATATTCATTAATTATTTGCTCTCCTTTGCAACGATTCCCTGCAGATAGGTCAGGAACTTGTCACGCAGTTCAGGACGCTTCAGCGCCATTTCTACGGTTGCCTCCAGGAAGCCCTGCTTATCGCCCACGTCATAGCGACGGCCTACAAAGTCATAAGCATACATCGGCTGCTTCTTAGCCAATACCTTAAGCGCATCGGTCAGCTGGATTTCATTACCACGGCCGGGCTGAGTTTGCTCAAGAGTCGGGAAAATTTCCGGTGTAATTACATAACGGCCCAAAACCGCCAGACGCGAGGGTGCTTCCTCTACCGCAGGCTTTTCTACCATATCGTTTACCTTGCAGGTACGTGCTTCATCAGTCGGTTCACCGGCAACAATGCCATAGGCAGAAACCTTCTCCTGCGGCACCTCCTGCACACCTAAAACACTGGCACCAGTTTTATCGTAAACATCAATCAGCTGCTTCAGTGCAGGCACCTGGCTGTCAACAACATCATCACCCAGCAGTACAGCAAATGGTTCATCGCCCACAAAATGCTTAGCACACAAAATAGCGTGACCAAGTCCGCGCGGTTCCTTTTGGCGGATATAGTGAATGCGAATATCGGAAATTTTGCGTACCAGCTCCAGCTCCTTGGTTTTGCCGCTGGCCTCCAGGTTCAGCTCCAGCTCAATACTGCGGTCGAAATGGTCTTCGATAGCACGCTTGCTGCGGCCGGTAATGATCAGGATATCCTCAATGCCGGAAGCAAGAGCCTCTTCGATAATATATTGAATGGTCGGTTTGTCAACAATAGGCAGCATCTCCTTCGGAGTTGCTTTAGTTGCAGGCAGGAAACGTGTGCCCAGGCCTGCTGCCGGAATAACGGCTTTACGCACAGGTTTAAACATTTTATCTTTTCTCCTTGTATATACTTAATTTATAAATCATAGTGACTCAGTCAGCGGTGCTTTACGGGAAGCATATAAAGTCAGGCTTCTTCGCCGCCGATAACTGCTAAAAGCTCTGCAGTCTTAGCCGCCAGCAGCTCCTTGTCACCCTTAGTTTCTACGTTCAAGCGCATTACAGGCTCTGTATTGGATACACGCACATTAAAGCGCCAGTTGTCATAGGCAACGCTCAGTCCGTCCAGATGGTCCTGCTCGCCGTCAGCATATTTTTTGCCCAACTCAGCCAGCACTGCTGCGGAATCTGCCACCTTGCGGTTGATTTCACCGCTGCAGGGATACATATCAACGCGCTCGCCTACCAGCTCGCTGAGCTTTTTACCGCTGCGGCACATCAGCTCAGTTACCAAAAGCCAAGGAATCATGCCGCTGTCGCAGCAGGAGAAATCGCGGAAATAATGATGCGCACTCATCTCGCCGCCGTACAGCACGTCATTGTTGCGCATGCATTCCTTCATAAAGGCATGGCCGCTCTTGCAGCACACAGGCACACCGCCGTCACGCTGCAAAATAGCTTCCGTATTCCAGGTCAAGCGCGGGTCGAACATAATCTTCGCACCCGGCTCCTTGTGCAGGAAAACCTCCGCCAGCAGGCCGACAATGTAATAGCCCTCGATAAAAGCTGCCTTCTCGTCAAAGAGGAAGCAGCGGTCGAAGTCGCCATCCCAGGCAATACCCAAATCTGCACCGCTCTCGCGTACAACCTTGGCCGTAGCCTCACGGTTAGGCAGCAGCAGCGGGTTGGGCACACCGTTCGGGAAGGTACCGTCAGGAGTTTCGTTCAGCGTGATAAATTCAAACGGCAGATGCTTCGCCAGCTCCTTCAAAATCGGACCGGCACCGCCGTTGCCGGGGTTAGCAACAATCTTCATCGGTTTGAGCACACTCGTATCAACGTAAGTCAGTAAATGCTCAATATAAGCAGGCATAATATCCAGCTGCTCCAAGGCACCCATAGTCTTGCCTGCTACCACCTGATGTGCAAACGGCTTTGTAGTAGCAACCATCTCACCAATTTCCTTCAGACCGGTATCGCTGGAAACAGGACGCGCATCACGACGCACCAGCTTCATGCCGTTATATTCCTTGGGATTATGGCTGGCAGTAACCATGATACCGCCGTCTGCTTTCAGATGAGCGGTAGCAAAATAAATCATTTCCGTACCGCATTGGCCGATATCAATAACCTTGGTACCGCCATGGCGCAAGCCCTCCGTCAGTGCATCCACCAATGCTCTGCCGCTCAAGCGGATATCATGTCCGACAACAACAGTTTCCGCAGCGAACATTGCCGAAAAAATGCGTCCCATACGGTAAGCCATTTCCTCGTTAACTTCTGTGGGGTAAACGCCGCGTACATCGTAGGCCTTAAAAGCCTTGTTCGTAACTTGCATTTGTCTATTCTCCTTTTTTATAGTGTATTTATCAAAATTTCATGCTTCAAGAACCATTTTATATTATTCTTCATGGACGAAAAAAATCCTGCCTGCATCGCAGACAGGATTTGAACGCTACAGCTTTGCTCCGCTCGAACGGATAACTTCTTCCGCTGCCTCGCCAAGATACCAACGGATAACAGAAAAGAACGGCAGCGTCACACCATTATAATCAGGCACCAGACAGATAGTTGCCAGCATTTCCAGAACTTCATCCAGCTCCCGGCCCTTACTAAGCTCATCACTTATCTGGTCCTCCAGCGTATGGATTACCTCACGACGCATGCGCATCAGCCGCGGCGCGTTCAAGTTCAGTTCGCGGATAGTGCTGCGCGCCTTACCCTGCAAATCTTTGGGGCAGGTATCTTCGTCTACGTACATCCGCCCGCTATGCTCCGCATAACGGAACAGACGGATTTTGCCGGGAATCTTCAGCGGATTGAGGATATAGTTTGTAATTTCACGCCCACCCTTGGGCACATCGCAGCTGCGGTCACGCTTCTGGCTGGAATAGCGCCACTCGGGGTCAGGCACATAGGGCTGACTGCCGCCGTGGCACACGCCCAACAGATTGCGCCAATCCAGATGATAGTTGTGCCCATGCTCCTGCGTAGCATTTTTCGGATAAAAATGCTCCACGCGGAAGTCGTCAACCTCGCCTTCCTCCTCCGCCAGCTTAATGCCTACCTCACAATAGGCGCAAAGGCCGTGCTGGTCACGCAAAATTGCTTCGCGCACCTGTTTATAGCCCTTGCGGCAGCGACGGCGGAAATGCTCCCAGGTTTCCTCGGGATTATGCAGCCTGTACTGCCTGAGAAGCTCCGGCTCCTCCTTGCTTTTATAAACACGTTTCATGAGCGCCTCCTGCGGAACTGACGCATACGGATATCCATATCCGCACGCAGCAGAGCAGGCTCCTTGCCCTTGGACCATTTATCCAGTTTTTTGCGCAGCTCCAGCGCCTCCGGCGTATCCCAGGCATCCTCGCTCACCAGCTGCAGATAACGCTTTAAATCCTGCACAATCGGCAGAGCTTGCGGACGTGGACTCACATTCTGAATATCCTGCAGCAGCTGATAGCTGTTGGCGCCCAAGGAAAAATCTACGTGGCGCACGCCTTCGAACTGCTTGCCCCAAGCCAATACACGTATGCTCTCTGCCGGCACGCTGCTAAGCACCTGCGCACTATGCGTAGTCACTACAAACTGTACCATCGGGAAGGTTTTCTGTAAATCCAGCAGTACCGTCTGCTGCCACAGCGGGTGCAGGTGCATTTCCACCTCATCAATCAATACAAGCCCCGGTGTCTTGGTTACTGCTTCCTCACGCAGCTGCGGATTCAGACGCGCCATGCGATAGGCCAAATCAGCCACCATGCTGATAATACTGCGGAAGCCGTCGCTCAATTCATCTACCACCATTTCACCCATATCGGGATGGCTGACAACAAAGCAGTTCAGGCGGTAATTATAATATAAATCACGCAGGCCGGTACTTTCCAGACACACGTCGACAGCGTTCTGAATCGCATTCTTCAACATCACATTGCGCTTCACCTCTGCGCTGTACTGCTGCTCTGACTGCGCACACTTGGTAACGTACTCAAACCATTTTCCGAAGGTGCTGTAGGAAGAAGACGGCTCCAGACATTCCTCGTAGCCTACATTGCGTTCCATCAGCGATTTATGAAAATTTGTCATCAGCTTGCTGTCTACCCAAATGCGCTGAGTACCGTAATAGGCCAGCACCGGCAGCAGCCTGTTGCCGTTCTCCTTGGCATCGTGCGCCAATGCACAGCCACGTTCGCACAGCTCATCAGCATCATCCTCAGGCACATTACCCTCCAGCAGGCGGCGGGTACAGGTAAGCTTTTTGCCGTAAACCTCACCCTCCAGCTTAATTTCTACCGGATAATGGCATTCCATACCATCAATATGACGCATATCCTTTTTATAAACAGGCACACGTCGCACATCCTGGGGAGTAATTTGCCGGCCACTGGCATCAAAGCTGCGCAGATAGGGCTCCAGAGCAATTGCCAGCGCATCAAAAATCGCCGTCTTGCCCTTGCCGTTTTCACCTACAATAACTGTCAGCCTAGGTTCAAAATCAATATCAAGCTCATCGTAACAACGGAAATTCTTCAGCCTTAATCTTTCTATCTGCATAATCTGACCTCCGTTTCTGTATCTCTGCTTACATTATAGCATTATTTGCATCCCATACTAAGATTTTTTACAGTTTTATTATGATTTTTTTGTAGCAGGGTGTATAATAAATAAACATCATCAGCAATTACTTGGTACTTGCCAACAATTACGCAACCGAAAGGAAAAACTGTTTATGAATATATTTCTTCTGCTTACAATCGCCATGCTCATGATCATCCTCATGCTGAGGCGTCACATCCCCATCGGCCCCTGTATGCTCACCAGCGGTATTTTTATCTGGCTGATGAAAGCACCGGAGCTGTCGTATCTGGTACAGGCATTACGCGAAACATTAACAATGCCGCGCACCTATGATATTCTTTTTGCCCTTTATTTTGTCATGTGCCTGGAAATCGAGCTGCGCACCAGCGGTGCATTGGCAGGTATGGTGCAGGCGCTGCAACGCATCTTTTCCAGCGCTAAGGTAACCCTGGCCGTTATGCCTGCCTTCTTAGGACTGCTGCCGTCATTGGGCGGCGCGCGCTTTTCTGCACCTATTGTAGAGGAGGCCAGCAAAAATATCCCTATCGAACAGGACCACAAGGCAGCCATCAATTTCTGGTTCCGTCACATCTTTGAATTTTCCAGTCCGATTATCCCCGGTATGATTATGGCCTGCAACATCGCCGGCGTCAGCTACGGCGAATTCATCCTGCATCTGGCCTGGCTTACCGTACTGGCCTTCTCCGCAGGCTGGTTTGTTCTCATCCGCCCCATCAAAGCGGACAGCAGCCGTACTGAAACAATTGCCAATGACAGTCAGGGTATGCAGGATTTATGGCTGGCGCTTTCGCCTGTCATTATCACCTTTATTCTCGTAGTATTCTGCGGCTTTAATGCCTCCGCCGGTATGGGCCTGGTCACAGCCTGCCTGTTTCTGGTCCTGCGCTTTACTAAGCGCGAGGTTGGCCTCAAGGATGTTGTCATCGGTGCGCTGGATATCAAAATGTTTCTCAATGTGCTCTGCATCCTCTACTTCATTCAGATCTTGACCGTCACCCACGTGCTGCAGGAAATCGTCGCAGCCTTCCAAAGCTCTCCGCTGCCGGTGCCTGTTATCATCGCCTGCGTCAGCTTCATCATCGGCGTGCTTACAGGTATGTCGCAAGGACACGTGGCCATCGTTATGCCCATTGTCGCCGCTATACAGACAGGCAGCCTGAACCTGGCCGGCGTTGCCATGGCCTTCGGTATTGCCGGACAGATGCTCACACCGACGCATATGTGTCTTGTTATCACCGTCGATTATTTTAAAGCCAACTTTTTCAAAACGCTTAAGCCGGTCCTGCTTTGTGAAATCATCATTCTGACTCTCTTTACAGCTTATACATATTTCACATGGTAAACTTTCAGTGCTTAATCAGCAGCAAGCAGTGTTCGGATTAGTCCTCAAAACACTGTCCGCCGCAGATTAAACACTTTATTTCTATTATTTGCTTGCAGTAGCACAAAGATTAAGTGTATAATAGTGTTATCTATTCTTAAATTTTGGAGGGGTGTTTGTGAATTATACAGAAATGGTAGTATTCATTATCTACCTGCTATTCATGCTATCAATCGGCATTTGGTTCTTCTATAAAAATCGTCAGGGTGGTGAAAAAACCTACTTTCTCGGCGGCCGTCAGATGGGACCGTGGGTAACCGCTCTTTCTGCCGGTGCTTCTGATATGAGCGCCTGGGTGCTCATGGGCTTGCCGACATCTATCTACGCTCTCGGCCTCGGTCAGGCCTGGATCAGTATCGGCCTGCTCACCGGCTATTCCTTAAGCTGGATTTTCCAGGCTCCGCGCCTGCGTCGTTTTTCCATTGTGGCCAACGATGCCATCACTATTCCGCAGTACCTCAGCAACCGCTTTTTATCTAAATCCCACGTGTTGCAGGTAATCTGTGCAATCGTCTTCCTTATTGCCTACACTATTTATTCCGCTTCCAGCATCAAGGCTTGCGGTACTCTGTTCAACACTGTTATCGGTATCGACCAGACCTACACCATGTATGTGGCAGCCTTTATCATCATCGGCTACACCTTCTTGGGCGGTTTTTCCGCTGTTTGCTGGACCGACTTCTATCAAGGCCTGATGATTCTCGGTTCTCTGCTTATTGCACCTATCTTCGCAGTATCCTTGATCAATCCGCAGGCAGTTGCCGGCATTCCGCCCGATTACTGGAATCCGGTTGCCAAAACCTCTGATATTATCTCCGGCTTCGGCTGGGGCTTGGGCTATTTCGGTATGCCGCACATCATCATCCGCTTCATGTCCCTCAAATCTCAAAAGGAAATGAAGAAATCCGCTGTTATCGCTATCAGCTGGACCGCCCTCATCTGCTTCTTCGCTACCATGGTAGGCGTAGTAGGCCGTATGTATCTGGGCATGGATGAAAACATCAACCAAAATTCTCTGGTATTCATCGCCATGGTTCGCAGCATTTTCCCGGCTCTGATGAGCGGTATCCTGCTCTCCGGCGTATTGGCAGCTTCCATGAGTACTGCTTCCAGTCAGCTGCTCGCTTCCGCTTCTGCCTTTGCCAGCGACGTTTACAAGCCTGTAATCCGCAAATACCAGTCTGGTGACAAGGAAATGCTTTGGGCAGGCCGCATCGTCGTACTCGTTATCTCCTTCGTTGCTCTGCTTATTGCCGATTCTCCGCGTGCAGGCAGCATTATGGAGCTTGTTGCCAACGCCTGGGGCGTATTCGGTGCAGCCTTCGGTTCTGCTATCATGCTCAGCCTTTTCTGGCGCGGCTTCACCTTCCAGGGTGCTGTAGCCTGCATCATCGTCGGTGCTGTTGTCGATATCGGCTGGTACCTGACTATGGCAGCCTCCACCGGCATCTACGAAATTATCCCCGGCTTTTTTGCCAGCCTTGTAGCAGGTGTCATTGTTTCCCTGCTCAGCGGCGGTCCTTCCAAGGATGTTGCTGAACTTTATGATAAAGCCAACAACTACGTTGAGGAATAATTGTAAAGCCTAAAAAAATCAGCCAAATAAGAAAGTCCGATTTGTCAGCACAGACGAATCGGACTTTTTATATTCTCAGCAAAAATTCAAGCTAATTTTACTCAACGAAGCAAAAGCATAGCATTTTCACCGCACTCATATTATAATAAAAGTGGGCACTAAACTATCAACAAGCATTTGCTGAATACATTATGTGAGGAGGTTCTGCTATGCGTACTTTTCTGTCATTAGCCTTTTGGTACTGGCTCTATAATCAGCTCTTCTTCTTTTTGGGGGCATTGGGCTTTTTTGTAATTCATTTTCTTGTTGCTTTCATCGGCTTCGGCGGCATGGATACTCTTGCCAGCGCTATTTTGACAACACTTTATGCATTTATTCTTTACAAGCTCTTCGGGCGTTTTCTCTAGCGCAGCAGGCTGCAGCAATATAATCCCAGCAGTAACACCCTTATATGCGCCTCCTTGCTGCCGCTGATTCTAGGCAGCGTAATGCTCACCGCCAGCTTCGCCATAGCAGACGGCAAAATCTATAACACCATGACCGCTATGCCTGTACTTGCGGCGATTAACCTCAGCCTGTCCTATCTGCCGCTCGCCAAAAGCGTCTGGACTATGCTCATTTTAGGCAGCATCTTCAACATTTTCACCATCACCTGCTTCTGGCGCTACTGCCGCAAATATCTGCAGCAGGAAATTCCCTGGCTGAAGCTGTTCACAATAATAGCTATCTGTCTGGCAGTCTGCACCATCATTATTTACAGCATAACCATTATGTATCTGCCTGATGACAAAGTAGGAGGATGAGATAGTCAAAAAAACTTTCACCATCCCCAAATGGTTAAATGATGCGGCGATTACCAAAAAGCTGAACTTCTCCAAAATTTTACAGGATGCTCTCAAGCACGAGCTCAATATCGGATAAAGCAAAAATCACAACCGGTTACATATATAACCGATTGTGATTTTTTATTATAGTTTCAATATTTACTTACCGGCAATTTTGCCGTAGCATTCCGGTCTGCGATCGCGGAACAGTCCCCAGCTCAGTCTGTCCTCAGCCAAGGCTGCCAAATCATACTCCGCATAAAGAATTTCTTCCTTATCACGCGATGCATCCTGCACAAGCGTACCGGTACCGTCGGTCATAAAGGAAGAGCCGTAGAACAGCAAGGAGGACTGTTGGCCCGCATTGCCTTCGCAGGGCTCCACAGTTTCCAAACCGATGCGGTTTGCGGCTACCACAGGCATCAGATTAGCTGCACTATGGCCTTGCATAACACGACGCCAATGCGGCATGCTGTCGCAGTCTAAGATAGGCTCAGAGCCAATCGCCGTAGGATAGAACAAAAGCTCTGCTCCGTTCAGCGCCAGGCAGCGTGCTGTCTCAGGGAACCATTGATCCCAGCAGATACCGATACCGACACGGCCATACTTGGTATTGAAAACCGTAAAGCCGCTGTTACCGGGTTTAAAGTAAAATTTTTCCTGATAAAAATGATCGTCAGGAATATGTGTTTTGCGATAAACGCCTAAAATCTCGCCGTCAGCATCAATGCAGGCGATGGAATTATATAATTCGTTGACATCACGCTCAAAAAAGCTGATAGGCAGAACGATATTCAGCTCCTTTGCCAAACGCTTGCCCATCTGCACCGCAGGATTTTCTTCCGTAGGCAGTGCATACTGATAGAAATCATAGCGACGCTGCTGGCAGAAATACGGACGCTCCCACAGCTCCGGCAGCAGAATAATCTGCGCACCGTTCGCTGCAGCTTCGCGCACCAGCGCTTCAGCGTGCTGCAAATTTTCTTCTACGGTCGGCGCACAGCGCATCTGCACTGCTGCCACCTTTACCTTGCTCATAAGCACACTCCCTTCGGAATTTGCTGTGTAATGCAGTGAATATTGCCGCCACCGGTCAAAATTGCCCGCGCCGGTATCTGCACTACCTTACGCTCCGGACAGAGCTTGGCAAGAATTTCCGCCGCCAACGCATCACTGGCCGCATTCTCACCGCCAAAGGCAGGCACTACAACACTGTCATTACTGAAATAAAAGTTTACATACGAAGCTGCCAGACGTTCACCTGCCTCGCGCATATCCTCGCCTTCGACAAAGTCGAAGCCTGCAATCTCTTCCTCCGTGATGCACACAGGCACCGCAGGAACAGGCAGCTTATGCACGATGATTTTACGTCCCTTGGCATCCGTCAGCTGCTCCAAAGCATCCAGGCTTGCCTTGCTCAAAGCATACTGCGGATCAGCTTCGTTATCTGTCCACGCCAGCACCACCTCACCGGGGCGGATAAAGGCACAGACATTATCTACATGCTCGTTTGTTTCATCGTTATAAATACCGCGCGGAATCCACAAAACCTTTTCTACGCCCAGGTAAGTCTTAAGCTTTTGCTCAATCTGCTCTTTGGAAAGGTCGGGATTACGCCCGGCACTCAGCAGGCAGGCCTCCGTTACGAGTGCCGTGCCCTCGCCGTCACAGTGAATAGAACCGCCCTCCAGCACGAAGGGAACAGCATCATACAGGGCAGCACCATAATGCTCTGCAAACTTTTCCGCAAAAGCATCGTCCTGCTCATAATCGGGATACAGGCCGTCTACCTCGCCGCCCCAGGCATTGAAGCGCCAGTTCACACCGCGCAGCTCACGTCCCTGTGCGCCGTCGCGCACAACAAAAGTCGGGCCGATGTCACGCGCCCAGCTGTCGTCCGTTTCCATAGCAACCAGCTCAACATTGCCCACACCTGCAAGATATTCCTGCGCTACGGCAAAGTGCTTAGCACCGCAGATAACATAAACCTTTTCGCTCGCCGCAATCGCCTTAATCACAGCCGTAAACGCTTTGCAGGCCGCCACTGCGCCAAAGCTCCAGGAGCCGGGACGCTGCGGCCACACGATAATGCAGCCGTCATGCGGTTCGTATTCGCCGGGCATGTAAAAGCCGTCGGCAGCGGGAGTAAAGTTTTTCTCTAACATCATGACAAACGTCCTTTAAAATCTTCATAACCGAAATGGCGTACAAGCTCCGTAGTACCATCCTTGTGCAGCAGCACAATATCAGGCAGCGGAATTCCGTTAAAGGTATTATTTTTAACCATGGAATAAATTGCCATATCCTCAAAAATCAGCTTATCGCCAACTTTGATTTCCTTGTCAAAGCTGTAATCGCCAATCACGTCACCGGCCAGACAGGTCATCGAGGATAAACGGTATTTATATTGCTTTTCGTCAGCCTCATAGCCGCCGCGCAGAGGCGGACGGTAAGGCATCTCCAGCACGTCAGGCATATGGCAGGCAGCCGAGGCATCAAGGATAAGAATATCCAGACCGTTATGCACAATATCCAACACCTCTGTCACGAGATAGCCGGCATTGAGCGCCACAGCCTCGCCGGGCTCCAGATATACCTCAACATGATAGGTATTACGAATATATTTCACTAAATCAATCAGCGCTTCCACATCATAATCACTGCGCGTAATATGATGGCCGCCGCCCAGATTCAGCCATTTAAGCTGCTTAAAGTACTTGCTGAACTTCGCTTCGAACGCCTTCCATGTCGTCAGCAGGTCATCAGAGTTCTGCTCACACAGCGTATGGAAATGCAGGCCTTCGATTTCCGGCGGCAAATCCTCCGGAAAGTTCGCTAGCGTTACGCCTAGACGTGAGTCATAGGCACAGGGGTCATAAATTGCATGCTCACCCTCCTGCGTCGAGCATTCCGGGTTTACGCGGATACCAACGCTCACACCGGCCTGAGCGCAGACAGCCTTATGCTTTTCAAACTGCGCAAAGCTGTTGAAAATGATATGGTCGCAGATTTGCACCAGCTCCTGCATATCCTGCTCCTTAAAAGCAGGTGCGAAAACATGGTTCTCCTTGCCCATCTCCTCATGCCCGAGGCGCGCTTCATAAATACCGCTCGCCGTCGTGCCTGCCAGATATTCGCCCATCAGCGGATACAGGCGGAACATAGAAAAGCATTTCTGCGCCAGCAGAATATGCGCACCGCTTTCACGTTGCACATACTGCAAAAGGCGCAGATTATTCAGCAGCTTAGCCTCATCAACCACATAGCAGGGAGTCGGCAGCGCCTTCAGCGCCGCCTCCTCGCGCCCTGCGCGCAAATTCTTCTGCAAATCGGCCAGACGGGAAGCACCCTCAGCCTTGTCGACAACATATGCCGGCATTACAGTTTTCTTGGCGTCCGTCATCTTATTCTACCGTAGCCGGGTTTTCGTCAACAACCCACGGCAGACCGAACTTGTTCAGCATATCCATGTACGGATCCGGATCGAACTCTTCCACATTGAATACGCCCTTGCCCTGCCATTGCTTAGTAATAACCAGAGCCGTACCGATCATTGCAGGAACGCCGGTGGTGTAGCTGATAGCCTGAGAGCCAACCTCTTTGTAGCATTTCTGATGGTCGCAGACATTATAAATATAGATGGTCTTTTTCTTGCCATCCTTGGTACCGGTAAAGATACAGCCGATATTGGTCTTTCCCACGGTGCGAGGACCGAGGGAAGCAGGATCCGGCAGCAGTGCTTTGAGGAACTGAATAGGAACAATCTCCTTGCCTTCATAGTTAATCGGCTTGGTAGACAGCATGCCAACGTTCTCCAGGCACTTCATATGTGTCAGATAGCTTTGACCGAAGGTCATAAAGAAGCGGATGCGTTTTACGCCGGGAATATTCTTCGCCAGAGATTCAATTTCCTCATGGTGCAGCAGATACATATCCTTCATGCCAACCTCAGGGAAATCATACTCGCGTTTAATAGCCATCGCCGGGATTTCTACCCAATGACCGTTTTCCCAATAGGAGCCGGGAGCAGAAACCTCACGCAGGTTAATTTCGGGGTTGAAGTTGGTAGCAAACGGATAACCGTGGTCGCCGCCGTTGCAGTCCAGAATATCAATAGTTTCGATTTCATCAAAATAATGCTTCAGTGCATAAGCAGAGAAAACACTGGTAACACCGGGGTCAAAGCCGGTGCCGAGCAGAGCCATGATGCCGGCCTGCTCAAATTTTTCTTTATAAGCCCATTGCCAGGAATAATCGAAGTAAGCAGAGAAGCCCTCTTCCTTGCAGCGCTTGTCATAAACTGCACGCCATGCAGGATCGTCAATGTTTTCCGGCTCATAGTTAGCGGTATCGATGTAATCAACCTTGCATTCCAGGCAGGCATCCATAATAGTCAGGTCCTGATAAGGCAGAGCAACATTCAGCACTGCGTCTGGCTGGTAAGCCTTAATCAGCTGTACAAGCTGTTCCTTGCTGTCAGCGTCAACCTGTGCTGTAGTAATCACAGTAGAGGTCGTAGGCTGCAGCTTTTCCTTAACTGCGTCACATTTGGACTTCGTACGGCTGGCAATACACAGCTCGGTGAAAACATCACTATTTTGGCAGCATTTTGCGATAGCTACGCCGGCAACACCGCCGCAGCCGATTACTAATAATTTACTCATAATTCAAATCATCTCCTGTTCATAAATTAAATAAATTATCTCTCTTCTTCCTCAAGCATATCTTCAACATACTTCGGCAGCATAAACGCTCCCTTATGCAGATGCTCGGAATAATACCATGTTTTAATACCACGCTCCAGCCACTTCTTGGCATCAAAATCCTTCAGCGGATGATACTTCTTGGAAGCGAAGCCAAACAGCCAGTAACCGGAAGGACAGGTTGGAATGTGCGCCTGATATACACGGCTGATGGGAAAGCTGTGGCTGGCCTTGCGGTGCATGGCGCGGCAGGTTTCCTCATCCTCATCGTAGAAGGGACTGCCATGCTGATAAACCATGATGCCGTCCTCCTTGAGTGCACGGAAACAGTTACCGTAGAATTCCTTGGTAAACAGGCCCGCTGCATGACCTAAGGGATCAATGGCATCGCTGATAATCAGATCGTATTCATCAACCTTGGTACGCAAAAAGCGCAGGCCGTTAGCGTTGAAAACTGTTACACGCGGGTCATCAAGACCGCAGGCGTTGTCTGGAAAATAGTCACGGCAGACATCGATAAAAACATGGTCCGTTTCTACTACGTCGATTTCCTCTATTTCATCATAATGCGTCAGCTCGCGCGCTACACCGCCGTCGCCGCCGCCGATTACCAGTACCTTGCGCACATGCGGATGCACTGCCATAGGTACATGAACAATCATTTCGTCATAAACAAATTCGTCCTTTTCCGAAAAGACTATGGTACCGTCACAGCTGATAAAGCGGCCGAATTCCTTAGATTCAAAAACGTCTATTCTTTGGAAATCCGTATCTGCACCGAAAAGCTGCTTTTCGATTTTGATATCCAGCTTCACATCTTCTGTATGATAGTCAGAAAACCATAGCTCCATTTAATCACGTCCTTTATACTAATACATTGATATTATTAACATCCGGATCCTCAGGTCCCTGCATGGAGCAACCCTTTTCCTTGGCATAAATAATATAATCGATAATATCCTTGGTGATAACCTCACCCGGCGCCAGAATAGGAATTCCCGGCGGGTAGCACATTACAAACTCACTGCAGATGCGTCCCGCAGTTTCGCGTATAGGCAAAGATTCGTCCTTGGCATAAAAAGCCTTCTGCGGCGAAACGACAACCTTAGGCGCGATATATTCGGTATTGAGCATTTGCGACGGATCCTTGGAATACAGGCGTTTGATATCCGCCAAAGCACCCACAAGACGTTCAATATCCTGAATACGGTCACCGATAGAAATATAAGCAAGAATATTGGCGATATCGCCGAACTCAATCTGGATATCATATTCATCGCGCAGCAAATCATAAACCTCGATGCCTGCAAGACCAATATCACGCGTATAGACCGAAAGCTTGGTAACATCAAAATCATAAATACTGCTGCCGTTTTTCAGCTCGCGTCCGTAAGCATAAAAGCCACCGATAGAATTGATTTCCTCACGGGCATATTCCGCCATCTCCTGCACTTTGCCGAAGGATGCCTCACCTCGCATATACAGGTTACGGCGTGAAATATCCAAGCTGGAAAGCAGAAGATACGAAGCACTGGTAGTCTGCGTCAGATTAATAATCTGGCTTACATACTCCCAGTTAACATTCGGGCCCGTCAGCAAAAGGCTGCTCTGCGTCAGGCTGCCGCCTGATTTGTGCATGGAAACAGATGCCATGTCAGCGCCGGCCGCCATCGCATTAACAGGCATATTTTTTCCGAAATAAAAATGTGTACCGTGCGCCTCGTCTACCAGGCAGAGCATGTTATGCTCATGCGCCAGCTTAACGATAGAACGCAAATCCGAACAGATACCATAATAAGTAGGATTGTTTACGAGCACTGCCGTAGCATCGGGATTTGCCTTAATCGCCTTAGCTACCTCGCCGATCTCCATCCCCAGAGAAATTCCCAGCTTACTGTCAACCTGAGGATTGATATAAACGGGGATCGCGCCATTAAGCACCAGCGCGTTAATCACACTTTTGTGTACATTGCGCGGCAGGATAATTTTATCGCCTGCCTTGCAGGAGGCCAACACCATGCTTTGCACGGACGAGGTCGTACCTCCTACCATAAAGAATGCGTGTGCCGCACCGAAGGCCTCCGCTGCCAGCTCCTCTGCATCACGGATTACCGAAACAGGATGGCAAAGATTATCAAGAGGCTTCATAGAGTTGACATCCAGGTTTACGCATTTTTCTCCCAACAGCTCACGAAGCTCCGGGTTGCCACGACCGCGCTTATGACCTGGTACATCAAACGGTACAACGCGTTTTTTACGAAAACGCTCCAGTGCCTCGTACACCGGAGCAGAAGTTTGTGATAAATTTCCCATTTTCTTCTCCAAAGCATAAAAAATAAAAGGACAGATGATATTTTCTTCTGTCCCTTTATCGTAACATTTTTAACTTATTTCATCAAGAGTTTTAAGGGAAACTAAGCAAAATCTTAGCCATTTTAGTTTGTTTTATCATTAGCGATTTTGCCGAAGTCTTTCATAGACGCACTAAAAGCTACTATCAAACAAAAAGCATAAAAAATCGACATGAATTTGCAGAGATAAGAAATAACAAACTATTTATCTGCCCTATAATGAACAGCCAGTTGATCAGGATACTCTATATGTGGTGTTCTAAATGTATAATACTTACTTTCGCCATTAACCTCTATCTTCATACATAGCAATCCCTGTAACGACTTATCTTCTTTAACAGGTGCATAACCATCCTTCCATCCTGAAGAATTAAAAGTATCTCCATTTCTCCATTCTACGTTTGCTAAAAATACTGGTAATTTCAGTTTGCTAAACGGCGGTAAAATTGTATTAACCAACTTATCCGGTTTTCCTGCATCACTATATCTCATTCCTACAAAAAACGGTAACCCGTTATAATCTCCTAATTGTATCAAGGATTCATTCCATTTTATAACAATAACATCTTCACCAAGATTTTCTAAATCCAAAGCAATTCCTTTAACACCAAATACGCAAGGTGTACCGCCCATTCTTTTTTTATAATAGTACCATCCAGAAGTTGCCAAATCGCATTTAAGCCTCCATTCCGGTATAACACAAGGATACAAGTTTTCAGTGCTGACCTTAAGATTATTCTCGTATAAATTACTATACGGTTCATCTTGAACATATCTTATATATTTATATGTATCAGAAACACCATCTCCCTTTAAGCGCATTGCTTGAACATCGTTAACCAAAGTAAGAAAAGCAACTAACATTAAAAACGCTACTATCTTTTTCATTTAATCTCCTCCTAAATTTTTATTGTTTATTCTCGGTATATCTGCATTTCGGGTAATTTGAACAACCATAGAATTCATGTCCGGCCAGCGCTCCCTTTTTAGCCACACGCAACACTAAATTACTTCCACACCGGGGACACACTTTATTCTTCTGCATACTCCTTAAATTCAATCTCTCTTGCAGATTTTTTACATGCTCCTGTTTTTGCTCTTCTGTCAACTGCGTATACGGATACAGCAAATCGTAGTACTCTTTAATTTTTTCCTGACTAAATATGGTTTTGTTCATATATTTTTGTATACTGACAGCTAATTGAGATTGATAAGTCAATATAACATCATCACTAAAGATAGTGACATCTTTAAATTCACATCTATCCGAAAACACTATTACTGAATAAATTTTGCCCTCAACAAGTCCTAATTTTTTGCGCAAATACTTTATATGCGTTCTATTTTGCCAAACAGGATTATAAAAACGCTCTTTTTGTGCAGAATAGCCTTCTCCCAACAGCGATTGAGTCCACCACACATTTCGTTCATTACCAAAAATCCATCCACCATAATTTTTGCTTTCGAATACATATATTCCGCTATGATGTATCATTATAGCATCAATTTCAGTAGTTCCTTTGTTCTCCATCGGCAGATAGCAATTAAACAAAAAACTTGCTTCGTCCATCTCATACTGAAACAATGATTTGTAAATCTTATATTCTCCATTCTTGCCTTTATCAAATTCCACATCCCAAAATGAGTTTTTCGTCATTTTTCGATACTGTGATTTATTGTAATGATCGACTTCTCTGGCACCATGTACACAATACAAAATTATAAACGCTACTACAATAATGAAAACTATCAACATTCTTAACCAATCCTCAATGAAAAATATTCACAATATTAGTTTATCACTATAAATTCTACTAGGTCAAATTTATTATTTGTTTCCAGTACATCATTGTCCAGAACATATTAGCACAAACCTAAGAAAAGCAATAATAGATACATTTACTTCACTCATTTAAGAGTGCAACAATACTGACCTCAAATCAAAAAAAAGCTCACGCGGCAACTCCGCATGAGCCTGATTTATAAAATTGGTGCGAGTGACAGGAATCGAACCTGCACGCCGAAAGGCGCTAGATCCTAAGTCTAGTGCGTCTGCCAGTTCCGCCACACTCGCATATAAAATATTATATCATAACAAGAACATCTATGGCAACTGTCCATGTAAACAAAAAGCCGTCCTTCTTTCGAAGAACGGCCTTAAATTCGTGGTGATCCACCCGAGACTCGAACTCGGGACACCCTGATTAAAAGTCAGGTGCTCTACCAACTGAGCTAGTGGATCATTGGCTGGGGCGGCTGGACTCGAACCAACGCATGCGGGAGTCAAAGTCCCGTGCCTTACCGACTTGGCTACGCCCCAAGCTTATTAGTGGTTATTCAGATTCATCCAAATCTGAAAAGGTGGGGTGACTGGTGGGAGTCGAACCCACGCGTAACGGAGCCACAATCCGCCGTGTTAACCACTTCACCACAGCCACCATCTTGTTTCCAAGCTGAATAGCTTGGCGACGAATAGTATTATACTATATTCCCGGCACTGCGTCAATAGGAAAATTTAATTTTTATAAAAAATTTTACGGCAATCACCGGACATAGTCAAAAATTGCTTCGCAGCAGTTAATCAGCGGCGGGCAATAACTTCAATTTCTACATGAGCGCCTTTAGGCAGAGCTGCTACCTGTACAAAGGAGCGTGCCGGCGGCTCAATCTTAAAGGTTTTTGCATAAACAGCATTAATAGCATCAAAATTCTTGATGTCATCTACAAAAATAGTAGTTTTTACAACATCCATGAATCTGAAGCGTGCTTCCGTCAGGATAGCCTCAATATTGTCTAAAACCTGCTGAGTTTCAGCTTCGATAGAGCTTTGAACCATTTCACCTGTTTCCGGATTGATAGCAATCTGACCGGATACAAACAGAATAGAACCTGCTAATACAGCTTGAGAATAAGGACCTAAAGCTTTGGGTGCATTTGTTGTTGCAATAACTTCCATGATTAAAGTCTCCTTTGCTATTTTTTATTTACGGGCAAAGTATTTTGCTGCCCACTCTATAGCCGAAGGCGTTGCGGCCATACCGCCGCCTGCGGTTTCCTTCAAAGCACAGGGAAGTGCATCCCCCACGCTCTTCATGGCATCAATTGCTTCATCAGCGTTTATAAAGCTGCTGATTCCTGCCAACGCCAGCTCTGCTGCCAACAGTGCCTGCAAAGCACAGGCTCCGTTACGTTTAATGCAGGGTACTTCTACCAACCCTGCCACAGGGTCGCAAACAAGGCCCAGCACGTTTTTAAAAACAACCGCTACTGCCGTACCTACCTGCTGCGGTATGCCGCCCAGCATAGAAACCGCAGCACCTGCTGCCATCGCCGCAGCACTGCCGCATTCTGCCTGACAGCCACCCATAGCACCTGCCAGAGAAGCGCGCTCGTTGATTACCATACCAATACTGCCGGCAACCACCATGCCGCGCTGCAAGGTTGCAGCATCCAGTCCGCAGTGCTTTTTCAGGGTGAAGAACACTCCCGGAAGTACGCCGCTGGCACCTGCGGTAGGAGCAGCAACTATACGTCCCATAGCCGCGTTGCACTCGCCAACTGCCGTAGCATAGATAACGGCATCCAAAGCCTTCTCGCCCAAAAGATTGACAAAGCCTTCGGCGCCTGCAGCTGCAGCCAGCTTTTTGGCATCACCGCCGGTCAGACCACTGTGGGAGCGGACGCCTGTTAGCCCATGCTCTACTGATTTCTCCATAACGTCCAGCATTTCCTGCATCTTCGCCAATAAATCTTCCTGACTGCATTCCAGCTCACGCATATTGTAATCTATGAGAAATTCATCTAACGGCTGCTGCCATTCAGTAGCCTCTTTAATCCAGCTGTTCAAAGACAGCATTTCTTTTTTCATGCTGCACCCCTTACAAAACACTGGCGATAAAACGCACCGATTCTATCTGCTGCAGCGCACTGATAAGATTGATAATCTCCTGCGGCACTGCCTCATCACATTCAATAACCATAGATGCCATACCGCCCTTGTCGCTGCGGAACAAGCGCATTGTAGCAATATTTACGCCGGCATTGGCCAAGGTACTGGTAACCAGCGCAATAACACCTCTTGTATCAATATGCACTGTCAAAATAGCAGGCAGGCGTCCAGTGAGCTCTACAGGGAACCCGTCAATTTCCGTAACCTGTACCTGACCGCCGCCAACAGAAGAACCGACGATATCACAACGGGCACCATTTTCTGCAGTCAGCTTAAAAAGCACAGTGTTGGGATGAGCCTTATTGCCCAAATCAATTTTATGATAGGAATATTCCAGGCCGTTTTTCTCCGCAAAGCTGTCAGCCTGCGGAATGCGTTCATCATCCGGCAGCCAGCCCATCAGGCCGGCAAGCAGCGCCATATCCGTGCCGTGTCCCTTATAGGTTTCGGCAAAAGAACCATGCAGATAAATTTCTGCCTTTACCGGCTTAGCGCCAAGAATACTGGCGGCCAAAAGTCCCAGACGAACAGCACCGGCAGTATGCGAGCTGGAGGGACCAATCATCACCGGTCCGATAATATCCAAAATACTCATAAAGCACCTCTATTCATCACTGGCCAGCGAACGATGTGCCAATCCGACACACAGCTCATTGAGATTCAGCACGCCAACGCCCATATAAATAGCAACACAAAGATGCTCTCCGGCGCGGGCAATACCGATTTTGCCGCCGACGTTAAAGCCAAAGGCCTTAACCTTTACCTGTTCCAGTGCTTCGTGCGCCGCACCGGCCACAGCACCCGCACCCACATGAGATTCGGTTACAAGTCCCTGACGCTGCGCAGCCACTACGGCACGCTCGACAATTTTTACAATAGAAGGAATAAATTCACCGCCGAAATCAACAGCTGTCGAACGGATACCATGCTCCGCTAAGCGTTCCTTTACCTTCGTTTCCTCCACGCGACTGGAGGTAAGTGCAATACGCAAGGCAGCACGGCCGATTTCGATGCTGTTGATGCAGCTTTTACTACATTCATGCATGTTAGTCACACCCCTCACAAAACAAATTTTATATCAGCAGGCGCAAAGATTATTCGTCCTCTTCAGAAACCTCTACAACCTCTTTGATTTTATTTTTATCCAGCATTGCTACCAACAGGAAGGTAATAATGCAGATAGGCCATTCAAAGTAAATTACTTCGTTGGCAAAAAGCGGTTTGATGCCTGCCAGCGGGCTGCCGGGAACAAACCAGAGAGCGATGCCGAGAAGGCTTACCAATGTAGTCCAGAAAGCAGAGCTGCGACGGCACAGGCCGGGAGCGAACATCGTAAAGAAGAACACACAGGTCAGGCCGCAGGTCATAGACAAACCGGCAATCATTGTCTTAACAATGCCTGCCGCATTGAAGGCAAACCACAGAGTAATCAGGCCGACAGCAAAAACAGACAGACGATTGATGATGACAAATTTATTTTCCGCAACAGTAGGATTAATAAAGCGTTTGTAAATATCATTACTGAAGAGCGTAGCCGCACCCAGCAGGATAGTGCAGGCAGTAGAAACATCCGCAGCCCACAAAGCAGCCAGAGTTACACCACCGGCAAGCGGATCCAGAGTCATAACAACCTTGGGCATAGCAAGTGCAGCCTGTGCCACCGGCATTTCCGGATACATAGCCTTGCAGACAACACCCAATACAGCGCAGATGAAGCCTACAGGGAAAATCATCAGGCCGGCCAGAACATAACCGTTGCGGGCAGCCTTGGCATTTTTCGCACCGCAGGCAATCTGTACAGGGCCCTGCGCAGTAATAGTCTGGGTAATCATAACGATAATCCAGCCAAGAATAGTAGCAAAAGCCAGGCCTGCTACCGGACTGCCCATAACCTCGGGGTTAGGCAGCTTACTGAGTACTGCGTCCCAACCGCCTACGTTGGATACAGATTGGATTGCAGAGTAAATAATACCGATATAAATCAAGGTAACGCTGACAATATTTGCCAGGCCGCTGGACCAAAGACCGCCAATCAAGGTGATACCGATAAATACCACAGCGCTCATAATCATACCGCCATGGAAGGAGAAAATCTCCGGCAACAGCGAGGATAAAATCGCACCGCCTGCCATATACTGCAAAGCAGTAATAACGCACATAATGATAACCAGACCAATCGCAGCGATGGCACGGCCTTTAGTATCATAATAGAACTCAAAGAATTCCGGGATAGTAGAAACCTTCATGGAACGCAGCTTGCCTGCTGCCAAAAGGCCCATAACAATAGCACCGATAGACCAGGCACCGTTATACCAGCCTGCTGCCAGACCAACGCTGAAGGCACGCTGTGCTACGCCGACTGTAGAAGCAGCACCGACTGCCAGACCGGTAACATTGACAGCTACCAGAATCGTGTTCAGCTTACGTCCGGCCAGCAAAAACGCTGTCGAACCCGAATCAGCCTTGTGCTTAACCCACAAGCTGATGCCAAAAAGCAACGCGATGTACACTACGACAATTACCAACTGAATAGACATAAAATCTACACTACCTTTCTTCCATGCTACAAAAGCATAATACTTGTGCTGTAAGAATATAAACCATGCTACCATCCTACAACGTACAATAATTTGTCTTATATTATACCAACTTTTTTTAGTAAATTAAAGCTCCCGCCAAAACTTTTCTGCAGCGGGAAAATTTTTGAAATAAAATTTACGTAAAATCTTTCTTGCGCAAGCATAAGAAAAAGGATTTTATTTATTTTTGTCGAATTGTCTAATGTATGTTGTAATACAATGGAGGAAAGAAATATGTTTACTTATAAAACCTGCGGAGTCTGCTCCCGCGAGATTCATTTTGATATAGTTGACGGCAAGCTGCACCATGTAAGCTTTGACGGCGGCTGCCCCGGAAATCTGGCTGCTATCGGCAAACTAGTAGAAGGCAAGGACGCTAAAACAGTTGCTGATTTGCTCAAGGGCAATGACTGCCGCGGCCGTGGCACCAGCTGCGCCGACCAATTGGCAAAAGCCATCGAAGAGAATCTGTAATTTTTAAAGCCGTTGTGACGCAGACGGTGCTTTATCGCAGTGCCAAACTTATATAGGCGTGGGAGAAAGTGCCGGATGCTAGGCAATGGCGACGACGGCGTACTTCTTGTACGTCTAGGAGCCGTTGTGACGCAGACGGTGCTTTATCGCACGTCTACATAAAGGAAGAGGAAAGGAGGAACCCTACTATGTACAAAATTTTAAAAAGTACCGACCAAGGACTGGACGAGCTGGAGCTGGAACATCTGGAAAAGGGCTACTGGCTTGACATAGTGGCTCCTTCTGTAGAAGAGCTGCAGGAAATAGCAGCAGCGACAAAAATCCAGATGGATTTTTTGAGTGCCGCACTGGACGAAGAAGAAAAATCCCGTATCGAAGTTGAAGATGACCAGATTCTGATTTTGGTCGATATTCCTTTTTTACGCAGCAATAAAGATTACGACACGTTGCCTTTAGGCATCGTAGTAACCGAAGAAGGCATTGCCACTATCTGTTTGGAGCCTAACGCCGTAACTGCGGATTTTGGTACGCACAACAGCAAAATGTTCAGCACCTTCAAAAAAACGCGCTTTTTATTCCAGATTCTTTATAAATCCGCTACTCTCTATCTGAAATATATCCGTATCATCATCCGCCGTACTGACGAACTGGAAATTCACCTGCGCCAGTCCATGGAAAACAGCGAGCTCTTCAACCTGCTTGATCTGCAGAAGTCCTTAACCTACTTTTCCACATCTCTGCGCAGTAATTCCATTGTACTGGAAAGACTGCTGCGTCTGCGCAATGCGACACAATCCCAGCATCTGATAAAGGTATACGAAGAAGACGAGGATTTGCTGGACGATGTTATTATCGAATATAAGCAGGCTGTAGAGATGGTTGAGATGTACAGCCACATTCTTAACAGCATGATGGAAGTTTTTGCCAGCATCATCAGCAACAACCTGAACCTAGTCATGAAATTTTTGGCATCCGTCACCATCATTTTGGCGATTCCTACACTTATCAGCGGTTTATGGGGCATGAACGTACCTGTTCCCTTTGCAGAAAACCCCTTCGGTTTCCTTATCGTCATCAGTCTGGCGGCATGTATTGCCATCGGCACTGCCTTCCTGCTGTGGAAGAAGAGAATGTTCTGAGGTTAGAAAATGTCTAAAGTTACGCAAGAAAAACTGCTCGCCGGAATTATTTTCGGCGACAATGATAACGAAGAATATATTTACCTGCCCGGCGGAGAGGTTGGCAGCGAAGCGCCTCTTTGCGTGCTGGAACGCAGCGGCAGCCGTGAGGACCTGCCTCTTGAAGAAGCGGCACAGCAGGTTCATCGTCTTGCGCTGCGCCCCTGCACTCATCCACTGTGGGGCAAGCGTTCGTACTAAATCATAATACCGCAAGGAGGAATGCAAGATGTATATCCCTAAACTGCATAAAATCTGGCTTTGTCAAAATGACAAGGGCGGTATCTATATGTATCCCAAAATGGCAAATCGTCACGGCCTGATTGCCGGTGCTACCGGTACAGGCAAAACCGTTACGCTCAAGGTGCTGGCAGAAAGCTTCAGTGAAATGGGCGTACCTGTTTTTCTGGCTGATATCAAGGGCGACGTTTCCGGTATGTGCCTGCCCGGTGAGGACAGCGAAGGCTTCCGCAAGCGCTTAAGAAACAAGCTTGGTCTGGAAACGGAATGGAAATTCGCCGGTTATCCGGTACGCTTCTGGGACGTTTACGGCAAGGGAGGCATTCCCGTACGCGCTAC